>Ga0070679_100006544_pt1 | contig 10859 bp, 10 predicted proteins | sample KBSC63BmetaG_FD_65652 | JGI IMG/M metagenome (GOLD analysis project Ga0070679, IMG submission 65652) | Corn rhizosphere microbial communities from Kellogg Biological Station, Michigan, USA - KBS C6-3B metaG | ecosystem: Host-associated > Plants > Roots > Rhizosphere | place: USA: Michigan... | reverse complement strand
CGCTTGTCGACGACGAGCACGCGCTGGCCGCACACGTTGGCCAGCCGCTCGGCGAGAACGCTGCCCGCAAAGCCGGCTCCCACCACCAGGGTGTCGAAGCCGTGACGGCCGGGGATGGCGCCGAGCAGCGCGGAGGGTGATGTCGCGTTGTGTGGATCCAAGGGCGCTCCCAGGTGCACAGACCCGGAAACGCCAGCCTGCCCTTCTCTACGGCAAACCCTATGCCAAGCGCCGCGCGATCGGCAGACGCCTGTGACGGCGCCGGCCGCCGACGACCATCGCCGCCACCAGCGCCAGCGCGCCCGCGCCCATCAGCACGTTGCTCGCGGGCAGCGCGCGCACGGTGTTCCAGGCGATGTCGACCGTCTTCGGCGCGACCAGCTCGAAGCGGCGCCTGGTCATCGCCGCGCCGAGCTCCTCGAGCCGATCGGCGAGCGAGCGCTCCGCGTCGGGCAGCAGGATCGTCTCTTCGTCGGCGACGTGGTGCATGACGTCGCGCATCAGATCCATCACGGTCTGGTCGTAGCTCGCGTCGGTCGGCTCCATCGAGCGAAGCTTGCCGATCAGCCGGCGCATCTCGTCGTGCTCCGGCACGCTCTTGGCGACCGTGCTCGAGTCTCCCGCGATCTCGCGCATGGCCGGATAGAAGATCTCTTCCTCGAGCTGGGCGTGGATCTCGAGGGCCAGGCAGATCGTGTTGACGAGCGCCTGCTTGGTGCCGGGCGAGGTGTCGATCTCGTACTGGTGGAACGTCGCCAGGACGTGCGTGTGATCGGCGCGGATCATGTTCGTGACGGTCGGCACGAACGCTTGCATGGCTTTCATCATCGCGGTGCTCCTCGCAGGTGGACGTCGTCGATTTCGGCAACGGGCATGCCCGTTGCTCCGGAACTCCTCGCACCGGGCCGCACCCAACGAGGCCCATGACCCGTTTCGAGGTGACGCAGTGATCCCGCCCTTCATGTTCGCGACCGGGATCGAAAACAGCTACCCGACCCTCGACGGGGGCAAGCACCGCGTCGACGAGATGCAGAAGTGCGGCCACTACGAGAAGTGGCGCACCGACTTCGACTGCGTCCAGGATCTCGGCGTCGGCGTGCTGCGCTACGGGCCGCCGCTCTACAGGACCTGGCTCGGCCCTGGCCGCTACGACTGGGAGTTCGCCGACCTCACGTTCGGCGAGCTGCTGCGCCGCGACATCACGCCGATGGCCGACCTCTGCCACTTCGGCGTTCCCGACTGGCTGGGCAACTTCCAGAACCCGGACTTCCCGCGTCTGTTCGCCGACTACGCGCGCGCCTTCGCGGCACGCTACCGGTGGGTGCAGCTCTACACGCCGGTCAACGAGATGTTCATCTGCGCGACGTTTTCCGGCCAATACGGCTGGTGGAACGAGCAGCTGAAGAGCGACCGCGCATTCGTCACCGCGCTCAAGCACCTCGTCAAGGCGAACGTGCTGGCGATGCAGGCGATCCTCGAGGTCTGCCCGAATGCGATCTTCGTGCAGAGCGAATCCTCCGAGTACTTCCACGCCGACAGCCCCGACGCGATCAAGGCCGCGGAGATCGCCAACTCCAGGCGCTTTCTCTCGCTCGATCTCAACTACGGCAAGCGCGTCGACTCCGAGATGTACGAGTTCCTGGCCGACAACGGCATGACGCGCGAGGAGTACCACTTCTTCCTCGGCAACGGCCTGAAGCAGCACTGCGTCATGGGCAACGACTACTACGTGACGAACGAGCACCGCGTGTTCGCCGACGGCAACATGACGGCCTCGGGCGAGGTGTTCGGCTACGACGGCATCACCTGGCAGTACTACGACCGGTACCGCCTGCCCGTGATGCACACGGAAACGAACTTCTGCCAGGGCCCGGACGGCGACGAGGCAGTGTTCTGGCTGTGGAAGGAATGGGCCAACGTGCTGCGCGTGAGGAACGACGGGGTCCCGGTGGTCGGCTTCACCTGGTACTCGCTCACCGACCAGGTCGACTGGGACAGCGCATTGCGCGAGAAGAAGGGGAACGTCAACGCGCTCGGCCTCTACGACCTCGACCGGCGCATCCGCCCGGTCGGCGAGGCGTACAAGAAGATCGTGCGCGAATGGGGCGGCGTGCTGCCGACGCAGAGCATCAGCCTGCGCCTGCCGATCTTCTCGCCGAGCGAGCAGAAGGCCGCCTACGAGCACGCGCGGCACGAGCAGCAGCGCCCGCCGCCGCCGGCAGCGGCCGACACGTCGAACACCCAGGGCGGCCAACCTTCCTGAAAGGAAGCGCCATGCAGTTCCAGGACAAGGTCGTGATCGTCACCGGCGCCGGCGGCGGCATCGGCCGCGCGACGGCGCGCCGCTTCGCCGCCGAGGGAGCGCGCATCGTCATCGCCGAGTTCGACGCGGGGCGCGGCAGCGATGCCGAGCGCGAGCTGCGCGAGAGCGGCGCCGATGCGCTGGCGCTCGTCTGCGACGTTGCGAACGAGAGCGACGTGACGCGCGTCGTCGATGCCGCGTTCGCGCGCCACGGCCGCCTCGACGTGATCGTCAACAACGCGGGAACGATGATCTTCAAGCCGATCGAGCAGCACAGCGAGGCCGACCTGCTCGGCGTCATCCGGGTCGACCTGTTCGGCGCCTTCTGGTTCATCAAGCAGGCGTTCCTGCGCTGCCGGCCGGGCGCGGCGATCGTCAACGTCTCGAGCATCCACGCGGTCGAGACGACGCCGCTCGTCTCCGCCTACGCTGCGGCGAAGGCGGCGCTGGTGTCGCTGACGCGCTCGGCCGCCATCGAGGGGCGCCCGAAGGGCATCCGCGTCAACGCCGTGCTGCCGGGTGCGATCGAGACGCCGATGCTGCGCGAGAACCCGGAAGTGAAATCGGGCGTCGAGCAGCTGCGCCCGGGCGACGTCGGCCAGCCGGAGGACGTCGCCAAGGCGATCGCGTACCTCGCGTCCGACGACGCGAGCTTCGTCACCGGCGCCGGCCTGCGCGTCGACGGCGGGCGGCTGGCGACGCTCTAGCGGGCGGCCGGCGACTGCTGGCTCGCCGCGGCCTGGCGATTCCTCTGCAGCCAGGCGTCGACGGCTGCGACGGTCCGGTCGAGCTCGTCGGAGCGGACCCCCTGCTGGCGCGCGACGAGCTGCACCAGCAGGTCGACACGCTCGATGTCGCGCGCACCGGCGGCGAGCGCGCGCGCCGCCGACGACGGGCTCTGCAGCGAGAGCGCCGCATTGGCGTACTTCTCGAACGGCACGAGATCGGCCTCGGCAGCGCCGAGCGTCTTGCAGACCTCGCCGACCAGCTGATAGATCGAGCGGCTCAGCTCCAGGTCGGAGTGGACGGCGTCGCGGATCGAGCGCATTCCGTCCCTCTGCACGCAACGGTAGTTGCCGGCCATCAGCATGCTCCACTTCGCGAGCGGCACGAAGATCGAGTCGTGCACCTTGAGCTTGACCGGCAGCTCGATCGGCGTCGCGCCGCCGGCATCGAAACGGATCGCCTCGATGTCGGCCTGCAGCGTGCGCAGCATCGCGGTGTGCGCGTCGGAAGCGAAGCGCGCTGCCTTGAAGTTCGTCGCCAGGCGCACCTGCAGCACGTTGAGCTTCTCAGCCGGCGGCCGAAACGCCTGCGGATCCGGACTGCACAGCGTGATGAACGCGGGATCGACGTTGTCCCAGACGCCCGGCTCGGTGAATGCAGGGCGCAGCGCGTCGACGTCGAGACGTGGAATTCGCCGCAGGTACGGCGGCGGCGGCATGTTCATGATCGACATGCACGGCACCTTGGCGCGGCCGATGGCGTCGAGCAGCTCACGAACGCCGGGCGAGCGGTACTGCGGCTCCTGCATCGCCAGCCCGACCAGATCGAACGCCGCCGGATCCACGTCGCGCGGGCCGGCAGCCGAGAGCTTGCCCGGATACCTGCTCGACTCGATCTGCACGAGCTCGGCCGAGCCCTTCACCGGCAGCCGGACGATCGCTCCCTCGCTGTTGAAGAGCTCGGCCTCGGCCGGCAGGCACACCATCTCGACCCGGTGTCCCGCCAGCACGAGCTTGGTCGCGAGCAGCGATCCGTAGGAAGCTCCCAGCATCAAGATCCTGTACTCGCGCTTCATGCCGTCGTCCTCACAAGTTGCCTCACTGTCTGAAGATCGCCTCGAGATCCACGGCTTCGGCCGTGATCTCGAGCTTCATGCTGCTTTCGATGTGGTCGAGGTGGTGCAGCATGAGCCGCTCGGCCCGGACCGCATCGCGCCTGGCGATCGCCTCGATGATCTGCGAGTGCTCGTCGGCGCGGCAGCTCGTCGATGTCGGCGCATCGTAGAGAAAGATCATGAGGCAGGTGAGCACGGAGAGCTCGCGCATCTGACGCGCCAGCGCCGAGTTGCCCGCCAGGTCGGCAGCGAGCGAGTGGAACTCGCCGGAGAGCCGGATCACCGCGCGCTTGTCGTCGCGCCGTCTGGCATCGAGCTCGAGATCCTGATGCTGGCGAAGCCGCGCGAGCTTCTCGGCTGTCAGCGTCTCGATCAGGCGGCGCAGCACTGCCGGCTCGATCAGGCGACGCGCCTCGAACACGTCGCGCGCCTGCTCGACCGACGGCTTGGCGACGTACGCGCCGCGCTGCGGATACAGCTCGACGATCTGCTCGTGCGCCAGCCGCGCAAGCACTTCCCGGATGCGCGCGCGGCTCGTGCCGAAGATCGCTGCCAGGCGCTCTTCGACGAGCTTGGTGCCCGGCGGCAGGCGATGCTCGAGGATCGCCGCGTAGATCCTCTCGTAGATCTCGTCGTGCGTGTTCTCGCGCTCGAGCCGCGCCTGCGAGACGGATTTGCGCGCTCGCTTCGCCGGCGCGGCAGGACGCAGGGTGGCCAGCGTGTCGGCGGCACGCAGTGCGCGGTCTCGACTCATCGCCACTGGAACAGCCGCCCCCAGCCGCGCACCTGTGCCGGGTCGCCGCCGGCGGCGCGCAGCTGGCCCCAGACGGTGGTGCTCACGGTGTCGAGCAGCGCAATGTCGAGCTCGGACTCGACCGCGCTTGCGAGCTGCGCGGCGCGCAGGTTCGTGCAGAAGGTGGCGATCGCCTGCGGCCGCGCGGCGGCGACTTCGCGCACCAGCGCGTGCAGACGATCGGGTGCGACGAGCGCGAAGTCGTGGTTCACGGTGATGTCGAGATGGCGCTCGGCGACCACGTCGATGCCGAGGGTGCGGTAGTTGTCGACGATCCGCTGCTGCACGTCTGCACTGTAAGGCGTCACCAGCGCGAGGCGCTCGATGCCGCGCAGTGCCAGCAGCTCGTTCAACGACAGCACCGCGGTGGTGGCGACGATTCCGGTGTGCTCGCGGATGCGCTCGACCAGGCGCCGGTCGGCATCGAAGCCGAGCCAGCCGGACGAGGTGCCGCTCCAGCCGATCACGTCGACCTTGGCGTCGGCGAGCAGCTCGGCCGCTGCGAGGATCTTTCGCTCGTCGAATTGCGCAAGCGCGTTCGGGGCGAGGCCGATCTCGGTGACCTTGAAGCGCGAGAAATGCGCGCTGCAGCCCGGCAGCTCGGCCGCCAGCGCGCTGATGAGAGGCTCGAGCGCGGTGTTGGAGGACGGCGTCAGCACGCCGAGACGAAAGGTTGGCAGCATGGCTCGGATTGCCGGACAGGCGTCGGCGATCATCGGACGAATTCGGACAAATTGTCAACAACGGTGTAAACACCAATGCAAATGCCGGCTCTGTTGACGAGCATGTCGACACTTTGAAGAGACTCGGTTCCAGCAGCGTCCACGCGGCGACACCTGTGGCGCTCTTGCGAACCGACGCTGCCCCGAGCGCCGGAACGTGACCCGCCCTATTGTCGACACTCGTCCCGCGGGCACGCCCGACCGCACGCCCGCCGGCGCTGCGCGGGGCGACACGCCCGGATTCGATCTGGTGGTTCGCAACGCGCGCGTCGCGACCGCCTGCGACAGCTTCGATGCCGACATCGGCATCGTCGGCGGCCGCATCGCCCAGCTCGGCTCCGCGCTGGCCGGCGGCAGGCGCGAGATCGACGCGGCCGGTCGTGTCGTCACGCCGGGCGGCGTCGATGCGCATTGCCATCTCGATCAGCCGATGCAGGCACCGCTGCGCATGGCCGACGATTTCCAGAGCGGGACACGCAGCGCCGCCTGCGGAGGCACGACGACCGTCATCCCGTTCGCGGCACAACCGAAGGGCGGCTCGCTGCGTGCCGCCGTCGCCGACTACCACCACCGCGCCGAGGGCCGCGCGCACGTCGACTACGCCTTTCACCTGATCGTCAGCGATCCGACGCCGCAAGTGCTGCAGGAAGAGCTGCCGGCGCTGATCGCCGAGGGCTACACGTCGTTCAAGGTCTACATGACCTACGACGACCTGAAGCTCGACGACGGCCAGATCCTCGACGTCCTGTCGGTCGCGCGCGAGCACGGCGCGATCGCCATGGTGCACGCCGAGAATGCCGATTGCATCGAGTGGCTGACCAGGCGGCTCGAAGCGGCCGGCCGCACGGCGCCGCGCTTTCACGCGCAGTCGCGGCCGATGCTGGTCGAGCGCGAGGCGTCGCACCGCGCGATCGCGCTCGCCGAGCTGGTCGACGTGCCGATCCTGATCGTGCACGTCTCCGGCCGCGAAGCGGTCGAGCAGATCCGCTGGGCGCGCGCCCAGGGCCTGAAGGTCTTCTCCGAGACCTGCCCGCAATACCTGTTCCTGACCGCGGCCGACCTCGGCGAGGACGACAGCTATCTCGGCGCGCGCTGCGTCTGCAGCCCGCCGCCGCGCGACAAGGCGAACCAGGAGGTGATCTGGAACGCGCTCGCCGACGGGCTCTTCACGGTCTTCTCGTCCGACCACGCGCCGTTTCGCTACGACGCGCCCGAGGGCAAGAAGCCCGGCGGCGAAGAGGTCGCCTTTCGCCACATCCCGAACGGCATTCCGGGGCTCGAGACGCGCCTGCCGCTGCTCTATTCCGAGGGCGTGCTCGGCGGGCGCATCAGCGTGAACCGCTTCGTCGAGCTGACCTCGACCAACCCCGCCAAGGCCTACGGTCTGCACCCGCGCAAGGGGACGATCGCCGTCGGCAGCGACGCCGACCTCGTGATCTGGGACGAGCGCGAGCTGGTGGTGAGGAATGCCGATCTGCACCACGACGTGGACTACACGCCCTATGAAGGCCACGCCTTGCGCGCCTGGCCGGCACTGACGATCGCCCGCGGCGATGTGGTGTGGGACGGCCAATTCCGCGGCTCGGCGGGGCGCGGGCGGTTCCTCGCCTGCGGCCGGCCGTCGTTGCTGCCGCCGGCCGCGGCGTCGCTGCGCGGCCGCTGACATGAAGCTGCTCCTCATCAATCCCAACATCTCGGAGAGCGTCTCCGCGCTGATCGGCGCCGAAGCGCAGCGTTGCGCGTCGCCAGGCACGGCGATCGAGGTGCTGACGGCGCCGTTCGGCGTCGCCTACATCGAGACGCGCTTCGAAGCGCTGATCGGCGCGTATGCGGCGGCGCAGCTCGCCGCCGAGCACCACGAGCGCTTCGACGCCGTCGTCGTCGCCGCGTTCGGCGACCCCGGCCTTGCCGGCCTGCGCGAAGTGCTGCCTTGTCCGGTGACGGGGCTGAGCGAAGCCGCGCTCGCCAGCGCCTGCCTGCTCGGCAAGCGCTTCTCGATCGTCGCGATCTCGCAGCGCATCCGCGCGTGGTACCGCGAGACCGTGCAGGCCGCCGGCCTCGAGAGCCGGCTCGCCAGCATCCGCGGGCTCGACGAGCCGCTCGCCGACATCGGCAACGTGCAGGCAAGCCAGGGCGAGCGACTGCTTGCGCTCGCCGAGCGCTGCATCGACGACGACGGCGCCGATGTCATCGTCCTGGCCGGCGCGCCGCTCGCGGGCCTGGCGAGAGAGCTGCGCGGCCGCTTGCCGGTTCCGGCGGTCGACGGCGTCTCGAGCGCCGTGCGGCACGCCGAGACCCTGGTCGCACTCGCACCCGGCCGCGCGCGGCGCGGCAGCTTCGCAGCGCCACCGAGCAAGCCCCATCGCGGCCTGACGGAGGCGATGCAGCGGCTGCTCGCCGCCGGCCGCACGGCAAGCTGAACAACGAACGCGCCCAAGCGCACGTCGCCTCCCCCCAAAACCGATCACCCGAAGGAGATCACCGTGTTTCGACCGCACCGAATCGCAGGCGCACTCGTCGTCGCCGCCGCAGCCACGCTCGCCTTCGCGCCCGCCCATGCGCAGGAGCACATGAAGATGAAGGCGATCGGCCAGCCGCTCGCCACGGGACTGATCCAGAAGAACAAGGAGCAGCCCTTCTTCGAGCACTTCGCCGAGCGGACCGGGCTGCCGATCGACGTCGACTACAAGCCGATCGACACGCTCGGCCTCAAGGACACCGAGCAGCTGCGGATCCTGAAGGCGGGTCTGTTCGACATCGTCTCGCTGCGCGTCTCGCAGAATTCGCGCGACGAGCCGACCTTGCTCGGACTCGATCTGGTCGGCGCCAGCCCCGACTACGCCACCGGACGCAAGGTCGCGAAGGCCTACTTCGACACCATCGACGCGCGGCTGCAGAAGCAGTTCAACGTCAAGCTGCTGAGCGTCTGGCCGTTCGGTCCGCAGATCCTGTTCTGCAAGAAGCCGATCACCAAGCTCGCCGACATCAAGGGCCTCAAGGTTCGCGTCTACGACCAGAACCTCGCGAAGTTCATCGAGCTGGTCGGCGGCACGCCGGTGCCGATCGGCTTTGCCGACACGCAGCAGGCGCTTTCGCTCGGCGTCGTCGACTGCGCGATCACGGGCCCGAGCTCGGCGAACTCGGCCGGCTGGCCGGAGGTGACGACGCACCAGCTGCCGCTCGGCTTCCAGATGGCGCTGAACGGCTACGCGATGACGCTGAAGAGCTGGAACGCGCTGAAGCCGGACCAGCAAGCCAAGCTGAAGGCTGCCTTCGACAAGCTCACCGACGAGATCTGGGTCTACTCCGAGGAGCTGTTCCAGGACGCGCTGAACTGCAATGCCGGCAAGGACCCGTGCACCACGGGCAAGAAGTTCAGCCTCGTCAACGTCGCGGTCTCGCCGGCCGACGGCGAGCTGATCCGCAGCGCCGTCACCAAGGTGTCGCTGCCGATCTGGGCCGAGGTGTGCGACAAGACCAACCCCGGCTGCTCGCAGCGGTGGAAGGCGACGGTCGGGCCGATCGTCGGCATCAAGTGATCCTGGGGGCGCCGATGAGCGACGTTGCGCGAGTCGACACCGCAGCTCGGTCCGCCGGGGTCGCGAGCGCAGCCGACGAGGCCAGGCGCACGATGAGGACGCACGTCGAGACCGTGCTCGCGGCAGTGTTCGGCACGATCTTCCTCGTCTTGTCGGTGGTCGTCTCGATCGAGACGATCTCGCGCAAGCTGTTCAACTTTTCGCTGCAGGGCGCGGACGAGCTCGGCGGCTATGCGCTGGCGGTCGGCTCGACGATCGCCTTCAGCCTCGCGCTGATGGGCCGCAACCACATCCGCGTCGACGTGTTCCACGAGCTCCTGCCGCGCCGGCTGCAGGCGTTCCTGAACTGGTTCTCGATCGTTTCGCTGGCCGCCCTCGGCGTCTTCATCGCCTGGGTCGCCCTCAAGGTGCTCGAGGACACGCGTCTGTACGGCAGCACGGCGCAAACGCCCTGGGCGACGCCGCTGATCTGGCCGCAATCGGTGTGGTACGCGGGGCTGGTCGCGTTCGCGCTCATCGCGACCGCGTTCGCGATTCGGGCCAGCTGGTTGCTGCTGCGTGGCCGGATCGACACGCTCAACACCGACTTCCACCCGAAGAGCGCCAAGGAGGAGCTGAAGGAAGAGCTCGTCGATCTGGCGCAACGGCAGGCAGCGCCGGGAGCTTCGGCATGAACGTGGCCGTCATCTCGCTGGCCTTCCTGGCCATGCTCCTGATGATGCTCATCGGCCTGCCGATCGCCGTCTCGATGGCGCTGGTCGGGATCGTCGGCGGCATCGCAGCCTACGGCCACCCGTTCATGGACTCGATCGCGCCGGTCGTCTGGGGCGTGCAGAACGAGAACCTGCTGACCTGCATCCCGCTGTTCGTCCTGCTCGGCGAGCTGTTGCTGCGCTCGGGCATCGCCGACCGCATGTACGTCGCCCTGTCGGCGTGGCTCGGTCGGCTCCCCGGCGGGCTGCTGCACACGAACATCGGCAGCTGCGCGCTGTTCGCGGCGACCTCGGGGTCTTCGGTCGCGACGGCAGCGACGGTCGGCACGGTCGCGCTGCCCTCGCTGCACAAGCGCGGCTACTCGATGCGCGCCTCGCTCGGCTCGCTCGCCGCCGGAGGCACGCTCGGCATCCTCATCCCGCCGAGCGTCAACATGATCGTCTACGGCTCGCTCACCAACAACTCGATCGGCAAGCTCTTCATCGCCGGCATCATCCCCGGAATTCTCCTGACCGCGTTCTTCATGCTCTACATCGCGCTCTCGTCGCTGGCGAGCGGCAAGGCGATGCGCGAGGACAAGGTGCCGTTGGCCGAACGGATCCGCGTGCTTCGCTACCTCGTTCCGCCGGCGATCGTCTTCGGCATCGTCATGGGCAGTCTCTATCTCGGCATCGCCACCGCGACGGAGAGCGCGGCGCTCGGCGTGATCGCCGCGCTCGGCTTCGTCTGGCATTCCGGCAAGCTGAACGTCGAGCTGCTGCGCAACTGCTTCATCTCGTCGGCGCGGGTGAGCGGGATGATCCTGCTGATCATCATGGCCGCATTCATCCTCAACCTGACGGTCAGCCTCACGGGCGTCGCCGAGGCGATGACCAGGTGGGTGGCAGGGCTCGGCCTGTCGGCAACGGGCCTGATCCTCGCGCTGATCGTGTTCTACCTGATCCTCGGC
>Ga0070679_100006543_pt1 | contig 10859 bp, 10 predicted proteins | sample KBSC63BmetaG_FD_65652 | JGI IMG/M metagenome (GOLD analysis project Ga0070679, IMG submission 65652) | Corn rhizosphere microbial communities from Kellogg Biological Station, Michigan, USA - KBS C6-3B metaG | ecosystem: Host-associated > Plants > Roots > Rhizosphere | place: USA: Michigan... | reverse complement strand
GCGCTGAAGCCTTCACGAATGAGCTCCCGAGCGACGCGTTCAGTGCCCCGTTTCGTGCGGGTAAAGATCAGGGTTTGTCCTACCTCCGTGCCCAGTAGTTCGCGAAGCGATTCCATCTTCTGCTGGGGACGGGCCTCGTAGGCTCTCAATTTGACACTCGTCGCCGGCTTTAGAACCGAGCCCAGAGCGATGCGCAATGGTTGGCGAGTGTACTCTTTCACCAGCCGGGCAACCGACTGTTCCATGGTCGCCGAGAAACACAGCGTCTGCCGATTGTCGGGCAGTACCGCCACAATGCGCCGGATTGCGGGAAGAAAGCCCATGTCCAGCATCCGGTCCGCCTCATCGAGCACGAGAACTTTTGCCCCGCGCAGATTGATTAGCTTGCGGTCAATAAAGTCCTGCAGACGTCCCGGGGTTGCAATAATTAGGCGCGATCCGTTGCGGAGCGCCTGAATCTGCTTCTTCTCGGAAAGCCCCCCAACGATCAAAGCTGCTTTCTCGAGGCGCTTGCCCCGCAGCTGCTCATATTGCTCCTCCACTTGGATCGCGAGCTCCCGTGTAGGCAGAAGCACGAGCGCACTCGGCAGTGGCAAGGCCTCACGATTCAGCATCTCGATCACCGGAATTAGAAATGCCAGTGTTTTGCCGGTGCCGGTTTGGGCGGTTCCGATGATGTCTTTGCCTTCGAGGGCGGGAGCTATTGCCTGCGCCTGGATTGGGGTTAAGTTTGTGAATTGGGATGCTGCCAGCTTCTGCTGCAGGGCAGCAGAAAGCGGCAGTTCTCTAAAAGTGGTCATTCGAATTTGTTTCCTTCTGGAGGGGCCTATTGTCACTCACACAGGAGTTCCCATGCCGCTCACGTTCCATTTAGCTTGGGCTCTGAATTTATCGGAAGGCAGGAAAGGCGGAGGTGAGGCTGACCCGAAAGAGAGGATCCCGCATGAACAAGCAAACCGTACAAAGCTTCATAAACAGTATACCAGACCAGTTTTTCGCCTGTGCCCAGACTTGAAATTGACGCCCGGCCCGTGCTGAAAAAGTGGTTTTCTAGTATCACGATAGGGTAAGGTTAAGTATTCAAATGTTGTGTGGAGGTGTTTCGTTGGCAGAAGTTCGACTGCAAGAAGGTGAGTCCATTGAAAGTGCTTTGCGGCGCTTTAAGCGGAAGGTGCAGACGGAAGACATCATTAAGGAAGTAAAGCGTCACTCCTTCTATTTGAAGCCCGGTGCCAAGCGCCGTGTAAAACAAGCTCTAGCGAGAAAGCGTGCCCGGAAAAAGATCCGCAGAGAGCCGGACTAAGCTATCGCTTCGCGTTTTCGACGATCTGAAGCGTGCGAAGTCCGCGGCGACAGGGACATCATTGTGATCGGCGGCTCATCCGGTGGCGTCCGGGTGATCTAGTCGTTTTCTTCGACTTTTCCGGGCAGACTCGTCAGCAGCGAAGGTTGCAGGATTCTTACATCCCATGCAGCGGGTCGACTTCCCTTCTTTCGCCGCTTGAACCGATGGCTCGATCTGTCGACGGTCCGGTGGGTTGCCCTTAAATAGCACGACGTCCGCACCTCGCGCGTTCTTGGAATGAAGCGCCGATCGGCACTCTGAAATTCCTTAAACCGCGCCTATCATTTCCAATGCGTTCTTCAATCGCGGCCCATTTGAACAAGACGGGCCTTACCTTCTTCTATTTAGCATCGATGTTCCCCGGCCCCCTCCCTTTGTGAATATTCGTTCTCGGGATGACATGATAGTCAGGGCTGGTTGAGCGCGCGGCTGCGACATCAGACACGAATCTGCCTGATGTTTGTCGCAGCCAAGCGATTGCCGGGGAGACATGCATGCTGGTTGAACTCCTAATGCCGGCTGAGAGGCGGAGCATGAGCAATCGATTGGGGCGGAAGTCATTCACGGGCGGTTTGGGAGCGGCAGTCGTAATCGTATTGTTGGGAATGGCAGCAGTTGCCCAGAGCGGTCCCCTGGTGCTGGAGCGGGATGGCCGCGTGATTTCGCTCGAGCCCTATGCCCCAAACATTCTGCGTGTGACCCTGAGCACCGACACGGCCGGTGCGACCGGGACTCCGGGATTTGGATTTGTGGCAACGCCGTCAGCCTCAGGGTGGACGCGCGAGCGGGATTCCGAAGGCGGCGACGTGTTCCGATCAGCGCGACTGGTGGTACGTGTAGCCCCAGGGGACCTCTCGGAGGAACAGCGACCTCGACCGATGCCTCTGGACGACCTCAATAATCAGCTGCGCGACGAGTACTTCGGAGGTGGAGCAGATCGCGGGCCGCATAATGATGCGCTGCAGGTGACAACGACCGCTGGCAGGATCCTGGTGCACATGCGTAGCTGGATGATGACGCCAGAGCATGCGGAAGGGGGACAAGCGGGCGCGAAAAGCTATCGAGTTACGGCCACATTTGATTCGCCGACCGACGAGCACTACTACGGATTGGGTCAGCAACAGAAGGGATGGATGGACCTCCGCGATCACCAGATTCGCTGCTGGCATGATTACGGCGCAATCGGCGGCGAAGACGTCTGTGTCCCGTTCATGGTTTCGACTCGCGGTTATGGACTTATTTGGGACAATCCATCGAAAACAACGGTGGATCTTGGATTCAACAATCGCAACGTGTGGTCATCGGATGTGGGAGACCGCGTGTCGTATTTTGTAATCGCGGGCGAGACCAGCGACGAGATTTACCAGGGTTACCGTCTTCTCACAGGTGCGACTCACCTGCTTCCGCGTACGACGTATGGATACATCCAGAGCAAGGCAATCTATCCGACGCAAGAACAAATTCTGGATGTGGCAAAAGGCTATCGTGATAGGGGAGTTCCGCTCGACGTGGTTGTGGTGGACTTCCTGAACATGACCAGGCAGGGCGAAATGGATCTTGACCCAAAACGTTGGCCGGATCCCGCCACGATGAATCGTCAACTGCACGCGATGAATGTAACAACCCTGTTGAGCGTATGGCCGCACTTCGCGCCGGGCACCCAGTTCTACGATATGCTCCTCAAGAATGGCTGGCTGATCCATACACCGGATGGAAAGCCGGACATGGGGTGGACCAAGGATGTTATCGGGCCGAATCTCGATACAACGAATCCTGAGGCGGCGAAGTGGTGGTGGGAGAAAATTCGCGACCGATACGTAAAGCCATATGGATTTGACTACCTGTGGCTGGACGAAACTGAGCCCGACATTGATCCGGCGAACGACATGTTCTGGGTTGGTTCGGGGACGCGTTTTTACAACGTCTTTCCCCTGTTTCACACCGCGTCCGTCTATGAAGGCTTCCGGCGGGATTTTGGAGACAACCGGAGGGTGATGATTCTTTCGCGCGCCGCTTACCTGGGTGCACAGCGCAACGGTACCGTCTTCTGGTCGAGTGACATCGTTTCAACTTGGGACATGCTCAAACGCTCGATCCCCGCAGGGCTGAATTTCACCGCGAGCGGTATGCCTTATTGGGATACAGATATTGCTGGGTTTTTCTCGCCGGCAATTCCCGGGGACTACCACGCCGAACACAAACCGCTGATCGAAGGCTCCGACGTGCGGGCCACGATTGGGAACTATGAGGACTACCCAGAGCTGTTTGTGCGGTGGTTTGAATGGGGCACGTTTCACCCGGTGATGCGTGCCCACGGAGAGAGAAATCACAATGAGGTGTGGTCTTACGGCAAGCAGGCTGAACCCATTTTGACGAAGTACCTCAAGCTCCGCTACCAGCTTCTTCCATACACATATTCCGTTGCATATCACAGCTACCAGACGGGCGCACCCTACATGCGGGCTCTGTTCATGGATTTTCCGGGTGACCCCAAGGCATTAAATATTCCCGATGAATTCATGTACGGCCCGGCTTTCCTCGTAGCCCCGGTGACGGAACAGGGTGCGACGAATAGGACGGTGTATCTGCCAGCCGGTTGTGACTGGTACAACTTCTGGACCAATGAGCGCTTGCATGGCGGCCAAGCGATTACGGTGAATGCCCCGATTGATATATTGCCGCTGTTTGTAAGAGCGGGAAGCATCGTACCGCTTGGATCAGAAGTGCAAAGCGCGCAGCAGCCGCAAACCATCGCTTCCGTACGGGTGTATCCGGGAGCGAATGGTAGCTTTACGCTTTTTGAGGACGACGGGAAAACCTATGCCTACGAGAATGGCGGCGGCTTCCTCACGACGTTGACCTGGGAAGACTCCGCGCACCAGCTGAAACACCAGGGCGCGGCGGCGTGGAACAGACCGGATCGCTCGGTCGTAACCGTCGTAGGCGAGTGAACGATCGTCGCCGTGCCTCGCTTGCCGAACCGTTCAAATAATCCGCTGTAGAATCATAGTTGGTTCGGCTGATGCAGAGCTCAAAGCCCCTCACGGCGTTTGCCTTGATCCTGATGCTAGGATTTGGGGTTCCCTTGCCCTGCTCTGGATCGCTGGCGGGCAACATCATTTCTACTCAGACGACTATGCCGGAAAATTGTCACGGCCATCGTCACTTGCCCAGTCCTCCCCATCGGTGCTGCCACACCGGTGATCACATCCCGGCTGCAACCCCGGTTGCTTCCACCCCTGTGGATGTCATGGCTTGCACTGAATATGCCAGCGCTTTTGTAGCCATACAACCTGTGCACGCGACCAGTTCTGGAAGCGGCGAAAACGATTCTCCTCCCTCACGTCCTCTTGTCCTTCGAATCTGATCTTCTATCCTCGTCATTGTTGCGCGTGCCGCACGAACGTGTCGGCTCGAATGCCATGGTTCGCTAAAACACTCAACTAATTCCCGAGGAATGGAATGTCAGGCAGAAAGACCGTTTACGTTTGTGCCCTATTGCTCTTTGCAGGTCCTTTTCGCACCCGGGGACAGCAACTCCCGGTAAGCCAAGGTTCACAACAGCAGATGCCCGGAATGCAGATGCCCTCGCCGAAGTCGCCGCCGTCGGAACGACAGGCGAACCCACAACACGTGCATGGAAGCATGAGACCAAAACCAACCACATTTATCGCGACTATCACCCAACACGCCACATCGGGTACGAGCGCCGAGCCAAACTCGACGCCTATGCCGATGCTCATGACGATGAAACGCGATTGGATGTTGATGTTTCATGGTGAAGCCTTCCTAAACGTTTTGCAGCAAAGTGGCTCGCGTGGTTCAGACAAAGTCTTTTCGACTAATTGGTTCATGCCCATGGCCCAACGCGAACTAGGGCCGGGGACGTTCACCGCCCGCCTGATGCTGAGCTTTGAGCCGGGAACTGTGAGCGGGCAGTATTATCCCGAAGTTTTCCAGCAGGGCGAAACTGCTTTTGGCAAACCCATTGTGGATGGCCAACACCCGCATGATTTCCTTATGGAACTGGCGGCTTTGTACGATTTGAAGTTGGGAGAGAACGGTCTTTTTTCTTTTTACATTGCGCCCGTGGGCGAACCGGCGATGGGCCCGACTGCATATCCGCATCGCGCCTCAGCTTCGGAAGATCCGCTTGCCCCGCTTGGGCACCATTTGGAAGACTCGACGCATGTCGCCGACGATGTCATCACGACCGGCCTCACTTATAGGATTGCCCGCTTCGAAGCATCGGGATTTCACGGTCGCGAGCCGGACGAGTTCCGATGGGACATTGACTCAGGAAGGATCGACTCGTGGTCGATTCGAGCTACCTTAAACCCGGCCCCGAATTGGAGCGGGCAATGCTCGTTCGCGCATTTGACTAGTCCTGAAGCCCTGCATCCGAACGAAGATGTTGACCGCGTGACTGCGTCAGTGATGTATAACCGTCCGATCGGTCGCGGGAATTGGGCTAGCACCCTGCTTTGGGGCCGCAATCACAATTCGGATGGCTTGGCGTGGAACGGCTATCTGGCGGAAACCACTTTGCGATTTGCAGAACAGAACTACGTCTGGGCACGCATCGAAAACGTTGACCGCACGAACGAATTGCTCTTGCGGAACATTCCTGAACCGCCGAACTTCAAGGAGAGCATTATTGGTCGCGCCCAAGCCTATACGGCCGGATACGACCGCAATTTCATGCTTCCGCACCTAGCGATCGCGCCAGGTGCACAGCTGACTATTTACTCAACCCCGGACGCTCTTAAAGCACAGTACGGAGGCCATCCTGTCGGCGTAGTACTGTTTCTTCGCGTACGGCCGATGGGCCGGCAACATTGAGGGGGCAAACCGTTTTGTATGCGAGCCTTGGGACGAACTGTTGTTTGAAAAGTTCGCGGCATCTTACGAACATTTACGTTGCTTTACCAATTCTGACGTGTTGCAGGGCATGGAGATGATGTTGTAAAGCCAGAACTTAGGATATTGGGGGCCCACAGCAGCACCGCTCAGCGTCCAGGTCAGGCGACTGAAATACGGATGGCTTGTGCAACCAGGGAACCGCAAGGAGAGATGAGATGACAGTCAAACCATTGATGAAGGCCGCTTATGCCGTCCTAGCCATCGGGTTGTTGGGTGCGGCGGTATCGACGCCGGCACAAGAAGGGGGTCGAGGTGAGGGAGGTGATCATCGCCACGGGCACATGATGAGTCCGGAGGACCGATCGGAACGATTGACGAAGGCTTTGACTTAAGCGACGAGCAGAAAGGCAAAGTGCTCTCCATCCTTCAAGATGAACAGAAGCAAATCGAGGCGATGCACTCCGATTCCCAGTTTGTCGCGTGATGACCGGTGGTCGAAGATGCGGGAAATCCACGAGAACACAACCACTCAAATCAAGGGCACTCTCAATTCCGACCAAGCCAAGAAGTTCAGCGAGATGCAGCAGCAAATGGAGCAGCGGCGTGAACAACGGGGAAACAACAGCAAGGACAAGGCTCCACCTCCTCAGTAAAAACGATTTGAATTTGCCTAGGGCCGCCGCAGCGGCCCTCTTTTGCGAATGCAACACGCTCTTGAGTTCGTACACCGGCTCTCTGGATGTGCAGCCGAAATTGGATGTATACCCCCACGCGCTTTCAGAGCAAGAAAACGCACCGTGGGCAGCGGGATCATCCTCGCCTGCTTGCTCCTGGCAAATTCTGTTCCTCTACATGCTCAAGCTGCCAATCCCCCCCTCCCCGGAAGGAACGATCCGCGGGATGGTGAAGTCCGGGAACATACCCGTTCCGGGCGTTACGGTCACGGCGACAAATGAATCGACAAACGAAAAAGCCACCGCGTGGACGAACGTGGATGGCAGGTACGAACTACGTGTGCATAGCTTTGGTCATTTTGTCATCAGCACTCAGATGATCGCATTTTCTCCGGCAAAACAAGGGGTCCTGCTGAATGCAAATGTCCGCGATGCAGCCGTCAATCTCGAGTTGGCCCTCGCGTCGCGGGTGCACACCCCCACAACTCCCTCCGAACACCCTGAGAGTGCCGCAACCCACCGGCCAAACCTCAGGAACAGATCTGGGTTTCAAAGTCTATCCGTAATGCAAAATGAAAGTGGCCAAGACACCACCGGCGAATCGGGCGCAGCCGCACTCGTCCCGGAGGGCTTGCCGGTTCCTGGGATGGTTGAGGCCGGCGCAACCGAATCGATTTCTATCCTCGGAAACAGCGTGAATTCTGGTCCTGCGATGAACGGAACGGAATTTCAGCAACAATTCGGAGAGAACCCTCTGCCGGATGCTCTGGGCGCTGGCGGCGGCTTCGGAGGCGGTGGTTTTGGCGGTCCAGGAAGTCTGGGCGGCGGTTTCGGAACAGGCGGGGGGAGAAGATCCGGCAGGCGAGGTTTGGATGTGAATCGCCCCCACGGGCCCATATATTACGGCGTCGGAGACTCAGCGCTGAATGCTACGCCGTACGCCCTCGGAGGTGAACCAGCCGCGAACCCGGAGTACGTACTGCACAGCTTTGGAGGGTCCGTCGGCGGACCGCTAAATATTCCGAAGATCTACCATGGTGGCCAGAAAACTTTTTACTTTGTGAACTACAACGGCCGCCGCGGTGAATCGCCGTTTGATCAATTCTCGACGGTGCCGACTTTGCTCGAGCGTCAAGGAAATTTCTCCAAGACGATCTACCCGTCGGACTTAAATGCAGGGCAGCCCGTGCAAATTTTCAACCCTGCAACCAACACGCCTTTTGCCAACAACACGATTCCCTCGATCAATCCGGTCGCACAAGGATTATTGCAATACATCCCCCAGCCAAACTTGCCCGGCACTTTCCAGAACTTTCATTACGTCACCGCGTCGACGAACAATAGCGATGATCTCAATATCCGGGTGAACCGGAACTTCGGCGCGGCTCCACAACGTGGACGGGGCCGGTTCGGCCAACGTAATACTTTGGCCTTCGGGCTTCACTTTCATAATGCCGACGCGAATCTAACCAATCCCTTTCCAAGCCTAGGAGGCGCGACCGGCGCGAGAAGTTTCGATGTGCCAATCTCCTACGCGCGCAGCTTTGGACGAGTGACCAACATCGTGCGTTTTGATTTCAATCGCAGCCGCACACGTACGCAAAATCTATATGCCTTCAGTCAGAATGTGGCCGGAAGTCTGGGAATTACCGTTACCGGCGGATTACCGTCAGGCTAAAACGCGGCGACCTGAAGATACAATACCGCCGGGGTTACTATGCCCCGGCCGACTATAGACATGCGAACGGCGACGACCGCGAGCGACGGCTCGAGGGTGCGCTTGCATCCGAATTGCCAGCGACCGATCTCCCTCTTTACATGGGGTTAGCGTACTTCCGTTGGCAGGGTAATAGATTCGCGATTCCAGTTTCGCTGGTTGTCCCCGGTTCAGAAATTCCCTTCACTCGCAGCAGCGACCGCGACAAAGCAGCCCTTGCCGTAATTGGCATTGCGCTTGACGCCAGACAAACGGCAGTGAGCAACATTCGCGACACGGTGAAACTCGCAGTCAATGCCTCTGCCGAGGTTCGGCGCAAGAATGTTCAGTACAACACCGTGCTCCTTCTGCCTGCGGGGAAATACCATTTGAAATTCGTGGTCCGCGAAAATCAGACCGGTCGGATGGGCTGATTTGAGACCGATCTCAACGTGCCCGATCTAAAGACGGCGCCCCTAAGAATGAGTTCTGTAGTCCTGGCTAGCCAAACGCAGCCGGCAAAAACTAAGGGCAATAATCCCAATCCTTTGATTCACGACGGCGCGGAAATCATTCCGAACGTGACCCATGTTTTTTCCGTGGCACAGCACTTGCTCCTGTATTACGAAATCTATGATCCCGGCCACCTGAGGGAACCTTCTGCAATCCGGGATGGCAAACCAGGCGTGCATCTACTGAGCAACGTGTCCTTCTTTCAGGGTGCCGTGAAGGCCTATGAAAGCTCCCTGGTTGAGGTCTCGGGCGCAAATGCGCACGAACGCGACGCCGCGGTATTCCAGTTAGATGTTCCTCTCAATTCTCTAAAGCCCGGATTTTACATCTGTCAGGTCAACATCATCGACGATGTCTCGGGACACTTCCTGTTTCCAAGGTTCGCTCTGCTGGTTAGGCGCTGAGCAATTCGTTCCACTTGTTTTTGCCGCGTCGAGTCGGCCACGATGCGATTTCTTAGAGCAGCTATAGAACCGCGATAGTCGGGAACAGACACTTACAGATATAGCTGCAGCAATCGGCAGAGCGCTTGAGGAAAGCGCGCTCTGACAAACTTTCCTGTTGCAAAAAATGTGAAGTCATGCCATGTTAGGAGATCTTCTTACGAAAGGACGCCCCACATTGGTGGATTTTGAAAGCAAATCGCTAAGCGGGCAACATCAGCCGACGACTCGACTGAGTTGCGATAGGGCGTCACTCCGGTCGCGCTAACCGATCCTCGGCGCTCTTTCCGCACAATTGAGAACTTAGCTGGGTGATGAAGGTCGCGGTTTCTTCGACTATCGACTAAGTCGCTGCCGCTCAATTTCCCAGCACTGACTACCTGTTCAGTGGTGATTGGCCACGAATACTTCTTCGGATGAAGTTGCCCTTCGGGGCTGCGGGTTCGAATCCCCATGGGCGAAAGCCCTGAGGTGGCGCTTGCGCCCTGATCAGGTTACTTGACTGCGAGGGCAAAATGTTGACCGCGCCAGGAATTGTATTGATTGACCCGAAGTTCCCGCACAACCTGGGAGCCACGATCCGTGCGTGTTCCTGTTTTGGATTCGAATCGCTGATTTGGACGGGCTCGCGGATCGAGCTTTCGAAATGCGAGCGGCTTCCTCGCGAGGAACGAATGAAGGGATACAAGAGTGTGCGTTTCATAAATCACGCGCGGCCATTCGACCTGTTTGGGGAAGTCACACCCGTTTGTGTGGAGGTCTTCGAAAATAGCGAAGCGCTGACAACCTTCGTGCACCCCGAGAATGCGGTGTACGTGTTCGGACCGGAAGACGGCAAGGTGCCGCAAGTCATTCGGGGCCTATGCCATCGATTCGTACACATTCCGGCGCACTTCTGTTTGAACTTGAGCGCAGCGGTCAACGTAGTTCTGTCGCATCGCTTGATGTCGCGTCAGTTGTCGGGGGTGGAACCACTGTTACCTCTTCGTGAAATGCTGCACGAGGTCCGGGGAGAGGTTCTGACTCCCTCAACGGATGCAGTGGGATGGGATGGCAAGTAGTAAGTCAGCAAGCTTCGCCGGTGGTGAAAGAGAAGAGATACTTCGCCCAACTGAAGACGCGCAGGGAAGCAAGGCCTGCGCCGGGGATCGGAACTGCTGGGAGCGAGGCGTAGGCCTCTAGGGGAAACTCCCAGGGGAGATCGCGCCCCGAGTCCTCTTCTCGTCGGTTCCCCGGCGAATTTTTTGAACTGGTTTGGCCGGGTGGTGAAGACTACGGTTACTTCGCCTTAAACGAGGGTGGTCGCAGGTTCGATTCCTGCCACG
>Ga0070679_100006541_pt1 | contig 10863 bp, 8 predicted proteins | sample KBSC63BmetaG_FD_65652 | JGI IMG/M metagenome (GOLD analysis project Ga0070679, IMG submission 65652) | Corn rhizosphere microbial communities from Kellogg Biological Station, Michigan, USA - KBS C6-3B metaG | ecosystem: Host-associated > Plants > Roots > Rhizosphere | place: USA: Michigan... | reverse complement strand
GGAGCCTCTTCGATCCGATGCGGATCGAAGAGAGCTCGGGCAAGGGTTAGAGGAACTGGTGTTGTTTCGGTGCAGTTTCTGAGGGTTTCGAGGTACTGGAAAAACTCGGGTTGCTCGTCAAGAACGAGAAACTGCTTGGCCACAGCCTCGATGGTGTTGGCCCATTCGGGAAAAGTTCGTGGTGTTTTCCACGAACGGAGAGTGGTTTTTAAAGCATCGAAAACGGTGGCAAACTGTTCGAATTCTTCGGCATCGCTCCACGCGATGCCAAAGGGTTCATCTGGCTGCAGCCGGATGAATCGGTCGAGAAGCGTGTGGATCCCCTGCTGCCAAGTGCCAGCAGGGTTGCTCACCGTGCTTAAATCCGAACGGTGTTCGGCATCCAGCCCCCACCGAATGTGTCCCTGTTCGATCCACTGTTTCACCTTTTCCTGATTCCCAAACAGTTTCAGCATCTCGTCTTTGGTCCAATAGCCGTTCGCACCTTCGAACAAGAGCAACAGTGTTTGGATGAACGGGCTTTTTTTGTATTGTTCCCGGCTTGCAACTCGCACCGGCACACAGTCTTTGCACACAAACTCGAGCAAGGACGCATACAGTTCAATGTCGGGTGCATACACCCGCATTTCCTCAAACAAAATGCCCTGTTTCCGAAGTTCGAGCATCTGGTCTCGGAGAACTTCGACCTCACGCAGCTTCGAACTCCCTGTTTTCACCACCCGGATTGTGTCGTCTTGAGGTGCGGAGGTTGTTTCGAGCTGCAAAAAGTCGTGCTGCACGTGCTGCAATCGGCTCACGGGTTCATCGAACTCATAGTTCTCGGCCGTTTGTATATCCCCGTCGAGTTTCAGCTGCTGCCGTCCGGCCACGGCCCAGTTTCCGAGCAACGGGTGTGTGTGTTCGGGCAATGGTGCATTGTTTTTTTTCTGCAGCCAAGCTTGCTCTCGCTGGGAATGAACGTCTTCCCAGAACATAGCGCAGGGAGAAAAACGGAATACTTTCACTGACGGATGCCGGAGAAAATACCGGTACACGGCGGTGGGGATCGAGTCGATGCCGAACAAAAACAGGGGCCTCGAAGCTTGGGGGGAAACAGACTCGATGGCTCGGAACAAGGGGGTCCAGCCGCGTGTTTCGAAAAACGCATTTTCGGGACCGTGCAGGTTGCATTCTGAAAGCCGGGAAGCTTCGTGTAAAGCCAGCTTTTCTCCGTAGACTTCGTAAGCTGCAGCCAGGAAATCGGCTTTTTTCGGCACGGGCAACGGCGGGAGGGCTTGCGGCCACGAAGCAAATTGCACCCCCAGCAAAGCTTTACCCTCAGTTCGCTTGCACAGCTCGAGCTGCAACCACTCGGTCGTGGCAGCGGAGGGGGTGACGATCAACGGCCTAGAAAAAATATCTTCACCCAAACAACCCGACAGCTCATCGACGAGAATATCAAGTCTGTGGCTGGAGAAAATCAGTCGGTCGTCCATGGCTTTGGCCGCAGTATGGCAAAAGAGGTTGTGTGAAGGCAACAAAATCGAGTACAATCGAGTCCATGCGCTGGCTGTTTCAGAAAGATGCCCGTTCGTTTTATTTGCTCAACGCAACCCAGTTTCTGGGTGCATTGAACGACAACGTCTTTAAGTTGCTGGTGATTTATTTACTCATCCACGTCAAAGGCCCCGGGGCAGCAAACACGATCTTGTCTCTGGCTGGGGCAATTTTCGTGATCCCGTTCTTGATCTTTTCTTCGAGCGCAGGGGTGTTGGCTGACCGGTTCAGCAAACGGACGATCATCGTCTACACCAAGTTTTTAGAACTTGCTGTGATGTTGTTTGGGTTATTGGCTGTGTCTCTGAAGTCGGAAGTGGGGGCGTATGCGGCGTTATTCTTGATGGCCACCCAAAGCGCTTTGTTCGGCCCGTCGAAGTACGGCATCATCCCGGAATTGGTCGATGCAAAAGGGGTTTCGAAGGCCAACGGTTCATTGACCTCGTTTACCTACATGGCTATCATTTTGGGGACATTTTTGGCCTCGTTCATTGCCGACATCACGGATAAGAATTTTGTCGTGGAAGCCTGTTTTTGCGTGGGTGTGGCTGTGATTGGCGTGTTGACGAGTTTAGGAATTCGAAAAACAAGTGCTCAAAACTCGACGAAAAAAATCACCCCGTTCTTTCTGTATGAAATTTACCAAACATTGAAGATGGGCTGGAACGTGCCCCATTTGTTGGTGGCGATTTTCGGTTCGTCGTTCTTCCTGTTTGTCGGGGCCTTTACCCAGCTGAACATCATTCCGTTTGCGATGCAATCGCTGGGCTTGAGTGAAGTGGGCGGAGGATATTTGTTCTTGTCGACGGCCGTCGGCATTGCGGCGGGCGCTGTGATCGCTGGGCAACTTTCGAAAGATAAGGTGGAACCGGGGCTTTCTTGCATCTGCGGTCTGTTCATTGGAATTTTCTTCATTGCCCTGCACCTGTGTTCGTTTTCTTTGGTGCTCACCAATGTGTTTCTCGGATTGCTCGGGCTTGTCGGCGGAGCCTTTTTAATCCCCTTCGACTCGTTCATCCAGGTCAACAGCCCCCAGGAAAAACGGGGTCAGGTGATTGCGGCCACGAACTTCTTCAGCTTCACCGGAGTGCTGCTCGCTGCTTTTTGCTTGTACTTCATCAGCGAAGAGCTAGGCTTTAGTGCTTCGAGCGGGTTTGTTTTGATGGGGGTCATGACGTTGGTGGTGGATGTGGTGCTCATCGGCCGGTTGTCGTCGTTTTTCTTCCCCTTTTTCGTGAAAAAGATCCTGAAACGGATGCGGAAGTTGGTCGTGACGACAGCAGTTCCGGGGCCAGGTACAGCCGTTATTTTGCAAAGCAGTTCGTGGTGGGATGCTGTGTTGTTGTTTTCTTGTTTTCCTCGATTGCACGTGTTGGTGCCTGCTTCGTATTTACTTCGGTTTCCGTGGGTCAACGGCTGGTTTGATACCATCTCGTTGGTTCCACCGAGGTTGACCGATGCGGACTCCGTGCAGAAGCTGAGTGCGAAAGTGAAGTCTCTGCAGGACAAACAAACCTCCGTGTGTGTGTTTGTTCACCAAAAGGCCAAACCGGCCGATGTCGAGGCCTACAAGTCTTATCTGAGGAAACAAGGTCTTGAAATTGCTGTGGTCCACAGCAAGAAAGAACGGATTCCGAGACGGTGGTTTTTCTTCCGCTGGTCACTGCGTGAGATCTCAATGAGCTTCGACCCTCAGTGATGTAAAGCCGCTTTACATGGAAATTTTCCAGCACTGATGAATTTTTTGATCATGAAAATCAATGGGTAACGTTTTCTGGGTGATGTTCGTGATGACACACTGCGGAAATAACTTTGTATCGAACACAAATTTCCGGGAATTCGTGCTGAAGAAGATGGTGCCTCCGGGAGCTAGGAGCCGAAGGGCTTTTGTAATCAAGGTTCCGTAGTCTACTTGCACATCAAACAGTTGGTCCATTTTTTTCGAGCGGGAAATCGTCGGGGGGTCGATGACGATCACATCGTATTTTCCGGTTTCTTCATCGAGAAATTTGAGGCAGTCAGCCCGAACGATCGGGTTGTTTTTTAGAGGGAGGTCGTTGAGCAGAAAATTATCCCGGCCCCAGTCTGTGTAGGTATTCGACATGTCGACACTTTTCGTGAACACGGCACCGTGTGCTGCAGCATGCACACTGAACGAACAGGTGTATGCAAACAGATTCAAAAGCCGTTTCCCGCGAGCTGCGGCAGCCACGAGCTGCCGGGTTTCCCGGTGGTCGAGAAACAACCCCGTGTCCAGGTAATCAGTCAAGTTCACTTGAAACTTCACTCCGTATTCCAGCACCGTGAAAAACTCTTTCGCCTCACCCACTTTCTCGTACTGTTCCGTTTTTTCCCGTCTAATCCTTGTACGCCACGAAATTTTCTCTTCCCCCGCCCCAAAAATTGCCCCAATCGCTTCTCTCGCTGCGTCTTCTAAATCGGGCCTCTCCTCCTCACCACTGCTGAAATAATTCACGCAAAAACGGCCGTCGTAGTAATCGATCGCGAGCGGGTATTCCTTGATATCCCGGTCGTAGATCCGGAATGCATTGGTCCCCGTTCGCTTGGCCCACTTCCGGATGTGTCGGTAGTTCTTCCGGATCCGGTTCTTGAACGGCGAGCTCTTGTCTTCACCGTCGGCAATGGGGGGTAAGGATATAGACATAAAAACAATAGGGTTGTAGGGTGCAAATCATGGAGCATTTACTCAAAAAAGCCAAGAACTTATTCACTGGGTACTACAATTTATTATTACTATTTTTAACGGCTTTGTTTGTGTTTCGGCCTTATGCGCGGAGCGACGTGTATCTAGCCGGGTGGAAATTGTTGCTGACCGTGACGTTATTGACAGCCATTTTTAACTCGAAACACAGCCGGGCTGTCCGGTGGGTCTCGTCAATCTTGTCTGTGCCCACGGTGGTTCTTTGCTGGCTCAACCTCGAGCACCACATGGGCCCCATTTTCGTGGCCAATGCGGTCTGTACGATTGTGTTCTTGACCATTGTCACCACATCCGTTCTCTATGACGTCGTCTTACGAGCCCGTGTCACCCTCGAAACCCTGCGCGGCGTCATCTGTGCCTACTTCATGGTGGCCTTCGTTTTTGCTTACGCCTACTACCTCATTGAATTCGTCACCCCCGGTACCTTCCGTCTTGCCACCGAAGGCCTCTCCGTCTTTTCCTACACCCAATATCTTTCCGAAATGCTCTATTTCAGCTTCGTCACGCTATTGACTATCGGTTATGGAGACATCGTGGCCATCAAGGATGTGGGCCAAACAGCGGCTGTTCTCGAGGGGATCATCGGGCAATTTTACGTAGCGATTTTAGTGGCTAGACTGGTTTCTGTGTACACGTTTTACGGGGACAAACAGCTGCTCAAAGAATTTGAACATAAACAAGAAAAGGGAAGTGTATGAACAGAAAACAATTAGTCGGAACGATTTTGATGCTGGCCGGTGTGGCCATGCTCTTTGCATCGAACTACATCTCGACCCAAGTGGGTGAGGGACGGCAAAAAATCGATCGGGCCCAGAGAACGGTAGACAAGGGAAACAGCATCTTTTCCATGAACCCGGTGACTCAACAGGTGGGCCGTGGATTGACGGGTGGTGCTCAGCGGCAGATCAATGCTGGTCGGGAAGAGGCTGACTACTACGACCAGATGGCTGGCAGGCTGAAATTCGGCGGCATTGCGTGCATCATCGTGGGCGGAATCTTGTTCGTCCTCGGCCGCAAGAAGCGGGATTAGAACACGATGACCCAGAAAGCCATCTCGTTTTCCCGCATTGCTCCCTGCTTATTTTCGATCATCGTCGATTACATGGGGTTTGGGTTGGTGTACCCGCTCGTCACAGCCATGTTCACCCAAGTGCCCGAAACGGTATTTCCTCACATCGAGTCGGCTTCCGCGCGCGATTTTTATCTCGGGCTGTCGTATTTGCTCTACCCGTTGTTCATGTTCTTTGGTGCCTCGTTTCTCGGCGATATGTCTGATATTTACGGCCGCAAAAAAGAGCTTCTGTTGTCCATGGGTGGGATCTTGGTGAGCTTTTTGCTCATGGCGTACGGCATTTATGTTCATTCGATCGAGTTGTTTTTAGTGGGAAGAGGTGCTTCCGGACTCATGGCGGGCAGCCAACCGTTATGCATGGCTGCAATTGCCGATTTGTCGACGGCGGAAAATAAAGCCCGGAACATGAGTTTGGTGACCTTGACCAACTGCATTGGGCTTGTGTTAGGGCCGTTCATCGGAGGGGTGTTCACCGAGACTTATTTTTTACAGTGGGCCGGGTTTTCGTTTCCCTTTTTCCTCGCTGCAGTATTTGCCCTGGTTGGTTTCGGTCTGATCTATTTTTTGTTCGAAGAGACGTTTGTTCCCAATCGAGAAAAAACAGTGAAGTTCACCCGGCCGATCACGATTTTTGTCGACGCATTCAAGCATCATCACATCTGTTTGTTGGTCTCTGTCGTTTTTACCCAGCTGCTGGGACTCATGATCTATTACCAGATCATGGGCATCTACCTCCGAGAACTGTTTCACTACTCGAGTGCCCAGCTCGGCTATTTCTACGCTTTTGTCGGCCTCTTTTTTGCTCTCGGGATCTTGATCGTGCTTCCTCGCGCATTGAAACGGTGGCAGCTCGAAGAGATTGTGGGCTCTGGCTTTTTGATCATGGGCATTTGCGCCATGGTCAGCGTGCTGTACACGAATGAGATCTATTTGTGGGCTCTGGTGATTCCGTTTGCAGCTTCACACTCGATCGGATTCTCGGCTTTAGCAGCGATCTTTTCGAACGCGGCCGATGAGAAAAACCAGGGCTGGATGATGGGCGTGGTTGCAGCGACGTTTGCTGTTGCGTCTGTGATCGCTGGTTTGTCGACGAACTTGCTGCCCTTCACCGGAGCTCGAGGCCTCATCGGCCTCGGCGGCGCTGCGGGAATCCTCAGCAGCTGGGTCATGTTCTACTATGCGAAAAAGCATCGGCCTCATCGGTTATGATGCGCCAAACTCGCAGAATCTATCCTAAAAAGCACGATTCCGCTGAATATACGCTTAAACTGGCGAAATCTATGTTAAAAAACGAGATTCCGCTGGTTTGATACGCGCTCCGATGTTTGCCTGAATTCTCCTATGCAAAAACCATTTCTCAACCAGCTTTAATCCCGAAATGTCTGCGCAATCGTGATTTTTGAGACGGATTCTGCGACTTACGTGAGATAACTCGCAGAATCTGCAAAAAAACAAGAGATTCTGCGAGTTATCTCACATAAATCGCAGAATCTTGATTTTTAAGGCACATTCTGCGAGATTGGTGATTAACTAACAGGGAGTATAGATGACCTCTATTTTTGCGCGGCAAAAGGAAGTGAACGAGCTGAAACGGATTCACGAGTCTGGAAAGCCCGAATTCTTAGCTGTTTATGGAAGAAGACGGGTGGGAAAAACCTACTTGATAAGAGAATTTTTTAAGAGCCGGGGACTTTATTTTGCCCTGACGGGGATCAAAAAAGCTTCGCTCAGGAAGCAGCTACGGAATTTTAGCGTGGAGTTAGCGAGGGTATTTGGGAAAGACCTTGGATACAAGGCACCGAAAGATTGGCAGGAGGCGTTTTCTCAGCTGAGAGAAGCGATCGAGAAGGTAAAAAAACAAGATCGGATCATCCTATTTTTTGATGAGCTTCCATGGTTGGCTTCTCCGAAATCAGAATTTTTGCAAGATTTAGATCATTTCTGGAACCGATATATGTCTGGGGACTCACGAATCATTGTAGTGATTTGTGGTTCCGCTGCATCGTGGATGATCAAGAAGGTGATTCGAGACAAAGGGGGTCTTCACGGCCGATTGACTGCACAAATCCGGCTTCTGCCGTTTGATCTGCGAGAAACGGAAGAATATTTGCGGCAAGAGGGATTGGAATTTAGCCGGAAGGAAGTTCTCGATATCTATATGGCAATCGGTGGAATACCGAAGTATTTGAACTATATTAAAAGAGGAACATCCCCTTTGCAAATTGTAAGTGCATTGTGTTTCGAAGGAGCTCTCGTGGATGAGTTTCAGGAATTATATTCTTCTCTGTTCGACAAACATGAACGGCACGTCAGTGTCATCCAAGCTCTTGCCGAACGGTTGAACGGATTGACGAAAGCGGAGATTTCCAAAAAAACAGGGTTTTCCATGGGGGGCGGCCTGAATATGATTTTGGAAGAGCTTGAGCAGTCGGGCTTCATTCTTCCCATTCGAGAATTTGGCAATCGGAAGAAAGAAATCCGCTACCGGTTGATTGATGAGTATTCTCTGTTTTACCTGAAGTGGGCCGATCGAGCAAAGGAGAATAATCTTCGATGGCAGGATGAGGAATTTTGGAAAACACTCTACAGCACCTCTGTGGGCCAATCGTGGTCGGGGTACGCATTTGAAACAGTCTGTTTCAAGCATCTGCCCAACATCAAAAAGGCTCTCGGTATTTCCGGGGTTTTAACCAGTGCTTCCGGTTGGGTGTACAAGCCGCCGAAAGGAAGTAAAGAACACGGCATTCAGGTCGATCTTCTCATTGACCGGGCAGACCATTGCATCAATTTGTGCGAAATCAAATATTCCAGCAAAGAGTTCACGATCAACAGGGCTTATGACAAGGTTCTTCGAGAAAAAAAGTGGACGTTTGTCGAAGAGACAAAGACCAAAAAGAGTGTGCATCTCACCCTGATTTCTCCTTACGGAGTGAATAAAAAAAGCCTCTACTTCGGAACTCCCGACACTGTTCTCACGATGGACGCACTCTTCTAAAACGCGTAGATGAACTCGAGTTCCCACTGCTTGTATTGCAGATTGGGCCCGATGCTCTCGTCGAGAGTGGTGGTGAACTTGAAGTTTTGTTCCACGGTCAGGTTGTTCGTGAACGCATAGAGCACATCCACTTCGAAGCCCTTGAAGTTGTTGCGACCCACAGCGTTTGTCTGTGTGGTGAACCCACCTGAGCCATCTCCTTTGAGTCTGTAGAGACCCACGTCAGCGGTGTTGCCTCGGCCGATGCCGAAAGCGTCAACTTCAGTCACTGCTTGGGCTTGTACCCACTGGTAGTTCGCGTCGATGGCGAAATCACCGGCTTTCTTGACGAGGCCGATGGAGACCCCAGCGTACCAGCCGAATTTTTGCTTCGTCATGCCGGTTTGCGGGACTGGCTGAGCTAGAACGTTGGTGAGGCCGGCACCGTAAAACTTGATCAACCGCTTGCCAATCCACTCAGGGAAAAACTGGTAGGAGGCGAGGAATTGGGTGGTGAGATATCTCCAGCGCTCTGGGGTTTCCAGTCCAGGCTTGTACCAGTTGATGGCCGAGGCCTTCAAGTTGAGGCCAAGGTTGGCCACGCGGAGCGCGCCGATTTCGATCACTTCACCATAGTGGTTCCACTTGTCATTCACGAGGAATGCGCCGGTGTTCACGTAGAAATCGCCGATGCTGTCGAAGGCCTTGCCGAAGCGCATCAGCGCGCCATCGAAAAAGGCTCCAAATTCGATCTTGGAGTCATACACGTTGAACAAGTAGCGGCGGCCAATCTCGGCATCCCAGGTAAACGTGTCGCCCGCAATCAACCGTCCGCCGAGATAGGCTTTTTCCAGCCGGAATTTGCTGAATGTGCCGGAACTAATGCCCATGTCGTTGTCAAATTCGACTTTCACTGCCGACCACGTCCGGTCAGTTCGGTAGTCGAGCATGAGGTTGAACTCAACGTCCCAGGCCAAGGAAGGTTTGCCGGTCGCGGAGTTTTCTCCCCGCTGCTTCACGAATTGTTGCCCTCTGCCCTGCGCCTTGCTCTTCTCATTGAAAAACTGTGCCTCGGTACGGACCTCGCCGCTGATCGAGAGGTCACCGCCGATCTCTTTCAAGCTCACAAAGCGTTTGTCTTGCAGCCAGCGGCGCAGCGCTTCCATATCTTCGTCGCGCTTGTCGTTGTATTGCACATCGGCCGTCTGTGCGATTTGAGTCGAAGCGACAGCGGGGACAGTCACAGTTGCCGGAGCGGGAGCTGTTTGTGCAAACAAAGAGCTGAAGAGCAGTGGTGCAGAAAAGAGAATCGATCGGTTCATAGTTGTAGCCTTGTGAAAAGCTCCTAGACTACGAAAAATCCCAAATTCGAAACAACTAAAATCGAACATCCCCTGAAATCGTGACCGCTTCCTCATCGACCAGCCGACCCTCGACGTTGAGCATGAAATACCGTCCGGTCGTCAACGAACAGCCGATGAAGACGCCGACCGGTGTGTGATTGGTAAACTGGTTTGAACCGGTGCCGTTCACGGAGATGGTGGTTTGAAAGTTTCCGGCCTTTGCTCGTACACTCGAATACTTCACCCCGATGTACGGGGAGAAAATATCGATTTTGTACGACAAGTCTAAGTCCACCTGCCACTCCCGCCACCGGAGTTTTGTCCCTCGAGCCGACTCGACCGTCCCGTTCACGGTGAGCCACACCGGGTCGTAGCTTGCGTGCTCATACCTTCCACCCAAACCCAGCGTGGCCCCCTTCCACTCGAACAAAATGCCTCTCGCCCCCAGGCCCCACAAAAAGTCATACCCGGTCTCGAGCTCAATCCGTTGGGTGCCCTCGGGGGCCTCAAAGCGCCAATCGGCCCGAGTTCTCGATGAGCCAAGCAGCGTGTAAATGTCCAGCCGTTCGAGAATGTTCATGGTGAACGTCCCCGAGTTTGTCTCTTGCCGATAGCAGTCGACGGGCAGATTGCTGGCTTGCTCGAGCTTCGCATCAGTGACAAAATCCCCTTCGTAGCCGAATCTTAAGTTGAGCCACACATCCGGCGGGATGAAAAACCCTTTCTCAATCAGCTTAGGAAACGAGGGGTTTCCAACAGGAGCAGCCATGAGACCTGTTGCAACCACTAAGAAAAAAATGACTTTCTTCATAGACATTGTCAAGCTACCACAGCCCTGAACCAATGTAAAGCCGCTTTACATTGGTTTTCAGGTTCTGTATATTTGACCACACTTATGAAAATCAAAGCCCAGAACAAAACACTCGAACTTGAACATCCGGTCACAGCTCGTGAGGTGGCCGAAAAATTGCACCTGACGATGCCCGAACAAGCGGTTGCTGTGAGCATCAACGGCCAGCTGAAAGATTTAAGCACGACAGTCAAAGACGGTGACGAAGTGCAGTTTTGGAACTTTGATGATCCTGAAGGGAAAGAAGTATTCTGGCATACCTCGGCTCACGTTTTGGCCCAAGCTGTTTTACGTTTGTGGCCCCAAGCCCAACCGACCATCGGTCCACCCATCGAGAATGGGTTTTACTACGACTTTGGCAACCTG
>Ga0070679_100006536_pt1 | contig 10864 bp, 7 predicted proteins | sample KBSC63BmetaG_FD_65652 | JGI IMG/M metagenome (GOLD analysis project Ga0070679, IMG submission 65652) | Corn rhizosphere microbial communities from Kellogg Biological Station, Michigan, USA - KBS C6-3B metaG | ecosystem: Host-associated > Plants > Roots > Rhizosphere | place: USA: Michigan... | reverse complement strand
CTGCACGTGTGCGCGGTCAAGGCGCCGGGCTTCGGCGATCGCCGCAAGGAGATGCTGACCGACATCGCCGTGCTGACGGGCGGCCTGGCCGTCACCGAGGATCGCGGCATCAAGCTGGAGAGCATCACCCTCAAGGATCTGGGCCGCGCCAAGCGGGTCACCATCGACAAGGACAACACCACCATCGTCGAGGGCGTGGGCAAGAAGCCCGACATCGAGGCGCGCGTGAAGCAGATTCGCGCCCAGATCGAGGACACCACGTCCGACTACGACCGTGAGAAGCTGCAGGAGCGCCTGGCCAAGCTGGTGGGCGGCGTGGCGGTCATCAAGGTCGGCGCGGCCACCGAGTCCGAGATGAAGGAGAAGAAGGCCCGCGTCGAGGACGCCCTGCACGCGACCCGCGCGGCCGTCGAGGAGGGGATCGTCCCGGGCGGTGGCGTGGCGCTCATCCGCGCGCTGTCGGCCCTGGACAACCTGAAGTTCGACGACGACCGCCAGTACGGCGTCAACATCATCCGCCGCGCGGCGGAGGAGCCGCTGCGCCAGATCTCGGCGAACGCGGGCGTCGACGGCTCGATCGTCGTCGACAAGGTGAAGGGCGGCAAGGGCGCGTTCGGCTTCAACGCGGCCACCGAGGAGTACGAGGACCTGGTCAAGGCCGGCGTCATCGACCCGACGAAGGTCGTGCGCGCGGCGCTGCAGAACGCGGCGTCGGTCGCCTCGCTGATGCTGACGACCGAGGCGCTGATCGCCGAGCGTCCCAAGAAGAAGGCCCCCGCCGCGGGCGCGGGCGCCGGTGGTCACGACCACGGCGGCATGGGCGGCGGCGACGACTTTTAAGCCCGCCCCCCGACCGTAGCTGGAACGGAAAAGCCCGTCGCGTGAGCGGCGGGCTTTTTCTTTTGGGTGTGCCGTGTGCAGAATCGGGGTATGCGACTTCTGCTGGTGGGTCTGGCCTTGGCTCTCGGATGCGCGGCGCCGGCGCGGAAGGCGGACCCAGCGCCTACCGGCGCGGGGACGCGCGGGGTGACCGCTCCCCCAGCGGCCGGGGCGCGGATCAAGGATTCGGTGCCGGAGCGGAGCGCGGGGTTGAACGCGGCCGATCGCGATCTGCAGGAGGGCGCTACCGAGGAGCGGTTCGGGTTCGAGGAGGCGCGGGCGCGGCGCGAGGCCGCCAAGAAGAAGAGCGCGGAGGATGGTGGGGTCGAGCCCGGGCTGGGGTCGAACGGGTCCTTGATCCCGTCACCCAAGCAGTGAGTCAGAGGTGCTGCTGCAGGCGGGCCTTGAGGGCCGCCTTGGGGAGCGCGCCACGGATCTCGTCCTTCTTCCGGCCGCGGTCGAACAGGATCAGCGTCGGGATGGCCTGGACCTGAAACGCCGAGGCCATGCGCGGGTTCTCGTCGACGTTCAGCTTCGTCACCTTCAGGTGGCCCTTGGTCTCGGCGGCGATCTGATCCAGCACGGGGGCCATGGCGCGACAGGGGCCGCACCAGGGGGCCCAGAAGTCGACCAGCACCGGCATCGGCGAAGAATCGACCTCGGTGGACCACTCGGCGTCGGTCACGATGACCGGAGCGGCGGGGACCAGCGGTGCGTGGCAGCGGCTGCAGGTGGGTCCCTGCTCCAGGCGCTCGCGTGCCACCCGGTTCTTGGCCTTGCACTTCGGGCAGCGGAGCAACGAGTCAGACCCCGGTGAAGCATTGGTCATCCTCACAACCTAAGCAGCGATCTCGAAGCGACCAGCGCCCATCCGCGATCTCCGGTGCGGGATCCCTTGGCACGGCGCGCTGGTTTGGGGCAACATGCCGCTCCCATGCAGGTCGCGGACAAGAAGGCAGTCTCCATCTCGTACACCCTGAAGGACGACAGCGGAAAGGTCGTCGACACCTCGGAGGGACGGGCCCCCCTGGTGTACTTGCACGGCACCGGCAGCATCGTCCCCGGCCTGGAGAAGGCGCTGCTGGGCAAGCAGACCGGGGACGAGGTCCACGTCGACCTCTCCGTCGACGACGCCTACGGCCGTCGCGACGAGAAGAAGGTCCGCAAGGTGCCGTTGCGCAAGCTTCCGCAGGGCAAGGTGACCGCCGGCATGCGCTATCGCGTCCAGACCGAGGGCGGTCCGGTTTCCGCGCTGGTGACGGCCGTCCAGGGCGACTACGCCACGATCGACGCCAACCATCCGCTGGCCGACATGAACCTGCACTTCGACATCAAGATCGTCGACGTGCGCGACGCGACCGCCGAAGAGCTGGAGCACGGGCACGCCCACGCGCCCGGCCACCAGCACTGATCGCTACTCGACCTCGATGATGCCGGGGCAGCGCCAGTGGGCGGCGTGCCAGCGGCCGCGCGGGCCACGGTGACCTTCGATCCAGACGCCGCCGGGGCAGGGGCGCGGGCCGGGGCGGACTACCCGTTCCTCGCGGACCACGCAGCCGGCGGTGGTGAGGGAACCGAGACCGATCAGCAAGATAAGCAGTAGACGCACGGGGCTCCTTTGCGACGGCGGTCCGTCGCTCGACTGGCCTGATTTACAACGTAGGCCGGCGGGGAAACGGGGCAAGATCGCAGCGCCAGACGTTGCCACGGGAACTCTTCCGGCCCCAGCGACCGCCGTCACGCGCGCGGCTGTTGTCGCCTCAGCGGCGGCTGCTGTACAGCGCCGCCAGCGCGGCGCCGATGGACTGTGACAGCTCGCCCAGCGTCGAGGGCACGATGCTGATCCGATCACGCAGCACCGGCCACAGGTTCGGGCGCGCGGTGTCGCGCACGATGCGCAGATAGCGCTCGCGGAACGCCTCGGTGGTGTTCTCGGGATCCATCAGCCCGCCGCCGATGACCACGAACTCGGGATCCAGCGCCATGGCCAGATTCGCGATGTGAAACCCCATGGCGCGCGCCTGGAAGTCGAACAGCTCGACCGCCAGCGCGTCCCCCTTCTGGGCCAGGCCCCGCAAGCTCAGCGCCTTCTCCTTGCGCGACTGCGTCGATTTCGCCAGCGGGTGGTCGGGGTAGGTGGCCAGCTTTTCTTCCAGCAGGTACGGCAGACCGGCCAGCGTCGTGTACAGCTCGACGCAGCCCCAGGTCCGCCCGCAACCGCATTGATAGGGCTTGGCGCCCAGCAGGTGCAGGGGGGCGGCCATGTGCGCCGTCTCCATTCCGGCCAGCGTGTCGCCCTGCAACGGCATTCCGTCGGCGTCGATGTACGCCGAACCCAGGCCCGAGCCGGGCGCCAGCATCAGCACGCTGCCGCGGGTGGCGCCGCGGACCCGCTGCGCCTCGCCCACGCCGCCGAAGGCGCCGTCGTTGCCGACGATCAGCGGGATGGCGCGCCCGGCCTTCTGCGCCAGCGCCTGGCTGTACGCCGTGTGAAAGTCCCAGCCGTCGAACACCGCCGGCAGGTTCGCCGAGTGGCCCAGCACGCCGTAACGCAGGTACGGCCCGGGGATGGCCAGGCCCACGCTGTTCACATGATCCCAGTCGAGCTGGTTCTCGGTCAGATATTCCGAGATCGCCGCGATCCACGAGGACACCACGGCGTGCGGCCCCAGGTGAGAATTGGTGGCGCGCTGGTGCAGCTTCGTCGAGACCGTGGTCCCGTCGGCCCAAACGCCGCCGATCTTGGACATCGTCGCGCCGCAGTCGGTGCCGATGAAAACCTGCGTGTTCGTCGTCGTCATGGGCGCAGTCTATGCCATCTCGACGGTGCCCCGGGCGTTTCAGTCGAGCAGGCGGGCGAGAAAGAACAGCACCGAGCTGTACACCCCGGCGGGCTTCACCGCCCCCTTGACCAGGGGGGCCCCGACGGTGCCGCCCAGGTGGTAATCGAGCGCCGCGTGCAGATCGGGAACATGCGCCACCTCGACCGTGACCGCGCGCGGCTTCGAGCGGATGTGCAGGTCCAGCTGTGTGGCGTTCAGCACGGCCCGGGCGGTATCTCCCGGCGCCGCGGGCGCGGGCTTCTTCGGGCGTCGCAGCGACGGCGGTACGTGCGCGGCGTCGATGAAGACATCGCCGCCCAGGCGCAGCGTGCGGCCCGGCACGCCGGTCAACCGAACCCTGAACGATGCGGCGTCGATGATGGCGACGGGCGTGGCCAGGGTCCGCACGTCGCCGCGCGCCGGCAGGTCGATCAGCAGCGACGGCGCCGGGCGCAGGGCCAGGCGCAGGCGGCCGGCAGCACCGCTCTCACCGCCCAGGACGACCTGGTTTCCGTCGCCCACCCGCAGGTCCACGTTCGTCAGCGCGACCTCCAACGCTGCCACGCCACCGTCGACCGCGATCTCTCCGCCGGCGAAGCGGATGCGGTTGGCGCCCGGCATCAGCGTGAACGCGACGCCACCCACGTTCATGCGGCTGTGCAGGACCAGGCGAGCGAGCGGGCCATCCAGCCGCCCCGTCACGCGCAGTTCGCCCTGGGCGTCGCGCAGGTAGCCGCGCGCGAACGGTTCGATCAGCCGGGCGGGTAGCGGTCCGCCAAACGTGAGCGCCGCCCGCGGGGGACCTGGCCCACCCACGGTGACGTGGCCCTGGGCGCTCAGCCGGGCTCCGCCCACCGTCACGATCAGATCGTCGATGCGGGCGTCGTCGTGCATCAGCGCCAGCCTCCCCTCGGTCGCCACCACCTCGAAGGGCAGCCCGGGCGGCCGTGCGCGCAACGGGGCGGCGATGGCCACCGAGCCCTGGGCAGAGGTGCCGGTGGTCTTCCCCATGCTGATGGTCATGTCGACCGCCAGCGCGCCGTCGACGAGCGCCAGCCCCGCGGGGATGAACGGCGCGAATGCCGTCGCGTTCAGACGGCCTTGCGCGTGAAGGGCGCCCGTCTGCTGTTCCCAGTCACCCGATATCAGCAACTCGCCCGCCGAGCCGCTGAAGCGCGCGGGTTCGAGGCGAACACCCCCCGGCTGCGCGGCGACGTGAATGGGGGCCGCCGCTTGCAGCGTGATGGCCGCGGTGGCGGGCGCGCCCGCCGGCCGCGCGCTGACGCTCAGGCGCGACAGGTCGGCATCCATCCTGGGCTGCGCGCCCGGCGTCACGGACAGCGCCAGCACACCGGAGGCCTCGCCGGTCATCGTCGCGGCGGGCAGCGGCGCGGCCAGGAGGGCGAGGAATGGATCCAGCCGGACGCGCGACAAGGTCAGCGTCGCCGCCAGCCGCGGCCCCGGGGCGCCCAGCTGCAAGGCGGCGTCGAGCGGGATGCCGTCGATCAGCGTCCCGCGCACCCGCAGCGCCCCGTGTGGGCCGGTGGTGAGGGCGAGGACACCGCCGTCGAGCGATCTTCCCCCGAACTGCGCCCTCGCGATCGTCACCGTACCCGTCACCGCGGGGGAAGCCATGTCACCGGTCAGCGACAGCGCCGTACCAAGCCGTCCATCGAGGGGCACGTCGTGCGCGGCCATGCCGGCGGCCCAGGCGATGAGCGGTCGCAGCGCCAGGTCCGTCGCCCTGGCTTTCAAGGCCAGGCCGCCCGCAGTGGTGACGCTGCCTTCGGCAGCCAGCTTGTCCCCCGACGCGCCGGACAGCACCAGCGGCGCCAGGGTGATGGTGCCGCCATCCAGCGACAGCGACAGCGTTCGCGGCAGGTCCAGCGTTTGACCGAGCACGCGCACGCGCTGCCCGGCGGGCACGCGCGCGTCGAGCGTCAGCGCCTGCAGCGTGCCACGGGCGCGGGCCCGCAGCGAAATCTCGCCGGTGACCAGGCGCGTGCCCAGCAACTGCTCGACGGACGTCCGCGCCGCCTCCAGCGTCAGGTCGAACGCGGGAGAGGCCAGCCACGCCCGCGCCACCGGCTCCCACAGCTGGATCGAGCCGGACGCGGTCAGCCGACCGCCGGCCAGGAAAGTCGTCACGCGGGGCAGCTCCAGCCGCCCGCGATCGAGCCGCGCCTTGCCCAGGCGCAGCACGGTATCTCGGGCGGTATGCGAAGGCACCGGTTGCCCTCGCGTCAGCACGTGCACGACGCTCGGCCGCTCCGCCGGCCCCGGCCGCGCCAGCGTCAGGGCGACGCGATCCAGCGCCGCCGCTCCGCCGGCCAGGTCGACGTGCGTCTCGACGTCGCCGGTCCAGCTTCCGCCGGCCACCTGGCGCAGCCCCGCCGGCAGGTACGGCGAGACGTCGAAGTGTTCCAGCGACAGCGTGCCGGCCGCGCGATCGTAGTCGACGTGCCCGTTCGCCAGCAGGCGGCCCCCGCCCGGAGAGCCGAGGGCCAGCGCGCGCAGATGGATCTGCCGGGTGGCCAGCGCGGCGTCGAGGTGCAGCCGGCAGCCGCGCGCCTGGGTTCCGCCGTAGCCCACGTCGAAGCCCGCCGCCTGGACTTCCAGACGCGGCTCGGACAGCGACCCGGCGAAGGACATCGCCAGCGTCGCGTGGGCACCCCCGATCACCAGCCCGGGCGTCCAGCCGCGGGCGGCCGCGACCGCCTCGATCGCGTCGGCGCCGTCGTCCATGGTGACGGTCAGGGCGATGCCGGGACGGCGCGCCGGTCCGGGGGCGGGCAGCACGCCGGTGAAGGAGCCGCGCAAGGCCGTCGTCGAGCGTCCGGTGATGATCCGCGGCGCGTCCAGGGTGATCGCGTCCGGGGCCGCGGCCGTCGCGGCGATGCGGGCGATCTGCGCCGACGAGAACGGCAAGGTGGTGCGCCAGCGGCCATCGAGCACGCTGACGCTGCCCCCCTCGCGCGGGGCGGCGTCGAGCACGGTGAATGTGAACGCGTCGGGTCCGACCTCATGCCGCTCCAGGGCCAGCGCGCCGTGGCCGTGCAGTCTTCGCAGGCTCAACGCCCACCCCGGCAGATCGAAGTCGACGTCCAGGTCGACCAGCTCCGCGCTCTCCACGTGGAGGTAGCGCGGGCCGCTGATCGGCTGGGCCGCCTTGTGGGGCGCGGTCGAGGTCGCGGGCGTCTGCATCAGCTCCAGCGCCCGCAAGAAGCCGATGCCGCGGCGGTCCGCGGTGCGGGCCATGCGCCACATGCCGTCCTCGACGCGCAGGTCGCCGATGGTGAGGCCTTCGGGGGCGTGTCCGCGCAGCAGGGTGCCCGAGATGCGCCGCGCGCGCAGGACCACGACGCCGTCGGGATCGGTCAAGCTCACGTCGTCGAACACCAGCGGCGCGGGACGATCGCGCAGCAGTGCCCACGCCGTCCCCCAACCCCAGCGACCGCCGCCGACATGCACGTGCCCCCGCGTGCGCGGCAGGTTGCGCTCGACCAGGCGGCCGAGGCGAGGCCCCGCCAGCCACAGCGGCACCGTTGCCACGACCAGCAGCAACGCGGCCAGCACGGCACCGGCCAGCCACAGCGGCCGGCGCAGCCGCCACCCGCGCTGCGCGGTCACCGGCGAAGCCACTTCTTGATCTCCAGCGCCGTGACCACCACCAGCCCCGCCGCCAGCGCTCGCCCCTGATCGGCCACGCCCAGGCCGTCCATCTGGAACAGCCGGCGCAGCGGCGGGAGCAGCGGCAACGCCAGCTGCGCCAGCGCCGACAGGCCCACCACCGCCACCAGCCACCGGTTGGTGAGCGGGCCCAGACTCCACAACGTCCGCGAGCGGTTGCGCGCCGCGAAGGAACGGAAGAGCTCGCCGAACACCAGCGACGAGAACGCCAGGTCACGGGCCACCGCCAGCGAACGGGTCTGTCGCGCCCAGCCGAACATGGCCAGCGTGACAGCCGCCTGGAGGCCCCCGGTCAGCAGGATGTTCTGCCACTCGGTGCGGCCCAGGATCGGCTCGGTCGGGGGGCGGGGCGGCCGCTTCATCACGTCGGGGTCCCGCGGGTCCACCACCAGAGCCAGCGCGGGGAGGCCGTCGGTGACCAGATTGATCCACAGCAGGTGCAGCGGCAGGAGCGGCAGGGGCCAGCCCGCGGCGCTGGCGCACAGCATGACCAGCAGCTCGCCGGTGTTCCCCGCCAGCAAGTAGATCAGCGTCTTGCGGATGTTGTCGAAGATGCCGCGCCCTTCCTCGATGGCCGCGACGATGCTGGCGAAGTTGTCGTCCGCCAGCACCATGTCGGACGCCTCGCGCGTCACCTCGGTTCCTCCACGCCCCATCGCGATGCCGATCTGCGCTTCGCGCAGCGCCGGCGCGTCGTTCACGCCGTCGCCGGTCATGGCCACGATCGCGCCGCGCGACTTCCACGCGCGCACGATGTTCAGCTTGTCCTCCGGCGTGGCGCGCGCGTGAACCGCCTCGGCCAGCGTCTCGTCACTGGCGTCCCGGGCCACGATGCCCATTTCGCGCGCGATGGCGCGCGCGGTCGCCAGGTGGTCGCCGGTGATCATCACCGTTCGCAGCCCCGCCGCCTGCGCGGCCGCGACGGCGGCGATGGCCTCGGGGCGGGGCGGATCGGCGAGGCCGATCAGCCCCGCCAGCACCAGCTCGCGTTCTTCCGGTCCCCGACCCGTGGCGACCGCCAGGACCCGCAGCCCCCGCGCCGCCAGGGCCTCGTTCGCCTGTGCAGCGCCGTCGAGGCCGTCGTGGCAGAGGGGGGCGATGCTCTCGAAGGCGCCCTTCACGTACAGCACGCCGTCGGCCCGCCGGATCGACATGCGCCGCCGCTCTGTCTCGAACGGGTGCACGTCCGTGCGTGGCCGGGCCGCCTCGATCGCGTCGCGCTCGATGCCGCGTTCGCGCGCCGCCGTCAGGATCGCCAGCTCGGTGGGATCGCCCGCGTCGGGGTGACCGTCGCGGCCCAGGCTGGCATCACAGCAGGCCGCGGCGGCGTCGAGCAGCAGCGTCTCGTCGGGGCCCCAGAACTCCCGCGCCGCCATCATGCCGGTCGTCAGCGTCCCGGTCTTGTCGGTGCAAACCACGGTGGCGCTGCCCAGCGTCTCCACCGCCGCCAGGTGGCGGACCAGCACGTGCCGCGCGGCCATTCGTTGTACACCGACCGCCAGAGCGATGGTGACGACCGCCGGCAGCCCCTCGGGAACGGCGGCCACCGCCAGTGAGATGGCGGACATCAGCACGTCGAACCAGGGCAGCCTGCGGAGCAGCCCCAGCGCCGCGGTCACGGCCACCACGCCCAGGCAGGCGATCAGCAGCGCGTTTCCGACCCGTCCCAGTCGCTGCTGCAGCGGCGTCTCCTTCTCCTTCACGCTGGACAGCAGGTGAGCGATCTTGCCGAGCTCGCTGTCCATGCCCGTGGCCGTCACCAGGGCCAGGCCGGTGCCGGTGACGACGGGCGTGCCCATGAACACGCAGTCCGTCCGCTCGGCCAGCGCCGCGTCGGGGGCGGCCGGGGCGGTGGTCTTCGCCGCGGGGACGCTCTCCCCGGTCAGCGACGCCTCGTTCGTCGCCAGTGCATGCGCCTCCAGCAGGCGCGCGTCGGCGGCCACGATGTCTCCCGCCTCGATCAGCAGCAGGTCGCCGGGCACCACGGTCTCGGCGGCGATCCCTGTGGGCCGGCCGTCGCGTACCACCCGCGCCCGCGGCGACGTCAGCGCCCGCAGCGCCATGATGGCGCGCTCGGCGCGGTACTCCTGGAAGAAGCCCACCAGGGCGTTCAGCACCACGATGACGCCGATGGCGGCCGCGTCCCCTCCCTCGCCCAGCGCGGCGCTGACCACGCAGGCGCCCGCCAGCAAGAGGATCAGCGGGTTGACCAGCTGACCGCGCAAGATCATCCAGGGTGAGGTGCCGGCGGCGCGCGCGATGACGTTGCGGCCACGTTGCGCCAGCAGCGCGGCCGCCGCGTCGCTGGACAACCCCGCGCGCAATCCGGGGGAATCGGCGGCGCCTTCCGCGCGCGCGAGCTCAGGCAACTGCCGATACCCCCATCAGCATCAGGCAAGTCTCGTCGCAGGGCCGGAGGTCTTCAACTTCGGCTCAACCCGGCCCCGGCACACCGTGCGACGTCGCCAGCGCCCGCACCATCTCGGCGTAACGGCCGCCGCGCGCCACCAGCGCCTGGTGCGTGCCGCGCTCGATCAGGCGGCCGTGATCCAGCAGCAGGATCTGGTCGGCGTGGCGGATCGTGCTCAGGCGGTGGGCCACGATGACGCTGGTCCGCCCGGCGATCAGCCGCGCCAGCGCCGCCTTCAGCCGCGCCTCGGTCAGCGTATCCACCGAGCTGGTGGCCTCGTCCAGGATCAAGATGCGCGGCTCGGCGACCATCGCCCGCAGGAAGCAGATCACCTGGCGCTGCCCCAGCGACAGGCCGGCGCCGCGCTCGCCCAGTTGCGTGTCGAACCCGCCGGGCAGCGCCTCGATCAGGTCGAGCACGTCCAGGCGGCGCGCCGCCTCGCGCACGTCCTCGGTGGTCGCCTCGGGCCGGCCCACGCGGACATTCTCCAGCACGGTACCCGTGTACAAGAAGTTCTCCTGCGTGACGCAGGCGATCTGGCGGTGCAGAGACTGCCCGGTGACGTCCGCCAGGTCATGGTCGTCGATCAGGATCGCGCCGGCGCTGGGCAGGTACAGCTTCGCGATCAGGTTCACCACCGTGCTCTTGCCGCTGCCGGTGTGGCCGACCAGCGCGATGGTCTGGCCCGGCTCGGCCCGGAACGACAGGTTCGACAGCACGGGGCGCCCCGGCTGATAGGCAAACGAGACGTCGCGCAGCTCGATGCGCCCCCGCAGCGGCGGCAGATCGATGGCGCCCGGCGCGTCCTGCCAGTCGGGCGGGCTGTCCAGCAGCGCGAAGATCCGCTCCGCGCCCGCCATCGCCGCCAGCGCCTGGTTGTACTGCGTGCCCAGGTTGGGGATGGCGCCGAAGAACGCGTTGGAGAGGAAAAGAAACTGGATCAACGTCGACAACTCCATGTTGCCGCCCAGCGCCCGGTAACCGCCCACGATGACCAGCAAGGCCAGAAAAAGCTGGCCATTGAACTCCAGCAGCGGCTGGAACACCGCCGAGTGCTTGGCGG
>Ga0070679_100006533_pt1 | contig 10867 bp, 9 predicted proteins | sample KBSC63BmetaG_FD_65652 | JGI IMG/M metagenome (GOLD analysis project Ga0070679, IMG submission 65652) | Corn rhizosphere microbial communities from Kellogg Biological Station, Michigan, USA - KBS C6-3B metaG | ecosystem: Host-associated > Plants > Roots > Rhizosphere | place: USA: Michigan... | reverse complement strand
TCGCGGCGCAGATCTCGAGAAGAAGGAAAACCGCGATCCAGAACAGCCGGCCGAATCACCAGCTGCTGCCGCGAAGGCTAAGTAAGCGCAAACAGTATGGTTTGTGCCGCAACACTAATCAACATTAGCTACTGACGGTGAAATTTAGAACAAAGGGGCTAGTCGCCAGCAGCTAGTAGCTGAATAGATATCGCCGACCGAATAGAAGAGTGTAGGGTTCCCTCACTTCGTTCGGAACAAGCGGGGAGGAAAAACAATGGCCCGTATCAACACGCTGAACCTGAATATCCCCTGGACGAAGGGGCTCCGCACGCACGAAGGCGCGCCGGCAAAACAAATTTCGGCGGAGCAACAGCTGCGTCGCTCGGTGCTGGCCTGCATGCTGTGGGAGGACCAGTTCTACGAGGACGGCGTTGCGATTGCGGGCCGGATTCGCGAGCTGGTTGCCAAGGTATCTGCCGAGGCGGTTGCTGCCCTGGCGGTCGAGGCGCGCGAGAAGATGAAGCTGCGTCACGCACCGCTCCTGTTGGTGCGGGAGATGGCCCGTCTTGCTTCTCACCGTCATCTTGTGGCAGAGACGCTTACCCGAGTGATCCAGCGTGCTGACGAGCTCTCTGAGTTCGTGGCGCTGTACTGGAGCGAGGGCAAGCAGCCGCTCTCGGCGCAGGTGAAGAAGGGCCTTGCGGCCGCGTTCACCCGGTTCGATGAGTACGCACTTGCCAAGTACAACCGTCCTGCGCCGGTGAAGCTGCGTGACGTGCTGTTCCTGTGCCACGCCAAGCCGCTGGATGAGGCGCAGGCTGCGCTCTGGAAGCGACTGGCTGAGGGTGAGCTGGCCACTCCTGATACCTGGGAGGTAGCACTCTCTGCCGGAGCTGACAAGCGCGAAGCGTGGGAGCGGCTGCTCAACGAGAACAAGCTGGGCGCGCTGGCTTTGCTGCGCAACCTGCGCAACATGGCTGAAGCGAAGGTTGACCACAAGCTGATCGCCGGAGCGCTGGGCCGGATGAAGACCGAGCGCGTGCTGCCGTTCCGGTTCATCGCCGCGGCGCGTTATGCGCCGCAGTGGGAGACCGAGTTGGAGCAGGCGATGTTCCGGTCGCTCGAAGGGGCTGCGAAGCTGCCCGGGCGCACAGTGCTGCTTGTGGACGTTTCGGGTTCCATGGATGCGCAGCTGTCTCGACGTTCGGAGATGCGCCGCAATGACGCAGCCTACGGGCTTGCAGTGTTGCTGCGCGAGATCGCCGAAGAGGTGAGCATCTACAGCTTTTCTGACGATCTGGTGCGTGTGCCTTCTCGGAGTGGCTTCGCGTTGCGTGACGCCATCAACGCCAGCCAGCGCCACAATGGAACGTACCTGGGCAAGGCGCTCGCGGGACTGAAGGAGCAGTACGACCGCTTGATCGTGATTACGGACGAGCAGTCGCACGATCCAGTGCCGAACCCAAAGGCGCGGGGCTACATGCTGAACGTGGCCAGCTACCAGAACGGTGTTGGTTATGGCGCATGGATGCATGTGGATGGCTGGAGCGATTCGGTCATCGAGTACATCCGTGCAGCGGAGGCCGTAATTTGAGCGAATTGATCCCTCGCGTCCGCTCGGGATTTCGCCTGCAGGCTCGCGCTATGCTCACGCCTGCAAATCGGCTCAACATCCGTGCAGCCGAGCCAGCGCTTGGATAGAAAATCGCCGCCGATTTGACGTGAAAAGCGGATTTGTAAAGTCCGCGTTAAGTGTTCAGACCGGCGGCGAGGCTCTTCACCACAATTCTTCAGCTTACTTTCAGGGCCTTTCCTCCATCCAATACATGAGCCTGAGAGCGTACAATTTGAGGCAGTAACTCTGCTTGCCAAGGAAAGCAGTTTAAGTTCCCTAAATGAAAAAACCAGCCTTTATATTCCCAGTAATTCTGACGTTAATCCTGTCTCTATCGTCAACAGCGCAGAATGCGCCTGCGGGTCAGCCGCAGGCTTCGCCGCAACCTCAACCATCGGGTTCGCCAGTAGCCCCTGCACAGCCCGGTGCGTCACCGCAGCCGGGAGCATCACCGAAACCCACTCCGAATGTTCGGGTGGAAATCGAAGAGATGCCGCAGCAGGACCACAAGCTCACGCCGGAAGAGGCAAAAGACCTGCTGGCATCTGTGGACGAAGTGCTGCAGTTCGTAAGCGAAGACACTCTGCTGCCGATCAAGCATTCGGTAAAGAAGCAGATTGTGAGTCGTCAGCAGGTGGAGAAGTACATTTCCGGAAAATTTGAAGACGATGCGGACCGCATTCGCTTTGAACGGTCAGAGCTGGTGCTCAAGAAATTCGGCCTGCTTCCACGCACCTTCGACCTGCACGCTTTTCTCATTAAGTTGCTCACGGAACAGGTGGCCGGCTACTACGACGAAAAGACCAAGACCATGAACCTGCTGGACTGGGTTGCGCCTGACATGCAAAAGGCCGTGATGGCACACGAACTCACCCACGCCCTGCAGGACCAAAGTTATGACCTGGAAAAGATGACCAAGCGCGAAGAGGAAATCGAGAAGCGCGGGCTCACGGACCTGAAGGCATTGCTTAAGAATGACGAGCAGTCCACGTGCAGGAGCGCCGTGCTGGAAGGGCAAGGCATGATCGTGCTGGTGGATTACATGCTTTCGCCAGCGGGGAAAAGCGTGGCTGATTCGCCGGGGATCGTGGACATGATGATTTCGTCAATGGAGAAGGACAAGAGCAGCCCGGTTTATGAGAGCGCGCCGCTGATCCTGCAGGAAGAACTGATCTTCCCTTACCGCCAGGGCATGAATTTCATCAAGGAATTGGTTCTCAAAGGCGGCAAGAAGATGGCATTCACCAGCGTTCTCAACCGCATGCCGGAAACAACGCGCGAGGTCATAGAGCCGCAGGAATATCTGGCTGGCCGGCGCATTGAGCCGCTGTTTCTTCCTGATTTTGGCTTCCTGAAAAACGATTATGAAGGCTACGACGCCGGCGCCGTCGGCGAATTGGATGTGAACATCCTTTTGAAAGTGTATGCCGAGGACGCAATTGCGAAGCGCCTGAGCACGCAGTGGCGCGGTGGTTCCTATTACGCCGCAGGACGCAAGAACACCAAACCGTCCGACAGAAATTCCACTGCGCATGTAGGTCTCTACTATGCATCCAAGTGGGCCTCAGAAGATTCCGCGCGCGAGTTTGCCAGGATCTATGCAGCAGGGCTGGCCAGCCGTTACTCCGGTCTACAGCACCTGGCGGCGGATCCAAACCAGCCTGGATTGAACAAATACGTGAGCACCGATGGGCCGATTTTCATCCAGCAGCGTGGAAACGCAGTGGTAGCGGTGGAGAGCTTCGATCCGGTCAACGCCGATCGGCTGATTGAGGCTGGTCTTAAGCAGGCTCAACCGGCTGTGATGCAGGCAGCACACTGAGAAATTGCTTCAAGGTACTTCGCTATAATCGAAGGTTCGTTTTTCTTCGAGGAGAGCCTTTTGCAACAAGCTGAAATAGGCATTATTGGCGGCAGCGGCCTGTATTCCATGCCCGGGCTGAGCGACGTCCGTGAAGTTACGGTACAAACCCCATTTGGCGAACCCTCTGACGCGTTTGTGCTCGGTAATCTGGAGGGACGCAAGGTTGCATTCCTTGCACGGCATGGCCGCGGGCATCGCCTGCTGCCCAGTGAACTGAACTTCCGCGCGAACATCTATGCCATGAAAGATCTCGGGGTGGAGCGAATCGTTTCCGTCTCGGCGGTGGGCTCGCTCAAGGAAGAACACAAGCCCACAGAGTTTGTTATTCCAGATCAGTTTATTGATCGCACCTTCAATCGCACAGCTACGTTCTTTGGCCATGGAATTGTTGCCCACGTGGCCTTCGGCGATCCGGTGTGTCCTGAAGTGGGAACTGCAATCGGCCAATCATGCAAAGATGCTGGCGTGGTGGGCAAGGCAGGCGGCACTTATGTCTGCATGGAAGGTCCGCAGTTTTCGACGAAGGCGGAATCAAATCTTTATCGCAGCTGGGGCGCTGACGTGATCGGCATGACCAACCTGCAGGAAGCCAAACTCGCTCGGGAGGCGGAGATCTGTTACGCCACGATGGCGATGGTCACCGATTACGACTGCTGGCATCCTGATCACGATTCGGTGACGGTGGACCAGATCGTTAAAGTGCTGCACACGAATGCCGATAATGCAGCCAGAGTCGTGAAGCAGGCTGTGGCGCGTATGCCCAAAGAGCGCAACTGCAAATGCGGCTCGGCGCTTCAGTTTGCCATCCTTACCGATCCGACAAAGATTCCGTCGGGAACGCGGCAGAAGCTCAGCCTGCTGCTTGAAAAATATTTGAGTAAAGGCCAGGAGGCCAAAGCATAGTGTCTTTGCTGGTTGTCGGTTCGGTCGCATTTGATGCCATCAAAACTCCATACGGCAAGACCGAGAAGATTCTCGGCGGCGCCGCAACTTATTTCTCCCTTTCCGCCAGCTTCTTTACCCAGGTAAGAGTCGTCGCCGTGGTGGGCCAGGATTTCACTGAAAAAGAAGAACAGGTGTTTCACAAGCGGCACGTGGACATCAGCGGCATTGTGAAGGAGAAGGGGCAGAGCTTTTTCTGGTCGGGCGAGTACGGCGAAAACGTGAATGAGGCAAAGACGCTGGACACGCAGCTTGGCGTCTTCGCGAATTTCAATCCGCAAGTACCAGACAAATTCCGCGATAGCCACTATCTTTTTCTGGCCAACATCGATCCGGTCCTCCAGGTGAACGTCCGCAAGCAGATGCCGCACGTGAAATTCGTTGGTGGCGATACGATGAATTACTGGATCAATGGCCATCGACAGAACCTGGGTGAGATGCTGAAAAGCGTCCATGCCCTGTTGATCAATGACACTGAGGCCAAGATGCTGGCGCAAGATCCAAGCCTGGCGCGGGCCGCGCAGAAGATCCTTACCATGGGACCGCAGGCGCTGGTGATCAAGCACGGCGAGTACGGTGCGACTGTCTTTTTCAAGGATGGTGTATTCGGGATTGGGCGTCATCCGTTCAGGGCACCCACGCTGCCGATCGAGAAGGTCACCGACCCCACAGGCGCGGGCGACAGCTTTGCCGGCGGATTTATGGGGTACATCGCATCCCAGGAAAACCTGACGCGTGACATCTTCAAGCGCGCGATGTTCTATGGAGGCGTGATGGGGTCATTCGCGGTGGAGGCTTTCGGCACCGAACGCCTGCAAAGGCTGACGCGTGAGGAAATCGAGGAACGGTACAAGGTGTTCAGAGAGCTTACTCACCTGGAGTGAAGGGATCGGGTGATCGGGTGATCTGCAAGGCTGAGAATATTCAGGCGATCATTGCTTTTTCGAGAGCGATGATCGCCTTCAACGTCAATTGAGCTGTTCAGCGAAGATCAGCAGATAGCCATCCGGATCAAAAACTGCGAACTCCTTCATGCCATAAAACTCGGTGTGCAGTGGCATGGCGATTTTGATTCGGTGAGCTTCCACAGCTTTCAGCAAGTCCTCGATGCCATCCATGGCCAGATACATGCTCAGCGTGCCTCCGATTTGTTTTCCAGCAAAGAGATCAGGCTGGCCCGCTTGCGGCGGCATGTGCTGGTTCAGGAATATGTCTGCGCCACCGCGGTTGATCCAGGCGAAGACGAAAGGGGATTTGTCAGGCACGCTCTGGGAGACTGTGAAGCCGAGCACGTCGCGATAAAAGGCGAGGCTCTTCTCCATGTCGGCGACAATCAGGTTGGGCGTGACTTTATTGAACTTCATGGTCTTCTCCTTTTTCGTGATCTCGGATTGTGTTGGCGCAGGAGTGCTGGTTTGAGGCGTGGCGAGGGGAGCCGCACCCACGACAATCGCAAACAGGCACAATTGTGACCTGATGCGTAGAAGGGAGCTGTTCATTAATGTTCTCCTCCCGGTGGCCGGCTCTGAGATCCAGGAATGCGTGTTGGACGGAGAGCAGGGACACCTGTGGTGTTGTCCGCATCTCCTCCATCCACGACTCCTGCGAGAAGAGAATCGTAGGTAGGGTCCCTGTTTTGACGTGCGGCAGGACCCGCGAGGTACGGCAATAAAAGTAGCAAACCCGCTATAACCGGTCAACCAATCGTCGCCATATACAATGCCTAGTTTCTCGCCATGAGCCAAAATCATCTGAAATCAGCGCCCACGAAGAAGGAGTACGCCATTCTGGCGTTGATAACTGGGCTGATTTCGATGTGTGCACTGATCTTTTACTACCGTCAGGATGCGCTACTGCTCTATGGCGACGCGGTGGCACACATCAACATCGCCCGGCGGGTGTTTGATTCCAGGACGCCCGGCTATCTGCAACTAGGGACGGTGTGGCTGCCGCTGCCGCATGTGCTCGACGTTCCATTCGTACTGAGCAATTGGCTCTGGCGCACCGGAATCGGCCCGGCGATTCCTTCCATGGTTGCCTACGTTGCCGGAACGATAGGAGTGTTTCGTCTGTTGCGGTTGTTCGCCGCAAGCTGGTGTGCATGGCTGGCGGCCGCGATCTATGCGTTGAATCCCAACATGATTTATATGCAGGCGACGGCGATGACAGAGTCGTTGTACCTGACTTTGGTGATCTGGGCGATCGTTTACTTCGCGGAGTTCTGCATCAGGGCCAAAGATGACCCTGGGACCGGCAGAAGGTCCCTGGAGAAGTGCGCGCTTGTGGTGGCAGCTGCGATGATGACTCGGTATGACGCATGGTTCCTCGCCACGCTGCTGGTTGCGGCGGCATTCATCGCAGTGTGGCAAATACGACTCTATGCCTGGCCGGTACGCAACGCATTGATCCGCTTCATGTTGCTCCTTGGACTCACCGGTACTCTTTGGCTTGCCTACAACTATCACGCCTACGGCAATGCACTCGAGTTCGCGAACGGCCCATACTCAGCGAGGGCGATCCAGGAGCGCAGCCGCACACCAACTATGCAGACGTATCCCGGGGAGAATTCGCCGCGCACTGCGGCGCTGTACTTCCTGAAAGTTACCCGGCTGACGCTTGGTGATGGCAGCAGTGAAAAGTGGCTCATGGCGATGGCGTTCATTGGGCTGCTTTGCTGGATCTTCTTTGAGCGATGGTGGTTACCGATATTGCTGCTGTGGTCGCCCGTGATTTTCTATACCCTCTGCATCGCATGGGGGAGCATTCCCATCTATGTCCCGAATTGGTGGCCCTTCAGCTACTACAACACTCGCTATGGATTGCAGATGCTTCCGGCCGTTGCAGTCGGATGCGGGCTGTTGGCTGCGTTTTTGGGTAAATACATCCCTAAGAAAGCGATCCTTGCTTTCATCGCGATGGTCCTGGCGTGGAGTTATGCCGGCGTGTGGGGGGCGCGGCCCATCGTATTGAGAGAGGCCGTGGCCAACGGCATGGCGCGGGTAAACTTTGAGCGACGGCTGGCGGCGGACCTCAGGAAGCTGCCTGCTTCAGCTACGCTTATGATGGATTGTGGGGCGTTTCCGGGCGCGATCCAGTCGGCCGGCATACCCTTCCGACGGGTGCTACGTGAGAGCAATCCCCCGTATTGGGAAGAAGCACTGGCCCAACCGGCGCGGTCGGCCGATTACGTGATCGCGATCAACCACGACGCGGTCGCGCACGCTGTGCAGGCGAATCCGGAAGGTCTTGAATCAGTTGCTGAAGTCGGCACTCCTGGCGGAGCCCATGCAACCATCTACAGGTCGCGGCTGCGATGAGAGTGCTACAATCCGGGCAGTCCTCCGAAAATGATTTGGGCTTCGCTATCGCTGTTTCCGCATAGCTCGCTGTCGGATATCTTCACGCGGGCCATGTCGCGGCTTTTGCTGGCCGCGGTGCTGGGCGGACTGGTTGGACTGGAACGCCAGATCAAGAGGCGTCCTGCCGGGCTGCGCACCAATATGTTCATTTGTTTCGGTGCGGCGATGTTTACGATCCTTTCCGAGGAACTGGCGGGAAACTTCGGCGGCGACCACACAAGAATTGCCGCGCAGATCATTCCCGGGATCGGATTTATAGGTGCCGGCGCAATCTTGCACGAACGTGGTGGTGTAGTAGGTCTCACCACGGCGGCTACTCTATTTGTGGTGGCCTCTATCGGAATGGCATGCGGTGGAGGCCTCTACCTTGAGGCGTGTTTCGCCAGCGCCCTGATTGTTTTGGCGCTTCTGATCCTGGGCTGGCTGGAAACGAAATTCAATTTACGGGCGCTTCTCATGAATTACGCGGTTGTGACCGAAAGCAGCTCCGAAGAGGCGATGGAAGAGCTGAATTCGATCCTGGATGACCAGGGCAAACAGATGCAGCGCCTGCGCCTGAGCCGGGGCAATGGCAAACGAAAAATTTTCTTCACCGTTGAGGGGACCCACTCTGAACACGAGCAGCTGATGGGACGCCTGCGGCAGTCACCTGAGCTTAACGGATTTGAAGCAACACCAGATCGACAGAACGAGTAAGGCATGAAGATTCCATTTACCAAGGCGTCGGCTTGCGGGAATGACTTCCTGATCATCGATGGGTTCCGGGCTACGGAAGATATTTCCGGTTTGAGTCGCAGGCTTTGCGACCGCCACAACGGCATTGGCGCCGATGGGGTGGAGTGGCTATATCAGGATGGCGCTGATCCGCGCATCCGGCTGATCAATGCCGACGGCAGTGAGGCCGAGATTTCCGGCAACGGCACCCGTTGCGTGGCGGCATATCTTGCTTTACAGGGACGCACGGGAAAGATGCGCATTCTGACCGGGGCCGGACCAAAAGAATGCGAGCTGCTCTCGCACAGCGGAAACACGTTCGAGTTTGAAGCCGATATGGGCAAGCCGGAAATTGCCGAGCCGTTCACAGTCCGGCTTAAGTCGAGCGTGGTGGAAGGCATTCCAGTATCGATGGGGAATCCGCATTTTGTGGTGCTGGTACGGAGCTTCCCGACAGCATGGCAGCAGCAGGCTGCGGAAGTGCAGAAGCAGCGCACCTTCAAGGAAGGCGTGAACGTGGAGTATGTGCGGCTGAACGGCGCGAATGCAGTCGAGGCAAAGTTCTTCGAGCGCGGCGTCGGCGAGACGCAGTCTTCCGGCACCGGATCGTGTGCGTCGGCAGTAGCCGTGATTGCGGCACGAAGAGCCGGATCCCCGGTAAGTGTTCAGGCCGAAGGCGGAACTCAAGTTGTCCGGTGGAGCGGAGAAAACGTGTTTTTGCGTGGGCCGGCACAACTCGTTTGCGAGGGAGAGTTTTTTGTCTGAGCCGGTGCTGAAACCCGCGGCCCTGCGGGTGGGAGACAGAATTGGTGTTCTCGCGCCAGCGAGCAGCTTCAGCCGCCAGGCATTCGAGGCGGGGTGTGAGCGACTGAAATCTCTAGGCTACGCCCCCATCTACTCGCCAGATATTTTCGATCGCGATCTCTATTTTGCGGGGAGCGTTGAACGGCGAGCGCAGGAGCTCGAAAGCATGCTCTCGCGGGACGATATTCGCGGGCTGGTCTGCGTCCGGGGCGGCTACGGGAGCAACTACCTGCTGGACAAGATTCACTTTGACCTGTTCCAGCGCTATCCCAAGATACTTCTGGGCTGCAGCGACATCACATCGCTACTCACCGCGATTCATGATCGCACCGGGCTGGTCACGTTTCACGGGCCGATGGTGGCCAAAGACATTGCCGACGGCACATTTAACGTCCTCTCTTTGAAACAAGCAGTGCAGGGATCGACAGACTGGCAACTGCCGACGGACGGGATGCAGGTTTTACGACCAGGGCAGGCGATGGGCAAGCTCTACGGCGGGTGCCTATCCATGCTCGCGGCTTCACTCGGGACGCCATTTGAGATCCAGACTGAAGGAACGATACTTTTCATTGAAGATATCGGCGAAAAGCCGTTCCGAATCGATCGCATGCTGATGCAGTTGCATTTGGCGGGCAAGCTGAAGGGAGTCCGAGCGTTCGTTTTTGGTGAAATGCTTGATTGTCTCCCGCCCGCGGGCGAGAGCTACACGCTGCAGGACGTAATTCGGAAAGTATTGGCGCCCTACGATGTACCGATTGTTTATGGATTGAAGTCAGGGCATGTGAGCAGCGCCAACTGCACGCTGCCCATCGGAGTGCAGGCCGCGCTTGTGGCTGGGGACGAGGGGATAGAACTAACGATATTGGAAGCATCGACAGAATTTCGCTAAGCTGGGTTCACTGTGGATCAGCAGCACGTACACATCATAGGAGTCTGCGGTACGGCGATGGCGTCACTTGCCGGACTGCTCAAGCAACGGGGATTCAAGGTAACCGGGTCCGATGCGGCGGCGTACCCGCCCATGTCGGATTTCCTGGCCTCAATGGCCATTCCGGTGGCCCAGCCATATTCGGAAGCGAACCTGAAGCCACGTCCCGATTGGGTGGTGGTGGGAAATGCGATTTCCCGCGGAAACGTTGAGTTGGAATATGTACTCGACCAGCGCATCCCGTTTCGCTCCATGCCGGACACGCTCTACGATTACTTCCTGCGCACGCGCGAGCCGCTTGTCGTGGCGGGTACGCATGGCAAGACCACCACAACTTCAATGCTCGCCTGGATCTTCCAGCATGCCGGGACCAACCCATCATTCCTGGTCGGTGGCATTGCAGAGAATTTTGGCAGCAGCTTTGCGGTGAAGCAGGGCAAGCATTTCATCCTGGAAGGCGACGAGTACGACACGGCATTCTTTGATAAAGGCCCGAAGTTTCTCCACTACTTTCCCCAGGCGATCATCCTCACTTCAGTGGAGTTCGATCACGCCGACATTTACAAGGACCTCGATGCGGTGAAGCTGGCTTTCAAGCGGCTGGTAAACCTGGTGCCTCGCAAGGGAAAAATCATCGCGTACGATGCTGGCGAGAACAT
>Ga0070679_100006532_pt1 | contig 10868 bp, 18 predicted proteins | sample KBSC63BmetaG_FD_65652 | JGI IMG/M metagenome (GOLD analysis project Ga0070679, IMG submission 65652) | Corn rhizosphere microbial communities from Kellogg Biological Station, Michigan, USA - KBS C6-3B metaG | ecosystem: Host-associated > Plants > Roots > Rhizosphere | place: USA: Michigan... | reverse complement strand
GGAGGCAATCTAGCGTATTTTGAAGAGCTTTGTGTGCCAGCGATGTGTGCATGGCAACCTCCTATTAAAATTCCTTCCCTGCCGCGACAATAGCATGGCGGATACAGACGTACAATGCGGTTGTTAGACAACTTCAAGGTCTTGGATGTGCAATTTCCAATCGCCATCTATCTTGTTCCAGATATAGACGTTGCTGTCGTCGCCGAGGCCGTAAATGGTGTTATCTGCGGTAATGCTCATCCCTGTAATCTTTACGTTATCGGGCTTCATGCATGAAGCGTACATGGATTTGATAGAGCGAATATGAAAATAAAGAGGCCCGCGCTGCGAGCCTCTTCTCTCAGGCTTTTTTGAAGCCGTTTTCGACGCACCAGATGCGTGCGCATTCTTCGGTGCAGAAGTCTCCCTTATGCTCTTCATTCACGCTGAGGCGGAAACGCCCCTCCCCGTTGAGAGACACTTCGCAGCCGCTGCAGAGGCACGCGACTCTCGGCAGCAGGCTGAGTAAATTGTCTCTTATGGCGCGTTTTTCTTTCTGCGGACACTACGTAAACCATGGCATTCTCCTTTCTGCCCATTATAGATAGACGCTAAAAAGACTATATGCTTTATTTCACCAAAGTGCCAGAGACGACTTCGGGCTTAACTTCTACGCGGTTGTACGAGGAGAGTCCCCATATCGCGCCCAAAAGTATCACGACGCCGACAAGCTGCATCGGCACAAGCGCGGAATTCGGGATGAAGACCCAATTCACAAATATCGCCGCCATCGGGAAACCAAGCTCGGCGAGCGTTGCGACACTCGCCTGCGTGAATTGCAGCCCGCGATAGTAGATGAAAAGCGAAACGACGCCGGAAACCACGGCAATGATGCCGATGAAAGCCAGGTCGTTGAGCGTGAATTGTCCTGGTGCAGGAAACGTTTGCTGTACTGCGTTGAGAATGAGGAGGAATACGAACGCGGTCGAGAAACGAAGCGCGGTCATCATCTTGAAATCAACTTTGCGCAGCACGAATCGGCCGAATACGGTCGAGGCTCCCCAGAAAAACGCCGCGATGAGCGCCAGGACTGCGCCCAGCACGTTGGGATTAAAGGTTTCTCCCGGATAACTTTGTGGAATGAGGTTCGGGAAAGACACAAGGTACGCACCGAAAAGCGCCAAACCCGCCCAGAGCCAAAAAAGTGGCTTGAGCGGTTCTTTCAAAAGAATCGCGGCGAGCGCGATAGCGATAAGCGGCTGGAGTTTCTGCAAAAGTATCGCGACGGAAGGATTTACATAATGGAACGCTTGCGTGAAGGCGACAGAGGCAAGCGCCGAGCCGCCGATAGCAATGAAAAGCACAGAGCCCCATTCGCGCCAGGTAAGTTTCTTAAGCTCGCCCGCACCCATCGCGAGTATCGGCAAGACGAAAAGCAGATCTATCGCGTGCTCACCGAGCACGATAAAACTGCTCGAAAGAGTCTGCGTGAGATGAATCCTGAACGGCGCGTCGGTCGCCCACAACATCGCGGCGAAAAGCACTATGACCGGTCCCCACGTTTTCATGCTTGTGTTCATGCGCCGAAGCGTACCACTTTACCGCCTAAAAAGACAATCCCCTCTTCCGAGGGGATGTTGCATGATTACCTGTCTCTGAGCGGAAGGCCAAGATGCCTGAGGTAGCTTTCGGCTTCTTTTGCGTTTTTGGCAGTCGTCGTGATGGTGATGGCGAGGCCGAAGACGTCTTTTGCGTCTTCGTCGGAAGTCTCAGGGAATACTGTGTGCTCCTTGATGCCTATCGTGATGTTGCCCATTTCGTCTATCGCGGTCGGTGCGATGCCGCGGAAGTCTTTGACGCGAGGAAAGACTATATGGATGAGTTTCTGGAAGAAGCTTTCTGCACGTGCGCCGCGAAGCGTGGCCTGGTAGCCGACGATGTCGCCGGTGCGGGACTTGAAGTTGGCAATGGCTTTGCGGGCTGCTCGCTCTGCCGGAGCCTGGCCGGTAAGGCGCGAGAGGCGGTCGATAATGAGCTCGATGCGCTTCTTGTCTTTGTTGACCTTGCCAACGCCGGTGGAAACCACGATCTTCACGATCTTCGGGGTCTGCATGATGTTCTTGTAGCCGTTTTCCGACTTAAGAGCTTCGAATGTTTTCTGCTGTGTAGTTTGGGTTGCCATACGATTTCAAATTATTTGAGCGATTGACCGCTGTTTACCGCGACGCGTTCGCGTTCTCCATCTTTGCCACGGGTAATTTTTACGCGGGTTGGCTTTCCGTCCTTCGGATCTGCGAGCATGACGTTGGAGATATGGATCGGCATCGGCTTGTCTACGATCTGGCCTTTGCCCGGCTGGTTGGCGCGGCGGTGGCGTTTGACGAGATTAATGCCATCAAGAAGGACCATATTTTTCTTGGAGATGACACGGATGATAGACGAGGTCTCGCCTTTGCTCTTGCCCGCTATCACTATTACTTTGTCGCCTTTTTTGAGTTTCATATGCAATGTATATTAGACGATTTCTGGCGCCATGGTGCCGATCTTGCTATAGCCTTTTTCCTGGAGCTCGCGCGGAATGGGGCCGAATATACGGGTCGCCTTCGGGTCTTTCGGTTCCTTGCCGGAGCCAACTATCAGAACTACAGCGTTTTCATCGAAACGGATGTAGCTGCCGTCCTTGCGGCGCATGGGTTTGCTCTGGCGTACGACTACTGCGCGATGGACTTCTTTTTTCTTTACCGACTTGCGCGGCTGCGCGGTCTGGATGGAAATGACTATTTCGTCGCCGACTTCCGCGTAACGCTTCTTGGAGCCGCCAAGAATTTTGAAAACGCGTCCGATCTGTCCGCCGGAGTTATCTGCTATTTTTACGATTGAGCGATCTTGCAACATATAGCTATTCGGTGACTACTGCCTTTTTGTCGATGGAAGCGATGACGAAGCGCTTGCGCTTGGAAATGGGGCGGGTTTCTCGGATGGTGACTTTGTCGCCGACTTTGGCAGTGTTGCCCGCATCATGTGCCAAGAACTTTTTAGAGACGGAGTAGTACTTCTTGTATTTCGGATGCTGGACGTAGCGGTCGACCATGACCGTGCACGTGTCTTTCATCGCCGCCTTTACAACGGTGCCCTGAAGAGTCTTTCCTGTGTTGGTGATTGCTGTATTCATACTTATGCTTTACGTGCGTTTAATTCGGTCAAAATGCGCGCAATATCCTTGCGGAGATTGCGGCCTTCGCGGACATTGCGCGAGCGCGAACCTGCACCGCCGAAGCGGAACGTGCGGAGCGCTTCCCTTTTTTCGGCGAGTTCTGCCTGCAATGTTTCGATCGTTTTGTTGGAAATATCAGCCATACAATTATTCTCGTGCGACGACGCGTGCTTTTACCGGAAGTTTGGTGCCGGCTTTGCGAAGTGCTTCGCGTGCCATTGCCTCCGGCGCGCCGTCGACTTCAAAGATGACGCGGCCCGGGCGGACTTCCGCCACGTAGCCTGCGACATCGCCTTTGCCGGAACCCATGCCCACTTCCGCGGCTTTCTGCGTGAACGGTCTGTCGGGAAAAATGCGGACCCAGACTTTTGCGGTCTTTCCTGCTGCACGAGTGAGCGCGCGGCGAGCCGCTTCTATCTGATTGCTCGTAATGCGAGCCGGCGTAACTGCTTTAAGACCGTACGAGCCGAATGCCACCGTGATGCCGCGGGTGTCAGGAAGCGCAAGACGAGCCATACTCTTGCGGCCAGTCTGCCATTTTCGGTGTTTTGCCTTTTTCGGTGCCAACATACGCTTTATCCAGATTATTTATTCTGCTGACCTTTGTCAGCAAAAATATCGCCGCGGTAGATCCAGACCTTGATGCCGATTACGCCGTACGGAAGATATGCTTCCTCGCGATGGAAATCGATGTCGGCGCGCAAAGTCTGAAGCGGAACGCGACCACGCTTTATTTCTTCCGCACGGGACATCTCCGCACCACCGAGGCGGCCGGAAATCGCGATACGCACACCTTGCACGTCGCGGTTTGCCATGACTTTTTCTACCGCCTGTTTAAGCACGCGGCGGAAGGTCTGCTGTTTCTCGAGGCCTTCGGCTATCATCCAAGCAACTATCGGCGCCTGGCTTTCCGGCGAGCGAACTTCTTCGATGTCGAGGCGTACGGCGCGAGGGCCGCTTCCCTTCACGGTCTTCGCGACACGCTCTATTTCTTTGGTGAGCTTCAAAGAGCCTTCGCCGCCGCGACCGATGATGAGGCCTGGACGTGAGGTCTTGATCAAAATGCGGATATTCTTTTCATTGCGTTCTATTTCTACCGCAGTGACATACATGCCGCGCAAACGCTTCTTCAAGAACGTGCGTATAGCCGTATCAACCATAACCGAATCACGGTATTGGCCCGGAGTTTTTGAGAACCAGCGGCTCTTCCAGTCGCGGATGATTCCAAGTCTGTGAGCGTAGGGATGTACTGTGTGTGTCATAAAAATTATTTCGTTTCTTTCTTGGCTGTTTTCTTTATGGCCTTCTTCGCAGCTTTCTTTGCAACCTCTTTTTGTGCCGCGACAGTGCCGAGCTCGAGTGCGATGATACTCAAGGTCTTCTGATAGCGTGCGGCACGACCACGGGCCATCGGCTTGAAGCGGCGCATCGCGATGCCTTTGTTTACGGTAATAGTCTTTACGAAAAGATTTTCTTCGGACTGCCCCATCTGGCGCGCGTTGGATACCGCGGAATTCAAAAGTTTGGCGATAGCCGGAGCGCTTTTCTGCGGAAGGAATGCAAGTGCGGCTTTCGCGGCCGGCACCGACTTACCGCGTATCACGCCGGCGACAAGTCCGACTTTGCGGGGAGATTGATGATAGTTGGTAAGGAGAGCTTTCATAGATTATTTCTTGGCAGTCGTAGCAGTGGCTTTTGCGGCCTGTGCAGCGGCGATCTCAGCAGCCTTTGCCGCCATCTCGGCTTCTTTTTGCATCTTACCGCCGTGTCGGATGAATTTGGTCGTCGGCGCGAACTCGCCCAAGCGGTGCCCCACCATGTCTTCGGTCACGTAGACTTCTTCGTGCGATTTTCCGTTGTGTACGCCGAAGGTATATCCGACAAACTCCGGCGCGATCTGCGATGCGCGCGCCCAGGTTTTAATAACGCCGGCACCCGGTTTTCGGGCTGCGACTTTTTTCATCAATTTTGCGTCCACGTACGGACCTTTTTTGAGACTTCGTGTCATATATGCAAGTGAAAACCCGCCTCGAGCGGGTGCGCACAATGTACTTGAAATGGGCTCAATAGTCAAGAAAACGGCCCAAAATGGCGTTCGGTGCTACAATTCGACTATGCCGAAGGCGACACCCAAGGTACCGAGAGATGTGGCCGTCCTCATGACGGGGGTGGCAGGCTTTCTCGACCTCGTCAATATCCTCGTCGAGCTGATACCCGTTCTTGGCGCAGTAATCGGCTTTATCATCGATATCGTGATAGCTGCTGGTTTCTACGTATGGATGGCCCATTACGAAGTGAAATTGTATTCCGCAAAGAACGCTCCAGGCAGCATGGTGGCGTTCGTCATGAACGCGCTCCCTATCACCGATCTCACTTTTCCATGGACCATCCGCATAGGGTCGCTCGCGTTTACGGAGGAAAAAGAAATCCCGACCAACGCACAGACAAGAGCTACGGCGCGACAGTTCCGCCTGTAAAAGAAAAGCTCCGACTTGAGGTCGGAGCTTTTGTGTCCCGGCTCGCCGGAACAAAGAACTATGTGGTTACGCCTTCGCGAACGGCGTGATTTTCCCCTTCGTGCGAATACTCGCTGTGCTGCGGCTGTCGCGAGCTGGCCGCGAAATCGGATTCCCCAAATAACGCAAGGTCATCCCCAACTTCTCCTTCGTACTCGTCTTCAGCTTCCATGAACGCAAGCGTAAAGTCGATCTCCACGAGATGTAAGTCGTGTGCTCCGAGATATCGTCGCAACCACTCGTCACATTCCCGAGAAACAACTCTGCCCATAAGCGCCCATGTCTCATCAAGCGGATCACGTTCATCATTTTCGCTCGCCGGGAATGGAATCGTGAGATCTTCCATACCGGGAGCGATGGCGATGATGTTGCCCGCCGGGCAGGATACGATGCGGATATTCCGGATGTCGGGGAATAATGCGTGCCCAACATCTTCGATATTCCGCGCAGCTATCCTGCCGTCACCTGTGATGACGACCCATCTGCTCTGAAGGTCGATAGCTTGTCCGTTGATAACGGGAGCTGTCGTGCCACGTTTGAGAAACGCGGGCGATTCGAAAGCAGTTTTCGGTTCGTATTTCGTCAATGTGCCCTCCTTTTCAAGATTTGTTAGATAGAGACGAAACTAAGCCATCTTACACCAAAAACGCAGTTATTTGAATGAATGCGGGTGAAAATATTCATGATTGAGAAAAAATATTGAAGAGCTAGTATACGGGTAGTACATATATAAGGAGGAAGTAGAGTGGAAATTTTGCCCAAACTTGAATCAGCTACAGGATTAGCGGCGGCACGAGAGATCGGCGAGAAGCTCGCAAGCTTGTATTCCTTACCCGTGCAGCCCGGCCAGCGTACATTCACCTTCGCGTTCACGGATACAGTGAAAGGAGACCGATATGTCCGGACAGACGAACGTCCTTGAACATCTGCGTCAGGCGCTTCAGAGTGTCGCACAGCAACATGCACCTTCAGCAAGGTTCAACATCGAAGCCGCGATGTCCGAGCACCCTGCAGTGACTGGCTATCTAACGTCTGCAAAGCACGCCGTAGGCCAGAAACTCTGGAGTGCAGCGAGATACGACATCGACTCTGCGATTTCGGAACTTCAACACCGCTGAGGGAGGGGCGTATGTTTAGACTGTTCTTGAACGTAGAATACCAGAGAGGTTGGCTGAAGTTCAGTTTCAACCAATTCTGGTACGGTATTCTCGGAATGCCGTCGGGAAGCGGTTACCGCGACCACGACAGCCAGACGAATATCAATCTCTGATCTTTCTCACAAAATGCAAAAGGCCCGCGAGGATACGCGGGCCTTTTGTTTTTTATTTCTTCTTTCCGACCTTGCGGCGAGAGAGGATGAAGACGTTGGAGTATTTTTTCGGCTTGCGGGTCTTCTGGCCTTTGCCTGAAGGTTTGCCCCAGATGGTCTTTGCGCGGCGCAGCCCTCGGCCTTGGCGACCTTCACCGCCACCGTGCGGGTGATCTACCGGGTTCATCGCTGTGCCGCGCACCGTCGGGCGGATGCCCATCCAACGCGAGCGGCCGGCTTTGCCAATATTTACGAGGCGATGTTCGTCGTTGGAAACTTCGCCGATGGACGCCCATGCGGTGCCGATGACTTTGCGTACTTCGGTGGAAGGCATTTTGAGGTGCGTGTAGCCGGCATCCTGCGCGACGATTTCTGCAAAATTTCCTGCGGAGCGCACGAGCGTTGCACCGGCTCCCGGGCGGATCTCAACGTTGTAGACAAACGTACCCACCGGGATCTTGCCGAGCGGAAGACGATTGCCTGCAGAAATTTCCGCGGTTTCTGAAACGATGAAAGTGTCCCCTACCCGCACATTTTTCGGAAGGATAACGTAGCGTTTCTCGCCGTCGCGATACACCGCGAGGCCGATGAATGCGGAGCGCATCGGATCGTATTCGATGCTCGCGATCTTCGCCGGAATGTTTTTCTTATTGAAAGAAAAATCTATCGTGCGGAAAAGTTTCTTGTGGCCGCCGCCGCGGTGACGCATGGTGATGCGGCCGTAGCCGTTGCGACCGGTGCCGCGTTTACCGCCGCTCTTAAGAGCTTTGAGCGGTTTGTGGCCCGAGAGAAGCTTTCGGAACTCTATCGAGGTGCGCTGGCGTGTTGCTGCTGTGAATGGTTTGTAGGTTTTCATATTAGATATTTATCGTTTCCCCTTTCTTGAGATAGACATACGCTTTCTTACCACCGGTTTTCATGCCGATGCGGCCGGTGCGCATGCTTCGCTTCGTTTTCGAAGGCACTGCGACGACGCGGACTTTGCGCGGAGTCACCTGGTAGAGCTTCTTGACTGCCAGTGCAATGTCGCGCTTGTTGGCGTTCTCCGCTACGTTAAAGGTATAGACCGACTGCTCGGAATGCATGGTCGCCTTCTCCGTGATGCGTGCATGGCGCAGGATGTGCGCGAGGTCGCTCTTTATCGAGACGGTATTCGTCGATTTCTCGACTGGGGCATCCGCCTTCTTTTCTTCTTTCTTATCCTTTTTTGAGCCAAAGAGTGCCATACGCAAGATTATTTATCTGATTTAGTCGTCTTCTTAACTGCTTTCTTGGCCGTTTGCTTTGCAGCCTTCGGCTTTGCTTCAGCGCTATTGGCTTTTGCAGTAATCGGAGCGGAAAGCTTTTTGCCGTTCATACGGGCCTCAAGGATAGCAATGGCTGCAGCAGGATTTTCGATGATGAGGTAGCTATTGCCGAGCACAGAGACAGGATTCAAGTCGCGGACGCTTGCGGTCTTTACGTTTCCGAGATTGCGGAAACTCTTTACGCTTGCTGCAGTCGGATCTGCAAGCGCAATAAGAGCGGCGTTCTTTGGCTTGGAGGTGAGACGCTCCATACCTTTGTTCTTGGCAAGAGAGACGAGTGCCTTTTTCGCAACAGCGGTTTTCGGCGTTTCGAGGCCGAAAGAATCTACAAATATCACTTCGCCGTCACGCATTTTCTGGGAAAGCGCGATAACGAGCGCTTTTGCACGCATTTTCTTTGGTATTGCACGGGCGAAGACTTCATTTTTATTGGGACCGTGTGTGATGCCGCCGCCGCGCCATATCGGAGAGCGGATGGAGCCAGCGCGTGCGCGACCGGTTCCCTTCTGCTGCCACGGCTTCTTGCCGCCGCCGCGTACTTCGCCGCGACCTTTGACGTGTGCGACGTTCGTGCGCGCGTTGTCCTGCATCGAAGTGACGACCTGGTGGATGAGCGAGGCGTTCCAAGCAGCACCGAAGATGCTCTCCGGGAGATTCACCTTCCCTGCCGATTTACCTTCTGCGTTGTAGATTGTTGCTTCCATACAGATTAATTGCTGCGGATCTCTACGAACGAGCCCGGCTTGCCCGGAATCGCTCCTGATATCAAAAGAGTGTTCGTGTCTTTGTCGACTTGGAGGACTTTCAAATTGCGAACGGTAACACGGTCACCGCCCATGCGGCCTGCCATACGCATACCCAGAGAAACGCGACCACCTGCGCGGCCTGCACCGGAAATAGAACCCGGAGCGCGTTCTTTGTTCTTCTGACCGTGAGAGCGTGGGCCCCCGTGGAAACCATGGCGCTTCACGACACCCTGAAAGCCTTTGCCTTTGGAAATTGCCGAAACAGCGACGGTATCCCCCACGCCGAAGATGGTGACATCGATAGTCGCACCGATCTCTTGCCCTGAGAGCGGCATCTCGCGGAGCATCTTGTACGCAGTGCCCTTCGTGTGGCCAAGAACTGCTTTGGAAAGGTTTTTGGCCTTTGCGGTGCCGAAACCTACCTGCGCGGCTTCGTAGCCGTCTTTGTCCTTGCCTTTTACCTGCGTGACCGTAAGCGGGCCTGCGGTAATGATAGTAGCGGCGCGGGCGGCGCCGGTCTCATCGAAGACCTGCGTCATCCTGCCTTTGGTACCGAGCATGAATTTGGACATAGTTTGAAATGAAAAACGCCCTCAATGGCGGGGCGTTACCCTCAAACCATTGGTCCCTATGGGGACGTAGCGTGACAGACACTATATACGGTGTGGTCTGAAAAAGCAAGAAGGTCTTAGTTGTATGACTTGAAATTGTCCTCCGCTAGCTTCTTCGGGACTTCAGGCGTATTTACCGCTTTAGCCAGCTTCTTCCTGTGATGAAGTATCATTTCCCAAACCACTGCAATAAGGAAAGCTGTGGTAACCAGAAGGAATATAGGAATTTCATAGTTGTTTCCCTCGAATCCGAATATCTGGTTGAAATTGCAAAGGTATCCCTGCCAACCTGCTGGGCACGTGGCACCCTGCTGGGATTGCGAGCCGTTGAACGTGGAACCTGTAGCGGCTTGCTGCGGCCGCTGCAAAATATCAGCCGATGTCATGTGCTGCGCTTGTGCCTGAGCGACGAGCGAATCAATAAGACCCTGAAGTTGCGCAGGCGGGATATTCGCGGCGCGCGGATCGGAAAGCACGGAGTTTTGTATCGTGTTACGCAGATCGTCATCGGACGCTTGCGCCGCCACAACGACCGGGAGAATTGCGGAGAGCGCGAACAAAACTACGACGACACGTTCGACGGCCCGCATATTACTGTTCGTTGAATACCGGAATAATATTTATCGTAACCGTCTTGGTGATGCTCGAACCGTCGAAGCCGTCGCAGCGAAGCGTATATATAGTCTGTGCCACCACTGGAATTGTCTGATGAGAGCCGCTTGTGCCGCTCCACGGTCCGTCTTGGTTATTGCCGACCACGCTGCAGCCGGTCGTGTTGGTGCTTGTCCAGGATATGGTGGTCGGGAACTGCGGGGAAACGATGCTTGGCGACGCCGTGATGCTCGCTAGCGGTGGCGGAGATTCGACGCATTGACCGTTTTGACATATCCAGCCTGCACCGTTAAGCGCGCAGTTGGTAACTGCACCGGTGCATTGATTAAGCGCGTGCGTCTGATCTGAGCAGATTGGAGAGAGCGCGCATTGATTGATGGCAACGCATTGTCCTGTTCCCGGGTCGAACTGGAACCCGGAAGGACATGCTTGCGCGGTGCAGTTGCCGTTTGCGTCCGGCAAAAGATTTGTGGCGTTACAGACGCAGAGACTTCCGACTGCATGTTGGTTCGCCGCGCATCCAAATATGCAGGCGCTTCCCTGCAGCGTATAGCCGACAGGGCATCCGGAGAAA
>Ga0070679_100006529_pt1 | contig 10869 bp, 11 predicted proteins | sample KBSC63BmetaG_FD_65652 | JGI IMG/M metagenome (GOLD analysis project Ga0070679, IMG submission 65652) | Corn rhizosphere microbial communities from Kellogg Biological Station, Michigan, USA - KBS C6-3B metaG | ecosystem: Host-associated > Plants > Roots > Rhizosphere | place: USA: Michigan... | reverse complement strand
CCGTGTCGCCGCCGCCGAAGTCATTGCTGCCGCCCGCAGGCGTGTACGTCCCCTCCCAGCTCTGGCGAGCGCGGTTGCCGGCTGAGGAGAAGTACGAGACGCCGGCGGCGTGCGCCGCATCCACGGCCTGGGACACAACCCCGTCCTGGAAGAACGGCTCACCGAGCAAGAAGATGTCGTCCGCGATCACCTTCACGCCCGCGGCGGTGAGGTCGTTGATCGACTGCGCCTTGCCGGCCGCCCCCGGTCCGCCGGTCGAGAAGAACATGCTGCGGATGCCCGGTGCCTCGTCGAAGATGATCTCCGACATCGCGCGTCCCTCGTCGGTACCGCCCGACGTTGGGTCGCGGATCACGGTCACGGAGCCCGCGGGCGAGCTGGCCGGGCCGGGCAGATCACCGCTCGCCTGCGAGCCGGCAACCCCTCCGCCGGTCTTGTTGATCGAGTCCGAGATCACCCCGACCGGTACGCCCGCGCCGGTCGGACCGAGCGCCCGGGCCTGCGGGCCGTGGTGCGCGGCGTCGCCCTCCGAGGTCACGCTGCCCACGTCGGTCCCGCTGAACGTCGCGAGCACCGCGTGCGTCGAGCCGAGTGCCGCGCTGTCGGTGAGTGCTGACACCGGCAGGTAGCCCTCCACCATCCGCTCCGGCTCGACCCGGCTCACGGCGCTCACCTGCATCCCGAGGGCACGGAGCTGCCCCGCGGCCTCGTCGATCGAGCCGTTCACGTAGACGTCCACCGCCACGCTGTTGCCTGACATGGTCAGGCCCTGGCGAGACCCGCTGCGGCCGGTCAAGTTCGCGGTCGCGAGGTCCTGCAGGTGGCTGTCGAGCTTGCGCAGGTACGCGTAGCGCACCGACAGCGCGTCGCCTCCGCGACCGCCGAGCGCGCTCACCAGGCCGCGCAATGACGAAGACGCATGGCTCCGGTCGAACTTCCGCGGGGCCACCCCCGCGGCAGCGGCACTCGCCACGTACACCAACAGCGCGAGCGACACAGCGAAAAAGACGGTCGGGCGTCTCATCGAGGGGACCGAGCCGACCCTAACCGAGTCGCGGTCGCCGGATCAAGCGGAAGAGTTCGGACACTTGCGTGGCCGCGGCCGGCGCAATGCGGTATGGCTGTTCGTGGACTGGCGACGGATTCGTGAGGGAGGCGAGATGGCTGATGCTGCGGACGTGCTTGGCGCACCCGAGGTCGCGGGCGCGTGGGTGAACCGAAGGGGCAAGGCGAAGCGGACGATGAGCACGGTGGCTGGTGCTGAGATCGGCGGCGCCGTCGGGTCCGTCGTAGGAGCGGGAATCTCGCAGGGCTCACCGCGGCCCACGGCCGAGACGCCGGACTTCGGCGGCTTCGCCTACCTAGCCCTGAGCGCGGACGAGCTCGTACTGGTGAAGGGCAAGCAGGGCCTCATGAAGCTCAAGATGACCGACGAGGTCGTCGCGAAGGTCCCAAGGAGCGACGTGGTCTCCATCGAAGCGGGCGAAGGCAAGATCGCCGCACCGCTGACGATCACGTTCAGCGACGGCGGCCAGTGGGATCTCGAGGTCGCGCGCGCTCACAGGAGCGCAGCGGAACAGGTCGTCGCCGAACTCGGTCGCTGACTGAAGCGGAGAGGGAGGGATTCGAACCCTCGAGGCAGGTCAACCCCGCCCACGCGATTTCCAGTCGCGCTCCTTAAGCCACTCGGACACCTCTCCGAAGCGGGACATAGGGTAGCCGGAGGCGGTCAGAGGCCGAGACCGCGCACGCCCGCCTCGTTCCAGCCGAGGTGGTGCGCCAGTTCGTGCAGCAGCGTCCGCTCCACCTGCGCGCGAAGCAGCTCCGGGTCGTGCCCGAAGTCGCGCTCGAGCGTGTCCTGGTAAAGCACGATGCGGTCCTCGTAATAGCCGCGTGCCACCGTGTCACCGAAGTAGTGGCCGTAGGCGCGCGACTCGGCTCCGCGGTGCGACACCACAACGGCCGTGTGCTCGAGCAGCTCTCGGAACTCGGGCGGCAGGCGGTCGATCGCGTCGGCCACGATCAGCTCGAACTCGGTGGCCTCCTCGGCGAGCGCCGGCTCCCGCGCCAGCTCCTCGCTGCGGCGCACGAGGCGCTCGAACTCCTCCTCGCTCATCCCGTCGCCGCCCATCAGCGCGACGGTGCCCCACGCCACGAACAGGAAGAAGGCGATCGCCGCCACGATCAGCGTCACGAGCCCGCCCGCGCCGGACAGCGACGGCGGGTGCAGGAACATCAGCAGCACGCCGACCGTGAAGGCCGTGATCGCCGCCGCTCGCAGTGCTCGTCGCAGGTCGTCGCTCATCGGTGCAATCAAGGGTATGCCGCGCCCGGGACCGGGTAGGCGAATTGCGGACTTGACCACGATCCTGGGGGTGGAGAGACATGTCGAAGATCGGTAAGGCCGGCCTGGCCACCGTGGCCGGAGCAGCGGGCGCGGCCGCGGCTTACGCCTTCGATCCGGAGCGCGGCAGGGCGCGCCGCGCGCAGGCGCGCGATCAGATCTTCTCGCGCTTCCGGAAGGCACAGGAGGGCTTCGGCAAGCAGGCGAGCTACGCGACGAGCACCGCCACGGGCGCGATGAAGAGCGTCGTCACGCCGACGGGCGACCCCGACCTGAACGACCAGGGTCTCGCCCAGAAGGTCGAGAGCGTGATCTTCCGTCCCGAGGACGCGCCGAAGGGCCGCGTGAACGTGAACGTGGAGCAGGGCGTCGTGATCCTGCGCGGCGAGGTGGAGACGCAGGAGCAGATTGACAGCCTCGTGACGAGCGCCGAGCATGTGGAAGGCGTGGAGAGTGTGCGCAATTTGATGCACCTGCCGGGCGAGCCCGCGCCGGCGAGCTGAGCGGGCGCGTCCGCATCGGCTGCTCGGGCTGGAACTACTCCGACTGGCGCGAGGCGTTCTACCCGAAGGGCCTCCCGGCGCGGCTCTGGCTCGGGCATTACGCCGGTGTCTTCGACACCGTCGAGATCAACAACACGTTCTACCGGCTGCCCAAGCGGCCGGCGGTCGAGAACTGGGTGAAGCAGGCGCCGCCGGGCTTCGTGTTCTCGGTCAAGTCGAGCCGCTACCTCACGCACATCAAGCGCCTCTCCACCGTGGCCGAGGGCACCAAACTGCTGTACGAGCGGATCGAGCCGCTGGCCCGCTCGCCCAAGATGGGCCCGATGCTGTGGCAGCTGCCCGGCAACTTCCAGCGCGACGACGAGCGGCTGGCGGGCGCGCTCCAGGCGCTGCCGAAGGGGCGGCACTGCTTCGAGTTCCGCCACCCGAGCTGGTTCTGCGACGAGGTCTACGACCAGCTGCGGAGGCATGGCGTGGCGCTCGTGATCGGCGACACGCCCGAGCGTCCCTTCCAGACCTACGAGATGACCGCGGACTTCACCTTCATCCGCTTCCACTGGGGTCACCGGGGCCGCGGCGGCAACTACTCGAAGACGGAGATCGCCGAGTGGGCGGGGCGCATCCGCGAGTGGCGCTCACAGGTGGACGTGTTCGCCTACTACAACAACGACTGGAAGGCCTACGCCGTACGCAACGCGCTCGAGCTCAAGCGGCTCGTGGGCGATTAGTCCTCGTCGGACTCCGCGGGTTGACCCGTGTTGCGCTCGCCCTCGTGCGAAGCGTCATCGGCCTCGTCGCGCGCATCCCCGCCGGCGTCGTCCGGCACCTGCTCCGCGGGCCCTTCCTCCGGCAGCTGGTCTGACTCTTCTCGTTCCATGAAGCCCCACATACCCGGCGGGGCGCCTCTGTACCCTCCGGCGATGCCCTTCAACAAGCCGTACGCCCTGGCGGCGTCGGCGCTCGTTCTCGCGGCCACCGTCCTGGCCGGAGGCCAGCTGGCGTCCGGGCAACCGGCCGCCATCGCCGCAAAGAGCTGCCCGACGTTCCCCAAGAACAACCAGTGGAACCTGCCCGTGGACAAGCTTCCCGTGGCGAGCAACTCCGGCGCACTCGTCCGCTCGATCGGCGCGGACAAGCCGGTCCACGCCGACTTCGGCTCCGGCACCTACGGCGGCGGCCCGATCGGCATCCCCTACGTGAACGTGTCCGCGCACCAGCACAGGTCGCGCGTGAGCTTCGACTACGCCGACGAGTCGAACAAGGGGCCGTACCCGATTCCGCGCAATGTGCCGATCGAGGGCGGCCGCCACTCGAGCGGCGATCGTCACGCGATCCTCGTGGACCGCCACCACTGCCGCCTGTACGAGCTCTACGCGCTCTACCCGCGGCCGGGCGGCCGCTGGCACGCGGGCTCCGGCGCTATCTGGAACCTGCGCTCGAACAGGCTGCGGCCGGCGGGCTGGACCTCGGCCGACGCCGCGGGGCTACCGATCTTCCCCGGGCTCGCGCGCTGGTCCGAGGCCAGGCACGGCGCCATCCACCACGCGCTGCGCTTCACCGTGCCCGAGACGCGCAAGGCCTTCATCTACCCCGCTCGCCACTACGCGTCGAGCAACACCGACCCGAGCCTGCCGGCGATGGGCCAGCGCTTCCGGCTCAAGGCGAGCTTCGACATCTCGCACTTCCCCAGGCAGTCGCGCATCGTGCTGGCGGCGCTCAAGAAATACGGGATGATCGTGGCCGACAACGGCTCCTCCTGGTTCATCAGCGGCGCGCCGTCGCGGGGCTGGAACAACGAGGATTTGCACGCGTTGGGGCGCGTCACTGGGAGCGCGTTTGAAGCGGTGGATACCTCCTCGCTACCGCGAGGATGAGTATCGGGTATCGGGTATCAAGGCGGTCCCGATACTCGAGACTCGATACTCGATACTTAAGTGCGTACGCGCTGCGCGATCCGCTTCGCCCGCGTGCGACTCGCTCCGTCAGACCCCGCGCGCGACATCGTCTCGTACTCCTCGAGCGAGCGGCCGGAGCCGACCGCCACGCAGGTGAGCGGCGACTCGGCGAGGTTTGCCGGCATCCCGGTCTCCTCGCGGATGCGCTCATCGAAGCCCTGAAGCAGCACGCCGCCGCCGGCGAGCAGGATGCCACGCTCGGCGATGTCGGCCGCCAGCTCGGGCGGCGTGCGCTCGAGCGTCTCCTTCACGGCGTCGACGATCTCCACAAGCGGGGCTTCGAGCGCGCTGCGCACCTCCCCCGCGCTGAGCATCACCGACTTGGGCAGGCCGGAGACGAGATCGCGCCCGCGAACCTCAGTGCTGGCTTCGTCCGGCTGCGGGCAGGCCGAGCCGATCGACAGCTTGATGTCCTCGGCGGTCTGCTGGCCGATCGCGATCCCGTGCTCGCGCTTGATGTAGGCGGCGATCGCCTCGTCGAGCTCATACCCGCCGGTGCGCACGGACTCGGCCACCACGATCCCGCCGAGCGAGATCACGGCAACCTCGGTGGTGCCGCCGCCCACGTCGACGACCATGTTGCCCACGGGCTCGTCGATCGCGAGGCCCGCGCCGATCGCGGCGGCGATCGGCTCCTCGATCAGGTTCACGCGCCGGGCGCCGGCCGACAGGGACGCCTCGATCACCGCGCGCTTCTCTACGTCCGTCACGCCCGACGGCGCGCACATCACGAGCCGCGGATGGGCGAAGCGGCTCTGGTGCACCTTGCGGATGAAGTAGCGGAGCATCTGCTCGGTCACCTCGAAGTCCGCGATCACGCCGTGGCGGAGCGGGCGGATCGCCGAGATCGAGGCGGGCGTGCGGCCGATCATGCGCTTGGCCTCGCCGCCGACGGCGTGCACGGCGCCCGTGTTTGTGTCCATTGCCACGACCGACGGCTCGGACACCACGATTCCGCGTCCTCGTACGTACACGAGGGTGTTCGCCGTGCCGAGGTCGATCGCCATGTCGCGGGCCCCAATTTGCGAGGAAAAAATGCCCATGTGCAGGGTCAGCGTAGTCGTCCGGGGCAGCGCCCGACACCCTCGGCCAAGCCCGGGTTCCTTATTCAAGTCAGGCCCCCCGCAGGTCGATCTAATGCGTGGGAGCTCAGCACTCCGGGTTCCCGAGCGCCTAATGGACCTGTACCAACCCGTAAACGAAGCCAGCACGGACGCGGCTCGGGGTTCCTCAATCGCCCACCTGCAGGGCCTCGTTGAGGTCACCCGGCTGCTCCGGGGGGAGCACCGGCTCTCCTCGGTTCTGGACGCCATCGCCCGGACCGTGTGCGACGCGCTCGGCTTCGGCACGGTCGTGATCACCCTCTACCGGCCGGCCTGGAACGACTTCGAGGTCACCGCGGTCCACGGCAGCGAGAAAGCTCGCGACACGCTCATGGGAACGGTGCGCGAGTGGGCCGACATCGCGCCGCTGATGGACGAGCGCTTCCTCCGCCGCGGCTCCTACTTCATCCCGCACAACGAGTTCGACTGGAACTCGATCGACGGCGCGAGCTTCGTGCCCGACATCGAAGCGAGCGACGACCCCGGCGCCTGGCACCCCGAGGACGCGCTGCTCGTGCCGCTCCGGCGCGCCGACGGCAGCACGCTCGGCATGATCTCGGTCGACGAGCCGGCCTCCGGGCGCACGCCGGAGGACGCCGAGCTGGACGTGCTCGTGGCCGTGGCCGCACACGCCGCCCTGGCCGTGGAGAGCGCGCAGGAACGTGAGCGCCTCGGCCATCACCGCGAGTCGCTCGAACACCTGCTGCGCGTGTCGGCCGGGCTGAACGAGTCGCGCTCGATCGACTCGATCCTTCAGTCCGTCTGCGATGGCATCCGCAGCGCCCTGGGCTTCGAGAAGGTGTCGATCGATCTGCTCGACCGCGCGGCCGGCTGCCTCCACGTGCGCGCCGCCGCGGGCTGGGCGCTCGACGACGCCACGCTCACCGCACCCACCTCGATCGACACGATCCTGCCGCTCTTCGACGAGGAGTTCGAGGTGGAGGGCTGCTACCTCGTGCCGGGCGACGAGGCCCGCGCGCGCGTGCGTAACTACAACCCCACCTACTCATCCGTGTCGAACGGCCGCGGCCCGTACGCGTGGGACCACCACTGGCTGCTCGTGCCGCTGTACGACCGCGACCGTCAGGTGGTCGCCGTCATCTGGGCCGACGATCCGGAGGACCGGCTCGTGCCCTCGCCGGACAGCCTCAAGGCGCTGAGGATGTTCGCTAACCAGGCCACGACGGCGCTCGACTCGATGGCGCAGTTCGAGGAGATGCGCTTCCTCGCCGACCACGATCCGCTCACGCGGCTCGGCAACCGCCGCTCGTTCATGGCGCGGCTCGAGCTCGAGACCTCGCGCGCGCTCCGCTACGGCACCCCGTTCGCGCTGGTGGTGTGCGACCTCGACGGCTTCAAGGACGTGAACGACCGCTACGGCCACCTCGTGGGCGACGAGGCGCTCGAGCACGTGGCCCGTGTGATGCGCGATGCGCTGCGCTCCTCCGACGGCGCCTACCGGCTGGGCGGCGACGAGTTCGGGCTGATCCTCGTGGAGGCCGCGAACGACGTGGCCGACGACGTCGTGGAGCGCGTGTCGAGCGCGCTCGCCTTCAAGGGCGACGACCGCCTGAGCGGGCTGCGCGCCAGCTTCGGCGTGGCGATCTGCCCCGAGCACGGCGTGACGCCGAGCGCGCTCTTCAACGCCGCCGACCAGGCGATGTACGGGGCCAAGCGCTCCGGCGGCGAGGCCGACCTGCCCGTGTAGCTCTAGCCTGTCGGGGTCTATGCAGACCGTCGAGCTGGTCGCCGCAGTCATCGCCGTAGTGGGCCTCATCGCGTACCCGATCGTGATCCGGATCGTGGAGGGCGGCACCCCCCAGGGCGTGAAGGAGGAAGAGGCGCGGATCTACTTCGACCAGCACGGCCGCTGGCCGGACGACGAGTGAGGATCTGGCTGGCCGGACCGGGCGACGCCGCCGACGTGTCCCGGCTGATGATCGGCTTCCGCAACTGGTGGCAGCGCGACCAGCCGGACGACGCGGCGTTTGCGCGCGGTGTCGAGCGCCTGCTGGCCGACGAGAACACGGACCTCCTGCTGGGCGCGGTATCGGACGACGACCGGCCGGCGGGAGTGTGCGCTTTGCGCTACCGCTACGGGCTCTGGCTGGATGGGCTGGACTGCTGCCTGGAGGACGTGTTCGTGGAGGAGGCCGCGCGTGGGCAGCGGCTGGGCGAAGCGCTCGTGGAGGCCGGGATCGCGCGGGCGCGCGAGCGCGGAGCAATGCGCATCGAGCTGGACGTGAACGACGCTAACGTGCCGGCGCGCACGCTCTATGAGCGGCTCGGCTTCAGCTCCTACGTGGAGCACATGGACGGGCACAACCGGTTCATGCGTCTGCACCTCTGAGCCCGAAGAGCTTGATCGCGTTCTCCTTGAGGACGAGCGGGCGCACGTCGTCGCGGATGTCGATCTTCTCGAAGTCGCTGAGCCAGCGGTCCGGCGTGATCAGCGGGAAGTCGGAGCCGAACAACATCTTGTTCTTGAGCAGCGTGTTCGTGTACTGGATCAGGTTCTGCGGGAAGTACTTGGGCGACCAGCCGGACAGGTCGATGTAGACGTTGGGCTTGTGCACCGCGGTCGCGAGCGCCTCGTCCTGCCAGGGGAACGAGGGGTGGGCGAGGATGATGTCGAGCCCCGGGAAGTCGGCCGCGACGTCATCGATGCACATTGGGTTCGAGTACTTGAGCTTCACGCCGCCGCCGCCCGGCATGCCGGCGCCCATGCCCGTGGTGCCGGAGTGGAAGAGCGCGATCAGGCCCGCCTCCTGGATCACCTCGTAGAGCGGGTAGAAGGCCTTGTCGTTCGGCCAGAACGCCTGCAGGCTCGGGTGGAACTTGAAGCCGCGCACGCCGTAGTCCGCGATCAGCCGCTTGGCCTTGCGGATGCCCATCTTGCCCTTGTGGGGGTCCACGCTGGCGAACGGGATCAGCACGTCGTCGTTCTTGGCCGCGATCTCGGCGACCTCCTCGATCGGCACGTGGTGGCGGCCGATGCCGGACTCGTCGTCGATCGTGAACACCACGGCGGCCATGTTGCGCTCGCGGTAGTAGTCGGCGACGTCCTGGGTGGTCGGTTGCGGCGGCTCGCCCCCGAAGTACTCGCCGGCGGCGTCGAGGTAGGCCTGGGCCACCTCGTCCGTCGAGTCCTTCATCGACTTCTCGGCGTGGGCGTGAACGTCAATGGCGACGATTTTGTTGACATCTATGGGCATAGGTCCGGAAGCCAAGCACAGATGAATATCCTCCGGCTCGATGACCGCCAGACGGGCAGCAGTCGTCGGCGCAGGGCCGGCGGGTTTTTACACGACCGATCAGCTCCTCGGAGAGGGGTTCGAGGTCGATCTCTACGACGTTCTGCCCACTCCCTTCGGGCTCGTGCGCGCGGGCGTGGCGCCCGACCATCCCAAGATCAAGTCGGTCACGCGCGTGTATGAGAAGACGGCCGCCAAGCCCGGCTTCCGCTTCTTCGGCGGAGTCGAGCTGGGCTCGGACATCATGCGCGAGGACCTGCTCGAGCGCTACCACGCGGTTGTGTACGCGGTGGGCACGGCCACCGACAACCGGCTCGGGATCCCGGGCGAGGACCTGCCCGGATCACACTCGGCCACCGAGTTCGTGGCCTGGTACAACGGCCACCCGGACTTCGCCGACCACGAGTTCGACCTGTCGGCCACCCGCGCTGTCGTGATCGGAAACGGCAACGTGGCGATCGACGTCGCGCGCATGCTCGTGCTCGACCCCGATGAGATCAACGTCACCGACACCGCCGATCACGCGGTGGCGGGGCTGGCGGCGGCGCAGGTGGAGCACGTGGTCCTGCTCGGCCGGCGCGGGCCGGCGCAGGCGGCGTTCACCAACCCGGAGCTGCGAGAGCTGGGCGAGCTCGCGCGCGCGGACGTCGTGGTTCAGCCCGAGGAGATCGAGCTGGACGAGTACAGCCGCGCGTGGCTGGAGTCGGACGACGCCGACCCGACGGCGCGGCGCAACGTGGAGATCCTGCGCGGCTATTCCGAGCTGCCGCCGCCGTCGAAGAGCCACCGCATCGAGCTCAAGTTCCTGCGCTCGCCCTTGGAGGTGCTGGGCGAGGACGAGCGGGGCTGCGTGGGCGGGCTGCGCGTGGTGCGCAACCGGATCGAGCCCGATGCGTCAGGCGCTCTGCGCGCCGTCTCGACCGGCGAGGAGGAGGTACTGCAGTGCGGCCTGGTGCTGCGCTCGATCGGCTACCGGGGCAACCCGCTGCCGGGCGTGCCGTTCGACGAGCGGCGCGGGCTCATCGCCAACCAGGGCGGGCGCGTTTGCACCGAGGAAGGCGAGCCGCTGCACGGCGAGTATGTGGTGGGCTGGATCAAACGCGGGCCGAGCGGCGTGATCGGCACGAACAAGAAGGACGCGGCGGACACCGTCGCGCGCGTGGTGGAGGACGTCGAGGCCGGACGGCTGAACGATCCCGCGGTGAACGATCCCGAGGAGATCGAGAGCTGGCTGCGCGAGTCCGTGCCGGGACTTGTGACCTGGGAGGGCTGGCAGGCGATCGACGCGCACGAGCAGGGGCTCGGCGAGCCGCACGGCCGCCCGCGCGTCAAGCTCGTGCGCGTGCCGGAGATGATCGCGGTGGCCGAGGGCTCCCGCGCTCCGCAGCGCTAGCGCGCGACCGTGCGGCGGTAGCGCGCCGTGGCGAGCACCGAGAACACGGCGGTGATGCCCACGCACCAGATCAGCCCGACCCAGATGTCGGTGCCCGCGGGTGCGCCGAGCCAGAGCGCGCGCAGGGCGTCGACGATCGTGGTGATCGGGTTGGCGTTGGCGATCGCCTCGAGCACCTTAGGCATCGAGGCCGTCGGCACGTAGACCGACGAGACGAAGGTGAGCGGGAAGATGATGATCGTGATCAGCGCGGAGGCCGACTCGGGCGTGGATGAGATCAGCCCGATGAACGCGTACACCCACGACATCGCGTAGCC
>Ga0070679_100006527_pt1 | contig 10870 bp, 6 predicted proteins | sample KBSC63BmetaG_FD_65652 | JGI IMG/M metagenome (GOLD analysis project Ga0070679, IMG submission 65652) | Corn rhizosphere microbial communities from Kellogg Biological Station, Michigan, USA - KBS C6-3B metaG | ecosystem: Host-associated > Plants > Roots > Rhizosphere | place: USA: Michigan... | reverse complement strand
GTGGCCAGCGGCGCGGCCTTCACCGTGACCGTCAAGACGCAGCCGAGCGCGCCGACGCAGACGTGTAACGTCATCGGGGGCTCCGGCACCGTCGGCGGCGCGGATGTCTCGAGCGTCGTCGTCAACTGCAGCACCAACGAGTACACGATCGGCGGCAGCATCACCGGCTTGAGCGGCACCGGGCTGATTCTGCAAGATAACGGCGGCGATGCTCTGTCGGTCACGGCCGACGGCACGTTCGCGTTCGCCACGCCGATCAAGAGCGGCGCCACGTTCGCGGTCACGGTCAAGACGCAGCCGTCGTCGCCGACGCAGACCTGCTCGGTGAACATGGGCAGCGGCACCGTCGTCGCCGCCAACGTGACGACGGTGAGCGTGCACTGCTCGACCAACGCGTACTTCGTCGGTGGCGCGGTCAGCGGCCTCGCCGGCTCGGGCCTCGTCCTGCAAGACAACCTCGGCGACAACCTGCCAATCGCCGCCGACGGCACGTTCCACTTCACGACCGAGATCGCCAGCGGCGCGACCTACAGCGTCACGGTGCTGACGCAGCCGACGTCGCTCAGCCAGACCTGCACTGTCACGAACGGCAGTGGCCTCATCGGCAACGCCGACGTCACCAACGTCGCCGTCGACTGCACGACCAACACGTACACCGTCGGCGGCACGGTCACAGGCCTGCAAGGCAGCGGCCTCATCCTGCAAGACAACGGCGGCGACGATCTCCCGATCGCCGCCGACGGTACGTTCCACTTCATGACGCCGGTGGCGAGCGGCGCGACGTTCAGCGTCACCGTCTTCAACCAGCCGACGGCGATCTGGCAGACCTGCACCGTCTCTGGCGACAGCGGCACGGTCACCAACGCGAACATCACATCGGTCATGGTCAACTGCGCGGCCAACCAGTACGCGATCGGCGGCACCGTCAGCGGCCTCGACGGCACGGGCCTCAAGGTTTCGCTCAACGGCGGCGCGCCGCATGCGATCAGCGCCAACGGCACGTGGGCGTTTCCGACGACGCTGGCGAGCGGCACGAGCTACACGGTGACGATCACCGGCCAGCCGCAGTCGAACTGGCAAACCTGCACGCTCAGCGGCGACACCGGCAGCGTCAGCGGCAGCAACGTCACGGACGTCGACATCACCTGCACCACCAACACCTACGCCGTCGGCGGCACCGTCAGCGGCGTCGCTGGCACCGGCGTCACGTTGCAGGACAACAACGGCGACGACCTCACCGTCGGTGCCGACGGCACGTTCAAGTTCCTGACGAAGGTGGCGAGCGGCCAGCCGTACAGCGTGACCGTGTCGGCGCAGCCGACCGCGCCGTGGCAGACGTGCGTCGTGGCCAACGGCGCGGGCCCCATCCGCGGCGGCGATATCACCAACGTCGCGGTCACCTGCACGACCAATACGTACGCCGTCGGCGGCACCATCAGCGGTTTGGGCGGTACGGTCGTGCTGCAAGACAACCTCGGCGACGACAAGACGCTCACCGCCGACGGTCCGTTCGTGTTCGACACCAAGCTCGCGAGCGGCGGCAGCTACTCCGTCACGGTGCTGACGCAGCCGGGCTCGCCGAGCCAGACGTGCACGGTGTCGGCGGGCAGCGGCCCGATTACGAACGCCGACATCGGCAGCGTCGACATCACGTGCGTCACCAATACGTTCGTCATCGGCGGCAGCGTCACCGGCCTTGTCGGCAGCGGCCTCGTCCTGCGCGACAACGGCGGCGACGATTTGCCGATCGGGTCGGATGGCTCGTTCAAGTTCAACACGAAGGTGGCGAGCGGCCAGACGTACGCGGTCACCGTGTTCGCGCAGCCGGACGGCCCGGCGCAGACGTGCACGGTCGGCGGTGACAGCGGCACCGTCGGCGGCGCCGACGTCACCACGGTCGCCGTCAACTGCTCGACGAACACGTACACCGTCGGGGGCACCGTCAGCGGCCTCAATGGCGCGACCGGCCTGGTGCTGCAAGACAACCTCGGCGACGACCGGTCTGTGTCGGCGGACGGCACGTTCGCGTTCGCGACGCCGGTCGCCAGCGGCGATGCTTACAGCGTAAGCGTCAAGACGCAGCCGACGTCGCCATGGGAGACGTGCACCGTCACCAACGAGACGGGCACGATCACGAACGCGAACATCACGAACGTGAGCGTCAGCTGCGCGCCGAACCCGTACGCGCTCCAGGTCACCGTTACCGGCCTCGCGGGCAGCGGCCTCGTGCTGCAGAACAACGGCGGCGACAACCTATCGGTCGCCGCCGACGGCACCTATCCGTTCCAGACGCTGATCGCGAGCGGCTCGACCTACGACGTCACCGTGCTGACGCAGCCGACGACGCCGTGGCAGACCTGCAGCGTCGCCTCCCCGACGGGCACGATGCCCAACGGCGCCACGCTCGCCGTCACCTGCGTCACGAACAGGTACACGATTGGCGGCACGGTCACCGGCCTCACCGGCAGCGGCCTCGTTCTGCAAGACAACGGCGGCGACGACAAATCGATCGCCGCGGCCGGCGGCTTCACGTTCGCTACCGCGGTCACGAGCGGCGGCACGTACAACGTCACCGTCAAGACACAACCCGCCCAACAGTACTGCACGGTTACGTCGGGCAGCGGTACCGTCGCCGGCACGAACATCGGTAACGTGGCCGTGAGCTGCGTGAACAGCGGTTGCGGTCGGTTCAGCATCGGAGCGACCGGAAGCTGGGGGCTCGGCGCGGTGTACGGCGGCGGCGTGCCCGGTTTCTCGGACATCAGTCCGATCGGCGCCGGAGCGATCTACTCGATCTCGTCCAGCTCGCTGTACAAGTACACGATATCGTCCGCCAGCTGGTCGACGGTGGCCACTACGGCGCCCGTGAGCTTTGGCGGTTGGAACGGGCCCGCCTGGATCGGCAACAATCTCTATTTCCTCTACAGCGGATCCGCGTACCGCTACGACATGGGCGCGAACTCGTGGGCGACGTTGGCGACCGGCCTACCGAGCACGAGCTATAACGACAACGCGCGCGACGTCGCCGGAAACATCTACACCATCGACGCCAACGCGAAGGTGATTCAGTTCACGCCGGCGACGAACGGCTGGCGGGAAATCGCGCCGACTGTTTCCATCGGCGGAATCTCCGAGCCTCACATCGCCTACGACTCGTGCTCGGGGCTCCTGTACCTGGTGCCGAGCTTCGGTGGCACCGGGCTCTTCTCGATGAATCCGGCAGACGGCACGACAGTGCAGCTGGCGAGCATTCCGAGCGGGCAGATCAGCGACGGGTTCTGCTCTGACAACTCCGGCCATCTTTACGCCGCTGGAACCGCTATGGGGCAGCAGTTTTACCAGTACAACATCTCATCGAATAGCTGGTCGGCTCTGCCGACACCGCCGGCGTCCGTCGGCAACTGCGGCTCGTGCTCGGTTGGCGACGATGGCAAGCTGTACTTCGTCGGCGGCTGCGGCAGCTCGAACCAGACGATGTCGATCCAGCTGAACTAGCCGATTCACGCGTCCTCGTTCCTGCGGATGTAGCAACCCGGCCTATTTGCGAACGAACGCCATCGTCAGCGTCAGCTTGTTTTGCTGCGCATCGGGTGCTGACGATGTTCCGGTGATCGCCCGCGGCGGTGATGCGGTTGATCTGCACCGGCCGCCCGGGGTGCTTGAACGTCTCCTCGAAGGTGTTGGCGTCGATCTTCTTGATCGAGACGGTGCCGCCGGAGCCGTCACTTGTCGCGTCAACGTCTTGCCGTCGGCAGAAACCGAATCGACGGCTTCCATCGCGACCTGGTTGTCCTTCTTGCACACGACCTTCACGCTGCGGGCGAAGTCGTTCGTGCCGGCGACCTTCCGATCGCCGCCGTCGGGCTTGACGTCGATCGTCACGTTCGGGCTACAGCCGACGCACTTGAAGCTGCCGTCCTCGAGCGCCTGTTCCATCGGCTTGCTCTCGGACTGCACCTTGCCGAGCTGGCTCTTCCACGTGCCGTCGAACGGCCCCGCCCACGCGGTCAGCGGCAACATCGCGAGCATCACGAGCAATCGTTTCGATATCAGCGGCCGATGAGCTGGGCGGAGCCGAAGTTGCTGGTGCAGGCGGACGGGTAGTTGCAGCCGGCGGAGGACATGTTCCACCACAGGAGGTAGCGCGAGAGCTGCTGCGCTTGCGTGTCGTCGTCGTCGTCGACGAGGAAGTCGACGCCGATCATGCGGCCGCTCACCACCGTGTTCGCCCCGAGCGTCGCCCACGGGATGCGCAGCTCGACCGAATAGCCGGCGCCGCTGGCGTCGTTCTTGACGGCGAAGTACGTCGACGGCACCGTCCCCTGCGCCACCGCCGTCTTGTAGGTCTGCGAGCTGCCGTCGGCGGTGACGATGTACTGCCAGTCGTCGGCGTTGTACGTGGCGGTGCGATCGCCGTTGCCGTCGAGGTACAGCTCGATCGCGTCGTCGAGGTACGGCTGATAGCCGGCCGCGCCGGGATGCACGCCGCGGATGTCGTCGCTGACGTGGATGGCGACGTACAGGCTGGTCAGATCCCAGCGCAGCGCGAAGGTGGCCGAGCAGTCGGCGTCATCCTCGGCGGGCTCGTCGTTCCACGCCGACGAGCCGGACTGCGCCTGCGCGTTGCGATGGTTGAGCGGGTAGTCGAGCGTGCCCCACTCGCTCAAGTCACCGTCGAGAACCGGCGGATTGCCGATGGCGCAGCGCACGCCGAGCACGTTCTGCGGCGGAGTGCGCGCCGGTCCGCACGGATCGCCGGCGAGGTCGTTGCCCAGGGCGGCGTCGGCGGCAGCGAGGGCGAGATCGGGCGGCGCCATCGCCAGATCGGCGGCGCCGACGTCGGTCGTCACCGGGGCGAGGTGGAAGTTGCACGCCCCGCATATGACGAGCGGCAATGCCCAGACACTGCGCACCCGTACATCATATCATGCCGCTATTCGACGAGGCGGCCCTCGATGGCGACGATGCGATCGGGCCGCGCGGGATCGACGTAGAAGCGCGCCTCGCCGTCGAGCTTGCGCGCGACCTTGGAGAAGCACCACTTGTGACCGACGACGTCGATATGGAAGGCGACCGGGACCGGCACGCCGCGCTCGTCGGGCTGACCGGGCGCTCGCACCTCGAGCGTGGTGACCTTGACCTCGACGCGCGCGTTGTGCGCCGCGGCTTCGCTCTTGAGCTTGTCCACCATGTGCGACGTGCGCGTCTGCGCGGCGCCGTCGGTGAGCGCGATGGCGCCCGAGAAGTCCTGGCGCGCCAGCGCACGGAAGTAGCCGCGCACGGCCGCGGTGGGAGCAGTCTGGGTCTCGGCGTGCGCACCCGCGAGCGGCGCAGCGACGGTGACGGCGGCGAAAATCAATGGTGCGATAAAGCGCATCGTCCAAGTCTGACGAAGTGCACGCTCCCTGCCAGCAAAATCTACGCGGCCGAGAGCACGGCCGCCAGGCGAGCGAGCCCGACGCGCAAGCGCTCCGGCGGCACCGCGGTGAAGCAGAGGCGCGCGTGGCGCGAAAAATCGCGGCCGAACTGCTCGCCGGGCGCGATCGAGACGCCGGCGTCGAGCAGGCGCTCGACCAGCGGCCACAAGTCGCCGCTGCCGGCCCAGCGCGACAAATCGGCAAACAAGTACGTGGCGCCGTCGGGGACGAAGTGCGGCGCGGGCAGGAGGCGGCTGGCTTCGTCGCGCGCGGCGAGGTAGAGCGCGCGCGTCTCGTCGAGCCAGGCGCGCGACGACGGCGAGCCGACGAGCGCGAGCGCCGCGCGCTGGAGCAGCGACGGCACGTTGTACACGGTGTGGTTGGCGATCTTGCGCAGCGCGTGCATCGGCGCCGCCGCGCCGGCGACGTAGCCGAGGCGGTGCCCGGCGATGGCGTAGGTCTTCGACAGCGAGAAGACGGTGAGCGTGCGCTCGGCCATGCCGGGCAGCGACGCGATCGAGAGGTGCGGCTCCTTCCACGCCAGATCCTCGTAGACCTCGTCGGCGAGCACCCACAGATCGTGGCGGCGCGCCAGCTCGGCGAGCGACTCGAGCTGCGCGCGGCCGAGCTGCTTGCCGTCGGGGTTGTTGGGCGTCGTCACGTAGAGCGCGGCAGTGCGCGGCCCGACGTACGGCTCGAGGATGGCGGCGGCGTCGGCGCGCGCATCGGCGTAGAGCTGTTGCGACAGCGGCGCTTCGACGACCACGCCGCCGGCGTTGGTGACGATGCCGCGGATGAGCGGCCAGTGCGGCGTCGGGCAGATGATCTCGTCGCCGGGATCGAGGACGGCGCGCGCCGCGGCGGCGAGCGCGGCGGTGGCCCCGACGGTGATTTGCAGGTTGGCTGCGGCCGCCCAGTCGAGCCCGTTTTGCGCGCGCAGCTTTTGAGCGAGCGCGCCGAGCAGCGGCGCCTCGCCGGCGGGCGCGCCGTAACGCCAATCGGCGGCCGAGGCCTCGAGCGCCTCGCGCGCGACCATCGGCGGCGACAAGTACGTGTCGCCGAGGTGCAGCGGCACGCCGTCGGCGCCGTGCTTGGCCAGGCGCCCCTGCAGGCGCGAGAAGATGCTCTCGCGCAGCGCCTGCGCGCTCTTCGACAACGTCGGTGCGCGCGGTGACATCTACGGCCCCGCGTCGAGCTTTTGCATGATCACGAACTCGATGCGCCGATTCTTGGCGCGCCCGATGAAGTCGCGGTTGTCGGCGATGGGGCGATCGGCGCCGAAGCCTTCGGCGATGAGCCGCCGCGGATCGACGTGGCCGTTGTTGATGAGCCAGCGGCGCACCGACGCGGCGCGCGCGCGCGACAGGTCGAGCCCTTCGAGCGGTGGCATCTTGTTGTCCATGTGCCCCTCGACGCGCAGCTTCAAGATCTCGCCGTGCAGGTTGAGGAGGTGCGCGACCACGCCGAGGAGCCTGGCCGAGCGCTTGTCGACGACGCTGCCGTCGCGCTCGAAGAGGACCGGCTCGAAGATGACGATCTTGTCGCCGACGAGCGCGGCGAGCGCGGCCGGCTGATCGGGGCAGCCGTCGTCGTCGTCGACGCCGTTCCAGGTCTCGGGATCGAACGGGCACTTGTCGAGGCGATCGACGTAGCCGTCGCCGTCGGAGTCGAAGTCGGGGCAGCCCTGGTTCTCGGCGACGCCGGCGCGATCGGGGCAGCGATCGGAGGCGTCGGGGACGCCGTCGTGATCGCGATCGGGCGGCGGGCAGCCGTGAAACTCTTTTGCGCCGGGCCTGGTCGGGCACTGATCGATGTCGTCGGGGACGCCGTCTTCGTCGGCGTCGGGCGGCGGCGGCGGCGGCGCAACCGGCGGGCTCACCGGCGGCGGCGCGAGGTGCGGCGGCGGCGGCGGGATGCGGCGCCGCTCGGGCATGACGTACTTGACGCCGAAGATGGCGCGCGCGCGATCGGGCACGCTGTAGCCGCGCGTCAGGCCGACGCCGACGGCGGCGTCGAGCTCGAGGCCGAAGCGCGCGCGCCAGCGCAGGCCGACGGCGAGCTCGGCGGGCGCCTCCGCCGCCGACAGCGAGAAGCCCTTGGGGAACTCGATGCCGACGAGGCCGCGCACCTCGCCGACGATGGCGAAGCCGCGCGGCAGCGGCGTCGCCAGCGCCACGCCGTACTGGAATTGCGAGCCGACGTGCAGGTCGGCGAAGTCGCGGCCGCCGCGCACGATGAAGCCGGCGTTGACGGCGGCGTGCACGAAGCGCGACTGCCACTCGGCGACCAGGCGGAAGCGGCCGGTGAGCCCGCCCTGGCCCATGTAGCTGTCGGAGTCGCCGGTGGGAAACGAGGCGCCGACGATGCCGGCGAGGCCGAAGCGATGCCGCCCCCAGTCGGGCTTCCACAGAAGGCCCTTGACCTCGAGGGCGAGATCGCCGAGGCCGCCCGAGGCGAGCCCGGGGATGGCGACGGTGCGCGTGTCGTTGAGCTGGTAGGGCACGAACGGCAGGTCGACGCCGATCTCGAGGCGGCGCGCGACGGCGAAGCTGCCCACGAGATCCATGCCGAGCTGGCGCACGATGAGCTCGCCGGCGAGCGCGCCGTCGCGGCGGAGGACCAGCGGGTCGTGCGCGTAGGTGAGCCAGAGGCCGGCGGAGAAGCCGAGGTGCGGCGCGACGAAGGCGCCGTCGACGCCGTAGTAGCCCTGCGAGGTGATGGCGGGGTGGAACCCTTCGGCGTCGAACGCGGTGGTGCGCGCCTGCGCGCGTGCGGCGGCGGCGCCGGCGACGAGGACGGCGGCAGCGACGGCGGTGGCGACGAAGCGGCGCCTCATGCGGAGCGGCGGCGCAGCGCGAACGCGACCAGCACCAGGCCGACGAGGACGAGCGCGCGCGGCGCCGCGGGCGCGTGGCCGCCGGGCGGGAGGCCGCCGAGCGCGCAGCCACCGCCGCCGGCGAGCGACAGCGGCGTCGCCAGATCGGGCGGCGGCGCGGCGACGGCGAGATCGTCGGCGGGCGGCGTGCCGCCGTCGTCGGTGCAGCCGCTGATCGGCGCGGTCGCGCACTGATTGGCGATGCAGGCCGCTTGCAGGCACGGCTCGGTCGGCGTCGGGCAGTCGGCGGGCGTGTTGCAGCAGCCGGCGGCGCCCGTCGAGCCGAAGACGCACAGGTTCATCATGCACGCCGTCGCCTGCTGGCACGAGTTCGCGGGCGCGCAGTCGCCGACGGCGTTGCAGCACGGCGACGCGCCGGCGGCGGACAGGCCGCACGCGCCGCCGCTGCACGTCGCCGCCTGGCACGAGTTGCCCGACGGGCAGGCGGCGCAGCGCGAGCCGCAGGTGGCGACGCTGGTGTCGTCGCTGCACGTGCCGCTGCAGTCGTGGAAGCCGCTGTTGCAGGTGTAGACGCAGGCGTTGCCGGTGCACGCGACGGTGGCGTTGGCGTGCGGCGCGCAGTCGACGGCGGCGCAGCAGCCGGTCGCGGCGACGCAGCCGACGCCGGCGCAGTAGCGATCGCCGGCCGTCGGGCACTGGCAGGCGTGCGTGGTGCCGTCGCAGGTGGCGGCGCCGCTGCAGTCGGCGTTGCCGCAGCAGCCGTTGGCGGCGATGCAGCCGATGCCGGCGCAGTAGCGCATGCCGCCGCTGCAGGCGCAGACGTGGCTGCCGTTGCACGTCGCCGGCGAGGTGCAGTCGGCGTCGCCGCAGCAGCCGCCGGCGGCGATGCAGCCGAGGTTGGGGCAGTGCTTCTCGCCGCCGTTGCAGGTGCAGGTGCCGTCGCTGCAGGTGTTGCCGCCGCCGCAGTCGCTGTTCTGGCAGCACTCGGTTCCGGTGACGCAGCCGCTCGGCCCGGCGGTGCAGAGGTGGCCGCTGGTGCAGCCGCACGTGTTGGTGGTGTCGTTGCAGCTCGCCGGCGCGATGCAGTCGGTCGGCGAGTTGCAGCATTTGGCGTCGCCCGCTTTCTTCGTGTACGTGCAGACGCCGAAGTCGCACGTCGCGGTCGCGTTCTGGCAGCTCGACGGCGCCGGGCAGCCGGTGACGTCCGACGATGTGCAGGCGCAGGTATTGCCGGCGGGGATGGTGAAGTCGCACTCGCCGGTGCCGGTGTTGCAGGTCGGGGCGTAGCAGTAGCTGGCGCCGAGCGCGCACTGCGCGTCGAGCGTGCAGCCGGCGGCGCAGGCGCCGGTCTTGTTCATGGCGAAGCCGCAGGCGTTGCCGGTGCACACCGCCTGGACGCAGATGGCGGTGACCGGAGGCTGCGGGCAGTCGGCGGCGGCGTTGCAGCTGTTGAGCGCGCCGTGCGAGAGGCCGATCGAAGGCAGATCGCCGTCGCCGCAGCCCGCGACGACGAGCGCGAGACAAAGCGTGGTGCGTAAGCCGCGCATGGAGCCTCCGAGGCGCAGCCATCGTAACACAGCGCTCGTCGGCTCTGCTACCCTGCCCGCGTGGGCCTCCTCGACGATGTCGTCGCTCAGCTGCGCCGGCGCGGCGCCACGTTCGCCGACGCGCGCCACGTGCGTGACGAGCGCGAGGCGCTCGCCGTGCGCGACGGGCGCGTCGAGCGCCACTTCGCCGCCGCGTCGCGCGGGTTCGGCGTGCGCGTGCTCGTAGACGGCGCGTGGGGCTTCGGCGCGCGCGCCGGCGAGCGCGACGACGCCGCCGCGCTGGCCGCCGCCGCCGACGCGGCGCTGGCGACGGCGCGCGCCGCCGCGTCGCTCGGCGGAGCGCGGGTCGTGCTCGCCGAGGAGGAGCCGCAGCGCGGCCGCTTCGCCACGCCGGTCGCGCGCGACTTCTTCGCCGTGCCGCTCGCCGAAAAGCTGGCGCTCGTCACCGCCGCCAGCGACGGGCTGCGCGCCGCCGCCGGCGCCCGCGCGCGCTCGGCCAGCGCGCACGTCGGCGCGCGCCGTCAGGACAAGCAGCTCGCCACCAGCGACGGCACGCACGTCGAGCAGCTCCTGGTGCACGCCGGCGCGGGCATGAAGATCGTCGTCGGCGAGGGCGACGAGGTCGCGCACCGCAGCTACCCGATGGAGCTCGACGGCGGCGTCGCCGCCGGCGGCTGGGAGGTCGTCGAGGGCTTCGATCTCGTGGGTAACGCGGCGCGCGTCGCCGACGAAGCGGTGGCGCTCTTGTCGGCGCCGCCCTGCCCCGCCGGCGAGACCACGGTCATCCTCGACACGCCGCAGCTGGCGCTGCAGATCCACGAGTCGTGCGGCCATCCGACCGAGAGCGATCGCGCGTTCGGCGACGAGGTCTCGCTCGCCGGCGCGTCGTTCCTCACGCCCGATCGGCTCGGCCGCTTCCGCTACGGCTCGCGGCACGTCAACCTGACCGCCGACGCCACCACGCCGGGCGCGCTCGGCAGCTTCGGCTGGGACGACGAGGGCGTGCCGGCGCGCAAGACGCCGCTGGTCGCGCGCGGCCAGTTCGTCGGCTACCTGACGTCGCGCGAGAC
>Ga0070679_100006526_pt1 | contig 10870 bp, 8 predicted proteins | sample KBSC63BmetaG_FD_65652 | JGI IMG/M metagenome (GOLD analysis project Ga0070679, IMG submission 65652) | Corn rhizosphere microbial communities from Kellogg Biological Station, Michigan, USA - KBS C6-3B metaG | ecosystem: Host-associated > Plants > Roots > Rhizosphere | place: USA: Michigan... | reverse complement strand
TCTCCTCAAGGCACCATCAAGACCAGGTGGTTGATAGGTCAGGTGTGCAAGCGCAGCAATGCGTTGAGCTAACTGATACTAATGAGCCGTGTGGCTTGGCCATATAACCCCAAGACGCTTCGTGTGTTCCCGCAGCTTGTCTTGCCCGATTTCATCCAGACGCTTGTCACTCGTTTACAATTTATTGAAGCTGGCGCGCGATGCGCTGCTTCAACCCCTTCCCTGGCGGCCATAGCGGCGTGGTACCACCTGATCCCATCCCGAACTCAGAAGTGAAACGCGCATGCGCCGATGGTAGTGTGGCTTTGCCATGCAAGAGTAGGTCACCGCCAGGGGCTTTATCCAAGAAGGCCTTCCCTTAACCGGGAAGGCCTTCGTCTTTGTTGCCGCTGCGATCGCAGATCGCAGCCCGCAACAGGTCACCGCCAGGGGCTTTATCCTGAGACACCCTCACCGGAAACGGTGGGGGTTTTTCTTTGCTGTTGCTGCTGCAACCGGTCGTCAACCACGACAATCCGCCGACGCCGCCCATTGCGGCGACCGCACGGTGTATCACCTATCATCACCGATGCGTCGTGGTGTTGCGACGGTGCCGGGAGTCGCTGGTGTTCGTGCATGTTGAAACCCGGCGCCAACCGCGCTGGCAGTGGGCCACATTGCTGATTGTCAGCGTGTGTGTGTTGTGTTTCGTCGTGTTGTCGCTGACCCCGCCACCAGAGCGCATCGCATTGCTGCTGCAGTGGGGCACGGTGCCGGCGAATATCTTCCGCGCCGCGGACCCGTTGTTGCCACAGTTGATCGATCCGGCGTTGCTGCGCTTGTTCACGGCGCTGTTCATTCATGTCACGTGGCTGCACTTGCTCAGCAATCTGTTGTTTCTGGTGATCTTCGGCCTGCCAGGTGAACGGACGCTGGGCTCGTTGCGCTTTCTCCTGTTGTTCATCGTTGGTGGCATCGTGGCGAACTTGATCGGGGCGCTGTCGTTGGCCGGTGTCCGCTTGCCAATCATCGGCTGCAGCGGCGCGGTATCCGCCGTGGTAGGCACGTATGTCGCCCTGTTTCCGCGCGCCAGACTGGGTCTGGTGTTGCCGCTGGGGTTGTATCTGGAGTTTGTACGGGTACCGGCGTTCTTGCTGATAGGCTTGTGGGTGTTGCTGCAATTGCTGTTCAGTTACGTCGGGCCAAGTTACGGCGCTTACGTGTGGTGGGCCCACATCGGCGGGTTCCTGTTTGGCTTGGTGTTTGCGCTCGTGTCGCGTGATTCGATCGCGCGTCGTCTGCGTGGCTGAGCATGGCAACCAATCTTGCTGACCTACCCCGCCCAGCCGTGGCGTCGTGCAAACTGGCGCAGCAAGCGGCGCGCCCCTGGCGTGGCGGACACTTCGCGAAATACCCCCAGCCGCTGCAAATCGGCGTGTCGTGTCTCGGCGTGTTTGCGCCTGACGTAGGCGCGCATCACCTCGGCGCTGAATTCCGGGTGGAACTGAGTGCTCACCGCATTGCGGCCGTAGCGCAGCATCTGGTGTGGATCACGTGTCGAACGCGCCAGCACGACCGTTCCGGGTGGCGCATCCAGCACCGATTGTTCATGCGTCGTGTGCGCGCGGAATGTCGCCGGGGCCATGCCGGCAGCCACGTCGTTCGCCGCATCCGGCGACAGGGTGATCGGCTGTGTGCCGATTTCGTACCCGCCGGGCAGGTAGTCCACGCGGCCACCCAAAGCGTGCGCCATCAGCTGATGTCCGAAGCACACGCCAAACAGCGGCAGATCGACATCCATCGCGTCACGGATCCACCCCGCCGTACGCTCACTCCAGGGCAAGCGCTCGGTCACCATGGCCGCCGAACCGGTAATGATGGCACCGGCAACGCTCGCGACGGGCAGAAGTTCATCGCCAGCGGCCACATTGATCACCCGCACGCGCCAGCGTGCGAGTTGAGCAGCGCGCTGGAACCATTGCGGAAAGTCGCCGTGCCGGGCACGGATCTTATCCGGCGCGTGGCCGGTGCCGATGATCAATACAGGTTTCATGCCGGCGTGTCGGTGGTCAGCGGTGGGGCGTCGTCAAAGCCTTCGACTGGCGGCAACACGGTGAGGATCTCCTGTACCGTGGTGACGCCGCGGGCGACTTGGGCGGCAGCGGAGATGCGCAATGGGCGCATGCCTTCAGCCAGTGCAGCTTGGCCAAAATGGCCCAGATCCAGTTGCGCCGAAATCAGCGAACGCAAGTGTGGCGACAACCGCATCATCTCGTAGATGCCGGTGCGTCCCATGAAGCCGGTGTTGCGACACTCCAAACACCCCACTGGTTCGTAGACCTTTTCCGGCATGGGAATGGACCAGCCGTGCGTGAGCACTTGCCAGGCGTGCGTATCCTGGCTGACCGGCTCCTTGCAATGCGGGCACAGCGTGCGCACCAGCCGTTGCGCCACGACGCCGGTAAGGGTCGACTGGATCAGATAATGCGGCACGCCGAGATCCAGCAGGCGCGTGACAGCGCTGGGCGCATCGTTGGTGTGCAGCGTGGACAGTACGAGATGGCCGGTCAGCGATGCCTGTACGGCCATTTGCGCCGTCTCCAGGTCGCGGATTTCGCCGACCATGATGATGTCCGGATCCTGGCGCAGCAGTGTGCGCACGCCAGCGGCAAAGTCCAGATCAATCGATGCCTGCACCTGCATCTGGTTGAACTCCGGCGCGACCATTTCAATCGGGTCTTCCACCGTGCACACGTTGATCTCGGGTGTGGCCAGATGCTTCAGTGTCGAGTACAGCGTGGTGGTTTTGCCCGAGCCGGTAGGTCCGGTGACCAGCACGATGCCGTGCGGGCGCTCGACCATGCTGCGCCAGTGCTCGCCCTCACTCGGCGAAAAGCCGAGCTGGGCAAAATCCTTGACGACCAGGTCGGGGTCGAAGATGCGCATCACCACCTTTTCGCCAAACGCGGTCGGCATGTTGGAAATGCGCAGCTCCACTTCGCGCCCGCTGGCCGAACGAGTCTTGATGCGACCGTCCTGGGGACGACGCTTTTCCGCCACGTCCATGCGCGCGAGGATCTTGATGCGCGCCGTCACCGCGGTCATTACCGGCGACGGCAACTCGAATACCTTGTGCATGATGCCGTCAATGCGAAAGCGGATTTGTCCGGTTTCGCGTCGCGGTTCCAGGTGGATGTCGGAGGCGCGTTGCTCGAATGCGTACTGCAGCAGCCAGTCCACGATATGCACGACATGGCGGTCATCGGCGCCGACTTCGCCGGCTTTCCCCAGTTCCACCAGTTGCTCGAAATTGAGGATCGCCGAGGTCGGGTCGTGGGCGTTGCCCTTGGCATCCTGGGCGAGTTGGATGGAGCGTTGGACGCCGTAAAATTCCTGCAGGTAGCGATTGATGTCGATCGGGCTGGATACCACGCGGTGCACGTCACGCCGCAGCATTTGCGCCAGGTCCTTCGCCCATGCCGTGTCGAACGGTTCGCAGGTGGCAAACGTCACTTGGCCGGGGGCAGCGGCAATGGGCAGGATGCGGTGGCGCTGGGCGTAACCGTGACTCACCACCTGGGTCACCACGGCGGCGTTGATCTTCATCGGGTCGATCTTGAGATACGGCAAGTCGGCGTGCCCAGCCAGCCATTCGGTCAGCCCTTCGAGACTCAGCGGGCGCCCGGGGTCGCGCAGGTTGTCGAGTTTGGCGTTCGCGATCAGCACCAACGGATGCAATTGCACGGTGCTGCGCCCGTCACGGGTACCGATGCGCACGCGTTTGGCGTCCGCGGCGGGTAGGTAACCATCCACCACCAACGCCGCCAGCACGTCGTCCAGCTGCAGGCGGCCGCGGTTGCCCAGCAACGCTGCAATTTGTGCTGATGCCGCCATGCGGGTGAACCCTCGTGTTGCCCTGCCGGCATGGCCGGAGTAGCGGAATACGCTGGCGCTATACTAACGCGCTTTACCATTTGCTCACGGCCAGCCATGTCCGCGCACACGTTCCAGGATGTCATCCAGACCCTCAACAGCTATTGGGCGGCGCAAGGTTGCGTGCTGCTGCAGCCACTGGATACCGAGGTGGGCGCCGGTACGTTTCATCCGGCCACGTTTCTGCGCGCCCTTGGCCCGGAGCCGTGGGCGGCGGCTTATGTGCAACCTTCGCGGCGCCCGACCGACGGCCGCTATGGCGACAACCCCAATCGCCTGCAGCATTACTACCAGTATCAAGTGGTGCTGAAGCCCAATCCGGAAGACATCCAGGAGCTGTATATCGGTTCGCTCAGGAAGCTCGGCGTGGACCCGCTGGTGCACGACCTGCGTTTTGTCGAGGACAACTGGGAGTCGCCGACGCTGGGCGCGTGGGGGCTTGGCTGGGAAGTGTGGTTGAACGGCATGGAAGTGAGCCAGTTCACCTATTTCCAGCAAGCCGGGGGGCTGGAATGCCGCCCGGTGACCGGCGAGATCACGTACGGCCTGGAACGCCTGGCGATGTATCTGCAGAACGTCGACAGCGTGTACGACCTGGTGTGGACGGATGGTCCGCGCGGCCGCGTGACTTACGGCGATGTCTTTCATCAGAACGAGGTCGAGCAGAGCACCTACAATTTTGAATACGCCAATGTGCCGGAGTTGAGTCGCTGGTTTGATGTGTGCGAGGCCACCGCCAACCAGCTGATTGCGGTGGACCTGCCGTTGCCGGCGTATGAGCAGGTGATGAAGGCCAGCCACACTTTCAACCTGCTGGATGCGCGGCGCGCCATCAGTGTCACCGAGCGCCAGCGCTACATCCTGCGCTTGCGCACGCTGTCGCGGTCGGTGGCGGAAACCTATGTCGCCCAGCGCGAAAAACTGGGGTTTCCGGGTCTGTCACAAGTCAAGGAGCAGGCGCATGGCTGAGTACAAGCCACTGCTGGTCGAGCTGGGTACCGAAGAGCTTCCGCCGCGCGCGCTGGACGAACTCGCGGCCGCGTTTCGACGCGGCATGTGCGATGGCCTGGCCAAGGCCGGGATCAGTGCCGACTTTGATGCCGCGCGTGCGTATGCCACGCCGCGCCGCCTGGCTGTGTACATTCCCGCCGTCGCGCGGATGCAGCCGGCACAAACGTTGGAGCGACGTGGCCCGGCGCTGGCGGCAGGGCTGGATGCCAGCGGGCAGCCTTCACGCGCATTGCTCGGGTTTGCGCACTCGTGCGGTGTCGACGTGGCGCAACTGGAAAAACTCGAGACCGACAAGGGCGCGTGGTTTGTCTCCCGCGCGGTCCATCCGGGCCAGCCGGTGGCTGCCCTGTTGCCGGGCATCATCGACGCTGCGCTCAAGGGTCTGCCGATCCCGCGACCGATGCGCTGGGCGGATCACGAACACAGCTTCGTGCGCCCCGCACACTGGCTGGTGATCCTGCATGGCGAGGCGATCGTTGATGGCGAAGTGCTGGGCTTGCGCAGTGGGCGCAAGTCGCGCGGACACCGGTTCATGCATCCGCAGCTGGTACACGTGGCCGACGCCGATGGCTGGCTGGACGCGATGCGCGCGGCAAATGTGCTGGCCGATCCGCACGAGCGCCGCGAGCGCATTCACGCACAGGTCGCGCTGGCGGCAAAGACCACCGGTGGCGTGCCGCGGCTGGACGACGCATTGCTGGATGAGCTGGCCAACCTCACCGAGTGGCCGGTGGCGGTCGCCTGCACCTTTGATCACGAGTTCCTGACCGTGCCGCCAGAGGCGTTGGTGACCACCATGGTGGCCAACCAGAAATTTGTGCCGGTGTTTGCTGCCGATGGCCAGCTCACCGAGCACTTCATCGGCATCGCCAATATCGAAAGCAAGCAGCCCGGCGAAATTCGCAAGGGCTACGAGCGGGTGATCCGGCCACGTTTTGCCGATGCGAAGTTTTTCTGGGATGCCGATCTGAAAACGCCGTTGGCGGATTGTCGCGAGCAACTCAAGGACGTCACTTACCAGCAGGCGCTGGGCAGCTTGTGGGACAAGAGTTATCGCGTGGCCGAACTGGGACGGGTGATCGCCAATCGGGTCGGCGTGGATGGCGGCGACATCACCCGTGCGGCCAGCTTGTGCAAGTGTGACTTGCTGACGCGCATGGTCGGCGAATTTCCCGAGTTGCAGGGGGTGATGGGCCGCTATTACGCCGCTCGTAATGGCGAGTCTGCCGCGGTCGCCACAGCGCTGGACAGCTACTACCAGCCGCGCTTCGGCGGCGATGCGATAGCCGCCGACCGGCTCGGCCAGGTGCTGTCGGTGGCCGAACGTCTGGACACGCTGGCCGGTATTTTTGCGGTGGGCATGAAACCCAGTGGCAGTCGTGATCCGTTTGCATTGCGTCGCGTGGCGTTGGGCCTGGCACGTACCTTGATCGAGGGTGCGCTGGAATTGAACTTGCGCAGCAGTTTCATCGAGGCGCTGGAGCTGTTGCCCGATGCGGCGCTGGTTGCCGGTCTCAAGCCCGGCAAGGACGGCCAGCGTCCGCCACTGCATGTCGCCCAGCGCCGGGCGATCCTGCTCGACGAATTGCTGGCCTTCGTGCTGGACCGCCTGCGCAGCTATTACGCGGAAAAGGGTTTCGACTCCGCGCAGTTCGAGGCCGTGTTGGCCGTGCAGCCGGAAAGCCTGGTGGATTTCGACCGTCGTCTGCGGGCGGTGGCCGCATTTGGCCGGCTACCCGAGGCGATCAATCTGGCAGCGGCGAACAAACGCGTCGCGAACATCCTGCGCAAGCAGGCCGAAGAAACCGGTGTCGTGGCGCCACGGCAGGTCGATCCCGGACGCTTTGAGGCCGATGCCGAACGCGAGCTGGCGGCAGCGCTGGAGTCGGCTCGGCACGCTACCGCCGACGCGCTGGCGGCAGGCGATTACGCCGCGGTGTTGACGCGACTGGCGCAGTTGCAGGCGCCAGTGGATGTGTTCTTCGAGGATGTGCTGGTCAACGCGGACGAGCCGGCGGTGCGTGCCAATCGCCTGGCCTTGCTGGCCCAGTTGAAGGCGCAGTTTGCGACCGTGGCCGATATCGCATTGCTCTAGTGCGCCGCGGCTGCACGCCAACGGCCGGAGCCGTCGATCCGCGCGGCGACCGATAACGGCGCGCGGAGCGCCTGCCGGCGGCCGCGACTCAGACCGTGGACTCGACGTGCTGGATGCGCCGCGCGAGACGATGGTTGAACTCCACGATGGCAGTCGCGTCGGCTTGCGCACCGGCGGGCCCGAGGATCTCGTACAGCTCGCTGAGCATGTCGGTGTTTTCCGCCAGGCCCATGCCGCTGTTCGTCAGCGCCAGCTCCGATTGCAACAGCCGCATGGCGGCACTGAGCCGTTGGGTGTCCACACCGCCATCTGATACTGCCGCCACGTGGCTGGCAGCGGGTAGCGGGCGGGCACCTGCGTGCGAGGAAACGGTCAGGGCGCTGCGTTGATCGTCTTGGGTGCTTGCGGCAGGATCGATCAGGATGGAACCTTCGCCAGCCACCAGCCACATCAGCGAGATGCCAAGCGTGCGCGCAAGCGTGACGCAGCGTGCACGCGAGGGATCGGTGTGGCCATCGCGCCAACTGCGCACCACGCCTTCGGAGAAACCGCACAGGCGGGCGATCTGGGTGGCGCTGCCGGTGCGCTGGATAAGCAACTTGATGCGATCGGAGAAATTCGTTTCGGAACTTGTCGGAGCCAATGGTTTTGCGTTCATGCGGATGGCCAGATGGGGTCGATGAAGTCTGCCGTGATGAATCGAGTTACGAGTAATACAACATTTTGCGCTGCAGGAATTTTGTCGTAAATACCTGTGTACCGTGCAGTCAGGCGGTGGCCGAGCCGTTCAGACTGTCTCACGCAAGTACCCGCGTGGCCCGTGGGCGGCACGGCGGCCAGAAAAGTGGAGCCGGCGACGGAGGTGGGCGGCCGTTGCGCAGGGTTGGGCGGTTGTGACATCAGGCTTGCGTACTTGTTCGTTCGAGGGCACATGAACCAATTCCAACTGCTGGTTAAACGGCGATTCGGGCCATTCTTCTGCACCCAGGCCCTGGGTGCATTCAACGACAATGCGTTTCGCAACGCGCTGGTAATGCTGGTGGCGTTTCACCTGGGACTCGGCGACCACACCGTGGCGCTGTACACCAACCTGGCGCCGGCCTTGTTCATCCTGCCGTTCTTCCTGTTTTCCGCCACCGCCGGCCAGCTGGCGGAGAAGTTCGAGAAAAGCCGCATCATCCGCTACGTCAAGTTGTTCGAGATTGGCGCCATGGCGTTGGCGCTGTTCGGCTTCTACACGCACAACGTGGGCTTGCTGCTGACCGTGCTGTTTTTCATGGGCGTGCACTCGGCCACGTTTGGGCCCATCAAGTACGCGATCCTGCCGCAGGCGTTGCGGCACGAGGAATTGCTTGGCGGCAACGCACTGGTCGAAACCGGTACGCAGCTGGCCATGCTGCTGGGCCTCATCGTGGGCAGCGCGCTGATCGAGGTCGGCAGTAACGGGACGCTATGGGCGGGTACGGTAACCCTGACCATGGCAGTGGTCGGCTACCTGGCCAGCCGGCAGATCCCGCCAGCGCCGGCCACCGCCCCGGGGTTGACGTTGAACTGGAATCCATTCACCGAGACAACCCGCGTGCTGGCCATCACGCGCAGCGATCGCGCCGTATTCCATGCCGTGCTGGGCATCTCCTGGTACTGGTTTTACGCCACCGTGTTGATTGCGCAATTGCCCAATTACACGCGGCTGAACCTGGGCGGCGATGGCTCGGTGGCCGTGCTCGTGCTGACCTTGTTTTCCATCGGCACCGGAGTGGGCGCACTGCTGTGCGAACGCTTGTCCGCGCGTCGAGTGGAAATCGGGTTGGTGCCGCTGGGCGCGCTGGGACTGGCGGTGTTCGGGATCGATCTGTATTTCGCCCGACCGGGCTTGGCGGTGCAGCCGGGCGTGGATTGGCTGGGGTTTGTGCACGGCGCCGGCAGCTTGCGCATCGCGCTGGATCTGGCGCTGATCGGCATGTTTGCCGGGGTCTATGTCGTGCCGTTGTTCGCGTTCATCCAGCGCCGTACGCCGGCCGATCGTCTGTCGCGCGTGATTGCCGGCAACAACATCATCAACGCCGTGCTGATCTGCTTGGGCGCCGGCTTCGGCCTGGGCATGGACGCGCTGAGACTTGGCGTGCCGCAGACATTTCTGCTCGCGGCGGTGCTTGGCGTGCTGTTTGTCGGCTTTATCTTCGTTCGCGTACCGGAGTTCGTCGCGCGCTTCGCCGTCTGGGCGCGCTTCGACCGGCGGACGTGAGGCGCCGGTTGCGGCCGACAGTCAGCGCAACCAGCCACCAATCACGATCAGTGCGACGATACTCAGCCAGGCCAGCAACGCGCGCAGCAAGGTGCTGCGCAGGCGGACGAGCTCGACCAGCGGGTCGCTGTGCTCCTCGCTGTAGCCGTCGCCCCCTTCGATGTCGGTCTGCACGTTGGCTTGCGCGGCGGCGCCGAGAAAATCCGGGCCGTGGCGATACCAGCTGGTGGCTTGCGCCTGGCTGTGCCAGCGTCGCCACGCGGCGATGACGGCTTCCCAGTGGCCGACCAGTGCCAGCGTAAACGTCAGCAGTTGCGCGGGAATCCAGTCGAGCGCATTGGCGAGGTACTGCGCCGCCGCGGTGTCGTTGTCGCGCTGCAGTGCTGCATCGCGGGCCAACGTCTGTGCCAACCGGTACGCCAGTGCGCCCGCGGCGCCGAGCAGGAAAAACCACAGCAGCACCGCAAACCGTCGGCGCAGCGCGGCATACACCGTGGCGCTGCCGAGCGCACGCGCGTCCCACGCCACGGCACGGCCATCATCGGCCAGCTGCTGCGCTGCCGCTTCACGGCTCGCGCCGTCGGGGGCGTCCAAGATGGCCGCCACGTCTGCTTCGAAATCGCGCGGACCGAAGCAGTACACCAGCACGAGCAAGGCAAACAATGGTTGCAGCCACGGGCCGCTGGCGCCGCGCCCAAGCAGCAGCAGGATCAGCACGCACAACGCCAGCGGTGGCAACAGCGCCAGCGCGACCCGCCCAGGTCCGCTGGTATCGCGCAACTGCTGCACCCAGCGGCGGAACAAGTCATCACCGCGCCAGCTGGCCAGTCGCGGCCACAGGTGCAGCAGCGCGAGTGCGAGAAGAGCAACGAGCAAATGGATGGCCATGGCGGGAACTCGCGAGTGGGGTTGTATTGTATGCGAGACGTCGCGTTGCGCAGGCTCGCGGCGGTGGGTACCGCACGCCGGCGGGTTCAGTGTGCTGGCGCGACCTCGACCCCGGCCATGAGCGCACCCAGATCCAGCCTGGCACGCGCCTGCAACCAGTCCGCCAGCAGGTGGTACGAGATCGACAACGCCGCGGAGGGCACGAAGCTGCCGTCGGCGATGCCGTCGACGATCTCCTGCGGAGTGAACCAGCGCGCGGCTTCCAGCTCGAGGTCGCGCATGGTGATGGTGCGCGATACGGCGGTGGCCATGAAGCCGACCATCAGCGATGCCGGTAATGGCCACGGTTGCGAGGAGTGATAGCGCACCTCATCAACGATGACGCCGGATTCCTCGGCGACCTCGCGACGTACGGCGTCTTCCAGCGCTTCGCCTGGCTCGACAAAGCCGGCAAGCGTGGACCAGCGGCCGGGTGGCCAGCCGGTCTGGCGGCCAAGCAGGCATGCGCCGTCATGTTCCACCAGCATGATCACGGCGGCGTCGGTACGCGGAAATTGCAGGCGCGCGCAGTCGGGGTTGGTGCATTGCGCGCGATGACCGGCGGCCACATGCAGCAGCGGCGCACCGCAGTATGGACAGTGCCGCGTTTCCCGTTGCCAGTGCGCAAGGCCCTTGGCGTAGGCAAACAAGCCTGCCTGCTCGGCGCTCAGTTGCAGGCC
>Ga0070679_100006525_pt1 | contig 10871 bp, 8 predicted proteins | sample KBSC63BmetaG_FD_65652 | JGI IMG/M metagenome (GOLD analysis project Ga0070679, IMG submission 65652) | Corn rhizosphere microbial communities from Kellogg Biological Station, Michigan, USA - KBS C6-3B metaG | ecosystem: Host-associated > Plants > Roots > Rhizosphere | place: USA: Michigan... | reverse complement strand
ATCACGAGCCGTTTGTATGCGATGTCCGGCGCGATCTCTTTCACCGCATGATGATCGTCGAGCTCGGCTTCGACGCTGCGGTCGAGAGGAATCTGTTTGTCCATCGTGAGCTCCTGCTTCGGAAACGGAGAAGGGGCACGCGCCCGCAAGGGGTACGCCGCGGCGTGCGGCGATCGTGGGGTGAGCGTATGACAAAATCGGGTGAGAGGTGCGATTCAGATCGAAACTGCTCTTGCGAAGCCTTGGTCCGGACTGCATTTAAATGCGGCGCAAAGAAATACTAACAACCGCGTCGCCTCCCATCCGCCGCTTCCGGCGCTCGCTTCCGAGCGTCGGCCGGCTATCCGTCTGCAACTCCCCGATGGAGAACTGAGAATGAGTTTTTCCCGTTCGATCTGGAAGATCGCCTTGGCTGCGTGTATCGCAGCCCCGTTCGCGCAGGCGAAAGCGCAGGGCACGCCGGCGCCGAACGTCGCCATCGTACGAGGCACCGTCACCGATTCCTCGAATCATGCGCCCGTCCCCGGCGCGCAGGTCATCGCCGTGGGCACGACGCGCGGAGCGCTCACGGATACCGCAGGCGAGTACACACTGCGCGTACCGGCGGGCACTCACACGATTCGCGTTCAGCGCATCGGCTATGCGCCGAGTGAGCGTGCCGTGACCGCGGCGCTGGATGGCACGACGACGGCGGACTTCGTGCTGCGCCCGGTGTCGACGGTGCTCTCCGAGGTCGTGGTCACCGGATACGGCACCCAGAACCGCGCGCAGGTCACGGGTGCGGTGACTCAAGTCAGCGGCCAGGACGTGCAGAATCAGCCCGTGGCCGGCGTCGACGCGGCGCTGCAAGGCAAGGCGGCGGGCGTTCAGGTGACGCAGAACTCCGGCGAGCCCGGAACCGGCATCAGCGTTCGCGTTCGCGGCGCGGCTTCTCTCTCGGCGTCCAACCAGCCGCTCTACGTGGTGGACGGAATTCCGATCGCCAACGATCCGCTGTCCCAGCAGCTCTTTCCAGCCGGCAGCGAAGCGCCGACGGCGATCACCGGTCTCGATCCGAACGAGATCGAGTCGATCACGGTGCTCAAGGACGCCGCCTCGGCTGCGATCTACGGCTCGCGCGCATCGAACGGCGTCGTGATGATCACGACCAAGCGCGGCCTCGCAGGCAAGGCGAAGTTCAGCGTGGACCTCTCGACCGGCATCCAGAACGCTGCGACCAAGCTGAAGCTCATGGACGCCACGCAGTACGTCACCTACATGAACGAAGGCGCCATCAACGACGGCGACGGCATCCAGTTCTTCGCGGGCGTGGACGACGCGACGAGCACCGACTGGCAGGACGCGATCTTCCGCACGGGACCGGTGCAGAATCTGCACATGGGCGTGAGCGGCGGATCGGAGACGCTTCGCTACAACGTGGCCGGATCGTTCTTCAAGCAGACCGGCATCGTGCTCGGGTCCGCGTACAATCGCGCCAACCTCCGCGTGAACGTGGACTACGATGCGACGCCGAAGTTCAGCCTCAAGACGTCGATCGGGCTCGCGCGCGAGCACAACGATCGCATCGAGGGCAACAACAGCAACGACGGCATCGTCACGAACGCGATCGGACAGCCCGCCGTCTATCACGTGCGGAATCCCGATGGGTCGTTCACGAGCACGGCCGATACGACGCCGAGCAACAATTCCGAGGTGTACTCGAATCCGGTCGCGATCGGAACCTACGATCGCCTGCCGGAGGTGACCGACCACATCCTGGGCAACCTCGAAGGCAACTACATCTTCAGCCCGCACCTGACGCTCACCGGCAGCGCCGGCGCGGACATTCTCCACGACAACGAAAATCAGTGGCGCTCGCCGCTCGTGGTGGGCAACTACGCGTACGGCGCTCACGGCGTCGCGCAGACGACCTTCGACAACACCAACCACTACCTGCTGCAGAGCTACCTCACGTACCAGGGAGGCTCGGACGAGGGAAGTGCGCTGACGGTCGTTGGTGGCGGAAGCATCGAGTACAACACGGAAAACTCGAGCTTCCTCCGTGGCGAAGGATTCAGCAGCCCTGAGTTCCAGTACGTCGGAAGCGCGACGAATCTCGTCGACTTCGGCGGCATTCCCACGGCGAACAATCTCGAGTCCTTCTTCGGACGCGCGAACTACAGCTACAAGAACCGCTATCTCCTGCAGGCGACGATGCGAGCGGACGGCTCCTCGCGCTTCGGCGTCAACAATCGCTGGGGATACTTTCCGGCCGTTTCCGCAGGCTGGGTGATCTCGGACGAGCCGTTCATGGGCAACTTCGGCAACCGGTTCGGACAGCTGAAGCTGCGCGGAAGCTTCGGCAAGACGGGCAACCAGTCGATTCCGAATTTCGCGGCGCTGGCCACGTACGGCTCCGCCAACTACGGCAGCACGCCGGGCATCGCGCCGCTCGCCTTTGCCAACCCGAACCTGAAATGGGAGTCCACCAAGGAGTGGGACGGCGGCCTCGACTGGTATCCGTTCGGCGGCCGGATCAGCATCATCGCGGACTACTATCACAAGCTCACGTCGGACCTGCTCACGCGGCGCGAGCTGCCCTGCACCATCGGCTACTGCTCGTTCTTCGACAACATCGGAAACGTCGTCAATCGAGGGTTCGAGTTCGGATTGAACACGGTGAACTTCAAGCCCTCCGCGCGCGGCGGGTTCTCGTGGAACACCGACTTCAACATCTCGTTCAACCACAACGAGGTCACGAAGCTGAACGCGGATCAGCCGGTTGCCGGCGACAACTATCGCGACATCAGCCGCGCGGCGGTCGGGCAGCCGATCGGCGAGTTCTACGTGCTGCACTTCAAGGGCGTCGATCCCGCCACGGGCGATGCGCTGTACTCGGATGACCGGATCAACGCCGGGAACCCGCAGCCGAAGTGGTTCGGCGGACTGGGGAACACGTTCGGCTACAAGAACTTCGAGCTGCGCGGATTCCTCGAGTTCTCGCACGGCGCGAAGGTCTTCAACCTGATGCGCATCTTCGCCGATGATGGCGGCTACTCGTACGACAACAAGTTCGCGTACGCCATGAATCGCTGGCAGAATCCTGGCGACATCACCGACGAGCCGCGCGCCAGTTTCGATGGGACGTCCGGCGGGCGGGTGATCTCCGACCGTTTCATCGAGGATGGCTCGTATCTCCGCATTCAGGAGATCACGCTCAGCTATCGTCTGCCTGCGGGGCTGTTCGGCGCGCGCGGACTGACGAACGCGAAACTGTACGTGTCCGGGCACAACCTGCACAACTTCACCAAGTACACGGGCTACGATCCCGATGTGAACAGCAACGGCACATCGAACATCGATCTCGGTACCGACTACTATGCCTATCCCCGCGCGCGCACGTTCACGTTCGGCATCAGTGGCGATTTCTAAAATGACCAATTGCCTCTATGACTTCTCATCCAGGATATCCACAGCAATGAGAAACCGTACTCTGATGCCGGCGCTGTTGCTCGCGATCGCTGCCGGCTGCAATGGACCGCTCGACGTGAAGTCGAAGAACACGATACCGACAGAGACCGCGATCTCGGATTCGACATCGGCGCGCGCGGCGATCGCGGGCATGTATCACGGCTTGCAGAGCCTGAGCAGCTATGGCTCCGACATACCGGAGGTGGGCGATCTCAGCTCGGACAACGCCGAGTTCAGTGGCACGTCGACGTCGTACGGCGAGATCGATGACAACCAGATCAGCGCATTCAACAGTGCCGTGTTCAACATCTGGTCGCAGGCGTACGCGAACATCAACAGCGCGAACGAGATTCTCGACAAGCTCGGCGCGTTGACGAATCTCGATCCTGCCACGCGGGATGAGCTGCAGGGCGAGGCGTACTTCGTTCGGGCGCTGATGTATCACGATCTGGTGAAGTACTTTGGCGATGTTCCGATCCGCCTGCATCCCACGACCGATCCGAACGCGGGATCGACGATCACGCGTTCGCCGGTGTCTGCGGTGTACGACCAGATCCTCCTGGATCTCGATTCGGCCGCGTCGCGCATCAGCGACAGCTCGTCCACCACGACGGCGTCCGGCGGCGCGGTGCGCGCGCTGCGTGCGCGTGTGCTCTTCTATCGCGGCGACTACACGGGAGCCGAGGCGGAGGCACACGCGGTGGAGACCGATTTCGGCTACGCTCTCGCGCCGAACTACTCCGATCTCTTTTCGACCACCGGCAACGCGACGCCTGAAGACATCTTCAAGGTGATCGCCACGGTACACGCCGATCAGCAGAGCTTCCTGTCGTACGACTATTTCGCGAAAGCCGTTGGCGGCACGTATCTCCTGCGCCCTACCAACGACCTCCTGGCGGCATATCAGCCCGGGTTCGACAACTCAGAGGACGATCCCTCGGACTGGCACCCGACCGATTTGCGCGGAGCCTGGAACATCAAGTTCGCGGGAAGCCGGAAATACGGCGCCAAGTACCGCTCGGTCACGGGTACGGAAAACTTCCCCGTATTGCGTCTGGGGGAGATCATCCTCATTCGCGCCGAGGCGCTGGCACGCCTGAATCAACTGCCACAGGCCGTGTCCGAGCTGAATCTGATCCAGGCACGCGCGAACGCGACCCCATTCGTGCTCGGCACGCACACGCAACAGCAGGTGATCGACGCGATCGTCGCGGAGCGCCGGCTGGAGCTCGCGTTCGAGGGCGACCGCTGGCCCGACCTCGTGCGGCTGGGCATCGCAGCCGACGTGATGGGAATCGACGCGTCACAGACGCTGTATCCGATCCCGCAGGCCGAGATCGATGTCACGCCCGGGCTGACGCAGAATCCGGGGTACTAGGCACGATGCAGTAGATCGACGATCACGACGAAGGTCGCCCGGCGTGCAGTTGCGCGCCGGGCGATTTTTCATCTGAGCCTGGTGATTGCTGGGTGACCCGCCGGCGAGCCTTCTTACGGCTTCGGTTTACCGTCCGCGGTGGCGTGCGTGCGCCACCACGCCGGTGAGCCGATCAGATTCGGATCGTTCTGGGCGGATGTGCCGGAATCATTCGACGAGCCTGATGCGGACGCCTGCTGGTTTCTGGTACTATCGGTGGGCGCACCCATGCGCGTGTGCTGGTTGCCGTACTCCGAGGCAGTGTCGCGCGCCGGAGTGGTACCCGAAGACGCCTTGATGCGTGAGTCGCCGCTCGCGGCAGGCTCCTTCTGGTTGTGTGCGCACGCCGTCGCTGCGATCACCACTGCCGCACCCGAAACGATCTGGATTAGTCGCATCTGCTCCCTCCACGGTGAAACTGCACAAGCGAATGCGGGCTGTCATCACTCCCCGCCGCTTCTAGTCCCCATGGTTGCTCAAGGTGCAAGATCACTGCCGCAGACCTCGGCGGAGCACGTTCAGCCGCGGGCTACTCGCTGCGAGACTCGAGAAATGTGAACGGAGTCACCGGAATCGATCGGGGGTGAGCTACGGGATTCCCAGCGCCGAGAGCGCGATGCCTGCCGCCGCTGAATCTGGAAGATGCATCGGCGCGAAGGCATGGCGTTGACCAACCGGTCCGAGATCCCGGTGAGTCGCCGTCGGCGCGCGGTGCTCGATGCGCTTCTCGAGTCCTTGGCGACGACGAGCGTGGCCGACACCATCACGCAACTGTCTTATTCAGCATCTTCATTTCTCCGTCTCGATTCGAACAGGAGCGCGGCCATCACCAGCGCGCCTGCTATGACGAAGAATAATCCCGGCTCAGTGCGCGGGAGCAGAAAGGGATGTTGGCTCACCTGCCGGGTGATCTGATGAAGCCCGAGCAGCACCCATGCCGCGAACAGCGCGAGAGCCAGCCCCAATCCGCCGATCACCCGGCGAAGCCGCGGATCAGGCCGTGCGAGCAGCGCGACACCTCCGATCACCGACAACACGCCGCCGGCGAACGTGAGGCGCCCGTACAAACCGGTGATGCCGGAGTACGGATGGAGCCCAGCGAACAGCGACATCCAAGGGAGCACGGCGCCGACGGCGACGATCACACCGCCGGCCACCGCTGGGACGGCCTCGCGCCAGTCGCGTAAAGCATTGGGTGTCACTTTTTGGGACGCACGTCGAAGAACAGGTACGAATTCGAGCGGATGTCGCCGGTGATGCCGACACCTTCCGCTTGCAATGCGCGCACCGTTGCCAGACTCTTTCCGGCGACGATCCGATCCCATACCGCGGGCGAGCTGACACCAATGACCTCGATCTCCCACCACCCGGCCTGTCCACCGTTCGCCTGCGACTCCGCCAATTGCGAATCGATGATGTGACTGTGCGCAGGGAGCGGCACGTCGGCGAAGCCGGGGCCGAACACTCTCGAGAGATCGATCGTGGACGGATGATCGATGCAGTTCCCGGGAATCGGGCAGTGCAAAGTCGAGATGTCCGGAGTGAAACCCGTCGGAGTCATCACGTACAGCACCGGAATTTTCCCTGGCCGCGGATCGATGGATCCGTCCTCACCGACTTCGCACTGCGTTGGCGCTCCGCTCGACGGCGGCTCCGCGCAGAAGAAATTCTTAGTATAGAAGAAGGAGACCGTCGTGCCGTTTTCCCAGCCGTCCGTGAAGCCGACCGCAGCGCCACCGTGTGCGCTTGCGGAGACCGATGTCTGCCTCGATGATGGTTCGCTCGGCGATCGTTGATCGGCACAACCTACCACAATCGAGGTGGCAGCCAGCAGCGCCGCGAGCGAAAGTGACCGTGTCTGCATTGGATCCTCCCGGCAACAGGTATGATTACAGTTACGGGGAGCCCAGCCGCGGCAGGCGACATGCCAGCCTTCTGCGGAAACTCATTATTGCCCGCAGGAGTTCGTTGACATTTCGCAGGCGCAAAATGAGGTGAGTGTGATCGCCAGCGAGGTGGGCGTGATCACGAGCGATGCGAGGGCAGTCGATCGTGATGTGGAATCGATGAACGGTGGTGTGAGAGCAATGCCGAGCTGCCGCATCGGTGTTTGCGAAGCGGCCAGTCGACCTCGGACAGCTGCTTCGGATCTCAGCGCGTATGCGGCGAGCGCACACTTCGAGCTGACGTGTGGCGAGTGTCGTGAGCCCGGATGGAGCTTCGCGCGCTTTGGGCGGAGCACGACGGTGCTGGACGATGGACGCACCATACAGATCGCCGGTGAGCACGAAGACGCGTAGGAGCACGTTCGCGATCACCTTGATGCGATCGAGCGGACAATCGCCGGGATGGATTCACCGCGGAGGCCCTTCACATGGGAATTCGCGATTCGCGTCTGCAGATTGTGCCAGGCGGCAAGGGTCCGATCTTCGGTGCGACCGACGCCGGGGTCACCCGCTATGCGCTGGCATATCTGGAGGGTGACCATTCGTTCACACGGCAAGAGTCACGCACCGGCTCCTTCACCCCTGGCAATTCCGTGGAGCGAGTCAGCACTCGCTGGCCGGAAGACCGAGGATATATTGAATCGGTACGACATCGTGAGTGCGCCGGAACTGTGCGCGGGAACTCGAGAAAGCGGCTCTCGATCGCGCTTCGAAGCTACGATCGAGACTGTCTACCCGAGCGATCGGGCCGGGAAGCTGCCCAAGAACGACGTAGGAGTACGAGTTGCGCTGGTTGTGACCCTCCAGGAATTCGCGGAAGTGGCGGAATTGGTAGACGCGCTGGACTTAGGATCCAGTGGGGAAACCCGTCCGGGTTCGAGTCCCGGCTTTCGCATGGTGTTTCTCACGGTTGCGCAGAGTTCCGCGTACGCTCACTACGCGGATAAAAAAATCATCTCTCCACGCCTTCCCTGCGGGTCACGTCACCAGCAGGCGAGCAACCTCACGGCGTGAATGCACACCCAACTTCGACAGCACGCTCTCGGAATGTCGCCGGGCTGTGTGAACGCTGATCCCGAGCGCGGCGGCGATCTCGGTGGTGGCACGCCGAGTGGCCAGCAGGCGCGCGACTTCCATTTCGCGAGGAGTGAGACCGTATCTCATTCGGAGCTCCGCAGCGCCGAGTGGCTGTGCTCCAACGCGCTCGATTGAGACTACGGCCAGGGAATGCAGCGCCAGCAATCCTGCAGGCAGGAAACTGGTGCTCATGTGATAACGATGGCTCGGTGTGCGGAGCTCGCGCCACGCGGGAACGGCAGCATCGCCGCGAACGTGGCGAGCTGTTCGCTCAGCGAGCGCTGAAGTGGCAATGGCAGCGCCCCGCATTTGCATCTTCAGGCGCTCGTGCTCCGGCTCCGCACTCAAGAGTTTCGTCATGGCCGAGTTCTGCTGCACCAGGTGCCCGCGCGAGTCGAAACAGGCGAACGCGTCGTCCAACGTATCGAAGAACCTCGTGAGTGCGGCACGTTGCGTCGCGAGCTTGAGGCAGCTCTGAATTCCTGCCTTGAACGCGGGCATCAACAATCGCAGGAGTGCGAGTCCACGCTCGCCGAAGGGTCTCGTCTCCTCCCGCTCGTGATAGTACAGCAGGGCTGCAGGCGGCAACGATGGGTCGAAATCGTACACCATCCCCGTGCAGTCGAGCATTCCGTGAGGCAAGCTGAAATCGTTGTAAATCTCCGTCTCCATCAGCTGCCGCATGTCGTACACGGTCGACCAGTGGCACACCTCGAGGCCGAGCTCGCGGCGCTTTACCTGCAACCCCACATCGAGGGTGTGATAATAGTTCACATAGTCGGTGATCGCGGGCAGGAGGTCGGGGTGACATTCACCCAGCGGCTCGTCTGCGCAGGGAAGCATGCCCGCGGACCGATCGGCGCCGATCACTCTCTCCACCACGACGCGGCATTCAGTGCGCCAATCGCCCAGGCGCTCGTAGTGCAACGGCGAGACGAGCGTCGTGATGGCGGATTCCAGCTGCGCGAGATCTGATGACGATAACGTGATCGACACGAATCACCTCGCTATCGGGGCCGCTGCACGTTTCGCGCGAGCCGCTAACCGCGTGAGTCAGCACTCCCCTGATGCGCCACTATGTGACCTCCCGGGAGGCCACGCAAGCTCCGGCAGCGTTGCGTCCTGATCTCGGGGGGCCGCGGCCTCGGAAGATAGGGCGATTCGGCCCATGCGATGGGTGCCACTCCTCCGTACCGTGAGCCACTGACCGGATCGGATCACACCTTCGATGCGCTTCACTTCAGAGCCGAGGAGCCTCTCATGCCGAGTCGCATAATCCTGTTCTCGAGCCTCGCAGTCGTCCTTCTCTCGAGCTGTCGCGACGGCACCCAACCAACGACGCCGCTCGGCGCTCACGAGCCCTTGGCAGTAATCAGCGCGCAGGGGATTACCGCGGTGGACATTTCCAACGGTGTGGACGCATCAGTCGAGGGGCCCCGGACGATCAGTGCGACCGGCGTGATTCTCGGCCGTCAGGGAGCGCAAGCGACGAGCCTCCGCGGGTGGTGGCAGGCTCCGGCCGCCGCATTTTCCGCCATCGACAATGGGCACGTGCAGGGCGGAAACAGGAACGCCGATGCCGGGGGTGGCCAGGGGACGGCAATTCTGAGCACGAGCGGTGGCGCGCCGTGGACCAGCATCACGGTCGCGGCTCCTGCGGGCGTCTGCGCAACGTGCACCCTCGTCCGTGGCATGAACGAGGCGCGGGTCATGGTGGGAAATACGCTTGGGTCCGCCGTCTTCGCGATCGAGTGGGACTCTCCAACGGCTATCCCAGTCCGGCTCCAGACGCCCACCACCGCTTACGCCGCCGACCAGGTGATAGCTCAGAGCATCAACGACAATGGAGTGATCGTTGGGCGCGTGCTTGAGACCATTCCCGGAAAGGGGAAAACCCAGACGACACGTTTCGAGGCAGTCGTGTGGTCGGGTGGCATCCCGCAGATCCTTCCGCTGGCGCCCGGTGCGACCACACAAATCGCGTCGAACATCAACGACAGCGGCATCATCTCCGGTTTCGCCGGAAGTCATCCCGTGCGCTGGACACCGCGCGCCAGCGGAGGCTACGACGTCACTGTCGCTCCGGTGGACGTGGGTGGCGCGAACGCGGTCACCGGCATCGATGCGTGCGGCCGCATCGTAGGTGGGTCAGACACCGGCGCATGGGTGTGGGATGGCACGACGTTCGTCATGCTCCCGTCTCTCACCGGCACGGCAACGATCGCGCGTGCCATGGACATCAACGATGCAGGAATCATCGTCGGTGCGAGCGCCGTTGGAAGCTCGCACGGGAGTACCGTATTCCATGCGACGATCTGGTCTGGTGTCGGAGCGTGTGTACCATGAGCCGATAGCGATTGCGAACCTGCGACGTCGTCGCCCATCACCTCGGCACTACCGGCAACACCACATGACTCGGATGCGCCGCATCGTGCACGAGCCTTTGATGCGCCACCACGAACGTGCTGTCGCGCTCGTTGTTTCCGCCCGTGTTCAGATTCCGGTCGTACTTGGGGAAGAGCGCGGACGACACGCTCACGCGAATCCGATGCCCCGGCTCGAACACGCGCGACGTGAACCACAGGTCGATGTCGTAGCGCTCCACGCTGCCCGGCGTGAGCAGCACCTCCTTGTCGAATCCCTTTCGAAAGCGCGCCCGCGCGATGCCATCCTGCACGCGCTGCGCATGACCGTCGGGGAACACATCGAGCAGCATCACGATCCAGTCCGTGTCCTTCGCGTCGGCGGCGGCCCATAGCGATGCCGACATCGGGCCCGTCACCTCGATCGGTTTCGTGAGCGGCTTGGAGGTGAATACCAGCTCGTCGCCACGCGACGCGTCGACCGCCGTGTAGTCCTCGTTCAGCGACGTCTCGAGCTCGCGCGAATCGATCAGGAACGGCGTCGGCTTTGCGGGATCGTAGGTGAACGTGTCCACCGCCGCACCGCTCGGCGGCAGCGTGTCGAGCACGCCGTCGCCC
>Ga0070679_100006520_pt1 | contig 10876 bp, 2 predicted proteins | sample KBSC63BmetaG_FD_65652 | JGI IMG/M metagenome (GOLD analysis project Ga0070679, IMG submission 65652) | Corn rhizosphere microbial communities from Kellogg Biological Station, Michigan, USA - KBS C6-3B metaG | ecosystem: Host-associated > Plants > Roots > Rhizosphere | place: USA: Michigan... | reverse complement strand
TTCGAGACGAGGTGCCGAGCAGCGGACACGACTGGAATGGCCGGAATGCACTGGAATCGACGGACCCGGGTGAAAATCGATCATCGGACTCCGAGTGGACGCCGAATGGACAGCGATCGGACAAGATTGGACACCACTGGACAGCACTGGACTGGAGTGGACACGCTGGACGCCACTGGACACGCCGAAATGATGGCAAACGCGTGCCGTGGGAGCCGCGGCGCTTGCGCGGGCATCCTCAAATTTGGTCGCGCGAATGGAGCCCAAACGCGCAAGTGGCTCAAAAATCGCGGAATAATGGCAGGTAGAAACTACAAAGTGTGGTTCACGATGGCCAAAAACCCGGGAATTTCCGCGAAGATTTCGCGGTTTTGTCAAAATCCATGATTTTCGCATCAACAAAAATGGGCTGTTTTGGCCTGAAAACCGCACCTCGGGCCCAGCGCGAGTAGCATGCATGCCGCCGTCGGCGGTCGGCTGCACCTGAAGATTTGTCGGGCTCCGCGGTCGAACCCGCCGTCACGGCGGGTTGGTATAAAAAACCGCGAAACTCATTGCGATAGCTGCCGCAACCGCGTCTTGCGTCAATCCACCGCGTCGCCACCGTGGCCGCTCGATTGATCGTAGTTGCTTCAATTCGACGCAGGGCATCACGCGCCCGTCAGTGTCCCTGCTCACGAGCCCAACCTAGAGCCGATCGCAGATCGTCACCAAATACTTCCCCGTTCGTGCGATCTTGCGGACGGTCGACGTCAGATGTTTGCGCTTCGCACGCGGCACATAAAGATGCCAAGCGCGCTGGGCCTTTGCCGCTTCGGCTCTGCCGTCGAACGTGAGCGCATTGCCCGATGCCAGCTGTTCAGCGTACCGCTTGTAGCGCCCACTCTTGGGATCGTAACCCGGCGCGAATTCCACCTCGGGAACATCATCGCGTCTTTTTGCGACGAAGAGCAGCCAACGTGACGGCCCGGTCTGTTTTCGGACCAGAGTGAATCCGCGAAGTTTGGGATCACGCTCCTGCCATCGATCGAAGACATGGTACAAATTGATGTAATCGTGCAGGTGCGCGATTTCGATTGGATGGCCATCGATTGCCTTTGAAATAATGTCGCGGCTGATCGGGCGAACAGGGATGCCGTTGATTTGTACCACTCCGTACACGATCGGGGTCTTCGCTGAAGCCATTCGGCGACCGAATCACTGCGGCCCAGCTTGGCAACACTAAGCCTCCAGCAATTCATTTCGTCGTCGCGCGAATTTGCACGAATTACCGTCGGCCGCGATGGCGCGAGGTTCACGGGTCTTGGTTCGAGTGAACGGTCAAACGCAGCATCAGTCGGCGGAGCCGTGGCGCTATGGGTTGGTGGTCTTTAAAGCTTAAATCTTACCGGCCGTATTTGTGCGTTCTGCGCATCTGCGGCGAATACCTTGTTCTTCGACGCTGAAGATCCCGTGTCTGCATCGCGTCGCATCTCATTCCACTGCGCCGGGGCCGCATGAACGATTTGGATCGAGAGTTTAAGCCTCACAGTGAAGGCGCTCACTCCTCAGCGTTCCGATGTCGCGCACTGCGCGCAATAGCGCTCAAACACGTAGTACATTTCGATCGGCCGCTCTCGTACATTTTGAGCGACCCCTGATAAACTTTTCGACGTAACCTGCGCTGCCGCCGATACGACGAGGCATTTTTGCACGTGCGTGTGAATTCACGCTTGCCGGTCGCGCCTTCGACGCCCTTTTTTGGCGCCGCTTCAACTAACTTTAGGAGATTCACTCGTGCACCCGACGAGTGGACTTCCCTATCCCTCGTCTCGTTTTCCGGCAAAGCGCCACGCTGGAGCAGTACTCTGCCTTCATTGGCAGCGCCCCCGCATGCTTCCGTGGTTTCTTTAGACTTCACCCTTTGGCGCTGAGACCGCCATGCGTCCTCGCGTCCTCTTTTATGAACAAACGGTCCACTTACATCATCGCCTGCACCGTCGCAGTTTTGACGTTACCGGCGGCCTGGTCCGCACCGGCAGAACCCGCAAATGCTACGATCGCGGGTAACTCTACGGTTGGAGGCAATGCCACCGTGGCCGGCAACTCCACGGGTTTGGGCAACGCGACCATCCCGGATTCTACGATCACGCTCCCACCGGGTACGAAGGCCAGCTACGTTGAGCCAACGCTCACCGGCGCTGACGCCGATTGGCACGCTCTGGAGGTGATGCTGCGTCAACCGAGGTTTGGTGATTCCGCCGGTAAGAATGGCGAGGATCTCGTCCGGGAGGCAGACAAATTCAAGGACTTCGTGGGAAAGTACCCGGACCACGCAAAGGCGAGCGATGCGAAGTGCTACGAGGCGATTTTATTGCTCCGCGCTCAGTTGGACGGCGATACCCTCAACTATGGACGGGTACAAAGCGCGGTCGCTCGCAGCTTGCATGACAAATCGGCCACCTCGCAGGTCCGGGCCGAGATGTTCGCTTTAGCGGACACGGTTGCCATTTTGCAGCAGCCGGGCCAGGCGCCAAAATCGATCCTCGCCGCGTTCGAAAGAGCATCGCGGAAGGTGATGGCCGAATTCCCCGATCTGCCGAATGGCTACGACTCGCTGGCGGCCATCGCCAATGACAGCGACGATGCCGAAGGCGCGGCACTTGCCAAAGAAGTGGCTGCGATGAGCGCAGCTCCGGCACATGCTCGGGCGGCGGCGCAGAAGGTGGTCGAGCGGTTCGATCTCGATGGCAAGTCCGTGGTCACGCTCCTCGACGGCGTACCGAACGCAACGAGCCTGCTCGGCAACCGGCAACAACCCGTTTTTGTTTACGCGTGGAGCGCCGCGGTGCCGGGCAGTATGCGTCGCGCGCAAGCTCTGGCCGACAACGTGGGCAGCAAGGTTGGATTGGTCGGTATCTGCCTCGACACCGATGTGGCTGGTGCCAAAACCGCGGCAGCGACCGCCAAGCTGCCCGGTACGCTTATCTATGATTCAACTGGCGCGGCCGGCGAGATTGCCTCGCGCCTGAAGCTTTCCGCGCCGGGCTTGATGTACGAGATCGACTCGAACGGAACGATTGTATCCACGGCAACGCACCTGCGTCTCAGAGCGAAAAACGCCGCAGCCCCGTAACGTCACGTACACCCCCTGGTACTCCCTTCAACTTACTCCCTTTTTTTATTGTGAAATTCGCACCCACTTTTGGGCTGATCGGGCGGTTGTTCGCATTGACGACGATGGTCGCGTGCGCTCCCCGAATCTTCGCCGGCTATGTCAATGTCGTCGCCGTCAATTCGGGCGGCGTGGGCGTCACTCCGACTTTCAACCTGGAGGTGAATGACAACGGCACGACGAACCCGTACGGCTTTGAGTTCATCGATGTCTACGATGGCGGCACGTTCGTCCAGCGCTATAGCCCAGGTGGCTATCATCCGTATGACTACACGTTCAGTTGGACCGATCCCCGAGGATCGAGCTTCACCGGGACGCACAACTACATGTTTGGGTTCACCGGCTGGTCACCGACCACCTCGCACTATAATGTAGGTACCGCCTATGTGGACTTCACGATCGCGGCGCCCGGAGTCGCTCCGGATTGGACCTCGGTCTCCGGTTCTTCGTCGGCGACGCAGAACCAAACTGTCACATATACCTTTACCGCCCACGATCCCAATGGCGACATTTCCCAGCTGGAAATCGCGTGGCTGACGCCGCAAGGATATGTGCAATCTCTCACGGGCTGGTTCAATGTATCGCAGGGTGCGACGGTCAGTGTGAACCAAAACATCACCTTCAATCAGGGGACGGGCACCTATCAGCTCTGGGTGAATGGCAAAGACTCCGCTGGCCGCGTGCGCGATCCCTGGGCGCAAGGCATTACGAGTGAGCGCCTGAGCGTCTCGGTCACGGCGCCACCGAATTCCGCGCCGACGAGTTCACTCTCCACAAGCACGAACAATACCGTCGTCGGTGCGACTATCACGTTAACGACGACGATCACCGACCCCGACAATAATTTGTCCAACCAGGCCGTCGACATCTCGACGGATAATGTCAACTGGAACAGCGGTTGGGCGAATTGGTCTGGCGCAACGGGTTGGTCCATCAGCGGAGGCAACGATTCGCGCACGATCACCTGGACGCCTTCGTCGACCGGGACCTACTACTTCCGCACTCGCGGCCAGGATACCAACGGCGCACTGTCGCAATTTTCGTATCAGACGATCACGATCAATTCGGTGCCGTATAGCTGGGGAAATACCCCGACGATAACGGCGGGGAATCAGAACTATACAGTCGGCCTTGGGTTGGGCCAGAGCTATAGTGCTTATGTCACCATCACCAAGAATGGTGGCTATTATTCCACTGGCTGGTGTTACGCATCGATGACGATGAACGATGCCCCGTATCAAACCGTCAATTATGTCGGGAGCGCCGGCGGCACGAACGTAACGACCAGCTTTCCCGTTCGGATCAACGGGGCGCCGTGGAATAGCCTCGAGTTCTTCGCGAAGGATGGGTCGCAGCACTATGGCAGCACGAATGTGCACAGCGATAGCACGGATACCGGTGGCGCGCTCAACAATCCCGGCACGTGGAACATCGGCGACACAATGACGCTTCGCATCGTTGGCCGTGATAGCGACGGCAATGCGCAAAGCGTCCAGCTGTCCGCAACCGGCCCAACTGGGACTATCGTGAATGTCACCCGAACGGCTCCGACGCCCGACTACGATATTTTCACTGGCAATGCCCTTGGGCCGGATATTTCCGTACCCTTTAACCAAGGTGTGGGCCGATACAATTTCCAACTTACGACGACTGATACACTCGGTCTGACGGCTACGAACACCTGGTACATCGACGTAAATGGACCGCCAATCATCACCTCCAACCCGATGAACGTGATCGCGAATCAAGGCGGTAGCGCCACGTTCACCGTCAGTGCGACCGGGCCGGGCACGCTTTCCTACCAGTGGCGGAAGAACGGGACGGCCATATCAGGAGCGACGTCCCCGAGCCTGACGTTCACGAACATCCAGTCTGGTGACGCTGCCGCGTACTCGTGCGCCGTCACCAACAGCAGCGGCACGACGGTTTCAGCTTCGGCCTCATTGACCGTGAATGCGCCTCCCATAATTACGAGCCAACCGTCGAATCAAGCCGTTCAGACTGGGGGCTCCGCAACCTTCAGCGTCACGGCTTCGGGCACCGCACCGATTACTTATCAGTGGATGAAGGGCGGCGTGAACCTATCAGGAGCGACTAATGCTTCGTTCTCCATCAATACCGCGCAGTCTGGAGATGCGGCGACCTACTCGGTGAAGGTGACGAATGCCGCTGGCTCGGTGACCTCGAATGGAGCGGTGCTTACCGTAACCGCTCCGCAGTCCCCACCGGCCGTGACCTCGGCCAGCGCCACGGGTACGACGCAAACCTCGTTTTCTTATCAGATTAATGCATCAGGTACGCCATCCTCATATGGAACGTCGACTCTGCCGACGGGCCTGGCCCTGAATACGGCGACCGGTGTAATTAGTGGAACCCCGACTGTCGGCGGTCACTATACCATTTCGCTGACCGCGACGAATGGGAGCGGTTCTGGCACTGGTACGTTGGCATTGAACATCACGTACAGCTCGACTGACGCGATGCTTGATCCCGATGGCGATGGCCTGACGAACCTCGCCGAGTACAATTTGGGCACGAATCCGACCACAGCGGATACCGGCCAAAGTGCGCTGGGTGGGACAATTCCCGCCGGCTGGCCAAGCGCCGGCGATGCAAGCAACACGAAGGCCGTTGGCATCACCGGCGGTCAACTCTCCGTCGACCATTCCGGCTCCGCGACCTATACGGTGCCGCTGTGGACCACCCCGGGTACTGCGGGCATGGAACCGCACCTATCCCTCGGCTACTCCAGCCAGGCGGGTTCGGGCATCGCAGGCTATGGTTGGTCGTTGAGCGGTGTTTCGCAGATTAGCCGCGGCCCGACGACACACGTCGTCGATGGATTCATTCATGGCGTGGATTTCACGTCCAACGACCGGTTCTATCTCGATGGTCAGCGGCTGATCGCGATCAGCGGCCTGTACGGCGCAGACGGCACGGAGTACCGCACCGAGATCGACTCATTCAGCAAGATCGTGTCGCACGGGACACCCGGCAGCGGCAGTGAATGGTTCGAAGTCTGGACGAAGGCAGGCTTGCAGATCGAGTTCGGCCACACGGCGGATTCGGCGTTCAATCCCAACCTCGCCGACAACACCGCCTCGAATGCGATTGTCTCCTGGTCCGTGAACAAGATCAGCGATACCGTCGGTAACTACATGACGTTCACGTATACGGAGACTCCGGCGGCCGGAACGCAGGTACTGACGCGCATCGACTACACCGGAAACACGTCGGCCGCCGTCAACGCCTACGCGTCCGTGCAATTCGGGTACGAGACGAGGCCGGATGCAGTTTCCGGGTACCGCTTCGGGCGCATCGCGGGGTCGGCCCAACGGCTGAAAACTGTCTCGTCGTATTACGGCGCAACGTTGGCCAGGCAGTACACGTTGGGCTATGTCACGAGCGGCGTATCGAATCGCTCGCTGCTTTCCTCGATAACGGAGACGGGCAGCGACGGCACCGCATACCCTGATCTGACCTTCAGTTACGAACAAAGTACGCCGGCGTGGAATTCACAGACGGCGGCGCCCTGGGTCCCACCGACGTCGACCGTCAATGGCCAAGGTTTCAACGGATCGCCGACGCAATACGGCACCGGGTTCGTCGACCTCGATGGCGATGGACGTCCTGACTTCGTGCAGAACTATTGGGACGTCGTCACGAGCACGACCACCGCACACGCCTGGTTGAACAAGCCGACGGGTTGGGTCGTGGCGGAAACGCCGGGTACCCTCGATTTCCGCCCACCATACGCCCTGGGGTATTCGAACAACAACGACGCGTCGACGCGCTTCCTCGACTTCGATGGAGATGGCCGGCCCGACATCCTGTGGTACCACGTCGACGGCAATGGGGTGATTTCCTCCGGTGCGTACAGGAATACCGGCACAGGTTGGGCGAGCGATCCCTTGTTCACGCCGCCGTTCGCGTTGGCGCAGGATAATGACACGAGCTCACGCGGCGTACACTTCCTCGATCTCAATGGTGACGGCCGCGTCGATCTCATCGCCAACGGCGCCGGGAGGGCCTATACGAATAACGGCTCGGGCTGGACCGCGGCCTCGCAATGGAACGCGCCATGCGACCTCGGGCACGGAGCGGTGTTCGTTGACATCAACGGCGACGGCCTGCCGGACATCGTGCAAAGCTGGTATGGCGGTGGCAGCGGTCAATCGGGTATCTGGATCAACAACAACAACGGGTGGACTTACTACGGCGGTCTCCCCTCCGGTTTCCCGCTTCTTAATGCCAGCGACCCGGACTGGGGGCAGAACTCCCCGACCGGCGTCGAGTTTGTGGATCTGAATGGCGACGGATTGGTCGACGCGATTGCACGCAATGATGCCGCCGGCAACCTAATCGCACCCCAAGTTTGGTTCAACACAGGCTCCGGCTTCGTCAAATCGACCGCGACGAACTACAACCCGCCGGTTGAGTTGCGTCATGATCACGAATCCACGGGCGTGTCATTCGTGGACGTAAACGGCGACGGTCTGACCGATCTCGTCCAAGCCTATAGTTTCACCGTCGCCACGGTGTATTACAACACGGGCACCGGATGGACCTCTGGTAGCTCGACCTCGCTGAGCACGATTTATACGTCAGGATGGAAAAACCAGAACAAGACTGATTTCGTCGATATCGACGGCGATGGGTTAGCAGACCAGGTCGGCAAATGGACGAACAACGGAATCGTTCAGAGCATCGCTGCCCAAAATGCGGCGAATCCGAAGCAAGACCGGCTAAAGTCCGTCACCAACGGCTTCGGCGTTCAGGCACAGATCGTGTACAAACCGATGACCGATTCGTCGGTTTACACGAAGGGCACCAGCGCGGCGTGGCCGGACGTTGACGTGATCAGCCCGATGCAGGTTGTGGCAACGGTCAAAAATGACGATGGCGCGGGCGGCACCTATGATGTCAACTATACGTACGGCGGCATGCGCGTAAACGCCGATCGCGGCTCGCAGGGATTCCAGTGGGTCAGTTCAGTGGACGGTCGCACGGGTGTCGCCTCAAACACCTATTTCAAGCAGCAATTCCCGTACACCGGGATGCCTTCGAGTGCGGTGACGAAAACGAGCGACGGCAAGGTCCTGTCACAGGTCGTCACCACCTACGACAAGTTGACCCTTAACGCCGGAAAGACGATGGCTCCGTATGCCAGCGAGGTCGTGCAGCAGGCGTTTGATTTGAGCACGGCCACAAACCAGGCGGTATTCGTCAGCGGGGCGGACACGACCACGCAACTGGACGGTTACGGCAACGCGCTCACCGTCACCGTTGCGGGGATCGATCAAAATGGGTCACAGACCGGCTTCACGAAGACGACGACGAGTACGTATAATAATGACCCCGCGAAATGGTTCCTGGGGCGCTTGGTCTCGTCATCCGTCACATCCGCTGCACCAGGCAAGACAAGCATCGTGCGGCAATCCGCCTTCCTCTATGATGCGACGACCGGGCTGCTTACCGACGAAGCGGTTCAGCCTGTCCTGAGTTCCGGGCAACTCATCGCGAGCTACCAGGATGCGTCGGGTTACGATGCCAACACGCTGCGCACGCACTACGAATACGACAGTTTCGGCAATAAGAAAGCGGCTCGCGTTTCAGGACTGAAGGTGCAAGTGGCATCGGACGGGACCGTCACTCCGACGACCACGCTCGAAACTCGCTCCACCACGACGAGCTACGATTCCAACGGCCGGTTCGCTTCCTCTACGACGAACGCGCTCTCGCAGACCGAGACGTACAACACTTACGACCAAGCCCTGGGGGTCGTCACCAAACTCACGGGACCGAACGGCCTCGCGACGACCTGGACTTATGACGGCTTCGGTCGCAAGAAGCAGGAAGCCCGCGCCGACACGACCGTGACGACGATCTCGCGCAAATGGTCGCTCGCATCTTCAGGTCCGACGCCGGCGACGGCAAAATACCAGATCGAAACCAACGCGAGCGGCGCCGTTCCGGCGATGGAGTTCTACGACTCGTTTGGCCGCGTGATCCGCGCGATCGGCCTGAACGGGGCCGGCGAGATCGTGTACCAGGATTCACAATACGATGCGATGGGCCGCGCCTTTGCCAAATCGAACCCATACCGCAATGACGGCCAGACGGTCTACTGGACGCAGACGACCGCGTATGACCTCCTTAATCGCCCGTTGATCTTGCAAACGCCGAACGACGAAGTCGCTCAAGGATTCGTGCAGACCGGATTCGCGTACAACGGCACGATCACGAACACGACCGACGCGCGGGGCCGCCGGACCCAGACTACGAAGAATTCGGAAGGTTGGGTGACGAGCGTCATTCGCAATGCGGACGCGAGTACGACCGCCACCGATTACAGCGCGGTCAGTTACGATTACGACGCCTTGGGTCAATTGACGCAGACCATTGCAGCCGGCGTCGCAACCACTCTGCATTACGACGAGCGTGGCCGCAAAGATTCGATGACCGATGCGGACATGGGAACGTGGCTGTACCGCTACAATCCGTTTGGTGAACTCGTTTGGCAGAAAGACGCCAAGGCGCAGATCGTAACCATGGCGTACGACGCTCTTGGTCGGATGACGAGCCGTTCAGAGAACGAGGGTAGCTCTAGTTGGACATACGACACGACGTGGGTCGGTAAAATCGGCTCCGCCGCGTCGCCGGGCTACTCCGAATCGTATGCCTACGACCAGTACGGCCGTGTGAACAACGTCACTCGCACCATAGCGGGATCGAGTTTCTCCATGGGACAAACGTACGACAGTTATGGTCGTCCGCTCAATACGGTCTATCCGACCGGGTTCCAGACGAAGAACTACTACAACACGTACGGCTTCGTGAAAGAGGTGCGCCGCGCCGACAACGGCAAAAACGACATGTACTGGGAGGCCAATCACTATGCGAGTGACGGGCGCGTCGACGGCGAAATGCTCGGCAACGGCCTTGCCGTCGACCGCGTTTACAGTCACGCCACCGGGCAGCTGCAGTACGCGGCGATCGACCTCGGCATCGCCGTCGGGAATCCTTCCCACACGCACAACACCGCGTACGGGATCCAAGATTTGTTCTACGGCCATGACGCGATCGGAAACATCATCACGCGCAACGACCGTTCCACCAATCGCAACGAATCTCTCGGCTATGATGGACTGGACCGATTGACATCGGATGCTTTGTCCGGAGCTGGAACGGTGACGGTGCAGTACGACCAAGCAGGCAACATCACGTCGAAGTCGGACGTCGGCAGCTATGCGTACAACTTTACGCCGACCGGCCGTTCGAATGCGCTCCCGCATGCGGTCAGTTCCGCCGGCACCAAGAGTTACCAGTACGATGCGAACGGCAACATGACCACGGGCGCCGGTCGCACGATCGCGTGGACCTCGTTCAACCAAGCCTCGAGCATTAGCGATGGCAGCGGTCACAGCAGCACCTTTACGTTCGATGTGGCTCACCAACGGGTGAAGCAAACCGCTAACTGGGGCACGATCATCTACGTCGGCGGGCTGTTCGAGCAAGTGACACGCACCGCGGATGGGGTGGTCGAAAAGAAGCACTACATCATGTGTCCAACGGGCCGGATTGCGGTGCGGACCGAACGCAGCAATCAGCTCAATGCCGAAACTCGGTACTTCCACACCGACGGGCTCGGTTCGGCCACGGCGGTCTCCGACGAGTATGGCTCGATTGCGCAACGCTTCGCGTTCGACGCCTGGGGCAAGC
>Ga0070679_100006519_pt1 | contig 10876 bp, 5 predicted proteins | sample KBSC63BmetaG_FD_65652 | JGI IMG/M metagenome (GOLD analysis project Ga0070679, IMG submission 65652) | Corn rhizosphere microbial communities from Kellogg Biological Station, Michigan, USA - KBS C6-3B metaG | ecosystem: Host-associated > Plants > Roots > Rhizosphere | place: USA: Michigan... | reverse complement strand
GGCGGAATGAGTTGCTCCGTAGTTGGAGAGATCGGGCCCTAGAAATCCCCCGGCTCCAAGGATCATGTGGCATTCCGCACACCCGCCCTTGCCAGCGAAAACATTCTTGCCACTTGCAGCATTGGCCAACGCGATCGGAGTATCTCGTTTGCCTTGCAGCTGCCGAACATAACTTAGAATCTCTGCCAGCCTTTTTTCCCCTAGCCCTGCAAAGGGAGGCATTCCTACCTGCGGTTTTCCATCCTGCAGGATTTTCAGGAGCTGGTTATCTGACAACTTCACAATTTCGGGTTCGGTGGCGATGTTTGGGGCGCGTTCGCCTCCTCTTCCGTTGAGTCCATGGCAAGAGGCACAGGTGGTGTCAAACGCGCGCCGTCCGGATGCAAGCTTGTCCCCAGGATGTTTCTGATTGCCGGAAATGCTGGACTGTCCATAAACGGCAAGAGTGCACGTGAGAACAGCGGCCATCCGGATACTTCGCCGGAGGAGCCGTCCATTCGAGGGGAACTTCGTCACATGGCCAAGCGTTTTCATACGACTCTGTTCGAGCTCGCGCCTTCTCAGTGCGTGGACTTACGGATGGCAATCAGCGAAACCTGTTCCAAGTCCGGATAGCTCCCCTCTTTATTTGCACTCCGATCTGCAACGGGAGCAATCTGTTGGACTGTCGTGCTCGCCGGCATAACCGCCCCGAAGTACTGGCCGTAGATTTCGTTGAACTCGTTCGCTTCAGCGAGATTGTCCAGATAAACGTTGGTCGAAACCACCTCGCTGAAGTCCATTCCAGCCTCTTCAAGATTGTCGAGAAGATTGCGCATTGTCTGCCTCACCTGATGAGGTGTAGTCGAGGCGTAGACGCCTTCATGGGGTCCCGGAATGAATCCGCTCTTGGCTGAACAGTAGAGGATGTGGCCGGCGAAAACGCAGGGGCTTGCGGTCGGACTCGGGGGCATATTCTTTGGCCGCACTGCCTTGCGCTGCTGAAGATCGCGAACAGCTATGCCCGTGTATTCGATGTGTGCTCCATCCGGCAAGCTAGAGACCTGAATCGTGGCCCGAGCTGGTGTATTACCGAACTCGAAACGCTTGGCGTAGCGCTGATTCATAACACGTCCTGGGATGGCGGCGGTCAGGTAGGGATTGACGAATACCACGTGACTCATTTCCAGCCCAGCCGCTTTCACTACAGCGGCCATCCGGTCAAGTGCGAGATCAACCTGCGCGGCGGGATCATCGGGAACTTTGCCGGTTACCGGATCAATGCCGGCCATGCCCGAGATGAAAAGTTGATCGCGCGTCAGAATACCGGGGGAGGCCACATCATCCTTAACGAAACCAGCCGGATAAACCGCTTTTTTCTCGTCCACATTTCGGACAGCGATAGCGTTGACTACCACGGAAGCATTTGGCAGGGCGTACACTCCGAGCACCGCCCGCGCAGGAGGTGTGTTGGAAAAGTACTCGCGGAATACGCGGTTCATCTCGGCGTAGGAACTCATGTCCGTCACGTACACCTGCATGTACACGACGTTGTCCAGGGTGAGCCTGGCTGAACTCAGAACCGCCTTGAGATTCTGAAGGCATTGCCGAAATTGTGCGCCGAATCCAGACGGCATGGTTCCGTCTGCTCCATGAGGCCCCTGGCCGGAAACGTAGACATAATCTCCTGCCTCCACTGCTGCAGAAGCAAAATGATCTGTGGAAGAACCGACTGCACGTATTTGCTGTTGTGCCGTAACGAACGAAGTTGTCAAGAAGATCGCAAGCAGCAGGATACCCATGCGCCGAGCGATGATAGTCACGTGTACGCTTCTCCTCGCTTTCTCTAAGCAACCTTCTTCTGCGCTGCGCTCAGAACAGCGCGCAGCTTTCGGCCAACTATGATTTCTTCACCGGGTTGGATTGTCATGGAGACCAGTTCGATGTGGTCCGGAACGTTCCGCTCTTTCCGATTGGGATTGCCCTCGTGAACCGCCTTCACCAGGCTAGGATTGTCAGCGCCAAGAATTTCAATCACAGGATTGCCGGCCCGGAGTTCATTCGCACAATCAGATATTGAATAGCCCCATGCTTGCTGGTCCCACTGTACGCGTAGGGTCGGATACCGGTTTCCATCATCAGGGATATAGGTGCTGGTGGTAACCCCGGGAACGGTTTCCACCAGCTTGCGGATTCGGTCGATACGACCATTCCATTCCGCATAAAGTTTCTTCTCGTCGAGATTGAACCATGTTTCGAGGGACGTCAGGCAGCCGATGATCTCTTCTTTACCGACCTTCATCGGACGGCAAACAGCTCCTTCCCATGGATTACAGTTCTTCAATGCGGCGGCGATCAGGTCCTTGCGTCCCAGAAGCAATCCGCTGCACTGCGGGCCGCAAAGACCCTTGCCACCGGAGAAGCAATACAGATCAATTCCCATCTGAGCGTAGAGTTTCGCGTTGCTGACGGGAGGAATTCCAGCGGCATCATCCAGCAGCAATGGGATTTTGTGATCTTTGGCGATCTTCAGCTCCTGCTGTAGCCTTTCGCCCAGCTGGGTGGTATAAATCATCGCCGTCTTATCAGTAATCGCGTTGGCTATCTCCTCCGGAGAATAAGCGAGAACGAGTTTGCCGCCGGCGAGACGAATTGCGTTATCAAAAGCGCTGCGCCCGCCACTCATTACGACTTCATGTTTCAAGCCGGTGGTATCGGGAAGTTGCCAGATCAGTTTTTCGTCGCTGCCGGCAATGCACGCTGCCGTGGCCGCAGCCATGGCTCCCGCAGATCCGGTTGTCACGATTCCTGACTCTGCACCGGTCAGCTCAGACAAACGTCTTCCGACGGCCTGTTGAAGTTCAATGACATTTACAAAATGTTTGGCCGCTTCCAGTTGTGCCTGGCGAACTTCGGGGAATTCCAGCGAACCGCTGAGGTAGGTCCAGGTTCCACGGCAATTGATGACGGTTTTAACCCCCAGCCGGGCATAGACGTTTTGCCTTTCGCGGCCCATTGTTTTGACTGCGTTGGCGTAAAGATCTTGTGCGGCAATTTGGCCTAACAATGGAGCTGCTGCCATCAACTTGATGAAAGAACGACGGCTGGAAGTGTTCGCAGTCATGCAGATCCTTGAACTCGTGTGTGCCAATCCTCGAAATCGAGTTCTAAGGGTTTAACATAGAAACTCCTTGACGCCAATCGTTTTATTTCGTTTTATATTGAAATCTTTCGTTCTGATAATTGCCAGAAATTTTGGAAATACACAATTCTGTCGGGCCGGAGTCGCCCCTTCTATCAATGCGGGAAAAGAAAAAGTCTGATCGTATGAGAACCGTTCGAGAAGCTGTGTGCACAAGTCTCATTAGTTCAATTCTGGTGCTAGGCGGAAGAATTCCGGTGACCGCGATACAAGCCGCGACGCTGCCGGAATCGGCTAACTCAACATGCCGCGTGGAGTCTGTTGATTACAAGGGGTGGAAGGCGCAGCAGATTTCCAATGCTTGGCTGCAACTCGTTTTCGTACCGCAAAATGGTGGACGCTTGATGCAGTTAAGGTTCAATGGTCACGACTATCTGTTCGTCAATCCCGAACAATCTGGGAAGTACATGCCTCCGAACGAAGATCAGTGGTTCAATTACGGGGGCGACAAGCTTTGGCTCTTGCCGGAGGGCGACAACGACGAACAGCACTGGCGCGGCAATTCCGATGTGCTTGATGATGGGCGTTATGACTTTCGAATGCTTTCGGATACGAACGGGTGTGGAATTTCGATGACAGGGCCGCCCGATCCCCACACCGGCGTACAGTTTTCCCGCACCATTCTGTTGGCGGCGGATTCCCCTCATATCGCTTTTCGTGCATCCATGAAAAACATCAGCGGCCATACCATCGAATGGGCGATGCAGTCGGTTTCGCAGTATGACACCGGCAGCGCCGCTGATCCCGCACACGGCAATCGCGAAATTTGGGGATTCACGGCAGCCAATCCATCCAGTGCGTACTTGAATCGTTACCACGTCCGCACCGGACCCGTGGAGAACCCTTCCGCAATGATCAGGGAAGATGGCCTCTTTGCGCTCCATTACTCGCACCTCGCCGCCGAGTTCTGGGTAGATTCGACGGCAGGTTGGCTGGCGGTGGTCAATGGAATCAGCCGTTACGCCATGGTGGAGCGCTTTCAATATCAGGAGAACAAATTCTATCCCGGTAAGGCTTCGGTGATTTTCTGGACGAACGGACCCCAACTGCGCTTCGACGATGACGGTCGGGCCTCGATCAGCGAAAGCACTGATGGCTCTCCGTTCTATATGGAAGCGGAGATCAATAGCCCAATGTGCCGCTTACGTCCGGGAGAATCGTGTCAGTTAGACACTGACTGGTATCCGACGCGCGCGGGTAATCAGTTCCACGGTGTCACCGATGCGGGCATCATCACGAGTCCTCTTCAGGCCACTTTGGAAGGTCGCAAGGTGAAGTTGTCCGGTTCTTTCGGCGTGTTTTTCCCCGGCAAGCTAGTGGCCCACTTCTACAACAAACACGGCTCAATGGTCGCAGCTCTGCCCGTCGCTGACGTCAATCCGAATGAACTGGTCGTGCTCAGGCTGGAAACCTCACCTCACGAAAATCCCACCCGTGTTTCTTTACATTTGGAAGACGAGAGCGGACTTGATCGAGGCGCCCTCCAAGAAGTCCCAATTCAGACAGGGGATGCCCGCTGAAATGAGTCGGCATGGGTTGTTGCTGGTGTTTGTCGCCGTACTTATAGTAGGGATCGCTATAGGACAGGAGCAGCGGGTCAGCGCTCCCATAACGGTGAGCACTTCCGATTTGTTAACCAGTCCCGCCGGCGCGAACTGGACTTCATACAACGGCGACTATACTGGTCGCCGTTATAGCTCGTTACGGGAAATAAATACCGGTAACGTCCAACGACTCAGGGCGGCGTGGGTATTCCATCCTGGAAACTCGCAAAACCTGGAGAACACTCCGGTCGTCGTCCGAGGCGTGATGTACTTTACCGCGGCCAATGATGTGATCGCGCTCGATGCGCGAAACGGGCGGCAGTTGTGGCGCTACAGCCGGCCAATGAGTTCCGGCCTCCTGGACGATGCTGCTTCCCATAAGAATCGCGGCGTAGGCGTCTGGCAGAATTCGGTCTTTCTCCAAACCGATGACGCACATCTGCTGGCGCTGGATGCGCGTTCTGGTGGCCTGCTCTGGGACGTGCAATATGCAGATAAGAAAAAACACTACGGATCAACCGGCGCGCCCCTTGTGGTGAAAGACGAAGTCATCGTTGGAACCTCCGGTGGAGATTCCGGCGTAAGAGGGTTTCTCGCAGCATTCGATGCTGTGACCGGAAAGAAAAAGTGGCAACGCTGGACAATTCCTGCGCCCGGCGAATTCGGTTCTTCCAGCTGGCTCGGTGATGCCTATCTGCATGGCGGGGGGAGCACCTGGATGACGGGAACCTACGATCCGGAGCTCAATACCTTGTACTGGACCACGAGCAATGCAGCGCCTGATTTTGTTGACGATTCGCGCCCCGGCGACGATCTCTATACGGCTTGCGTGCTGGCCATCGACGCCGACACAGGGGAAATTAAGTGGTATTTTCAGTTTACCCCGCACGACTTGTTCGACTTCGATGCCAATGAAACTCCCGTTCTGGCCGATATCGTGGAGAACGGAGTAAAGAAACGCCTGCTGTTGCAGGCGAACCGCAATGGATTCTTTTATGTCCTGGATCGCGCGAATGGGAAATTCCTCAGCGCGACTCCGTTTGTGAAAAAAATGAATTGGGCCAAAGGCGTGGATGCGACTGGGCGTCCAATTCTTACGGGGCGAGTGCCTACGCCGAATGGTACCTATATCTGTCCCGGAATCGACGGAGCCACAAATTGGTTCGCACCCTCCTACAATCCAGACACCGGCTTCTTTTATGTTGTAGCCCTCGAAAGCTGCAATATGTTCTTCGGAAAGCCCCGAAAGTTTGTTCCGGGAGAGACGTACTACAACACTGGAACAAACGATGTTCCTACCGAGAAAGCTGAGAAAGTTCTCATGGCGCTTTCTCCTCCGGATGGAAATGTGGTTTGGCGTTATCGCCAGGTTGGTTCAGGAAGGTCCTTTGGAGGAACACTGACCACAGCGGGCGGCCTGGTTTTTTTCGGAAATGACAGCGAATCCTTCGAGGCTGTTGATGCCAGCACGGGACGCTCCCTATGGCACTTCAACACAGGCCAACTCATGCACGCCTCACCGATGACTTATGCCGTTGACGGAACGCAGTATGTGACCATATCTGTGGGAAGTGATGTGTTCACGTTTTCCCTGATGCATTAACGAATTTCCTTAGGCTTATACGTGATGCACGCGACCCGGTAGCCCGCCAGAATGTTCGCACAATTGGTGCCAGATCGAGCAGATGGCGAGTCGTGGAACTACACCAGCGTGACTTTGACCCCTGCCTCTCGCAGAATTTCCAGGTCGTGCTTGCCAACGCCCTTGTCCGTAATCACCTGATCCACGGCCGACGGTGGCATGATGTTGCACAGGCTTCGGCGACCAAATTTGCTGGAGTCGCAAACGGCAATCTTCCGGCTGGAGATTTCCACCATAATGCGGTTCGCTTGGGCTTCCAAAATATTGGGAGTAAACAATCCGGCCTTGGTATCAAAGCCATCCACCCCCAGGAAGAGGATGTCTGCGCTCAACTGCCGCAGTGTTTGCTCCGCAAGTGGACCCACAAGCGAAAAGGAATTCTTGCGCAGCGTGCCTCCCGTCAGGATCACTTCAACATTCGTTCCTGCTAACTCGGCGGCGATGTTCGTCGCGTTGGTAATGACCGTCAGCTTGGCGAAATGCTTCAAAGCGGCAGCGATTGCCGTGGTTGTAGTGCCCGAATCCAGCAGCACGGATTGTCCTTCTTCCACCAGCTTTGCAGCCGCGATCGCAATTCTCATCTTCTCTTTGCGATGAAGCTTTTCCTTTTCGCGCAAGGTCGGATCGAGTAATGCTCCGGCATGTAGAGGCAACGCACCGCCATGCGTGCGCTGAATCAACCCCTGCGCATCGAGAGCTTCCAGATCCTTACGGATCGTGATCTGCGAAGTGCGGAACTGCCGGGCGAGATCGGCAACCACAACCCGGCCCTCCTGCTGCAAGACGTCGAGAATCGACCGGCGTCGCTCCTCGTTCAACATTCCGTTGTGACTTGGCATGCTCTTGCTTTCTTGATTACGAGTCTTTACTCCTTGACCGACTGCACAAGCAGGTGCCTGGCGAATGACATTTCCAGGGTAGGAGTTGAGCTAGTCTATCGTACCGAGGTCCTTGTCATTGACGTTAGTGTACCGAGTCCTAAATCTGCTTCACCATGGGTAGAGTCGGGACCGCAGCATCGGTCGCGGATGGAAATCCTCAGCAGCAGCGTCTTCTTGCTGTGCGCGTCCTTTGCCGCCTTGTAATTCGATCTGGCCCATTTGAGCGGCCGCGGATAACATGAACAGCCCGGCACATACTGATATTAGAGACCGTTTTGCCTGGTCTGACTCCGCAGTTCGTGGCACCCGCTCGTGGAATTGATCACAAATCTGCTTGACAATGTCACAATGCGAAAGTAAAAGTAGCAAACCGTAAGAAAAAGTCATTTCGAAAGCAAAACGTAGCTCAATCTTGATTTTCTGTTCGTCGCAGGAGGAAGCCTCTCCTGTTGGGGCACCAGTTCAGTCCGCGTAAGGTTCGAAAATCCGTCCAGTTCGCTAGGGAGAATTGCCGTGAGCTGCTCTAACTTTTTCCGCCGTCTCTCTGTCACCGCTATTGCCGCCGTTTTCCTGATTTCCGCTCCATATCTGGCGGCGCAAGCCTCTTTCCAGGCGCAGTTGCGCGGCACTGTCACAGACGCATCGGGGGCAGCCTTGCCGAATGTGACCGTAACCGTGACAGAAGCTGGCACGAACTTGAAACGCATCGTCCAGACAGACGGAGCCGGAGCCTACATCGTGCGTGCACTTCGTCCGTCAACCTATACGGTCGAAGTAACGGCGACGGGGTTCCAGACGGAAGCCAAGAAAGATGTTGTGCTCCAGGTGAACCAGCAGTCGAGCATTAACTTCGCCATGCACCCTGCTGGCACGAACACCGAGGTCGAGGTCTCTGAGGCGGCTCCTCTGCTTGACACAGACAATTCTTCGCTCGGCACCGATATCACGAATGAATACGTGAAACAGATCCCCCTACCTAATCGCAACTTCTTCGGCCTGGTGTTTCTGAACGCCGGAGTCAGCGAAGTTGCCGGATCGGGGACCAACGACAATTATCCTTCGGGAACAAATTTCGTCTCCAATGGTCAACGTAACGCGACCGCTGAAGTACGGCTCGATGGTGCTCTAATCAGCGCCCCCGAACAGGGTGAAGGCGGCAACACCAACGTTTACTACGAGCCTTCTGTGGAAGCGGTGCAGGAATTCAAGGTTCAAAGCAGCGCTTACTCGGCGGAGTTCGGAAGCAACGGCGGCACTGTTGTGAACATGGCGCTGAAGAGTGGCACTAACAACTTTCACGGAAGCGGCTGGTGGTTTGGGCAGCGCAGCGGTCTGGACGCGAACGACTTCTTCAGCAACCAGGCGGGGCTGCCGAAACCTGATCACTCGCGCGATCAGTACGGGTTCTCTATCGGCGGTCCGATCAGAAAGAACAAGACATTTTTCTTCTTCGACCTCGAGCGGGTAAAAGAAGGTAATCCCGTCAACATCGTTGCGACGGTTCCGACGGCGGACGAGAGAGCTGGAAATTTCTCTGGCGCTCTCATTACCGACCCTGACAGTGGTGACGTCGTAGCGAATCAGATCTTCAACCCGTTTCAGGTGGCGGCCGATGGCACCCGCGCTGGTTTCGCGAACAATACCATCCCGTCGCAGTACATCGATCCAATTGGGCAGAAGGTGTTGAACCTCTACCCGATGCCGAACCAACCGGGAAATGCGGATGGCACGAATAACTTCCGCCAGAACACCCTTGGGGCGTCGAGCGGAACCCAATTCGACCTTAAGATCGACGAGCAACTTAGCGAAAAGCAGCATCTCGCAGGCCGCTACAGTCACGCGGGCAGCTCGTTCAATACCCCAACCATTCTCGGCGATGGCGACACCTTCAACGATGGCATCAAGGGCACGACCAACGTCAACAACGTAGGATTGCAGCATGACTGGACGATTTCACCCACATTGCTGCTCAGTTCGCGTTTTTCGGTTGACCGCGTCTCCTCGCCCGGCCAGAGCAACAACTATCCGACAGCGCAGTCGGTCGGATTCCCGTCAATACTGAACGCAAACGCCGGATTGGATCGCATGCCCGCGATCCTTACCGACTCGCCATGGACCTCAATGTTCGACCAGTGTTGTGCCGACACCGGATTTGCGCACACGTTGTATTCGTATTCTTCTGTGCTGTCATGGACGCGTGGACAGCACAATCTGAAGTTCGGTGGTGAACAGCGGCAGTTCTTTAACAATTTCTTCCAGCCGAACTATCCAACTGGGTACTTCCATTTCGGCCAAACTGTCACCGAACAAAGTATCGGCGCCTTTGATCCTGTCCAAGGCAATCCTTTTGCGGACATTCTTCTCGGCATGGGCGATTACGGCGGGATTTCGGTGTATCCATCCGTTGCCAATAAGTCGATGGAAACTGCGTTCTATGTGCAGGATGACTGGAAGGTCACGCCCAAGCTCACGCTCACTCTCGGGTTGCGCTATGAATGGAGCGATCCGTATACAGAGCGCCACAATCGTATTCAATACAGCGACTTCACCGGAAGCAGCGGAATCAGCATTCCAGCAACCACCTTCAACCAGGACGGCGTGAACGTCACCTCGCCGTATGATGCTTCCAACCTGCTCGGAACCACGATCTTGGGCAGTTCGTCGGATCGTCACGTTCCAGTGGACCGCAACAACTTCGCTCCTCGTTTTGGCTTCGCCTACGCGCTTACGAAAAACACAGTGGTACGTGGCGGCGGTGGCGTCTACTACGGAATGAACGTGGCCACAAACTTCCAGTACACCGGCACAGCGTTCCGCAAAGACGGCAACATCAATTTCACGCTCGACAATTTCCAGACCCAGTATGCCACGCTCGAAAATCCCTTCCCCGCCGGTCTTCCGGAGCCGCAAAATGGCTCTTACGGCGCGTTGGCGATGTGGGGCTACGGAAACCAGAACGATCTTGGCACTTCTGCAGCCCGGAATGCCGACATCTACCAATGGAGTTTCGGTGTTCAGCGCTTACTGCCGGGCGATACCGTTATCTCGGTCGACTATTCGGCGAACCGAAGTACGCATCTGCCATGGGGTGGTGCCAACCTAAGCACGAGCAATCGCAACTTCATTCCTTCATCCATTCGCAGTCAGTTCAATACCCAGACCCTCTACAACGATCTGCACAGCAACGTCGCGAATCCCTTCTTCTCCATGTTCCAGGGACCGAACGCGGTCTTCAATCAGCCCGACTCGATCTATAACAATGACTCGATTCCGCTGCTTAACCTGTTGCGCCCCTATCCGCAGTTCGATGGAGCGTTCGCGGGATTACCTCAGTTAGAAGCCGCTTCCTGGTACAACGCGCTTCAAGTCCGTTTCCGCAAGCGCATGTCGAATTACTTCAGCTTCGAAGGCGGCTACACCTTCTCGAAGGAAACGGATGACTCCTCGGTGGGTAGGAACGCATGGGTAGGTTCGCTTGGAAACGATAACCCGCAGGAACTCGACAACCTGAAAGCTGAGCACTCCATCGGCGCCAGCGACGCTACACATCGCCTTGCACTCGCAATGGTCGGGGACCTTCCCATCGGCCGTAACCGTTTGATCGGTGCAAATATGAATCGGTTTCTCG
>Ga0070679_100006518_pt1 | contig 10878 bp, 7 predicted proteins | sample KBSC63BmetaG_FD_65652 | JGI IMG/M metagenome (GOLD analysis project Ga0070679, IMG submission 65652) | Corn rhizosphere microbial communities from Kellogg Biological Station, Michigan, USA - KBS C6-3B metaG | ecosystem: Host-associated > Plants > Roots > Rhizosphere | place: USA: Michigan... | reverse complement strand
GTCTCGCACATGACGTTAGAGGAAAAGGTGTCGCAACTCGGCAATACGGCGCCGGCGATTCCGAGGCTCGATGTGCCGCAATACGACTGGTGGAACGAAGCACTGCATGGAGTTGCGCGTGCAGGCGCTGCAACGGTATTTCCGCAGGCGATCGGACTAGCCGCCACCTTCGATCCCAAGCTGATGAAGGACGTCGCGACCGTGATCAGCGATGAAGCACGCGCGAAGAACAACGAGTTCATACGGCGCAATCAGCGTGCTCGCTATCAAGGACTCACGTTCTGGTCGCCGAACATCAACATCTTCCGCGATCCACGTTGGGGCCGCGGGCAAGAGACGTACGGTGAAGATCCGTTTCTCACCTCGCGTATGGGAGTGGCTTTCGTAACCGGCCTTCAAGGCGACGATCCGGTGTATCGCAAGGTCGACGCAACGGCGAAACACTATGTCGTGCACAGCGGACCGGAAGCCGATCGTCATCATTTCGATGTGCATCCAAGCGAACGCGATCTGCATGAAACCTATCTGCCTGCGTTTCGCGCGCTAGTGCAAGAAGCACATGTCGACGCCGTCATGGGCGCGTACAACCGCGTGAACGGCGAGTCAGCCTCCGCCAGCCCGCGACTTCTGCAAGATATCTTGCGTGATGAATGGGGCTTCAAAGGATATGTCGTGTCCGATTGCGATTCGATTGAAGACATTTTCAAGCACCACAAGATCGTGGACACCGCAGAGCAAGCTGCCGCACTAGGCGTGAAGAACGGTTGCAATCTCGATTGCGGTAAAACCTACGACGCGCTGGTGCCTGCGGTACGCCAAGGACTCATCAAGGAGTCCGAGATCGATGCAGCGCTGATTCCGTTGATGACCGCACGTTTTCGTTTGGGAATGTTCGATCCGCCAGAACGCGTACGTTGGGCGCAGATTCCGTATTCAGTCAACGAAGCGCCCGAGCATGACCAACTCGCGCGCAAGACCGCACAGAAGTCGATCGTCTTGCTGAAGAACGAAAAGTTGCTGCCGCTGTCGCGCAATCTCAAAACGATTGCGGTAGTGGGACCGACCGCCGATGACATCATGTCGTTGCTCGGCAATTACTACGGCACGCCTTCGCATCCGGTCACTATCCTGCAAGGTATCCGCGATGCTGTGGGGGAGAAGACGAAGGTCATCTACGCACGCGGCACCGAGTTGGTGGAAGGTCGCGAAGATACGCGTGCGATGCCCGCCATCGAGTCCGCGTATTTGCGGCCCGCAGCGGACTCCAAAGAACAAGGTCTGAAGGGCGAATACTTCAGCAACAAAGACTTCAGCGGCGCTCCTTTGATGACGCGGGTCGATAAACGCATCGCCTTTCGTTGGGACCGCGGTTCGCCGACCGACGATCTGGTCGCGCGCGGCGAGTGGCCGAGCGACAAGGCATTGCCCACTGACGGTTTCGGCGTGCGTTGGACCGGACAACTTCTGCCACAGACAAGCGGTCGTTACGAAGTAAGCGTCGGTGCCGATGACGGCTTCCGCTTGTACCTCGATGGCAAACTGGTCGCTGAGCATTGGGAAACTTCACCAAGGCTGCAAAGCAAGAGCGCGTTCGTCGATCTCGTAGCGGGACGTGCATACGACGTAAAACTCGAATACTTCGATGAGCTGCGCGATGCCGAAGTGCGGCTCGCTTGGCAACCGCCAGGAGCTAAACCTCTGTTCGAAGAAGCCATCGATGCAGCTCGCTCCGCCGACGTGGTCGTGTACGTCGGTGGGCTGACGGGCGATGTCGAAGGCGAAGAGATGAAAGTCAACTACCCCGGCTTTGCAGGTGGAGATCGCAGCGACATTCGTTTGCCTGCGACGCAACAAAAATTGCTCGAAGCGCTGCACGCGACCGGCAAACCTGTCGTGCTTGTACTCACAACAGGGTCGGCACTGGCGGTCGATTGGGCGAAAGCGAATCTGCCCGCCATCCTCGTGGCCTGGTATCCGGGCCAACGCGGAGGAAGTGCAGTGGCAGATGTGCTCTTCGGCAATGCAAATCCAGGCGGTCGACTACCGATCACGTTCTACAAGGCCGACACGAAGCTGCCTGCATTCGATGACTACTCGATGCATGGACGCACGTATCGCTACTTCGAGGGCGAGGCGCTCTATCCATTCGGATTCGGGTTGTCCTATTCGAAATTCGAGTATTCGAATTTGAAGCTCGATCGCAGCAAGGTCGCGAGCGATGGCACGGTAACGGTTTCCGCCACGATCAAGAACGTCGGTGCCGTCGTCGGCGACGAAGTGGCTCAGCTGTATTTGCATCCGATTGCGCCCAAGCGTGACCGAGCTCAGAAAGAGCTGCGGGGCGTGGAACGTATCTCCTTGAATCCCGGCGAATCCAAGACGGTGACGTTCACGATTCGGCCAGATCGCGATCTCACTATCTACGATGAAGGCAAGAAGGCCTACGCAGTGGATCCGGGCGCGTACGAGGTTCAGCTCGGTGCGTCCAGCGCAGATATTCGCCAGCGCTCTAAATTGACTGTGATGTAGCCAGCATCGAGGGCGAGGCATGGCCTCGCCCTCGATTGCAAAGCAGCACATCCGTTAGCGGACTTTGTTCACAGCGTCTTTTCGACTCACGTCGCAAAACTAGCGGCGATTCAAGCTTCTGTGATCTCAGTCGGCTTTTGCAGCACGCCGTTTGTGACTTTCCGCAATGCGAGCTCAGCCCCTGCATCCTCTATGCTGGCTTCCATCACGGGCGACCGCACGTCACAGAATACCTTCACGGCCGCATGTCCGATTCACGGCACTTTGCAAAGTTTTTCGACAGCAATGAAAAGTTGCTGGCGTCGCTGTGCACCTTCGTTTCGGATGCAGTTAAGGTCAATGCCACGCCCTTATTGATCATCACACAGGAGCATCAGCGCGCCCTGGAGGATCGACTGCGAGTGTTGGGCAGTGATCCGGACACGCTCATTGCAAGCTACCGGCTGATCATCGTGGACGCACATGCGACCCTCGCCAAAGTCACGCATCGACATCGGATTGATCAGTATCGATTCCATGACGTGCTCGGGACATTGATCACTCAAGCGGCAGCGCGTGGACAACCTGTCAGCGTATTCAGCGAGTTTCCCGCACTGCTCATCCAGGACGGGCACGAGCAAATCATCGTCAAATTGGAAGACCTCTGGAACGAATTAAGCCGGCACCAGGTGTTTACCGTTACGTGTGCGTATCCCGAAGGGTATTTCGCGCGAGCGCATCGCCGGCGCACGTTGGATCACATCTGCGCTTTGCACACTCACGTCATCCGCTCGAATACCAAATCGGCAGACGATTCGGCGTAGATCTCACCGCTGCGCAATTGCAGCAATTCCGGCTAGGCGCGCCCGACTCGCATTCAAATAAGGTGCGCGTGCCTAGGAGATCCAATTGAGTCCCAATTCAGTCCAACGCTTTCATGCACGCTTTCTTGCAGTGCTCGAGTATGTCGAGAGCCATCTCGACGATGAAATGTGCGTGGAGGACTTGGCGGCAATCGCTGCATTTTCCAAGTTCCACTTCCACCGACAGTTTCAATCGCTGTTCGGTATGAACGTGTACCGCTATGTGCAGCTGAGTCGATTGAAGCGAGCTTCTTATCAGCTCGCGTTCCGCGATCAATCAGTGCTGGAAGCGGCAGCTGAGAACGGATACGAAAGTCCCGAGAGCTTCGCGCGCGCATTTCGGCGACAGTTTTTGCAGTCCCCTTCCGACTTTCGTTCTCGACCCGATTGGAATTCCTGGGCACTGAGCCTTGATCCTCTCACCGACATGAGACATCGCCACATGCCTACCCCGTCGCTACCTCACATCGAAATCGTGCAATTCCCAGCCACTAAGATTGCGCTACTGGAGCACCGCGGAGATCCGCTCGCCATCGGGGAGTCCATTCGCAAGTTCATAGCGTGGCGTAAAGAACATCGTCTGCACCCTTCGGTAAGCGCGACGTTCAATCTGCTTTACGACGATCCTGAGGCAGTACCTGCTGAAAAGTTTCGACTCGGATTGGCCGTTGCGACCGAACTCGAGATAGCAGACAACGAATATGGCGTGACAAGCAGTGAAATCCCGAGAGGACGCTGCGCAAAGTTCACTGCAGTGGGATCGGAAGCCACGCTGGCAACACTCTTGCGGCAGTTTTATTCGCAGTGGCTACCGCAGAGCCGTGAAGAACCCCGCGACTTTCCGCTCTTCCTGCAACGATTGAAATTCTACCCAAACGTGCCGGAACACGAAGCTGTCACCGATGTGTACTTGCCGATCGATGACCCGCACGCGCGACGATCAGCGCGCAGTGCCCGCTGAGTTTGCATTCTCGAATCCCGCGCGCCCTGGAAACTTCGTAAACAGTTGTGCCACCACCGAGTGAATTGCTTCATCCGGGTGATCCATGTCCTTCTGATGGATGCGTCCCTGCGCTAGACCTTCCCAAATCAATTGCTTCTTTTTTGCGTCGACCACATCGACGTTTGCAGTACCGACGGGATACGTCACGGAGCGCACTTCGCTCGGATACATCGGCCAGGCATCGTAGAGACCGTAGCGATACCCGTAATAGCCGTAAGCGGGCGCCCCCGGTGTTGACCGCACTTCGGTACGCTCATGCGCGTTCGCGTAAAAATTCACCAGCAAGTCTGGATTCGCGTCGACGTATTGATAGCCGCGTGTCTCCATTTGCTGCCGGACAGCCTGCTTGAAGTAACTCGTGATCAACGTGGAGTAGCCGCCACGGTCGGTCCCCGTTTGCTCAGGGAAGCCGAAGGTCTGATAGCTACTGAAGTTGGCGTCCGGTGCCGCCATGACGCGGATGTTCGGCTTTTGCGTCGCGCAACCCGCAATGACAAGCAGAGCGAGAGCCGTCAGGGCAAAGGAAAGCTGGGCAGTTTTCATGGCAACTCCGGGATCACTCGCAACGCGACGTGAGCATCAAAGGAACGTAGACGGATCACGCGAGTTCCGCGCGAAGGAGTCGCAAATGCCGTTCGTGAACGGTGTCTAAGATCCCGTGCCTAGATGCTGGACATTCACGACACGGTGATGGGATTTCCAGAAGTCGTCGATGGCCTCTTCTATCTTGGGGCCAATCACTTGCACCATGCCCAGCGGTCGATCGTGCTGACGCACCGAGACGAACGTGTTCACCTGCAGACCACGTTGCTCGGCAATCTTCGCGATGAGGGGGAATACGTTTTCGCCTTCGCGAATCTCAAAGGTGATGCGCACCGAAGCTTTCGCTGGATGCATCATGCTGACGAAGGCCTCGAAGATATCGGACTCGGTAATCAGGCCCAGCAATCTGCCGTCATACAGCACTGGGAGCGAACCGATCTTATGGTCTCGCATCAATTGCGCAGCCAATTCGATGGGCGCATCCGGCGCCGTCGCCAAAGGGTTCTCGGTCATGACATCGCTAGCACGGCGATTCTGGACTGCTTCCGTTGGAGCGGAGCTGGCTGCGCCGTCGAGCGGAACAGCATGCATAACATCCGTATGACTTACGATGCCGAGCAACTTCTCCGCATCATCTTTGCTCACGATCGGCACGCGACGAATGCGGTGCTTGCGCATGAGCTCGGCGACCGTGCTCAGCGAATCATCGGCGTTCGCGGTGATCAAGTCCTTGCTCATCCACATGCTTACAAACATGCGACGTTCCCGGTCCGTGCAGGCGTTGCGCGTTGCAACCACCAACGCTCGAATTCCCCCGCCGGCATCGGCTTCGCTAGCCAGTAACCTTGGGCTTGTTCGCAGTTGTTTGCCGCCAGGAACTTCAGCTGCTGCGCCGTTTCAACGCCCTCGGCCACGCACGATAAGCCGAGCGCTTTGGTCATGAAGAGAATCGCGTTGACGAGTGAAGTGCCGCTCTCCGACACACCGATGTCGCTCACGAAACTACGATCCAGCTTCAATATGTGCAGCGGCAGCGTGCGCAGATAGCTCAATGAGGAAAAGCCCGTGCCGAAGTCATCGAGCGCGATGTGCAATCCTTGCGATCGAAAAGTATGCAGCGTTTCAATCACGACTTCCGGTCGCGACATCAAGGCGCTCTCGGTGACTTCCGCTTCCAGGTTCTCGAGCAGCACGTGCTCGCGCCTAGCGATGTTTTCGATCAGGACCGGAAGATTCGACGCTCCGAACTGCAGGGGCGAGATGTTGAAGGACACGCGGAAGTTCTTACCGAACATTGCACGCCAACGCGCGGCCTGCCGCACCGCCATCTCAATGACCAATTCGCCCACCGGTACGATGAGACCGATCTCCTCTAACACCGGAATAAAATCGCCTGGCATCACGCGACCGCGCTTCGGATGCTGCCACCGAACCAAGGCCTCAGCGCCAACGATCTCGCCACTTGCGATGTCCATGCGAGGCTGGAAATGCAATTCGAATTCATTGGCTTCGATGGCGTGACGCAACTCACCTTCTAAGCTGAGTCGCTCACGGGCGCGACTGCTAATTTCGCTCGCAAAGAATTGCAGAGCAGCGACTTTTCCCTTCGTGGAAGCAAGTGCGGTGAACGCGTTGTCGATCAATGCTTCTGCGGTCACCCCATCGTCAGGATACAAACTGATTCCCACTGACGCGCTGACCTGTAACTGCGTATCGCCCATTTCCACGGGACTCGAGACGGCGCGTTGCAAGCGCTTCGCGATACCCACCGCAGCTTCGCCCAGTTGCAGCTTGCTCACGACGACAATGAATTTGTCACCATCGGCGCGCGCCACCACGCAACCTTGTTCGATCTGCGAATTGGGCGCGAGCACATGATCGGTGCCACGGATTTGTCCGCGCAGTCGATCGCCCATCGTCTTCACGACGGCGTCGCTGATCGATTGACCCAACGAGCCGGCGATGCGACCGAAGTCGTCAAGCGATAGCGCGAACACCGCGATGTGTTCTTGTTGCGCGCCGTGCGATTCGATCGCCAGTTTCAGGGTCCGAACCGCAGATTCACGGTTAGGCAACGCGGTCAGTGGATCGTGAAATGCCAAGAAGCGAATACGATCTTCTTGTGCTCGGGCTTCCGTCACGTCTTGGACGGTGCTGCGAATAATCCATTGTCCAGGATGTACACCCTGCACCACTTCGCCTTGATGCCTAAGGACGCGAAGGGTGTTCAATGCACCGGTCACGCGATGCTCGAGTCGAAAATTGCTGCGCTGTTCGATGGCAACGGCCATCTTCGCTTGAATCACCGGCAAGTCATCCGGATGCATTCTTTCGCACAACCATTGCCAGCTGAGTTTCTCTTGCGTCGTGACTCCTAACAGTTGACACACGACGAGCGATGCTGAAATCGTCTGCCCGTCCAGAGTGCGTTCCCAATGACCCAACAATGCGAGTCGCTGCGCGTGATAAAGGCGCTGTTGGTTAGTGCGAAACTCATCCTGCATTCGCTGCGCGCGGAACAGGAATCGCACTCGCTCTACCAACAGCGCCAAATTGATTTGTTTGGCCGTAAAGTCGCTAGCACCGGCTTGATATGCACGCTTGATCGCGTCGTGATCTTCGCGGCCGGTCATGATCAGGATTTGCACCCGATCGCCGCCGGGCATCACGCGCATCATCGCGCACAGCTCGAAGCCGTTCATACCGGGCATCTCGACATCGGTAAGCACGCAATCGACGTCGTTGGCCGCGAATTGCTCCATCGCTTCGTCGCCGTTCGCAGCTTGCAGCACGCGAAAGCCTGCCTCAGCCATGAGAGCGCTGATCACCGATCGCATCGTGCGATCGTCGTCGACCACCAGAACGCATCCGGGGCTGAGTTGAGAGTCCAGATCTGCCATTCAGTTGAGTCAGTTAAGTGTCGCGCCCGTGCGTGGATGCCATGAGGCATCAGCACACGGCCATGCCAATACAAAGCTATCGGACCGAAGAGTTAGCGGCTGAAGGGCTCGCAGGGAGTAGTTGCGTCCGTAGGTGCGCCTGCAGCTGAATTAGTGACGCAGATCACGATTCGCTGCGCCAATCGACCGCCGCCGCAGCGAATGTGAACTTCCTAGAACTTGAACCGGATCACCGCGGCTGTGCTTACGCAGGGGTTGCGACACTTTTCAGAAGGCGGGGGAAGTACCACGCGAGTGTGAAGGTTCTAGCGACGTAGTGAATGCACAGCGCCAACCACAAGCCACGATTGCCCATCGGCAGAGTGAGCTTCCAAGCGACGAAGAAGATCACGAGAGACAGCAACATCGCGTTGCGCATGTCCGCGGTTCGAGTTGCGCCGATGAAGACGCCGTCGAGCTGAAAGGCCCACACGCCCAGAATGGGACCCACCGCCGCCCACAGCAGATAATCCTTCGCCTCGTGGCGTGTGTGAACGTCTGCGGTCAACGCATCGATCCCCCAAGATCCTGCGACTGCGATTAGGAGGGAGATCACGGAAGCCAGCACAACCGCCCACAACGTCGTGCGTCGTATCGACACGATCAGCGCTTCACGATCTCGTGCGCCGATCGCGCGGCCTACGAGGGTTTCTGCTGAGAAGGCGAGACCATCCAAAAAGTAAGCGCTCATCCCGATGAACTGCATCAACACGGCGTTTGCAGCCAGTGTGACATCGCCGCGTTGCGCTCCTTGAGCCATGAACCAAATGAACGCGAGCATCAACGCCAGCGAGCGCACCATGATGTCGGAGTTGACGCTAAATGTGCGCTTGAGTTGTTCGACGTGGAGGATCTCGCGAAGATTCATCGCCGGATAGCGCGATTTCGCGTAGCGCCAAGCAATCACGATTCCGCTCGCGGCGGCGATCAGCTCTGCCAGCAAGGTTCCGGTCGCGACACCTCGCACGCCCCAGCCGAATCCCAGGACAAACAGCGCATCGAGAACGATGTTGCTGATGTTCAGAATGAGCTGCAGCGCGAACGCAACGTCGGTACGGCCCAAGCCGATAAACCATCCGAGCAGCGCATAGTTCGCGAGCGCCGCGGGTGCGGACCAAATACGAATGTTGAAGAACTCGCGCGCTAACGACTCAACGCGATCACTGCCGTGCAACAGCCCGAACGCGAATTCACGCAACGGCCATTGCAGAAGGATCAGTGCTGCTCCAGCAACAGCAGCGACCAGCAACGCTCGGCCCAAGCTCGCCATGATCTCAACCGGTTGGCCTGCACCCACTGCTTGTGCGGTCAGGCCCGTCGTCCCCATGCGCAAAAATCCGAAGGCCCAAAACAGGAACGTGAACACGAGAGACGCGATGGCGACGCCACCGATATATGCGGCATCGGGAATGCGTCCCACGATGGCGGTATCGACCACCCCGATCAGAGGCGTCGACACGTTCGAAAGCATTACCGGAATCGCAAGTCGCAAAATCGCCCGGTGCGAGGGAATTAAGTCTCTCTTCGCGTCACTCACTCATCAATCCTTACGGCGCGCCCCGAGGCGGCCGAATCATAGATAGCACGCACGATTGTCACTGCTTTGCGGGCTTCAAACCCATCGATCAACGGTGCGCGCTGTTCGCGGATGGCTGCCACGAAATCCTGCATTTGACGCAAGTGACCGTCCGATTTAATTGCCATCGGCGAGCTCGCACCGGATCCCATCGCGCCACTTTCCCTCGCGCGACGAATCTTTGCGTCTTCGGGCTCTGAGTCGCGAAAGTCCCAACACGAGATGTCGTCGTCTTCCATCGCCACGCATCCGTGTTCGCCACAGATTTCGACGCGGCGCGACCAGCCCGGATACACGGCGGTACTCGCTTCGATGCAACCCAACGCGCCGTTTCCAAAACGCAGACTCGCGCAAACCGTGTCTTCCGATTCGATTTGCGTATGCACACGTCGCGTGCTGAATGCGAATACTTCTTGCGGCATGCCGGCAAACCACTGCAGCAAATCGACCGCATGAATCGCCTGATTGATCAGTGCACCGCCTCCATCTTCATCGATCTTGCCTTTCCATCCGGTGTAGTACTCGGGACTACGATTCCATTTCGCGTACGCACTGCAGAGCACCAGTCGACCGAGTCGACCCGTCGCAATGGCCTGCTTGAGTGCGCGGGCCCCAGCGCCGAAGCGTGCTTGAAAAATGGATCCCACCCACACTCCTGAGCGTTGAGCGGCAGCCAGAATCTCGTCGATGCCCGCGACAGTGGAATCGATGGGCTTTTCGATCATCACGTGCTTACCCGCTCGAATCGCCTGGAGCGCCGGCTCGCGATGCAAGGCACTCGGCGTGGTGATGCAGATCGCGTGAATGTCGGGACGCGCAACTAGCTCCGCGACCGACTTTGCAACCACAGCCGGTGGATGAGATTCCGCGAAACGTTGTGCATGTGCGGGCGTGCGGCTGCACACGCCGATGAGGGTGGCGCCTTCTATCGCGGCAATCGCTTTGGCATGAAAGTCTGCGATGGCACCGGTGCCGACGATGCCAAAACCTAGAGTTCGATTGCTCATGTGTTGACTGAAAGAGTGGGCGCGAGAAAGTGTCATAGGGCAGTAGAGAAAGTCCACACTGTCAAACCCCATAATCCTGTCTAAATTTCTTGTCTCGGTATCCGAAGATCGAAGAGAACAGTTTTGACAGGATGAACAGGATTGACGGGATGGTCGGAGTCAAGGCTTTCGACTTTCCATCGAGGCAACATCCCATGAAGAGGTTACATCGGTTATACGGACTACTTGCCGTCGCCGCCGCGGCACTCGCCCACGCTGAAGATGCCAAACCGGTTCAAGCGCGTTGGCAAGCCACGGAAATTCAAGCGACCTTTTCGGGTCTTCACACAGCGTACAACTGCGATGCGGTCGAGCATCGAATCAAGCGCTTGCTGATCGCTTTGGGAACCCATCGAAACACCCACGTGCTCGTGAGCGGCTGTGGACTGAACAAGATCGC
>Ga0070679_100006517_pt1 | contig 10879 bp, 10 predicted proteins | sample KBSC63BmetaG_FD_65652 | JGI IMG/M metagenome (GOLD analysis project Ga0070679, IMG submission 65652) | Corn rhizosphere microbial communities from Kellogg Biological Station, Michigan, USA - KBS C6-3B metaG | ecosystem: Host-associated > Plants > Roots > Rhizosphere | place: USA: Michigan... | reverse complement strand
CGGGCGAGTGGACCGAGCTCGATCGCGAAGAGTTCTCGCTCGAAGCGTTCGTCGAAGGGTCGGACAACGACCGCTTTCTCGAGTTCTGGAATCTCGTCTTCATGCAGTACGACAAGCAGCCGGACGGTACGCTGCTTCCGCTGCCGAAGCCGTCGGTCGACACCGGTGCTGGCCTCGAGCGCATCGCGGCGCTATCGCAGGGCGAGACGATGATCTTCCACACCGACGCGTTCGCGCCGCTGATCAAAGCGGTGGAAGACGTCGTCGGGATTTCGTATTGGGGACGCGAGAGCAACGAACTGCGCACGGGCGTGCGCCCACGCGGTGCGCGCGAGGCCATTCACAACGCCGTGGATCCGGCGTCGTTCCGCGTGCTTGCCGACCATGCGCGCGCCGTCGCGTTCCTGCTCGCCGACGGAGTCTTTCCGTCGAACGAAGGCCGCGGCTACGTGTTGCGCCGCATCCTCCGTCGTGCCGTGCGTCACGCCTGGCTACTCGGCCGCAAGGAGCCGACGCTCGTCGCAGTCGTGCAGGCGGTGATCGACACGATGGGCGATGTGTATCCGGAGCTCGGCGCGCGCGCGCAGCACATCCTGAACACCACACGAGTGGAAGAGCAGGGATTCCTCTCGACGATCGAAGGCGGGTTGTCGCGGTTCGAGCAACTCGCGCCCGTGCTCACGGCGGACGGAGGGCCGGAGATCCGAGGCACGATCAGCGGCGACGACGCATTCCGGCTCTACGACACGTTCGGGTTTCCCATCGATCTCACGGAGCTCATGGCCCGTGAGCGCGGCTACCTCGTGGACATTCCGGGCTTCGATGCTGCCCTCGAAGCGCAGCGCCGTCGGTCGCAGCAAGAACGCAAAGCGAAGGGCCTCAAGGTATCGGCCGAGTCGGCGGAAGAGATGATGGACTGGGAGTTGGCGCCGGAGAGCGCGGCGCCTGAGTCGTCGTTCGTCGGCTACGACGTCGTCGAGATTGATTCACAGGTCACGGCGGTGCGCCATCTGTCGGATGGGCGCGTCGCGATCATGCTGCGCGAATCACCATTCTATGCCGAGTCGGGCGGTCAGATCTCCGACCACGGCGAGATCGTCGGCGACGGCTGGCGCGTGGACGTCGAAGATGTGCGTAAGATCGGCAACCTGCCGACGGCGATCGGCAAGCTGACCGGCCAGTTCCGCTTCGGCCGCGCGGCCGCGCGCGTGCCCAGTGATCGTCGTAGAGACACCGAGCGCAATCACACCGCGACGCATCTTCTGCACGCGGCGCTCCGCCAGGTGCTCGGCGAGACGGTCCACCAGGCCGGGTCGCTCGTGGCACCGGACCGGCTGCGATTCGACTTTACTCATCACGGTCCCGTGAACGCGGAGCGGTTGGCGGAGATCGAGTCGATCGTGAATCGCGAGATCTGGCGCGGCGCGCCGGTGACGTTCCGCGAGATGCCCTATCAGGAAGCGCGCGGTCTCGGCGCGATGGCGCTCTTCGGCGAGAAGTACGGCGACGTCGTGCGCGTCGTCTCGATTCCCGACTTCTCGATGGAGCTCTGCGGCGGCACGCACGTGCGCAACACGTCGCAGATCGGGTTGTTCAAGATCGTGCAGGAGACCGGCGTCGCGGCGGGCATTCGACGCATCGAGGCCGTGACGGGACCAGGTGCGTACGAGTGGCTTCGCAACGAGGAGCGCAAGCTGCATCGGATTGCCGAACTGCTGAAGACGCCGCTCGATGGTGTCGAGCGACGCGTGAGCGGTCTGCTCGAGGAGCGTCGCACGCTGGAGCGGCGGCTCGAAGAAGCGATGCGCGGCGGCGGCGACCAGCTTCAGTCGTTGCTCCAGAGGGCGGAGTCGGTCGGCGAGAATGGCTCGCGACTCGTGTCCGGCGTTGTTCGCGCGGGCGATGTGAAGGAGCTCCAAGCGCTCGGTGACGCGGTGCGGGAGAAGCTCGGCAGCGGCGTCGGCGTGATCGGCGCCAGTTTCGAGGACGGCAAGACGACGCTGCTCGTGGTGGTCACGGACGATCTTCGCGAGCGTGGTGTTCGCGCCGACGCCTTGATCAAGGACATCGCGGCGGCGGCTGGCGGTCGCGGCGGCGGCAAACCGCATATGGCGCAGGCGGGCATTCCCGATCCGTCGCGCCTCGGCGATGCGATCGCCAAAGCGCCCGAGCTCGTTCGCGGCGCACTCGGCACGGCAAAATGACGCTCGATCATTGGCTGCGTGAGCGCGAGCCGGTGCCGCCGGCGCGGCTCGCGCAGCGCATCGACGCGGCGCTTGGCAAACGCCGCGACGCCGACGCGGACGATGCCGCTGCGCTGTGTGTGGACGCGGCGGATCAGTTGCTGCGCGCCTTGCTTGCGCGGGACAGCACCGGGCGCGAGTGCGCCCTCGATCTCCTCTCGGTCGATGCGCTCGTGACCTACGCGATGGAGGCCGCGGCGGTCGATCCCGAAACCTTCGCGGCGCGCGCGCACGACGCCATGCACCGGCTCGCCGCGGCGGCGCAATGATCCACACGCGAATCGAACTCCCTGTTCGCCCGTGCCACCCGTGACTTCGTCCACGACACAGCATTTCGCTTCTGGGCTTCGCGACCTCGCCGAGCTTGCGAGTCGTGTGAGCGAGACGATGGGCCCCGAGCTCGATCGCGCGCTCGAGATGGTCCGCGGAACCGTGCAAGCGGGGCGCACGCTTTTCTTCTGCGGCAATGGCGGCAGCGCCGCGGACGCGCAGCACATGGCGACCGAATATGTCGTGCGATACATGCGCAACCGGCGCGCCTATCCCGCCGTCGCGCTGACGACGGACACGTCGCTGCTCACGGCCGCGGGCAATGACTTCGGCTTCGACTACGTGTTCTCGCGTCAGGTGGAAGCCCTGGGGCGAGACGGCGATCTGCTGATCATTCACTCGACGAGCGGCAACTCGCCGAACGTGCTGCGGGCGGCGGAGGCAGCGCGAGCGCGTGGTCTTCGCGTGCTCGCGTTCAGCGCGCGTGACGGCGGTGCACTGAAGGATCTCGCCGACCACTCCGTGATCATCCCGACGTCGCGGACGGACCGCGCGCAGGAACTGCATCTGTGCATTGAACATCTCATCTGCGAGATCGTGGAACAGGCGCTATGAATGGACTGCGGGGAAAACGCGCGCTCGTAACCGGCGGCTCGCGCGGCATCGGCGCGGCCACGGCTCGGCTCTTCGCCGAGCACGGGGTTCATGTCGCAATCGGCTATCGGAGCCGGAGCGCGGACGCCAACGCGCTCGCGACGGCGCTCCGCGAGGAGTTCGGCGTCAACACCGTCGCACACGCGGCTGACGTCTCGACCATCGAGGGTGCGGAAGCGCTCGTCGATCGCGCGGCAACCGAGTTGGGCGGGCTCGACTTCTTCGTCGGCAACGCGGGCATCTGGCCGTGCGATGACGTCCCCCTCCGCGACATGAGCGACACGCAGTGGATGCGCACCATGGGCGAGAACGTCAGCTCGATGTTCTTCACGACGCGAGCGGCGATTCGTCGCATCTCCGATCACGGACGCATCGTTCTCGTCGCGAGTACCGCGGGTCAGCGCGGCGAGGCGTATCACGCCGACTATGCGGCGTCCAAGGGTGCCATGATCTCGTTTGTGAAGTCGCTCGCTCCCGAGCTTGGGGAACGTGACATCACGGTAAACAGCGTCGCGCCGGGCTGGGTGGATACGGAGATGTGCGAGCAGCCGTTCGCGCAAGGCGGACGCGATCGCATCGCGTCAGCGATCCCGCTCCGGCGCGTGGCCGCCCCGCGCGACATCGCCGGGCCGATCGTGTTTCTGTGTTCGGAGCTCGCGCGGCACATCACCGGCGAGATCGTGAACGTGAACGGCGGCAGCGTCCTCTGCGGATGACCATTCTCAGATGATCGTTCTCATATTCACCGGCGGCACGATCTCCATGCGTCACGATCCGACGCTCGGGGGCGCGGTGCCGACGCTTCGCGGAAAGGACATCCTCGCGCTCGCTCCGGGCGTGGAGGAGCTCGCGACGTTCGAGATCGAAGACTGGGGTGCGCATCCCGGGCCGCACATGACCGTGGAGCGGATGTGGGAACTGCGCGGCCGAATCGCCGAACACGTCGCGCGGCCCGAGGTCGACGGCGTCGTCGTCACGCACGGCACCGACGCGCTCGAGGAGACAGCCTACCTCGTGGCGCGCTCCATCGCGACGGACAAGCCGGTCGTCTTCACGGGCGCAATGCGCACGTCCAGCGATCTCGGTTGGGACGGGCCTGGCAATCTCGCCGCATCGGTGCGCGTCGCGGCGAGCAGCGAAGCGCGCGGATGCGGCGTGGTCGTCGTGATGGCCGATCGCATTCTCTCCGCGTTCGACGTGACGAAAGCGCACACGCACAAGCTCGAGGCGTTCGACAGCCCGGGCCTCGGCCACCTCGGCGTGATCGATGACGGCAAGGTCATCATGCGTCGAGCGCTTCAATCGCCGCAGTCCGTGCTGGCGCCCGTGACGCCGGCGATGCCGGTCGACATCATCTACACTTACGCGAGCGCCGATTCCCGTCTGCTGGACGCGTCGCGCGAGCACGGCAAAGGCGTCGTGATCGCGGCGATGGGTCGTGGGAATGTGCCGCCGGAAATGGTTCCCGGCATCGAGCGATGGATCGCGGAGGGAAAGCCCGTGGTGATCACGTCGCGTGCGTTACGCGGCCGGGTCGGATGTACCTACGGCTATCCTGGTGGCGGGCGACGCCTCGCCGAACTGGGAGCGATCTTCGCCGGTCCACGGCGGCCGCCGCAAGCGCGCATCGACGTCATGCTCGCGCTGGGCGTCGGCCTCGACGTCGACCAGATTCGCGAATTACTCGAGAAGCAGTGAGGCTACTGCCGAACCGGCTCCCAGCGCTCGAAGCAACGCCAATCGTATTCGCGCGCAGCGCGAATCTGATCGGGGAAGCCGAAGCAGTCGGTCCATCCTTCCTGTTCCGCGCGCCAGCGACAGTCCCATACGAACTCGTAAACGTGCGTGCCGCTCGAGGTATGGACCTGCACGGTGCCCGCGAAATCCGAGCATCCCGACCGACCGCGGAGCGAGATGCGCTCGATGGGCAGATGCCCCTCAGCGGCGAGCATGTGGGTCAGCAGGCGCTTGACCTTGACGTGTGGCGCGAATCCTTCGACGCGGATGTGATCGGTATGCCCGTTCGCGACGTATTGCCGAACCGCTTTCTTGAACGCGTCCGCCGCGCGAGATGCCTCGAGGATCTGTTCCAGCTCGCCCAAAACCGGCCTCATCGTGAAGGGTACAGGTGCGACATCGTGGCCACACGCATGTTTCAAATATCATGACGCGTACGGTCGGAGTGAAGGCACGAACTCACTTCACATTGCTTCAAATCGGCGCTATCGTGCTCTCCGCTCGCGACGGCGCACTCGACCGTACGCTTCGTGCCTGATCTTCATCCACCCGCTGCCGTTCTCGACATCGCCGAGCGTCTCGAAGCGGCGGGATTCGAGGCGTGGTGTGTGGGCGGCGCGATCCGCGACGCGCTCCTCGGGCATCCGCATTCCGACTGGGATCTCGCGACGTCGGCCACGCCGGCCGAGGTGCGTGAGATCTTCGGCGCGCGGCGGACGATTCCGGTAGGTGTCGAGTTCGGAACCGTCGGCGTGCTCGACCGCGACGGCACGATGCACGAAGTCACGACCTTCCGTCGCGACGTGAAGACCGACGGAAGGCACGCCGAGGTCGAGTTCGGCGTGTCGTTGGACGACGACCTGGCGCGTCGCGATTTCACGATCAACGCGATCGCGTACTCACCGAAGACGCGCGAGCTACGCGATCCATTCGGCGGACAGCGAGACCTCCGGGCGAAGCTCGTGCGCGCCGTGGGCAATGCCGATGCACGCATGCGGGAAGACCGACTGCGCGCCCTGCGAGCCATTCGGTTCGCGGCGCGATTCGATTTCTCGATCGAGATGCACACGGCCGGCGCGATTGCCGCGAGCGCGCCCTTTCTCGGACGTCTCTCGCCGGAGCGCGTCAAGCAGGAGCTCGACAAGACCATGGAACAGGTGCGGTGCCCGAGCGCGGCGCTCCGCATCTGGAAGTCGAGTGGCGCGTTCGCGACGCTGCTGCCCGAGCTTGCGCGGCTGCCGGATGACGCGTTCGACGTCGTGGACTATCTCGCCATGCCTCGCTCGCCGACGCGTCCGGCGAGGCGGGCAAGCCGGTATGCCGGTCTTCTGTTACGGCTCACTCCAGAAGGCGCCGCAAGCATTCTGACCGGGCTTCGGGCATCGAAGCACGAGACGCAGGCTGTTGTCGCCCTGATCGAGCGATGGCACAAACTGGGTGCCGACGTTCGCCAGGCGCTCATGCGAGACGATCCGCCGACCGATGTCGACGTGCGCCGATGGATCGCGTCGATCGGCCGACTCCAGGTCGGAACGTTCATGCGGCTCGTGAGCGCGGTGTGGCACGCCGAGGGTGCATCGGGCCGGCCGGCGCCGAGTCGGGCGCGCGTGCATGCGTTGCACCGGCGTATGACGCGCAGTGCGTTTCGTGACGTCGTCGATCTGGGCGGCCTTGCCGTCGACGGAGATGATTTGCGGCGAGCCGGCATCCGGCCCGGGCCTGGACTCGGTAAGATTCTCCAGACGCTGCTCGTCGAGGTCCTCGAAGACCCGGCGCGAAACACGACGGACTGGCTGTTGCAAGAAGCTCAGCGGCTGCATGCGGCGCTTCCGCCGGAAGCGGAGCGCCAGCGGGGCAACTGACTACGAGGAGATCGAGGGCGACATGTTCTTTCGCGGGAGACAGCCGGAGGCGTCGATCTGGCGGCGGTTTCGAGTCAGCGCCGACGGCTTCACCTTCGAGCAGGAAGGCGAGCTCTATACGGCGCACGTCGTGGCGAACGCGGAGCGCGTCGTCGATCTCTTCTACAATCTGAGCGAACAACTCCCGCCCGCGGTCGACGTGTGGGTGGACGACCTGCGCAGCGGACGCTCGTGGAAGGCAGACGCGGTCGCGCTGCCGGACGTGCGCGAGTCCATCGCTCGGCTCAAGATCCTGCTCGCGCGCTACGGCGGCGTGGAGTTCTCGGTATTCACGCCGGACGATCAACTCACGCTCAATCCGTATCTCGAGCTGTTCATCTACGCGCGTACCGATCGCTGGCTGTATCTGCTCGAAGGGAAAGGTTTGGAGGAACAACCGCGCGTGCACACCAAGAGCTGGAAGACGAATCGCCAGCACTTTCCGGCCGCGCCGGATCTCGTGAACGCGGTCACGGCGGCCGCCGAGCGGCTCGGTCTTCAGCCAGCGTGACCAAAGGCGCGCTGCTGTACGGATTGGCAGCCGCGGGAGCGAACATCGTCGGCGCGCTGGCGGTCACGTCGCACACGGCGTGGAGCGTCCGCGCTCTCGATGGACTCTTGTCGTTCGCCGGCGGCTTCCTCATCTCGGTCTCGGTCGTCGATCTATTTCCCGACGCCATTCACGTCGCGGGACCGTCGGCCCCGATCGTGGTGCTCGCGGCGTATGTGCTCGTCCACATCACGCAACACACGATCGGCCGACATTTCCACTTTGGTGAAGAGACGCACTCGGTGTCGGAGATGGTGAGCATGTCGGCGCTGATCGGCCTGCTGATGCATACGTTCGTGGATGGCGTCGCGATGACGAGCGGCTTACGGGTGAGCTCCGGACTCGGCGCACTGGTGTTCGTCGCGGTGCTGCTGCACAAGTTTCCCGAGGGACTGGCGATCTCCAGCTTGTTTCTCGCCGCGGGGTCGCGCCGCCGCACCGCCGTTCTCGCCGCCGCGGCACTCGGCTTGACCACGATTGCCGGCGTGCTGATCACCGACCAATGGTCGTTCCTGCAGACGTACGGGCTCGCGATCTCCGCGGGCGTCACGATGTACGTTGCGGCGTCGAATCTCGTACCCGAATTCCAGGATCGTCCGGGCTGGCGCATTCCCGCGAGCTTCGTCGCGGGATCGGCGATGTATTTCGCCGCGCGCACCGTGGCGACGATCTGAGTGGACCGAGCACGCATGGCTGATCGAAAGCGGCGCAGCAACGAGGAATCGGACGCGGAGCGCGGAACGGGATCGCTCTTCGCGCGAACGATGCCGCAGCCGCTCGCTGCACGCATACGTCCACGGACGCTCGACGAAGTCGTGGGGCAGCGTCACCTGCTCGCGCCGGGCAAGCCACTGCGCGAAGCGATCGAGAAGGGCACCGTGGGATCGATGATCTTCTGGGGGCCGCCGGGGACGGGAAAGACCACGATCGCGCGCGTCATCGCGCAGTACACCGATCGCGAGTTCGTTCCATTCTCGGCCGTGACGGAAGGCGTGCCGCGCGTGCGTGAGATCGTCGCCGAAGCGGAAGGACGTCGTCGACTCGGGCGCGGGACAATCCTTTTCGCCGACGAGATTCATCGTTTCAACAAAGCGCAGCAGGATGCATTTCTGCCGCATGTCGAAGCGGGTACGATCACGTTGATCGGTGCAACGACGGAGAATCCGTCGTTCGAGATCAATGGCGCGCTCCTCTCTCGAGTGCGCGTTTTCGTCTTGCAGCCGCTGTCGACGGATGACATCCGTGGACTGCTCGCGCGGGCCCTCTCCGATACGGAGCGCGGACTCGGCGATCTCGGGCTCGAGATCGATGACGACGCGATGGAGCTGCTATCGACAGAAGCCGATGGCGATGCGCGTCGCGCGCTCACGGTGCTCGAGGCGGCTGCCGAGCATGTCGGACGCGGTGGCCGCATCACGGTGGACGTCGCGCGTGATGCGCTGCAGCTTCGATTCGCGCGCTACGACAAGGGCGGCGAAGAGACGTACAACATGCTCAGCGCCTTCCATAAGAGTTTGCGTGGAAGCGATCCTCAGGGTTCGCTCTACTGGATGGCGCGCATGATCGAAGGCGGCGCGGATCCGATGATCATGTTCCGCCGTGCGATCGCAATGGCGGCGGAAGACATCGGGCTCGCGGATCCCGAGGCGTTGAAGCTCGCCGTCGCGGCGCGCGATGCCTATCACATGCTCGGGCCGCCGGAAGGCTATCTGCCGCTCGCGCAGATGATCGTGTATCTCGCGACCGCGCCAAAGTCCAACAGTGCGAAGGTGGCGCTGCATGCGGCGCTGGATGCGGCGCGCGAGCATCCGGCGGAGGGCGTCCCGATGCACATTCGGAACGCCCCGACGAAGCTCATGAAGGAACTGGGCTATCACGCGGGGTATCAGTACGCGCACGACGCTCCGGAGGCATACATCCCGCAGGAGTACCTGCCGGAGCGGCTGCGCGGCTCACGCTTCTATGAGCCGGGCCCGTTCGGCTTCGAGAAGGAGATCGCGAAGCGGCTCGCCTGGTGGGAAGAGCTTCGAAAGCGGGCAGGGGAAGGGGAAGGTGGTGCTCAGGGTGACGCCTAATTCGAGGAGGATCGGAGCGATGAGAAGACTCGCAGTGATCGTGGCGGCCTCGGCTGCGCTGGCGGGCGGCGCGTGTTCGACGCTCGGCAAGGCCGCGTTCAAGCAGCCGGTGGTGAACCTGAAGGATGTGCGCGTGCGTGGCCTTGGGGTGACCGGGGGAAGTCTCGACGTGCTGCTGAGCGTCTACAATCCGAACCACTATCGGCTCGACGCGACGCGCTTGACGTATCGCGTGATGCTCGCCGGCGACAGCGTCCTGGTCGCGAACGGCGCGATGGACAGCCGGTTCACGGTGCAAGACAACGATTCCACGACGGTGACGATCCCGGTGAGCTTCAGCTATGCGGGCATCGGCGCCGCGGGACGCAGCATTCTCAACACGGGTGCGGTAAACTACCACGTCACTGGCGACGTGACCGTCGGCTCGCCGGTGGGCAACATGACGGTGCCGTTCTCGTCGCAGGGACGGTTCACCACGACCGGCCTGAGTCGCTGAGCATTCTAAAAAGAGGATAGTCACATAAGCCGAGAGCCCGTTGTCGTCGCCGCGCCCACGGAGCGTGCGTTGCTCGTGGGCGCGCCGCTCAAGCGTCCCGGCGCCCGCCGCGCCGTGGACGAACATCTGCGTGAGCTGGCGGAGCTCGCCGATACCGCCGGCGCGATCGTCGTCGGCGAGCTCACGCAGCAGATCGATCGTCCGCATCCCGGCACGTATCTGGGGAAGGGAAAGCTCGATGAGCTGCGCGACCGCGTGCAGGAGCTCGAGGCGTCGCTCGTCATCTTCGACGACGAGCTCTCGCCCACGCAGGGCAAGAACATCGAGGACGCGATCGGCAAGCGCGTGATGGACCGCGCCGAGTTGATCCTCGACATCTTCGCCACCCGGGCGCGCACGAGCGAAGCCAAGATGCAGGTGGAGCTCGCGCAGCTCGAGTACATGCTGCCGCGACTCACGCGCATGTGGACCCACCTCGAGAAGTTTCGCGGCGGCATCGGCATGCGCGGTCCTGGCGAGACGCAGCTCGAGACGGACCGCCGGCTCATCAATCATCGCATCAAGATTCTTCGCGAGCGACTGCACGATCTCCAGCGCGGGCGCGCGATTCAGCGCCAATCGCGCCAATCGGAGTTCAAGGCATCGCTCGTGGGCTACACGAACGCCGGCAAGTCGTCGATTCTGCGCGCGCTCTCGAATCAGGACGTGTTCGTCGAGGATCGTCTCTTCGCAACGCTGGATCCGCTGACGCGCGACGTGGATCTCGGCGACAATGCGCACGTGCTCGTGACGGATACCGTGGGTTTCATTCGAAAGCTGCCGCACGATCTCGTGGCCTCGTTTCGCGCGACGCTCGAAGAGACGCGCGACGCAGATCTCTTGCTGCACGTCATCGACGCGAGCTCGCCGACCTGGGAAGAGCAACGGATGGTGGTGGACCAGGTGCTCGATGA
>Ga0070679_100006516_pt1 | contig 10879 bp, 8 predicted proteins | sample KBSC63BmetaG_FD_65652 | JGI IMG/M metagenome (GOLD analysis project Ga0070679, IMG submission 65652) | Corn rhizosphere microbial communities from Kellogg Biological Station, Michigan, USA - KBS C6-3B metaG | ecosystem: Host-associated > Plants > Roots > Rhizosphere | place: USA: Michigan... | reverse complement strand
TCTGCCGAGGCGCTGGCCGCAATCCCCTGCCCGTTCCCGACCAGGATCATCGTTCAGGAGAATGCCGGGCTGGCGGCGACACGGAATCGAGGAGCCGCGGCGGCCGGCGGTGAAATCCTGCTGTTCCTCGACGACGACATGATTTGCCGGCGCGACATCGTCGCCCAACATGCGAGCAGCCATGCGAACGGCGCGGATGCCGTGCTCGGCCACATCCCGCTCGATCCGGCTTCGCCGCCTGGTTTGCTCGCCGAAGGGGTCGGGAAATGGGCCGAAGCGCGCGCCGCGGCGCTGAGTGCGGGCGCCCCGCTTTCACTGTTCGATCTTCTCGGTGGACACCTGTCGGTACGCCGCGAAGTGTTCGAGGCAGTCGGTGGTTTCGATCAGGCGTTCACGGCCGGCGGTACCTACGGAAACGAGGACTTCGATTTCGGCGTGCGTCTGCTCGAGAGATTTCGCGTCTGCTTCAATCCGCAAGCGGTAGCGTTCCAACGCTACGTGGTCACACCGCGGCACCACCTGCGGCAGTATTTCCAGGCCGGCTCTGCCGACGTCGCCTTTGCTCGCAAGCATCCGGAGCGGGCGGAGGAGCTCTTTCGGCTGCATGAGGCGTCGTCGTGGAAGGCGCGCGCGGTCTTACGCCCGCTCGCGGGGTTCGCGTGGGCGACGGCCGCTGTGCGCGAGGCAGCCATTGTGCTGGCGAGGATCGATCGCCGTCTCCCGCGAGCGTTGCGCCCACTGGCGGCCAAGCTGTTCTTCGCCGCGCGCGATCTGGTGTACTGGTCGGGCGTGCACGTTGCGGGCGGCATTCCCTCTAGCCGGCAAGCGCTGGTGCTGTGTTATCACGCCCTGATCGATCTTTCCGGCGATCCGGTGCTGGCCGATTACGGCCTTCCGCCGGGCCGGTTCATCCGACAGATCGAACGGCTACTGGGGCGGGGCTTCGTCTTCATCACGCCCGACGAATTCGCGGCGGCCCTGGAAGACCGGGGGCGGCTGCCCGCAAAGGCGGTCCTGCTGACCTTTGATGATTGTTACGCAGAGCTGGCGGACGCCGCACAAAGGATACTGTTGCCGCGCGGCATCCGCGCCCTCGCTTTCGCGGTCAGCGGAATGGCTTCCGGAACCAACGAGTGGGACAACATCGCAGGCTCCCGGACCCTGCGCCTGCTCGACGAGACAGGGCTGCGCGAGCTCGATACGTCCGGCGTTGAGGTGGGCTGCCACTCACGCACTCACCGTCCGCTGACCGCGGTCCCGGCGGCGGAACTGCCGGGAGAAACATCGGGGGCAGCAAATGATCTCGAGCACATTCGGCTGCCCAGGCCGCGCTTCTTCGCTTATCCGCACGGGGAGCACGATCGGCGCAGCGAAGCCGCCGTTCGCGAGGCCGGCTTTCTGGCCGCATTCGGGCTCCGCCAGGCTCGCGTCCGCAGTGGCGACGATCGCTACGCGCTGGCGCGTGTCGAAATTCTCGCGCGCGACAGCGGGTGGAGATTCTGGCTCAAGACGACGTGGCCGCGAGCTTCGCTTGTGCTGGAGGCGAGGCATCTGATGGTCAGGGCCAGGCGAAGCGTGAGGCGCCGCCTTGGGATGGCCCCCCCGCAAGCCGGCAAATCATCCGGCTGAGGGCTTACCCGGCAAGCCGCAGGAGCGGACGCAGCTTTCGTTTGATGCGCTGGCGCAGGGCGGCGCTGGGCCAGCGATAGATCCTTCGCCGGCAATCCTCGATTCGCTGCAGCAACTCCTGCTTGCTTGGAACCGGACGGCCCTCGAGGTAATCCTCGAACCAGTCGAGGAAATATTGCCGCACGGCCTCATATTGCCCGGCTTCGACGACCTTGCTCATGCAACTTTCCTCATGGCGCCGGTAGAGCAGCCAGTTCGTCGAGCTGAAATAGACCGGAGCTTCGAGATAAGCCTTACTCAGAAAGCCGGCATCCTCGTACATCTGCCGGTGGCCGGCGAAATGCTCCTCGAACCCGCCGACCTTGGCAATTAGACTCCGCCTGACGAGAATGTCCGAGGGGCAAGGAGCTCCCGCCTTGCCGAGTGGATAAAGCGCCAGCGAAGTCTCCGGCGGCCGGGACATCGCGTCCTGGACATGGCCGGTGGGCGTGAGCACGTCCTTGCCGCCATCCCAGCTGAACCACCACTTGACCATGCCGCAAACGATCCCCGCTTCCGGATGGGCATCGAGGATAGCCACTTGCTCGGCGAGCTTGGTCGGCAGCCACACGTCGTCGGCGTCGATGAACGCATCGAACTCGCCGCGGGCCGATGCCAGCCCGAGGTTGCGCGTCGCGCTCATGCCGCGGTTGGCATGGCCCGGATGCTCGACGTAGCGAACGCGATCGGGGAAGCGCTGGGCGTAATCCCGCGCGATCGCGACGCTTTCGTCCGCTGAGCCGTCGTCGGCGAGAATCAGCTCGAAGTCGCGATAGGTTTGTCCGAGCACACTCTCGATCGCTTCGGCGAGAAAGCGTCTTTCGTTGAAGAAAATGCAGATGACCGAGACGCGCGGATCGCTCATCCCAAATCAACCGCCGCCGGCAGCGACGAGCCGCTCCGGGTCCGCCAGCCTGGCGCGGAACCAGTCGATCGTCCGGCCAATCCCGTCTTCGTAGGAAATCCCGCACGACCAGCCGGGGAGGATGCGGCGAGCGATGGTCAGGTCGGGGCAGCGGTTGCTGGGATCCTGCGGCAATGGCGGCTCGAACACGATCCGGCCGTTCCCCGTCACCTTGGACACGTATTCGGCGATCTCGAGCACCGGCACCTCGCGATCGTTGCCGAGGTTCAGCGGTCCGTCGTAATCGAATGTGTCGCGCCAGAAATAGCGCGCCATGCCTTCGACGATATCGCTGGCGTAGCCCCAGCTGCGCGACTGCTTTCCGTCGCCGAAGATCGTGATCGGATCGCCGCGTAAGGCCTGGGCAATGAAATTGGACACCGCGCGGCCATCGTCTTCCCGCATTCGCGGCCCGTAGGCATTGAACAGGCGCGCGACCCTGAGGTCGAGCCCGCGCGTGCGCCGGGTCTCGAACAGCAGGGCCTCGGTCGCCCGCTTCGATTCATCGTACGACGAGCGCGGGCCCGTGCAATCGACCGACCCTCGGTAGGTTTCGGGTTGCGGCGAGACGGCGGGATCGCCGTACACCTCGGACGTGGAGGTGAAGCACATGCGCCCGCCGGGGGCGAGCAATTCAAGAATGCGCATCGCGCCCACGAGATTAGCCGACATCGTGCGGCCCGGATCGCTCATGTACCACGGCGGCGAAGCCGGCGACGCCAGGTGGTACGCTTCGTGGAAATCGATATCGCTGCGAAACGCCTCGATGTCCGAGCGCACGAGACGAAACCGCGCGTCGTCGATGTGCGCGAGGTTGGCTTCCAGCCCGGTCCAGAAATTGTCGACGCAGACGAGGAGCTCGATATCTCCCCGCCGCAGCAGTTCATCGCACAGATACGCGCCCAGGAATCCGCCGCCGCCGGAGACGAGAACTCGCTTTCCTATAGAGTTCAAGCTGTTGGCTTTCTTCGATCCCCGGTGATCCGCTGGAATATCAACTCGGTCCTGTAGCCGCAATGTCCTTGTCCCCAACGCTCGAACCGGCCGACCTGCCGCGGCGCTGCCTTGGAAAGCCGCAAGCGGTGGAAAAGGGCCCCTCTCGGGGTTGTTGGCATCGCCTTGGCCGTTAAGGCCTTAAGGCGAGCCATGACAGCACCGCTCATCTCGCCCTCGATCCTGTCGGCCGATTTCGCCCGGCTGGGGAAAGAGGTGCGAGCGATCGACGAGGCGGGCGCCGACTGGATTCATGTCGACGTGATGGACGGGCACTACGTGCCCAATCTCACCATCGGCCCCGCCGTCGTCAAAGCGTTGCGGCCGCACACCGGCAAGCCGTTCGACGTGCACCTGATGGTGAGCCCGGTCGATATGTGGCTCGAACCCTTCGCCGACGCCGGCGCGGACATCATTACCGTCCATCCCGAGGCCGGCCCGCACATTCACCGCACGGTGCAGGCGATCAAGGCGCTCGGCAAGAAGGCCGGCGTTTCGCTCAATCCGGGAACGCCGGCGAAAATGCTCGATTACCTGCTCGACGCGATCGACCTGGTTCTGGTGATGAGCGTCAACCCGGGTTTTGGCGGACAGAGCTTCATCCCCAGCCAGCTCAAGAAGATCGCTGCCGTGCGCAAGATGATCGACGCCTCGGGCCGCGACATCCGGCTCGAGGTGGATGGCGGGGTAACGCCCGAGACCGCCCGGCAGTGCGTCGAAGCCGGAGCGGACGTGCTGGTCGCCGGGTCCGCGACTTTCAAGGGCGGGCCCGAGGCTTACGCGCGCAATATCGCCGCCTTGAAAGGCGCGGGCACATGAGCGAGGGCCTGCTCCAGGCGCGCCTCGCGCTCGACGGTGCAAGGTGCGGCGAAGGAGAGTCGATGGCCATCCCGCTCGATCCGGAACCGGCCGAGCCGCTCGTCGAGCCCGGGGAGCGCAAGCCTGCCGCCAAGCCTGCCGCGAAGCCTGCCGCCGAGCGGGCCGATCCGGGACGTGCGCTGGCGCTGCGCGATTTCACGCCGCCGGAAACGACGCCCGGCGAGCGGCTGATCCGCCTTGCCTATCGCCTGGGGGTGCCGGGGCCGACGCTCGTCGCCCCGTTCCGCAAGCGCACCGCGTTGCGGCTACTCGCCACCGTCGAGAATCCCCTCCCGGGCGATCGCGTCGCCGGAATGGCGCTGCGCGCCGGCCATTTCCTCATCCACGGCATCAAAGCCCCGATCGGGCAGATGGACTTCTCGCCCGTCGCGCGCCTGACCCCGCCGGTCGAGCGCGCGATCCACGGGTTCTCCTGGCTGGCGGATCTCGAGGCGAGCGCTCCGCGCCAGCATGGCACGGCGACTGCCGAACGCATCCTCGCGGCGTGGCTCGAGGCCAATCCGCACGCCGGCAAAGGCTCGGCCTGGAAGGTGTCGCAAGCCGGCCATCGCGTGCTCAACTGGCTGGTCCACGCGCCGCTGCTGCTGTCCGGCAACGACAAGCGCTTGCGCCGCCGCACGCTCGCCGCGCTGGGCGAGACCGCGCGCTGGCTCGACCGCAATGTCGGCAAGGCGGAGGATCGCCTGGCGGAGCTGGCCGCGTGGTGCGCGATCGTCGCGGCCGGCTTGCTGCTGCCCGACGGCAAGCCGCGGCGGCTTTACGGCGAAGCGGGCCTCGTGCGTTCGCTGGGCGAGCTGGTCGGCGACGACGGCGGCGTGCTCTCGCGCAGCCCGCTCGACCAGATGGAAGCCATCGCGCTGCTGGTCCGCCTCGGCGCCTGCTACCGCGCGACGCGGCGCGATCCGCCGCAAGCGGTGCAGACGATGGAGCGGATGCTGGTCCCGCCGCTACTGACGCTGCTCCATTCGGACGGGGGGCTCGGCAGCTGGCAAGGCGCAGGTGCAATCTCTGCCGAGCGCATCGCGACTTTGGTCAAGGCCAGCGGTGTGCGCACCCGCCCGCTGCGCGACGCGCGCCAGTGGGGCTATCAGCGCATCTCCGCCGGCCGCACGGCGCTGCAGTTCGACGCGGCGCCGCCGCCGCTGGCGCGGCACACCCGCTTCGGCTGCGCTTCCACCCTGGCGTTCGAGATGTCGCACGGCGGGCAGCGGCTGATCGTCAACTGCGGCGGCGCGGCCTTTGCCGGCGGTCAGGTCCCGGTGCGGATAGAGCAAGGCCTGCGCGGGACGGCGGCGCATTCCACGCTCACGCTCGGCGAGGCCAATTCCACGGCGGTGCTCATCAACGGCAAGCTCGGCAATGGCGTCGGCGAAGTCGAGGTCGATCGGCGCCTTGTCGAAAGCGGGCAGGGCACCGCGACCCGGCTGGAGGCAAGCCACGACGGCTATGGCCAGCGCTTCGGGCTGATCCATCGCCGCATCCTGATCCTGCGCGACGACGGAACCGAATTGCGCGGCGAGGACTTGCTGGTCCCGGCGGGCCGGCGGGCCAAGCGCGGCAAAATCCCTTACGCCATCCGCTTCCATCTCGGCGCCGGGATCGAGGCGACGCTGACGGGCAGCAAGCGCGGCGTGCATCTGGCGCTGCCCGATGGCAGCTACTGGCAGTTCCTCTCCGTCGGCGGCGAAGTCATGATCGACGAGAGCCTGTGGGTGGATGGCGAAGGACGGCCTCAACCCACCGTGCAACTGGTGTTAGAAGGCATGGAATCGCGCAGCGGGGGAAGCTTCTCCTGGCTGCTCAAGAAACTGGGCTAGAACCTTACCGATGACCGATGTGACGATCCGGCGGGCCTTGCTGTCCGTCTCCGACAAGAGCGGCCTGGCCGATCTCGGCAGCAAGCTGGCCAAGGCCGGGGTCGAGCTGATCTCGACCGGCGGCACCGCGCGCGCCTTGCGCGAGGCCGGTCTCGACGTGCGCGACGTGGCGGAGGTGACGGGCTTTCCTGAAATGATGGACGGGCGGGTCAAGACGCTTCACCCGGCGATCCACGGCGGCCTCCTCGCGGTGCGTGACGATCCCGAGCATGCCGCGGCCATGGACGCGCACGAAATCGGCGCGATCGATCTCGTTGTGGTTAACCTTTACCCGTTCGAGGAAACCGTGATGAGCGGCGCCGACCGCGACACGATTATCGAGAATATCGACATTGGCGGGCCGAGCATGGTTCGCTCGGCGGCCAAGAACCACCGCTTTGTGACGATCGTCACCGATCCGGCCGATTACGACGCGCTGTACGACGAGCTCGCCGCGCAGGACGGAGCGACCACGCTCGCGTTCCGCAAGGCGATGGCGGCCAAGGCTTTCGCGGCCACCGCCGCCTACGACGCGATGATCAGCCAGTGGTTCGCTTTCGCCGACCAGGGGCAGATGTTCCCCGACATGATCGCGCTCAACGGCCGCAAGCTGGCCGAGCTGCGCTATGGCGAGAACCCGCACCAGAAGGCGGCGGTCTATGCGCCCGTCGGACCGCACGTGAGCGGCCTGCCCCAGGCCGAGCAGGTGCAAGGCAAGGAATTGAGCTACAACAACTACAACGACGCCGACGCTGCGCTGGAACTGGCCGCCGAGTTCAAGGACGGTGAGCCGGCGGTGGTGATCGTCAAGCATGCCAACCCGTGCGGCGTAGCCCAAGCCCCCACGCTGCTTCAGGCCTGGACCGATGCGCTGCAGTGCGACAGCGTCTCGGCGTTCGGCAGTATCGTCGCCGTGAACCGACCGCTCGACGGGCCGACGGCGGAAGCGATCTGCGAGATCTTCACCGAAGTGGTCGTTGCCCCGGGGGCCGACGAGGCGGCGCGCGCGGCGTTCGCCGGCAAGAAGAACCTGCGCCTGCTGCTGATCGACGAGCTGCCCAATCCCCGCCGCGGCGGACTGCTGCTCAAGCCGATTGCCGGCGGCCTGCTCGTGCAAAGCCGCGACGGCGGTTCGATTGACTCGAGCGACCTCAAGGTGGTGACCCGGCGGGAGCCCAGCGAGCAGGAACTCAAGGACTGCCTGTTCGCCTGGACCGTCGCGCGCCACGTGAAGTCGAATGCGATCGTCTATGCCAGGGACGGGGCCACCGCGGGCATCGGAGCCGGCCAGATGAACCGCCGCGACAGCGCGCGAATCGCGGCGATCAAGGCCCGCGAGGCGGCGGAGACCTATGGCTGGGCCGCGCCGAAAACCGTGGGCAGCGCCGTCGCTTCCGACGCGTTTTTCCCCTTCGCCGACGGTCTGCTCGCGGCTGCCGAAGCCGGGGCTACCGCGGTGATCCAGCCGGGTGGATCGCTCCGCGACGACGAGGTTATCGCCGCGGCGAACGATGCCGGTCTGGCGATGGTTTTCACGGGAATGCGTCACTTCCGGCACTAGGTTCCCGCGCTTCGTCGCAAGGCGCGAACAGCTCGTCGCGCAGGGCGCCATTCTGAACCATTTGAAACTCGACATTCAAACTTTCGCAAGGTCTGGGCCCCTAGCCCCAGGGGCATCCAACACGACCGCACGAAAGCTTGAGTCACCCAATGGGCATGTTCAAACCCGATCTCTATCGCGCCTTCTTCCTGGGTTTTGGGGTGACTACGCTCGTCATGGCTGCACAATTCGCGCACACCATGCTATAAGCGGGGCATGAGACACCATTTTGCCCTCCTCGCCGCCGCGCTCGCGGTAACCGCCTGCCAAACTCCCGCAAATGCTGCCGAAAGCGTCGTCGCCGCTCCCGCCGCGAAGCGCGTCGCGCATGAAGGTCCGGGTCTGAAGACGGCGATCTTCTCGGGCGGGTGCTTCTGGGGGGTCGAGGCGGTCTTCAGCCACGTCAAGGGCGTGCACAGCGCGATCTCGGGCTATGACGGCGGCGACGCCCGCAACCCGAACTACGAACAAGTCTCGACCGGCACCACCGGATACCGCGAATCGGTCAAGGTGACGTACGATCCCAAAGTCGTCCGCTACGACCAGTTGCTGCAGGTGTTCTTTTCAGTGATCGCCGACCCGACCCTGCGGAACCGCCAGGGTCCGGATGAGGGCACACAGTACAACGCGGCGCTGGTCCCGCTGAACAAGGAACAGCACGACGTCGCCGCGGCCTATCTCGCGCAGATGAAGGCCAGCGGGAAGTGGAAGTCGCCGATCGTCACCGGCATCGCCGCGGACAAGCCGTTCTACCCGGCCGAAGGCTATCACCAGGACTTCGCCGAGAAGAACCCGACTCATCCCTATATCCGCTATTGGGATCTGCCGAAGGTCGCGGCGCTCAAGAAGCTGTACCCCTCGCTGTACAACCCGACGTTCCAGATGGGTTGATTGCCGCGGCCCGGCAGGCCGCCTATATCGAGCCCATGGCCGGCCACGCGCACCATCAGCATCGCGAGCATTCGGGCGACAAGCTCCTCGCCGAGGCGGAGCACGTGCTCAGCGCGGCGGGCGAACAATGGACGCAGATGCGCGCCGACGTGCTCGAAACGCTCGCCGATCAGGAGCGCCCGGCCTCGGCCTACGATATCGCTGAAGAGCTGGGCAAGCGGCGCGGCAAGCGGGTCGCCGCCAACAGCGTCTATCGTATCCTCGATCTGTTCGTGCGTACCAATCTCGCCAACCGCATCGAGAGCGCCAACGCCTACCTCGTCAACACGCATCCCGGCTGCCAGCACGACTGTATCTTCCTGATTTGCGACGACTGCGGGCAAGCGATCCACCTTGACGACGACACTCTGACCGACGCCCTGCGCGAGGCGGGCCGGCGTCACGGCTTTGCCGATGTGCGTCCAGTGGTGGAGCTGCGCGGCCTGTGCAACGACTGCGCGAGCTGACCGCAACCGTCAGCAATTCCTCACGCAATCGTCACCGGTCGTTCATCGACACGTCCGCGTCGCGCGTGTAAGCGGCGCGCATGACCTCGGGTCCCGCAACGCCGCTGCTCGACACTGTCGATGTCCCGGCCGACATTCGCAAGCTCGAGCAGAGCCAGTTGCGGCAGCTGGCCGACGAATTGCGCACCGAGATGATCGACGCGGTCGGCAGCACCGGGGGCCACCTGGGCTCCGGGCTCGGCGTCGTCGAACTGACCGTCGCCCTGCACTACGTCTTCAACACGCCCGACGACCGGCTGATCTGGGATGTCGGCCACCAGGCCTATCCGCACAAGATCGTCACCGGCCGGCGCGCCCGCATCCGCACCTTGCGCCAGGGCGGCGGCCTCAGCGGCTTCACCCGGCGCAGCGAGAGCGAGTACGATCCCTTCGGCGCCGCCCACTCATCGACTTCGATCAGCGCCGCGCTCGGCTTCGCGGTGGCCAACAAGCTGGCCGGCGCGCCGGGCAAGGCGATCGCGGTGATCGGCGACGGGGCGATGAGCGCCGGCATGGCCTACGAGGCGATGAACAACGCCGAGGCGGCCGGGAGCCGCCTGGTCGTGATTCTCAACGACAACGACATGTCGATCGCGCCGCCGGTGGGCGGGCTCTCGGGCTACCTCGCGCGGCTGGTTTCGAGCCCGAGTTACCTCCACTTGCGCCATCTCGCCAAGAAGGCGATCCGCCGCATTTCCCGCCGCGCGCACGACACCGCGCAAAAGGCCGAGGAGTTCGCCCGCGGGATGGTCACCGGGGGCACCTTGTTCGAGGAGCTCGGCTTTTACTACGTCGGGCCGCTCGATGGCCACAATCTCGACCAGCTCGTCCCGGTGCTCGAAAACGTCCGCGAAACCGAGGAAGGCCCGATCCTCGTCCACGTGGTGACCAAAAAGGGCAAGGGCTACGCTCCGGCCGAAAACAGCGCCGACAAGTACCACGGCGTCCAGAAATTCGACGTCATCACCGGCGAGCAGAAGAAAAGCGCCGGCGGGCCGCCGTCCTACCAGAACGTGTTCGGCGAGACGCTGGCGAAGCTGGCCGAGACTGACCCGCGCATCTGCGCGATCACCGCGGCGATGCCGAGCGGCACCGGGGTGGACAGGTTCGCCGCCGCGCATCCCGCCCGCGCCTTCGATGTCGGCATCGCCGAACAACACGCGGTGACTTTTGCCGCCGGGCTCGCCGCCCAGGGCATGCGCCCGTTCTGCGCGATCTATTCGACCTTTCTGCAGCGCGCCTTCGACCAGGTGGTGCACGATGTGGCGATCCAGAACCTCCCCGTTCGCTTCGCCATCGATCGCGCCGGTCTCGTCGGGGCGGACGGGGCGACCCACGCGGGCAGTTTCGACCTCACCTATCTCGCCACGCTGCCCAATTTCGTGGTGATGTCACCCGCCGACGAGGCCGAGTTGGTCCACATGGTTTACACCGCGGCCGAACACGACGAAGGCCCGATCGCCTTTCGCTATCCGCGCGGCGGGGGCACGGGCGTGGCCTTGCCGGAAACACCCGAGCGGCTCGCGGTCGGCAAAGGCCGCAT
>Ga0070679_100006514_pt1 | contig 10881 bp, 8 predicted proteins | sample KBSC63BmetaG_FD_65652 | JGI IMG/M metagenome (GOLD analysis project Ga0070679, IMG submission 65652) | Corn rhizosphere microbial communities from Kellogg Biological Station, Michigan, USA - KBS C6-3B metaG | ecosystem: Host-associated > Plants > Roots > Rhizosphere | place: USA: Michigan... | reverse complement strand
GCCAGCGCATTGGCGCCAGCAAAGTGAGCACCGCGCCTTGCCAATCGGCGGGGAAGAGTTGCGCAAAAGCTTCGAACATATTCATCGACCTCGTGTGAGAGGTGTGCATCGATTCGCCCTGTCGGTGCGCGCGACGGCGGGAACTGGCGGGCGGCGAAAACGGGCCGTTTGGAGGCCTCTGTTTTTGACGAGCGCGTCGGACGCGGGAAACGGCTGAGCTTGTAGATCGCGCCAAGAAGCTGTTAACTGCCTAAAACGCCGATTTTCTGGCCTGACCACCGGGTTTTGGCCGGGCCCCGAACGGCACAAAAAAAGGCGGCAAATCGCCGCCTCCAGCTATGCCTGACGCGTCAAGCTCAGGTCGCGAGCGGCAGCGTAAGCGTGAAAGTCGTCCCCGACCCCGGCTCGCTGGTCGCGACCAGATCGCCGCCCATCCCGCGCGCCAGCTCTCGGCTGATCGGCATCCCCAATCCGGTGCCGCTGCTCTCACGCGCCAGCTTGCTGTCGAACTGAACGAACGGCTCGAAGACAATCGCCAGCTGCTCGGCCGACATCCCGATTCCGGTATCACTCACGATAAAGGCACCCACGCCGGGCGACGGCACCGACGTTGAGACCGTGATGCTCCCTTCAGCGGGCGTGAACTTCGCCGCGTTCGACAGCACGTTGAGCATGATCTGAACGACTTTGTCCTTGTCGGCGCGCAGCTGCATTCGCGGATCACAGTCATCGCATCGATACCAGATGCGCTTGGCGGCGCGCTGCGGCGCGGTGAGCGGGTCGATCACCTCGAGAATCTCGTGCGCCATTACCTCGGTAATTCGATATGTGGTTTTCCCCGCCTCGAGCTTGGCGTGGGTGAGCACGCTCTCGATCAGACCAAGGAGGTGCTGCTGACTGCGAAGGATGCGCTGCAGGAAATTCTGCTGTGCGTCGGTCGCCGGCGCCGGGATTCCGTCCAGCATCAGCTGGGTGTAGCCGCCGATTGCGTTGAGCGGAGTGCGTAGCTCGTGACTCATCATCGCCAGGAAATCAGCTTTGACCTTGTTGGCGTGGCGCGCCTCTGCCAGCGCATCGTCGAGCGCCGCTTCGAGACGCTTCTGCTGCTCGATGTCGGCGGTACACCCGAACCATTGAACGACCTGCCCGTCTGCGTCCCGCATCGGATCAGCGCGGACGAGCTGCCACCGGAATTCTCCAGCGGCATCACGTACCCTGAACTCCACCTCGTAAGCCTCGCCCGTTTCCAGCGCGTGCTTCCAGTGCTCTGCCGCGCGCTCGATGTCGTCGGGATGAACGAGCGCCGCCCATCCTTCGCCCAGCAGACTCGGCGCGGGAACGCCGAAATAGGCGGCCGTCCTGCGGGTGACGAAATCCAGCATGCCGTCAGGCCGAGCGGTCCAGACCTGAACCGGAATGGTCTCGGCCATCATCCTGAAACGCGCTTCACTCTCCTGGAGCGCCAGCGCCAACCGCTCGGCGGCCGCCGTGCGAGCGCGAAGTGCCGTAGTGGCGCGCGCCCGATTGATCGCGTTCCTCGCCAGCAGCGTCGCGGTTTCGGTGAGCGCGATGTCGTCGTCGGTTGGAGCGCGGGGCTCGTCGTAATACATCGCGAAGGTTCCGAGCACGGTGCCATCGATATCCAGGATCGGCGTCGACCAACACGCGGCGAGCCCGAAGGGTTCGGCGATCCGGCGGTAGTCATCCCACAGCGGATCGGTGGCGATGTCGCGCACTATCACCCGCTGCTTGCGGAACGCAGCGGTGCCGCACGAGCCGGTCGAAGGCCCGATTCGCGCGCCATCGATCGCACGGCAATACGCGGCAGGAAGGTTGGGGGCCGCCCCGTGGTGCAGCGTGACACCGTCGGCATCGAGAAGCAGGACCGAGCCGCGCATTCCCGGAGCGACCCGCTCGATCAACCGGATCAGGGTCTCGAGCGATTCGCGCAAGACAGCGCGCGATGCCGACTCTTCCTGTGCGGCCTGCTCGGCGTCTTCGCCCAGGTCGATGTCGAGATGGGTGGCGTAGGGTCGGGCCAGCTCACGATCGGTGACCCTTTCATCGACGGACGGCGCGACGTTCACGTTCATCCGCCACGCATCGTCTACCAGGACTCGTTCGGTCTCGGGTCCCAGACTCTCCTCACCGCGTTGCGGGCTTGGCATTGCTACGGCACCTACGAGTTCGTGTCGACTCGCGCGCGTTCGATCACAATCCCTAACGCGCCGGCTGCGCGGGAGACCGCGGTGGTCTCGAGGTAGTCCTAACTTGATGATACGGCGGGCGCCGGGGTTGGCAAGGGCAACGCCGCGGCGACGCGCCTACCTGGCGTAGCGGCGTCCGTAACCGATGGGGTAGAGCGGATGCTTCGTGTCGTGCGGAAGGTCGGAGTGTTGTGCTTCGACCTCCTGCATCGACGACGGCAGCTCGAATGGCAGCCTTCCCTCCGGCGCCGCGACGCCGGTGATCACGTCGAGCAAAGCGGCATCGCTAACACCAAAGTTGCCGATCAAAGCCGATGCGCGATCCTTGAGGGCCGTCAGGATCGCCGGGCGATCCAGATAGATCGTGACTATAGTCGGCACTTTCACCGCGATGCGCTCGATCTCCGTGAGCTCGGCGTTGTCGGCAGCGAAGCCAAGGTTCCCCTCGTGCTGCATCGCGCCGAAGACGTAGTTGGGATGCAGAGTCTGGAACGGAGCGACAGTGCGCACGATCGCGAGATCCGCCTGCGACAAGTCCGAGACGACCTGGAAGCCATACCGCGTCGCGGTGGTCGAGTCGACGTTGTGGAGAAATACACGGCGTCCACGCGCGGCGAGCGGCAGCAGGTTGTGCTTGTTTTCGAGAAGGACGAGGGAGCGGCGCTGCGCGGCGGTTGCTTCCGACTGGAAGGCGGCGCTGCCGACCAATGTTCCAGCCGAAGCGGTGTCGGCGTACGGATTCTCGAACAGTCCCAGCCTGAACTTTTGCTCGGCGATGCGCATCGCAGATTGGTCGATGCGTCGCTCGGAGATTTTGCCGGCCCGCACGGCGTCGATGAGGAATTGCGCGTCTTCGGTGCCGCCGAACTGGTCGACGCCCGCGTTCACTGCTTTCGCAAAGCGATCGGCCTTGGGCAGATCTTCCACGCCCCACGGCATCGCAACCCCGGCGAAGCTCGGACGCTCGCCGGCGGGGAATCCGTTGCGACAAAGGTCCGAGCAATCGTTGGTGACGGCCCAGTCGGTGACGATCACGCCATCGAAGCCGTAGCGCTTGCGCAGAAGATCGGTGAGAAGCTGTTTGTTGAAGCCGGCGCCAACCTGCTCGAGCGGTTTGCCGTCCACTCGCGCACCCTGGAGAATCGAATATGTCGGCATCACGCCGGCGACGTGCGCGGCGAAGGCGCCGCGGAATGGCTCGATGTGGGTGTCGAGATCGTCGTCGGAGAAATCCGCGTAGCGACCGTAGCTCGAGTGGCTGTCGAATCCGTTCCTTTGCGCTCCGTAACCAACCCAGTGCTTGACTACCGCTGCGACGCCGGCGGTGTCGACTCCGTTCGGTCCGTGTTGAAAGCCGGCGACGTAGGCGCGCACCATGCGACGCGACAGCGCCGGATCTTCGCCAAAGGTGCCGTTGATGCGACTCCAGCGGGGTTCGGTCGCGAGGTCGGCCTGCGGCGACAGAGTCTCCCGGATCCCGACGGCCCGGTACTCCTGGCGCGCGATGTCGGCGAATCTGCGCACGAGGGCGGTATCGCCGATGGCGGCCAGACCAAGAGTCTCCGGCCACTGCGAGAATCGACCGCTCTGGACGCTCGCGCCGAGCACGTACTGAAAGTGGTTTCTGGGATCGGTGCTGATGGTGAGCGGAATTCCAAGTCGCGTTGCCTCGGCGATCGACTGCAGCTCGTTGTTGGCTGCGGCGAGACCGCGCGGGTCGCCGCCGAGTCTGGTGATGAAGCTGTTGACGCCGACGTCGCGAATGAGCTTGCCGGTGGCGGCGGTATCGTACGCGGTTCCGACGCCGGCGCCGCCGGCTGGTCCGCGGCTCCGAGCGGTGCCGTGCATCATCAGTCCCGCTTTTTCGGGCAGCGACATTCGAGATACGAGGTCACGGGCGCGGGTTGGAGCGGGGAGGCGCCAGTCCTCGTAGGGGTCGAGGCGGCCGTTGTGGTTCAGGTCCTTGAAGCGGAGGCCGTGTTGTTCGATGATCGTTGTTGAGCGGGTGCCGAGCGTGGGCTGGGTTTGGGCCTGGGCGATGGCTGCGGTAGTCGAGAGGGCTGCGAGGACTACTGTGATTTCAAAGCACGTGGGTTTCATTGCTGGGAGCTAAGGGCTGAGAGCTTCTTTTGCATTTCTTGATCGCGATTATTTCGTCCAGATAACGATGCTGCCGCAGCCGCTCATGCCGCGCTGGAATTGTGGGGGAGCGTTTTCGCCGGTGTAAATCTCGATTCCCGCGATCCTGTTGAGACGTACCCAGTCGTTGAGCTCGTCGGGGGTGAGGTCCATGTAAAAGCCATCGATGAAATACGCAGGTGCGCATAAGCCGTAGGAGCCGCGCATCACTACCGTGTCGCCGCCGAACTCTCCGGGGTAAACCTGAAGTCCGGGCACAGTGCGGAACACGTCTGAAAGCACTACCCCTCCGCGCTTGGCGATGTCGTCGGGAGTGAGGTAGCGGCCGGTTCCAGACCGACGCCGCTGATAGAACGCATTGATGTCGCGGCCGTGAAGCGGGCTCGCGATGATGCGGACCGTATCGAGGACGGCCTCCAGCGTCGAAAGCGTGATGCGCACCGGCGGCGCTCCCGCCATGACGTTGACCTGGCGTTTGAGCGGATAGAATCCGAGTGCGCGCACCTCCAGCATGCGGCTGCCCACCGGAGCATCGGTGATCGTCCATACACCGTTATCGTCGGCGTGAGTCGTCGGACCGTCGACGATACTCACCACCGCGTTTCCGAGCGGACGGTTTCCTACCGCTGAGACCACCGTTCCGCTCAACCTGCCATCGCCGTGACGGATGCGGTGCGGAGCCAATGCCAGACTGTCGGGACGCTTCACGGTGTCGGTTGCGACGGTGGTCTGCGCCGGCCCGAGATACAGCTCACGACGCAGGAACCCGGTCGCCGGGACGTCGATCTCGATCATGTCGGTGCTATCTGCATCGTGCGCCGCCATCAGCGTCATGCTTCCCGCGCTCGGGACGTTACACATCGCGAACCAGCCGTTGTCCCCGGTGACGGCGACGAGTCGCGGCACCGTCCGCACGAGACCGCCTCGCACCAGCGACAGCTCCGTCCACTCGCCGAACACAGTCGCTCGTGCCACGGGGTTGCCATCCCGCGCATCGTGAACGGTGCCGACGATGAGCCCGACTGAATCGGACGCAGCGCGTTGCCCGCAGATGGTCGTGCGCAACCGCATCGCCGACGGAGTCGCCAGATCGACTCGCACCGGCTGCTGGCCCTCGACGCGGACCTCCCTGGTCGGTGGCTCGACGCCGAGCGAATCCAGGATCGGATGGAAGAAGCCGAGCACGTAACGGCCGTCGGGCACCCCCGCGATCGCAAATCTGCCCAATGAATCCGCCACCGCCGTCCGCGCGTAATTCGCCTGGTTCTCGGCGGCGATGAGCTGCACCGTTGCGCCCGCCAGGGGAGTGTGCGCGATGCTGTCACGCACCAATCCCGAAATGACCGCGCCCGAGCCAGCACGGGTCTCCGTGACCTGGGCGTGGAGGAGCCGGACAGCGAGCGCGAGGCCGAGTACGAGGTGGAGTCGCATGTGGAGAGCGCCTGGAATGGCTACGTCGCCCAATCTACAGGCGGGGAGAAAACGCGCGAGGTGGGGGACGCGCAGCTAAGATTGAGAGCCGGATTCTCAGCCCACAAGCATCGAAACCATGATCGTCCATCTCATCGACGGCACCTACGAGCTCTTCCGCCACTTCTACGGCCATCGCCGCTACAACCAGGGCAAGGACAAGCCGTACCAGGCGGTCGCGGGGATGCTCCACTCGATACTCGAGATGGTCGAGACCGGTGCGACCCACGTCGGCGTCGCCACCGACCACGTCATCGAGTCGTTCCGCAACGAGCTGTGGCCCGACTACAAAACCGGAGAAGGAATCGAGCCCAACCTGCTGGCGCAATTTCAACCGCTCGAAGATGCGCTGGCGGCGATGGGCGTCGCGGTCTGGCCAATGGTGGAGCTCGAGGCCGACGACGGTCTCGCTTCAGCGGCCCACCTCGCCGATCAGGATGCGCGGGTCGAGAAAGTCTGCATCTGGGCCAACGACAAGGATCTCGGGCAGTGCGTCCGCGACGATCGCGTCGTCCAGATCATTCGCAAGGGGATGCAGGTGCGGAATGCCGAAGCGGTGCGCAAGAAATTCGGTGTCGACCCCCAGCTGATTCCCGACTTCCTGGCGCTCGTCGGCGATGCGCAGGATGGCTATCCGGGAATTCGCGGCATCGGACCTTCAACGGCGGCCGCTCTGCTCAACAAGCACGGCCCGATCGAATCTTTTCCCGACAGCGTGCTCGGCGACGAGCGTGAAAACGCGCTGTTGTTCAAGAATCTGGCGACGCTGCGCATCGATGCGCCGCTCTTCGAAAATGTCGACGAGCTAGAGTGGAACGGCCCGACGCCGGCGTTCAAGGAATGGGCGGAGCGCATCGCCGATCCACGGCTACTCGCGCGCTGCGAGAAAGCGGCGGCAGCGCGCACCACGGGCTGAGCTACGCCAGGGGCGGCGGCTCCGGCTTCTTCTTCTCCACTGCAGTCACGCCCAGCCGCTCGCGATCCGTCGACGAGGGATCGAAGCCGTCGGCGCGCACGTCGAGGACGAGCGCGTACGGACTCTTCGGGGCGTACTCCTCACGAATGCGAATCGTCTCACCCGGCTCCGCCGTCGCGAGCCTCGTCTCGACGAGCTCGGCGAGGTGAGCAAGCTGCTGGAGCGATCCGCGAATGGCGTGGCTGTCGAAGCCGGGCTCCGGGTAGGTCATGATCTCGAGCGAGCCGTAGGGGCCGAAGTGCTTCTTCGTGCCGTCGGCTGCGTTGGTGTGATCGTTGGTGTAGCCGAGCAGGAGGTCGGGGAAGTAGAGCAGTCCGCGGCGTGAGCCGGTCAGGACCCATGTCCTTTTCTGATCGTCGAGCTCGCAGAAAAACCCGAGCTCGCGCCACTTCTGCTTGATCTGGTCTTCGGTGAGCTGAGGGTGGGGCTCCGTCGTCTCCCCGCCACCGCGCAGGAATTTGCGGAGATAGAAAAATCCTCCGACCACGATCGCGAGAAAGACGACCTGCAGCATCGCGACTCGCTTCAGCCCGGGTGGGTGCTCACGACAGCGAAGCCATGTCGATGACGAAGCGGTAGCGGACGTCGCCCTTGAGCATCCGCTCGTACGCCTGGTTGACGTAAGAGATGTCGATCACCTCGACATCGGAGGTAATACCGTGCTTCGCGCAGTAGTCGAGCATCTCCTGGGTCTCGGGCACCCCACCGATGCCGGAGGCCGCTATGCTCCGCCGAGCATCCATGAGGGTGAAGATGCCGACTTCCGCCGGAGTCGGCGGCGCGCCGACGCACATCATCACGGCGTCGAGGCCGAGCATCTTGATATACAAATTGTAATCGTGCTTCGCCGAGACCGTGTCGAGAATGAAGTCGAAGTATCCATTGAGCGACTCGATTTTCGCGCCGTCGGTGGTGAGCGCGAACTTGTGGGCGCCGAGCCGGCGGGCGTCCTTCTCTTTCTCGGGTGACGTACTCAGCATCGTCACTTCCGCGCCGAACGACGCCCCGAACTTGACCGCCATGTGCCCAAGGCCGCCGAGTCCGACGACGCCGAGCTTGCTGCCCTTGCCGACTTTCCAGTGGCGGAGCGGTGAGTACGTGGTGATTCCGGCGCAGAGCAGTGGCGCGACGTTCTGGAGCGGGAGCTTCTTCGGGATGGTGAACACGAACTCATCGTGGACGACGATGCGTTTGGAGTAGCCACCCTGGGTGACTTCGCCGGTGCGCTTGTCGTGGGAGCTATAAGTGAGCACCGTCCCGACGGTGCAGTACTGCTGCAAGCCTTTCCTGCAGTTCTTGCACTCTCGGCAGGAGTCGACCATCACGCCGACGCCGGCGATGTCGCCGGGCTTGAATCTTTTGACTTTGGCGCCGACTCCGATCACCCGGCCGACGATCTCGTGACCGGGTACGACGGGATAGATCGTCTGCTTCCACTCGTTGCGCGCCATGTGCAGGTCCGAGTGGCAGACGCCGCAGTAGAGGATCTCGATCTGGACGTCGTGCGGACCGGCCGAGCGCCGATTGATAGTGAATGGCGCGAGCGGGGTCTGCGGGGACTGCGCGGCGTAAGCGGGGGTCGGGCCGCCGCGAGGTGCTGTCGCCGCCGCGGGTGCCGTCCTCTTCGCGGTGCTCTTTGACCTGGTTGTCTTCCTGGTGCCGGTGCTTCGACTCATGACTGCTCCCATGCTTTCGCGCGACCCAGAGCTCTTTCCCAGCCGCTCGTGATCTGTTTGCGTGCGGCCGATTTCATCGACGGCGTAAAGCGACGGTCGACTTGCCACTGCCGGGCGATGTCTTCCCGGCTCTTCCAGAATCCTACCGCCAGTCCCGCGAGATAGGCAGCGCCCAGTGCGGTGGTCTCGGTCACCCGCGGCCTGACGACGGGGACGTTGAGCAGATCCGCCTGCAGCTGCATCAGAAGATTGTTGGCGCTGGCGCCGCCGTCGACGCGCAGCTCCTTGAGCTTGATCCCGGCGTCGGACTCCATCGCTTTCAAAACGTCCATCACCTGGAGAACGATTCCCTCCAAGGCCGCGCGGGCAATGTGCGCCTTGGTGGTCCCCCTGGTGAGGCCGACCATCGTCCCGCGCGCGTATTGATCCCAGTGCGGCGCCCCGAGTCCGGCGAAGGCCGGCACGAGATAGACGCCGCCGCTGTCGCTGACTTCGGCCGCCAGTGATTCGATCTCGTGCGCGGAGCGGAAGAACTCGAGGCCATCGCGCAGCCATTGCACCACGGCACCCGCGATAAAGATGCTCCCCTCCAGGGCGTACTCGGTGCGATCCCCAATGCGCCACGCGACCGTCGTCAGCAGGTTGTTCTTTGACGCAATGCGTTTGGTGCCGGTATTCATCAGCATGAAGCAGCCGGTGCCGTAGGTGTTCTTGGCCATGCCCGGCTTGGTGCACGCCTGACCGAAAAGCGCCGCCTGCTGATCGCCGGCTATTCCCGCGATCGGGATCGGAGTGCCGAGCAAATTGGATGTCCCGTAGATCTCGCTCGATGAGCGCACCTCGGGCAGCATCGAGCGCGGTACTCCGAAGATCTCGAGCAGCTCGTCGTCCCAGGCGCCCTTGCTGATGTCGTACAACATCGTGCGCGACGCGTTGCTCACGTCGGTGATGTGCACTCTGCCGCCGGTGAGATTCCACACCAGCCATGAATCGACCGTCCCGAACGCGAGCGCCCCCGCCTTTGCCCTCGCCCGTGCGCCCTTAACCTTCTCCAGAATCCACTGGATCTTGGTGGCGGAAAAATACGCGTCGATCACCAGCCCGGTCTTGCGGCGGATCACCCGATCCAGCTTCCGCGCGCGCAAGCGATCGCAGATGCTGGAGGTGCGCCGGTCCTGCCACACGATCGCGTTGCAGATCGGCTGACCTGTCGCGCGATCCCACACCACCGCGGTCTCCCGCTGATTGGTGATCCCGATCGCCGCGACGTCCGCCGCCCGCACGTTCGCCTTCGTCAGCACCTCGGCGGCGACGCCGGCCTGGGTCGACCAGATGTCGCGGGGGTCGTGCTCCACCCAGCCCGGCTTGGGGAAGATCTGCCGGAATTCCTTCTGCGCGACGGCAACTATGGAGCCTGCGTGATCGAAGACGATCGCCCGCGAGCTGGTGGTGCCCTGATCAAGCGCGAGAATGTGCTTCATGATTTCCAGATGATTCGATAGACGAAGCCGGCGAGCACTCCGCCAACCGTCGGTCCAACGATCGGGATCCACGAGTACGCCCAGTCGGAGCTGCCCTTGCCGGGAATCGGCAGCACCGCGTGGGCGATGCGCGGGCCGAGATCGCGCGCCGGATTGATCGCGTAGCCCGTCGGTCCGCCGAGCGAGAGCCCGATCGACATGACAATCACGCCGACGAGCAGCGGGCCGAATCCGCGCGCGAGATCGGAGCCCGGTACGAGATTGCCGGGCGACAGCACCGCCAGCAGCGCGAGCACCAGCGCAAATCCGCCGATGATTTCCGCCAGCAAATTGGCCGACGGTCGCCGGATGGCAGGAACGGTTGAAAAGACCGCGAGCTTACTCACGGGGTCGGGAGTTACTTCCCAGTGCGGCAGATAGGTGAGCCACACGATCACGCCACCCAGGAAGCCGCCGGCGATCTGCGCGGCGATGTAGCCGGGCACCAATGCCCAGCTGAATGCGCCGGTCGCTGCGAGTGCGAGCGTGACCGCCGGATTGAGATGCGCACCGCTGATCCTGTTTACGCAGTAAACTGCGATGGTGACCGCGCACGCCCAGCCCGCGGTGATCACGATCCAGCCCGAGTTCTGACCTTTCGAGCGACTGAGCACGACGTTGGCGACGACACCGTCGCCGAGCACGATCAGGATCGCCGTACCGAACAGCTCAGCGAGGATGGGAGACATGGTGCTCGGGGGAGGTTAACGCGCGACGGCTGCTTCTCTGGACCGCCGGAGCATCCAGCCATACAGCCAGACCACCGCCGCGATGAAGAGCACGACACCCAGCCACGGCGCCGGCGCGAAGCTCTCCGGCACCAATGCGATCGGCGCATCCTTGGAGAAGCCGACGATCAGGCCGGCGTTGATGACGCCCCAGATGCTCTCGCC
>Ga0070679_100006512_pt1 | contig 10882 bp, 7 predicted proteins | sample KBSC63BmetaG_FD_65652 | JGI IMG/M metagenome (GOLD analysis project Ga0070679, IMG submission 65652) | Corn rhizosphere microbial communities from Kellogg Biological Station, Michigan, USA - KBS C6-3B metaG | ecosystem: Host-associated > Plants > Roots > Rhizosphere | place: USA: Michigan... | reverse complement strand
AACTCCCGTTTCGGTTCCGGTTTCCATATCCATTTTTGCTTCTTTTTCTGCCATATGTCCGCGCACTTTAACACATGCACCGCTCCCGCGCAAACTCGGCCTAGATACCAAAAACACGCTTTGCGTTAGCCAATAATTGGCTCGAAACCTTGTCCAAATCCTCATCGCGGATATGGGCAATGGCTTTCACTATTTCCGGAATATAGGCGCTCTCGTTGCGCTTGCCACGATGCGGTACCGGCGTGATGTACGGCGCGTCTGTCTCGGAAAGAAGCATATCCAGAGGCGCATTTTTCACCACTTCGTCGTAGTCATGGGTAAATGTAAGGACGCCCGTAAACGAAAGCGTAAAACCGAAGTCTAGGAATTTCTTGGCAATGTCCCAGTTGCCTGCAAAGAAATGTGTGTCGCCTTTCACTTTCGCATGCGCCTTCAGTATCTCGAGCGCGTCGAGATAAGCATTGATGCCTCCGGCATGTTTGCCGTCACGAATGTGGAGCATCAGAGGTTTCCCCAAAGTATTTGCGAGCTCTATTTGTTGTATGAAAGTTTCAGTCTGAATTTTCTTGGTATCAGCCTCGAGTCGGAAGTAGTCGAGACCGCACTCTCCTACTGCAATGACCTTCGGGTTCTTTCCGAGCGCCAGATATTTGCCCATGTCGAAAACCTCTCCCCGTGAAGTAAACGCCTTGCCGCCTTCGCCGAGCTCTTTTTCATCGTGATGCGATTTGGAAGTATGGATCGGATGCAGCCCGATGGTTGCATAAGCACCATCATGCTTTTCAGCAAGTGCGATTGCCGTAAGTGATGTATCGTACTGTGTGCCGACGATGTTTACGCCGACATCTGCATCGAATGCTCTCTGTACCGCTTCGTCCTCTTCGCCTTTGTAAGCCGCGAAATTGAGGTGCGTATGTGCATCAAAATATTTCATTCTTTACGAGGGAAAAGGTTTTCGGGTTTCTTATTGACAAGCACTGCATCACAAATTTTCTTTGCAGTATCAGGAATAATCGGTTCGAGCATTTTCGCTATAAAGAAAAGTTCTTTGGTCATTTCAGTTATCATTTCAACCCCCTTCTGTTTATCTGACTTGATTAATGCAAAAGGTTTTTCTTTTGCAATTTTGTCGTCCAAATTTGCCACATGATCCCAGACTAGATTGCAGTATTCTTGATAATTAAATTTACCCATTGCAGTATCGAGTAGATCTTTTTTGACACGGTAATTATCTGCATCGAGTACAGATTCTGAGAGATTATCCTCAGCCATTTTCATTATTCTGGCAGCAAGGTTACCGATTCCATTCGCCAAATCTGCGTTATAAGCATCTTTAAAACTTTGCAAGGTAAAATCACTATCTTCAAATGGATGAATATGCCTCGCGAGAAAGAGTCTTAGTGCATCCACTCCGTATTCATCAACTAACGCGTATGGATCGATGACATTTCCGAGGCTCTTAGACATCTTCTGTCCGCCGCTCGTGATAAAACCGTGATAGACGATCTGATCAGTGTTCTTTATACCCGCAGACATAAGCATTGCTTGCCACATAATCGACTGAAAACGCACTTGGTCTTTGCCGGCAAGTTGCAACGTATTGCCTTCAGTCCAAAATTTCTTGAAATTGCCGCCTTCGTCAGGCCAACCGAGCGTGGAGATATAGTTGGTAAGCGCATCAAACCACACGTACATGACCTGCGAATCATCATTCGGCACAGGAATACCCCACGACATCTTTTCTTTTACGCGCGAAATGGAAAAATCTTCCAGACCTTTCTCGACAAATTTAATAGCTTCCTGCTTGCGCCATTCCGGGACTATTACACCTTCTTTCGAAAGATATTCGAGCAAAGGCTTCTGATATTTGCTCAGTAAGAAGAAATAATTCTCTTCTTCGAGCTCGATGAGTTCCATGTTGGGGTGGTTCGGACAGCGGCCGTTGACTAGCTCACTCTCTTTTATGAATGCCTCGTCGCCGACACAATAGAGGCCTTTGTACGTGCGCTTTTCGATATCGCCTTTAGCAAAACATCTGTGCCAAATTTCTTGCGCAGCCTTTACATGATCGCGGTCAGTCGTGCGGACAAAATGCAGGTCGGAGTCGAGTTCAAGTTTGTCCTTGAGCATGCGGAACTTTGCCGCGTATTCGTCCACATATTCTTGTGGAGACTTCCCTGCACGTCCTGCAGCTTCGAAGATCTTTTGCCCGTGCTCATCTGTGCCAGTGTTGAAAAAGACCTCGTCGCCCTGAAGTTTGCGGTAGCGGGCAACAATATCTGCTTGCACCATTTCAAGCGCGAAACCAATGTGCGGGTCCGCGTTCACGTACGGAAGCGTGGTTGTGAGGTAAAACGGTTTATGCATGCGGCTGTTCTTCAAAAAGATGCCCTGATTCTATGTCCCGCGCAAGTTCTTGAAGCGTACCGGCAAGCGGGACCGCAAGAATAATGCCTAAAAATCCCGCGAGCTCGCCTCCCGCGATGAGCGCAAGGATAACCAAAAGCGGCGGCACGCCAACTACGCGCGTGACGACCTGCGGGTAAATGAGATGGTTCTCAAATTGTTGCAGGATAACGTAGATGCCGGCGATAAAAAGACCAAAGACCGGGCCGCCGGAAATAAACGCGATAAGAACTCCGGGCGCAGCCGCAAGCGTCGGCCCGAAAACGGGAATTATTTCGAATACTGCGGCGACGACCGCAAGAATAAGCGGGTGCGGCACCTGAAAAACCGCAAGCGACAGGTATACAAAAACACCCATGATAAACGCGAGCAGAAGTTGTCCCTGCATCCAGAGGCCGATCTTGTGCTGGGAGCGTTTCCAGAGCCCGAGCACATAATGTTGTCGCCTTTTCGGCACGATGATGCGCAGAAAATCTTCAACACCGGTTTCGAGCACCGCAAAATAAAACGAAAATACGATAATGATAATGAATGAAAAGACACCGCCGAATATCTGCGTTGCCGCACCAAAAGGATTCGTAAGCGCGCCGGAAATGTCGAGGCTCGCGCGAACGCTTGCCATGATGTCGTTTACGGATAGCTGCGACGGTGGTGATACACCCAAGATCTGCGCATATTGGTCAAAAGCGCCGACACGGCTTATCGAATCCAGGTAACTCGGCATTTGTTGTACGAAAACCGCCAAATCTTCGAGCAAAAGCGGGAGAAAGAAGTAGATAACGAGGAAAAATATGGCGAAAAGGATCAAATAGACAATGATGACAGCGACGACGCGCGGAAAACGCAAACGCATCAGACGCACCACTCCCGGTTCTACTGCAGAGGCGATGACTATCGCTACAAGGACGTCGAGCACAAGCCAATTTACCTTAACAAGCGCCCATGCAAGTGCGAGGATGAAAAGGGTTTTTACTACGGCGCCAGTAGTGATGGAGATATGCATCTGCCTATCCATGCGTGCATCCTAGCACAAGCTCAGCTTTTTATGCGCCCGACGAGCTCACCTATAGATACTCGTTTCTGCTCTCCCGTGTCGCGATCGCGAAGAGTGACGGTATCTTTCAGTTCGGGCCTTTCGCCGAGCGTGTCGAAGTCGATAGTAATGCAGTACGGCGTGCCTATCTCATCCTGACGGCGATATCTTTTACCGATGTTTCCATTGTCATCCCACATGACCTGCACGATGTCTCTTTTGAGCATCATGTATATTTCGCGCGCCTTTGCGACGAGTTCTGGTTTGTTTTTGAGCAATGGAAATACGGCGGCTTTAACGGGTGCTATGGCAGGGACGAGTTTTAGGTATGCGCGCTTTTCGCCGCCGAGCTCGTCTTCGGTATACGCGCTCGAAAGTATTGCAAGTACCGTTCGATCGACTCCGAAAGACGGCTCGATGACATGCGGTACAAGCGCCGGCTCACCTTCTTTGTCCTGCATAGAGAGCGTTGCGCCGGAAGAATCCTGGTGCGCAGAGAGGTCAAAATCCGTACGATACGCAAGGCCATAGAGTTCTTTGCGGCCGAATGGAAAGTCGAATTCAAAATCTATCGTGCGCTTGGAATAGTGCGCACGATCGCCATCAGCGACTTCGAGTTCGTGGACAAAGCTATCATGTATTCCCACGGCGTCGTTGAAAAGATGGACATTCCTGCGCCATTCCTCGAATGCTTCTTTCCATTCGTCCGGGCGTACGAAATATTCTATTTCCATCTGCTCGAACTCACGCGAACGGAAAACGAAGTCACGCGGCGCTATCTCATTGCGGAACGCTTTTCCTATCTGCGCGATGCCAAACGGAAGTTTCGGATGAATGGAATCGACGACGTTCTTAAAGTTGACGAATATGCCGCCTGCGGTTTCAGGACGAAGGTATGAAATAGACGTCGCGTCTTCCGTGGCACCCACGGTTGTCTTGAACATCATATTGAATTGACGCACCGGGCCGAATTCACCGCCGCAATCGGGGCATTTGTCCCCTACCTGGTCTGCGCGGAAGCGGTGATGGCATTTCTTGCACTCGACGAGCGGATCGGAAAATCCGCTCACGTGTCCGCTTGCTTCCCAGACTTTCGGATTCATCAATATCGCCGCGTCTACGCCGTACATGTCATCCCTCTCCTGTACGAACATTTTCCACCAAAGTTGTTTTACGTTGTTCTTGAGCTCGACGCCGTAGGGGCCGTAGTCCCATGTGCCGGCGAGGCCGCCATAAATATCCGAGCCAGGGAAAATAAATCCCCGCCTCTTGCAAAGCGACACTATTTTTTCCATCAGATCCATCTCAGCCATAGGAGCAATGTACTAGCTTCGCGTCATTTTACAACCGTCGCATTGGTCTGGCTGAAACCGGCGTCACCGGTCACGTCGATATTGGAAGAGGATTTAGAGACTTTGGTGAGGTTGGTCGTGATGTCGTCGACGTTCTTTGTGATGGTCCTGCCTGAATCATCGGTGCCCTTGAGCACGATGTTCTCAAGTATTGCCGGCTGTTGGCCAATTTGACTCGTCGATGGCGTCACTCCTACGGCTATCGCGGCCTGACGCGGCTGGGTGCCGTTGAGGCCGACTCCAGGATCAATATCCCCCATATCCCACGTAACCGTGCTTTGTGTTTGGTTGAAGGTTATTTTTTCCGATGCAGGAGAATATATGCCGACCCATCGCACATACGGCGGCAACTGCGCAGTGAGGGTCGCACCGTGAATTTTGTTGGTCGTATTCGTGACGGTGAATACCAACGCATACGTCGTCTCCGACCCGGCTTTCGGTGGCATAGGACCGACGCTGCCGAACGGGTTGGTGTAATACAAACCTTCCGCGATGAGCTCGAGATCGCTTGCAAGTGAAATGGTCGAATTTGCGGTCGATTGTAATGTCTGTGGCACGCCAGTTTCGTCTATACGCGAACCTGCGGCGTTCACTGATATATCGAGATGCGGGTCTTGCACATTCGTAAGCTCATCGCTCGACGGCATTTGGAACGTGAACGAAACGCTTCCCTTGTCACCCGGCGCAAGATGCTCGAGCTTGCCGCTGGTCGTCGTTTTGTCCCAGAAAACGGCGCCGTCACTTGAGCGATAAAAGCCGTCAGTGGATTCAACGGTCGTGCCGTCTATGTCGAGGCCGGAGAGTTTGGCGACGATGACCGCATTTTGTATCTGGGCGGTAAGATTGTTCTGGTAGCCGATGGTCACGGTCACTTTGTCTCCCGGAGAGACGATGACGTTTTTCTGTGCGCTGTCGTTCACGTCGAGCGCAAGCTTAAGGAACGCCTGCGAAATGCTGGATTTGAACGTCACCACGGAGAGCGGCGTGTCTACCGAAGTATGGCTCGGATCGTTTCTTGTACCGCCGATGAAATGAAATATCCTGTCGTCGCCGCTATCTCCGGTAAGCGTTCCGTTTATTACTATGGTTTTCTGCTGTCCCGGATTGAAATCGCCGAGAGCCCAGAGTCCGGCGCTCGTCGGCGCGGGAGATGCGCTCGCGAATTTGAATCCGAACGGATACTCCGCGCTCAAAAGCACGTCGCGAAGCGGTGCGGCGGAGTTTGAAGTCACATTCACGGTCATTTGCACCGGCTGACCCGAAATCGCTTCGTTCTCGCCGTCAACGGAGACCGAGAGCGGCGCGGACGTGAAATTAAGCGTGTACTCGGATGAAGCCACATAAATAGAATTCGAGCCTTCTACATGATATTCGAGTTCGACTTTTACCGTTTCCTGTGCTCCTTCCTGGCCGGAAAAGACCGCTGAGACGGTGCCCTGCCTGACACCGCCCGGCTCTATAGTCCCTAGCGACTGACGCAATGTCGGCTCATCGGTCTTAAAGTCTGTCGGAGAACGCGTTCCTGCAGGGAATGTAAGCACCAGATCCGCTAGCTGGAGCGGCACTTTGTTACGATTGGTAACTGCAATCTGTAATTCGGTAACACCGCCGCCTGCAACTTGCGGCGGACCTGAAACTGCGATGGAAATATTTTGCGGCGACGCAGGAAGTGAGCCGCCGCCGATAGTAAAATAGTAAACGAAAAACCCTCCTGCACCGATGAAAAAGACTATCGCGGAACCAAGTAGCCAGTAGAGAAGCGTTCTCCCCAACCCGATACCCTGCGGCGCCACCAATATGGGCTCCATTTCCGGCTCATCGCGTTTCCAATCATCGCCGACCTGCGGCTTCGTCTCATCGAGTTCGCGGCGTTCGCGCGGATGGATTTTCTCGCTGAGCGCGCGGCTATACATCGCCTCGCGTAGGCGTTCTACCCGTTCTTTTTCGTGTTCCGGCTGAGGAGTATCCGGCATCACGAAAGTATATCATCGGCTCAGAAGCTGAGTCTCAGTGAGCGCGTGATTGATGGAGGAAAGGAGCTTTTCGCGGCGCAGATCCGCTTCACGTAGGCTCTCCACCGCAAAATCGGTGTGCGTAAAGAGTTTCGTATCGAGCGCTTCTGTCGAAATATAACCGAGCGAATACAGGATTCTTGCCACACAAATTATTTCTATTGTCGGTATTGCGGGCTCGAGGTTAAAGCGCGATGCAATCAGTGCTTCCCTCGCTTCGACGAGGGTATTAAAAAGGTATTCGTTCTGCTCTTCCCCGGCGATAAGTCGCAACGCAAGGTCGGCGATGCGCCCAAACGCCTGCGTGCCGGGCAGATTTTCTGCAGCCGCTATAGTTTCGAGCGCTCGTGCGCCGGCGACTCTCCAGCTTCTTTTGCCGCGGACGAGCGAGACATTGACCAGCGAAAAACTCTGCAGCGCATAGCGCATACGCGAAGCTTCGCGGCGGACGGCTGACGCTCTGGCACGCACGAGTCCGAAGTCGCGCGTAAAAAGTGCGTACACTTTATCCGCCTCGCCGCTTTCACGGCTGGCCAAGACTACCGCATCGGTCTGATACTTCTGGTACATCTACTCTATTATCGCAGACAAAGTACCTGCGTTAATGAAGCCGCGCGTCTCGATTTCAAGATTCTCGACACGCGCGAGCTGTTTTAGCTCCGCCTCATGAGCTTTTATGATACTCTCATCTTCGCTGGAAATCTTAAGCACCGCTTTTTTGGCCAAGTCGCTCGGCTTCAAATTAGCGGCTTTGCGCGCGCTTTGGAGAGCTCTGCGTGCCTCACGCAAAAGTCCTTCGTTGCGCAATCCGTCATCAAGCGTCGTATCGAGCGAAATGCCCGTGCCTTTTTTCTCTATTTTCTTTACATTAAGCTCGTCTGCAAGGATGGAAAAAAGTTCTTCTGGAAGCGTTGAATTTTCCGGAATGGAAAGCGCCGCGAGCGGCTGGCGTATTTTTATGCCGGCTTTCTCGCGCTCTTCGAGCGCAGACGTCACAATTGAACGCGCTACACCCATGGCCTCCAAGAGCAACTGGTTTTCTGACTTCCTTCCGAGAAGACGGGAGAAAAAGTTCGCGGTCGCGCGCCCCTCCGGCCACATAGACAGGTGCACACTCTCCTCGTCTTCCTCTTCGCGAACTGCCTGAAAGAGATATTCAGAGAAAAACGGCATCGTCGGCGCCATTATTCGCGAGAGCGCGTGGAGCACGTAACGCATCGTCGCAAGCGCGGCTCGCTTGTCCTGACCATCTTCTTTGAATCTCTCACGCGAGCGGCGCAAATACCAGACCGATAAATCGTCGATAAATCCTGCGATCGGCCGTGTCGCGACATCGAGCTGGTAGTTTTCCATCGCAGTCGTTACCTCATGTATGAGTTGGTCGAGCCGTGCAATGATCCAGCGGTCCAAAAGATTCGTGCTCTTCCAGTCGCGCGGCGTGCCGTCTTTGTACAATTTGTAGAATGCGAGTACGTTGTTGAGACGGCCGATATTTTTCTTCACTATCTCATCGACCATTCTCTCGTCGAAATTCTTGCTATCTCCGGGCGCGTTCACAGTAAACATGAAATAGCGCAGAGCATCGACGCCGTATTTGTCTATCATTGCGTTTGGTTCTACGATATTTCCTTGCGACTTCGACATCTTCTTGCCTTTGGCATCAAGAATATGCCCGAGGCAGATAACGTTTTTGTACGCTCTGCCGCGATCCATGAGGCAGCCGATGGCATGGAGCGTATAGAACCAGCCGCGCGTCTGGTCTATCGCCTCGCAGATGTAATCTGCCGGATATCCGGGACCGTCTACCCATTGCTTATTTTCAAACGGATAATGATCCTGCGCAAAAGGCATTGCGCCTGAGTCGAACCACACATCCAGGACTTCCGGTATGCGCTCGTACTCGACGCCGGCATCGTCCACGATTTTTATGTCGTCGATATACGGACGATGCAAGTCGAGCTCGAAATCATCGTTCACCGGAAGCGGTACATAGGAGAATTCTTGGACGTCCGCATACGAAAAAACCGCTTCGCGGATCCACGCGAGCGTATCTTTGTTGGACATACCGCTTGCGGCGCTCACGATGGATTCGTATCCTATGCCGTGCGAAACAACGAGCACTTTTTCTTTTTGCAGAAGCCCGTCTATTTCCTTAAGCCAGCCGCCGAAGCGCTTCTTGGCATCAAGATAGCTTTCGCCGCCCGGGAGACGATCGGAGAGTTCTTTGAATTTGCCGCGATGTTCCAAATATTTTACGAACGACGCGCCGTTGAGCTCTCCGAAATTGAATTCCTGCAAACGGTCGTCGTAGATGATATTTTTCGGGTCGATGCCGAGCACTACCGCGGCTTCTTCCGCGCTTTCTCTTGCACGGCGTATGGGAGAAGAATAAATTTTGGTTATTCCTTTCTGCTTCAATGATTCCGCCGTCTTGCGTACCTGCTTTACGCCGCTTTCGGTGAGCGCAAAATTATCCGTGGGACCGCAGAAGACGATGTTTTTTACATTTTGTTCCGCCTCGCCGTGACGCATAATGAAATACGAGTTGCCGCGCGACTTGGAACGCTTTTTCAATTCTTCTACCGAGCCTATAACGACGAACCTATGATGTTCAGCGTTCCACCAAATAGGAAGCGGCGTGCCCCAGTAGCGCGAGCGGCTTATCGCCCAGTCTTTGAGATCTTTGAGCCATTCGCCGAAACGGCCCTCGCGTATGTGTTCCGGCTCCCAATGTATCTTTTCATTCTCGTTGATGAGGTCCTGCTTTATCTGCGACATGCGGATGTACCAGGAATCGCGAGCGTAGTAGATAAGCGGCGTCTTGCAGCGCCAGCAGAACGGATACGTGTGCTCGTACTGCCAATTGACACTGAAAAGAAGTTTTCTGTTTTCAAGGTCTTCTATTATGGATTTGTCCGCTTTTTTGACGAACATGCCTTCAAACGGGGGCGCGTCTTTGGTGAACTTTCCCTCCTCATCGACCAAGTGGAATTTCGGCAGTCCCAGCGCACTGCCGAGCTCGAAGTCATCGGTGCCGTACATGACCGCAGTATGTACGACGCCGGTACCGTCTTCGATAGAGACGAAATTCGCCGGATATAGTTTGTACGCTTTTGCAAAAGCTTCCTGCTGTTTTTTCGGCGCCGCCGCGCGCAGGAACGGATAGAGCGGTTCGTATTCCCAGCCAATGAGTTCATCTCCCGTTTTTTCCTCGAGGATTTCTCCTTCCGGCGCAACAGCATCCTTGCGCGCTTTCGCGAGCCAGACACTGCCTGCCTTTGTCTTTACGAGCACATACGGGATTTTCTCCCCTACCGCGAGCGCGACGTTGCCCGGCAAAGTCCAAGGCGTCGTCGTCCATGCGAGCACATACTCATCGCGACCCAGAAGTTTGAATTTCACGTACACCGCGGGGTCTTTTGTTTCTGCATAGCCCTGCGCAACTTCATGCGAGGAAAGCGCCGTACCGCATCGCGGGCACCATGGCACGACTTTGTAATCTTTTTCCAGTAGCCCCCGCTCGCCGACTTTTTTGATAATGTTCCAAACTGACTCGATGTAGTTGTTGTCGAACGTAAAGTACGTATCGCTATGGTCCACCCAGAAGGCAATGCGCTCGGTAAATTCCTTCCAAACATCTATATAGCGCAAGACACTCTCCTTGCATTTTTTGTTGAATGCCGCGACGCCGTATGCTTCGATGTCTTTTTTGTGCTTCGATCCTATTTCTTTCTCGACTTCAATTTCTACCGGCAACCCGTGGGTGTCCCAGCCGGCTTTGCGGCGGACGTGGTAGCCCTGCATCGTGCGAAAGCGCGGTATTGCGTCTTTGAAAGCACGACTCTCCAGGTGATGAATACCGGGCTTCCCGTTTGCCGTGGGTGGTCCTTCGTAGAAAACGAACTCGCCTTTGGTAGCATGCTTATCGAGAGATTTTTGGAAGATATTATTGTCGCGCCAAAACCGGAGGATTTCCTCCTCCCGCTTTGCAGTCTCTGATTTTGCCATGTTTACTTCGCTCATTTAGGACATCCTAACAGAAAATACTTTTCAAAGAAGCAGCCGCCCGCACAATAGTG
>Ga0070679_100006507_pt1 | contig 10890 bp, 9 predicted proteins | sample KBSC63BmetaG_FD_65652 | JGI IMG/M metagenome (GOLD analysis project Ga0070679, IMG submission 65652) | Corn rhizosphere microbial communities from Kellogg Biological Station, Michigan, USA - KBS C6-3B metaG | ecosystem: Host-associated > Plants > Roots > Rhizosphere | place: USA: Michigan... | reverse complement strand
CACCGGTCTCATTCTTTGATACGATCCTTCCTGCCGTGAAAGCGTCCCTACCGGGATTTCCTCTCGCGGGCGATCTATCCCCTACCGGGGAATGGGCCCAAGTCATTTTGCGGATCGTCGGACCGATTCAGGCGGCACTTTTTATCTTGGCAGTTCGCGCACACCTCATGCGAAAAGCCAACGTCTAACTGCCGTCGCGTGGGAATTGCTTTCTACCTCAGCGCTCCGTTCTTATTCGCCACGAAGGGATCAAAAGTCCTACCACCGGGTTTGGCAGCCAAGGGAGGGGATGACGATGATGAAGCCCGCAGCATTGGCGATGTTGGTTCCGTTGGCTCTGGGCGCTTGCACAGCGAGGTCGGACGATCCTGCAGCCGGCGCGCCGAGCGCCGAATCGACGGTGCTGAGCGCTATCGGCACACCGTTTCTGATTGCGTTCAAAATCCCGCTTTGCGTCGCGACCGTGCTGGTGGTCGGCCCCGCCTCCGGCGCCTCGGCGGTGATCCCGCCCGAAGACAATCCGCAGCAGGGAATCGCGCGCCAAGTCCTCGCCGATGGCCTTAAGGACAATTGCGGACCGCCTTATGTCGTGCCGCGCTGAGGCGCGCGCGGTCGGGATCGCCCGCGCTTGCGCCGGTTGCCGGCCTCAGGCCCCGCGCAGCAGGGCTTCGGCGTTGCCGCGCTCGATCGCGCGCCGCAGTTGCGGCGGCAAATCGAGCTTTGCGAGCCCGTCCACCGCGGCGCCGATCGGAAAGAACGGATAGTCGCTGCCAAAAAGAATATGCTCGTCGGGAACGAGGCTGCGCATCGCGGCGAAATTGACAGGCGCATAGCCCTGCGCGGTGTCGAAATAGAATTTGCGGTACTCCGCCGCGACGCCGTCGGGAAAAATCTCGCGCACGGTTGCCGGAAATTCCGGCCGGGCGTTCTGGGCCATTCCCTGAATGCGGCCGACGAGCAGCGGCATGGTGCCGCCATCATGCGCGAAGATGAAACGGATGCTCGGAAAGCGGCGCGGAACGCGGTTGAGCAACAAGCTGAACATCGTGCGCGCCGAATTCATCGGCCATTCGATAAAGGAGCCGAGCACCGGCGCCTTCATATAGGAGAGCCCGGTCGAGCACGGCGCGTCGGTCGGGTGGACATAGACCACCGCCTTGCGGCGCTCCAGCTCCTCATAGAGCGGCGCGAAGCGGGGATCGCCGAGCCAGAGATCGCCATAGCTCGTCTGGATGCCGATCCCGTCGGCCTTCAAGACATCGAAAGCGTATTCGACCTCCTTAAGGCTGTCATCGATCGCCGGGAGCGGCAGGGCGCCGAGGAGGCCGAAGCGGCCTGGATGGTCGCGCCGAAGCTGCGCGACATAGTCGTTCCAGGCGCGGGCGTTGCGCCGGGCGGTCGCCGCATCGACCGATCCCCAGCCCGCGGCGGCAGAGACAAAGCCGGTGGCGACGCCGTTGCGGTCGAGTTCTTCGACCGCGCGCTGCGGCGTCCACTCCGCCGGGCCGCCGGCGACGCGCGACAGCGGCGAGCCCGGCATGACGATGTGATAGTGGATGTCGAACCGCCCGTCGCCCTGCATCGTGCAATCCTCTCGAGTGCGCCGTGTCTATCGCGCCTTGGTGGCGCCCGCCGCCTCCCAGACTTTCTGCCACAGCGCGTCGACATGATCGCCTTCGGCAAGAATCGTCTCGTCGCGCAGCACGATCTTCTTGCCGATGATCTCATCGGGGAAAGGCAGGAACTCCTTGCCCTTCAGCTCGACATTCACCGGAACCTGGCGTGCGTAGTGATAGGCCGCCACCTGGCCTTCCTTGCTGAGATACCAGTTGACGAAGAGCTTGGCTGCGTCGACGCGCGGCGAGCCGCGGAAGACGCCGATATAGCCGGCGCTCGCCGGAACCGGCGACGGGCAATCCGCCGCGACGGGAACGCCTTTGCGCTTGTCGCGATCGACGACATAGTCCTGGACGGCGGCGAAAATGTCGAACTCGCCCACGGAGATGAGCTTGTTGGTCGCGGCGAGCGTCTCCTTGCGATATTGCGCATGTTGCTCGTTGACGAGCTTATTGAGGAAATCGACCAGCCACGCCTCGCCCTTCACATGACGAAGCTGCGGCAGCCACGCGACGCTCGCATTGTACATGCCGATCTTGCCGTTCTTCCACCGAGGATTGGTGATGAGATCGTCCCAGCTTTTCGGCAGATCCGCCGGCTTCACCCGCTCGGTCGAATAGCTGAGGCACCAATAGTTCATCTTGTCGGCGCCGTCGGTTCCGGCTTTCGTCTTCATCTCGGGCCAGAGATGGGCATAGGCCGGCAGCGTATTGATCTTCTCGAGCGCATTCGCGGCGCGGTAATCCACGTAATTCGTGTCGTAGCCGGCGACGATGTCGGCGATGTAATTGCCCGCCTGGAACGCCACCAAAGGCGCGATCGCGCGCTCGCGGCCGATGCCGCGCGTGTAGTTCAGCTCGATCCCCGGATAGCGCGCGCTGAAGGTCTTGCTCATGCCGGCGAATTCCTGCTCGCTCATTTGCAGGCGAATTTGCACCTTGCCTTCCTTCTTGGCGGCGGCGAGAAGCGCCGGCGGCACGGCGAGCTCTTCATCGAGCCCCTTCATGATCGCGGGATCGAGCTTTTCCTCGCTGAGGATTTTCTGAATGTCCGGCGTCAAATTCTCGGCCCGCGCCGGCAGCGCGATTGCGCAAAGGACGGCAGCACCGATCGCGAGCGCCCGGTATGTGTGCGGCATCGAAAGCTCCTCCCTGGCGAGCGCCGATTTGCATGCAGACGGCGGCGCTTCTTCTCTCGCACTATACCGCCCGGCAGGACACGCGCAAGAATTCCGCGGGCGAATGAGGCTGGCCGCGGCACACATCCTCGATTAAAATCCGGACTGCGGGAGCGAAACGACAACAATGGCGGTTCCGACGGGGAGAGACGGGCGGATGACGGCCGCGATTGCCGCGCGTACCGGCCAATGGCAATGGCCGCGCGTCTCGATCGGGCCTTATCTCGTGCTTGCGGTGCTCGCCGCGGCCGTGTTCGTGCCGCTGATCTTTCTCGTCATCGGCAGCTTCTCCACCGCGCGCATCCCGACCAATACCAATTGGAGCACGATCAGCCTCGCGAATTACGCCGCGATCTGGCTCGATCCGCAAACCTATCGGCTGCTGCTCAACACGGTGATCTTCGTCGTCGGCGCGACCGCCCTCGGCATCGCGCTCGCGGCGCTGCTCGCCTGGCTGGTCGAGCGCACCAACGTGCCGGGAAAAGCCTGGCTCTATGCGGTGATCCCGATGACGCTCGCGGTTCCGGGATTGCTGCAAGCCATGTCCTGGGTGCTGCTGCTCTCGCCCAAATCGGGCTTCGTCAACCGAGCCCTGATGGCGTGGTGGGGCCTCAGCGCCGCGCCGATCAACATCTACACCCTCTCCGGCATGGCGTTCGTCGAGGGGCTGCATCTCGTACCAACGGCCTTTCTCATGCTGGTGCCGCTGCTGCGCACCATGGACCCGGCGCTCGAGGAAGCAGCGGCGATGGCGGGCGCGTCGCCGGTGTCGATCGTGCGCCGCGTCACCTTGAAGCTGATGCTGCCGGGGATCGTCGCCGTCTCGATCTATCAGACGATGACGGCGCTCGAAGTGTTCGAGATCCCCGGCGTGCTCGGCATGCCGGTCGGGCTTCACGTTTTCGCGACCAAGATCTATGCGATGCTGCAATCGGCGACCGGCGTGCCCGCTTTCGGCCAGGCGAGCGCGCTCGGCATGCTCTATCTGCTCCTTGGCATGACCGCCGCGGCTTTCTACTGGCGCATGATCCACAAATCCGAGCGCTACGCCGTCGTCTCCGGCAAGGGTTATCGCCCGCGCGTCATCGATCTCGGGCTGTGGCGCTGGGCCGCGCTCGGCGTCATCGCGCTCTATATCTTCCTGACGATCGTCCTCCCTTTCCTCGTGATGCTTTACATCTCCTTCGTTCCCTTCCTGCAGCAGCCGAGCTTCGCGGTGCTCCGCTCCCTCACCTGGAACCACTACGAATTCCTCTGGACGTATCCCAAATTCGCCGACACCTTCTGGAACACGATCGAGATGGTGGTGCTGACGGCGACGGCGACGGCGGTGGCATCGTTCCTCATCTCGCTCGTCGTCGTGCGCTCGAAATTCTGGGGGCGGCGGCTGGTCGACCAACTCGCCTTCATGCCGCATGCGATTCCGGGCATCGTCGCCGGCCTCGCCTTTTTGTGGCTCTTTCTCGTCACCGGCCTCTTCGGCACGGTGCTGTCGCTCGTCATCGGCTTCACCGTGACCTTCATCGCCTATGGCAGCCGCGCGATGAACGCCGCCCTCTTGCAGATCCATCGCGATCTCGAGGAAGCGGCATTGACCGCGGGCGCATCGCCGCTGCGCGTCATGCGCCGCGTGTTCTTTCCGCTGCTGCTGCCGACCTTCGTCGGCCTCTGGATTTGGGTCGTGCTGCTCGCCGTGCGCATCGCCGGCCTGCCGCTGGTGCTCTATGAAGGGCCGCGCAATCAGGTCCTCGCCGTCCTCATCTGGAAAATGTGGGACGATGGCGATATCGAGGCGGTCGGCGCAATCGGCGTGCTGCTCATGGCGGCGCTGTTCGCGCTTGTCCTCCTGCTGCGCGCGATCGGCTTCCGCCGCGCCGCCGCGTGACGGTGATCAGCCCGCTTCGGCGTTGATGTCGGTGCGGACCTTGGCGACGCTCTCCCAGAAGACAATCCGCGATCCGGCCATATCAACGTCTCCTGATCGGAGAAACCGGGTCGAAAGCCATGATCGCTTCGAGATTGAGGGTCGCCAGCGTCGAAGGATGACTGCAAAGCGCGACGGCGACGCGGATGCCGTGCGCCGGATACTGCTGGTCGATGCTGCCGATCGCCTTGGTAGCGTTGCGCGCGAGATGGACGGCGATGCCGCGCACCGCCTGGTCGAGCTTGCCTTTCATGAAACAGCGGGCGAGTGCGTCGTGCTCGCGCGCGAAGACCATGGTGTCCGCCGCCACTTTCGACGAGAAGTGGCGGCGCACGCGGTCGGCGCGCTCGGAGAAAACCCGGATCGCGTCGAGCAGCATCGGCGAGGAATACTTAACGAGGCTCAAATGGAATTCGCGGTGGATGCCCGACCACCATTCGTCATTGGGCGGCGCCACCGAGTTGACCGCCGCCAATTGCTGCGCCAAATCCTTCCGGTCCTCGGCGGTGAAGCGCGGCAGGGTCACGGCGACGCCCAGGGCCTCGAGCAGAATCCGAATGGCGTAGACGGTATCGACCTGATCAGTCGCAATCGCTGTTACCCGCATGCGCTTTTGCGGCTCCGCTTCGACCAGACCTTCGGCCTGGAGCATGCGCAGCGCCTCGCGGATCGGCGTACGGCTGACTCGGTAAGTTCGGGCGAGATGGACCTGATTGAGGATCATGCCGGGGCTGAGGCGACCCTTGACGATGTCGGCGCGCAACGCCGCATAGAGGTCGCTGGCGCGCCGCAAGTTTCCGGCGTCCACGTCCAGCGCCGCGGCCGGTTCGACCAATTGCTGAGCGTGCGCGCGCAGCGCGACCGCGGCGGCAGAGCCGCTGCTCTCTCGCGTTTTGTGCCGAGATCTGGCGGCTTTTCCCGCGGTTCGCGTCGCCGGCCGCATGACCGGACTCCCTTCGCCTTGAGAGCTTTTGAGAAATGTATGCAATAGCGATTCAAGTGTATGCACTTCTGACCGGGCGATGCAAGGGCCAAGCGCAGGGGATCGAGAATCGCGGTCCGGCGGCGCATCGCGCCGGCTATACCTGACGGCACGGCCGGCCGAAAAAACGGCTAAGGCGACGATATCGGCAGGAAGTCGAGATCCTCGAACCGCGTTGCGGCGAAGAAATCGGCGTGCTGATCCTGCGGCAACGGCCAGAGGATCGGCGTGCCGTCCCGATCCGAGTACCAGTTCTTGCACCCGACCCAAACCGTGCCGGGAAAGGCGTCGCGCATTCTCGCCCGGAATCGCTCGGTCGCCGCTTCGCTGGGCGCAACCGCGGCGCCGCGGCGCTTGGCTTCGTCCATCAGCCGCAGGATATAGCCGATCTCGTGCTCGAGCCCGATCGGCACCGGCACATTGTTGAGCGGCGCGAAAGGCCCATAGAGCAGGAACAGATTGGGGAACCCCGGCACGCCGACGCCGCCATAGGAAAAGACGCCGTCTTTCCACACTTCGTCGATCGAGACACCATTAAGCCCGGTCACCCGCATCGGCCGCATATAGGCGTGGGTGTCGAAGCCGGTGGCGTAGACCAGAACGTCGAGCGGCAAGCGCGCACCATCCTCGAACTCGACGCCTTCGGGCACAATGCGCGCGATCTTGCGCGTCTCGATCGTTACGTTCGGGCGCTGCACGGCCTCGTAGTAGTTCTGATCGGATTTCGGGATGCGGGTACAACCGAGATGATAGGAGGGCGTCAGCTTCTTCTTCAGCTCGGGATCGCGGATCACATCGAGATAGGAGCGGAACTCACGCTCCATCGCCTCGCGCTGCGGCCCGGGCTTCAACCGCCACGCATCGCCTTCGATGATGAAATCCCACAGCTCGCGCTGCTTCTTCTCGTATTGGCCGGGCAGACGCAGCTTCATGCGCTCCCACCAAGTCGCGCCGGGATTTTCGCGGATGTGAATCCATTGCGGGCGGCGGACGAACTGCGTCACCTGGACATCCTTCCACGCGAGCGCCTCGGTGATCTGGATGCCGCTGCAGCCCGCCCCAATCACGCCCCAGCGAAGCTTGTCGTCATAGGGTATGGAATGATCCCAGCGCGCGGAATGAAACGCTTTCCCGGCGAAGCTCTCGCGCCCCTCGATCTCGGGATAGAGGGGCTTTGCCAGGAACCCGGTGGCAACGACGAAGAAATCGACCGTGTCGGTCTCGCCCGCCGCGGTTTTCAGCTGCCATTGGCCGGCCGCGGCATCGAACCGCGCCGCGACGATCTCCGTGTTGAAGCGGATGTGCTTCAACCAGCCGCGCTCGCGCGCGACCTTTTTCATGTAAGCGAAGATTTCGGCTTGCGGCGCGTATTTGCGCGACCAATCGTAATTGGGCTGGAACAGGAACTCGTATTGCCGCGATAAGACGTCGACGAAGAGCCCGGGGTAAGTGTTGTCGCGCCAGGTGCCGCCGATCTCGCCGGCCTTCTCATAGACCGTGAAGGCGACATCCGGCCGGCGCTGCAGCATCTCGGCCATATAGAGTCCGGACATGCCGGCACCGACGATGGCGACGCGAAGCGGGCGATCGGTCATCGGCGGCGAGCTCGCGACTTTCAGTCCGCCATATCGGCGAGAGCAGCCTCGCGCCGCGCGCTGTGATGCGGCACGAGGTCCTGCCATTTCGCGCCCGGCACCAGATCGGTGTCCGCAACGCCCTTGATGCGCGCAACGCTGGGCAAGATCGGCGGCTCGATTCCATCGGCGAGGCCGCGCGCGGCGGTGAGCAATAGCCGGCGCAGATGGACGATCGCGGCATCGGCCGGCACCAGATGCTCGCGGGTGCGATCGAAGATCGGCCCCATCGACAGCGCCACGGCCGCGTCTTCCTGCTCGAGGCCGCGAAAGCCGCCCCAGCGCTCCTTCATCGCCCGACGATCCTGGCCCATTCGGTTTTCCCATGTCGCGCGCCAACGGAAATCGCTTTCCGAATAGAGCCGCGGATCGCCAATGCCGCTCAAAGAGCGATGATGCGCGCGGTCATAGGCCGCGTTGCCGTGCACGATGATATAGGTCGAAGTGTTCTCGTCATCGAGCGGCACCTCGAAGAGGGTCGCGACGCGCGCCTGCGCCGGGATCACGCGCGTGAACGGCAGGATGAAGGGCACGATGCGCACGCTGTCGCCGCCATCCGGGCGCTTGCGGATCGCCGCATAGTGGAAGCCGAAATCGGTCGTCTCGATCGAGAGCGCCGGCGCGTTGTCGTCGACCGCGAGCGCGCCGGGATTGAGCGCGTCGGCATTGGGCGTGAAGCTGTTGCTTTGCCAGCCGGGCCGCGCCTGATCGGAATGGAGGATGCCGACATGCGAGCTGTCGAGCCCGCCCTCCAGCAGCTGAAGATAGTTGCAGTTGAGATCGACACGCTCGATGTTGCGATGGCTCGCCGGCGCCTCGATGAAAGGGAAATCCGGGAAGCTCGGCATCTTGTCCGCCGGCCCGAAATAACCCCAGATCAAGCCGCCGCCCTCGCGGCACGGATAGGTCATCGCGCGAAACCGCGCCTGATACGCCGGATTGGGATAGTTCGGCGAATCGAGCAAGCGCCCTTCGACATCGAACTTCCAGCCATGATAGAGGCAGCGTATGCCGCAATCCTCGACGCGAGCGAGCGCGAGCGACGCGCCGCGATGGGGGCAAAGCTCGTCGAGGAGGCCGAGCCGCCCCGCGCTATCACGGAACAGCACATAGGTCTCGCCGCAGAACTGCGCGCGTATCGGATCGCTGTCGGCGTGCTCGACTTGGCTTGCCAAGGCGATCGGCGTCCAATAGCGGCGAAACACCTGTCCCATCGGCGTTTTCGGTCCGACGCGGCAGAGCAGCTCGTTCTCGTCCTTGCGCATGCTGGCTTTCCGTACCTCTTGACCGGCTCTCGCTATTGGGGATGCGTCGGGTCCTTCACATCCTTGATCGTATCGATCACGACGTTTTGCAGCTCCCCCTTCACCTTCTCCGTCTTCGTCACATAGATGTTCTGGACGATATCGCGCGTCTTCGGATCGATGGTGAAAGGCCCGCGCGGGCTTTCGACCTTCATGCCTTTATAGAGAGCCATGACGTCGTCGCCGCTTGCCTTGGGTCCGAGCTTGGCAACGGCGCGGTACACCAGCTCCATCGCGTCATAAGCGGCCACCGCTGCAAAGTTGGGCTGGTTCGAGGGATTCTTTCCGTACAATTTGTCCCAGGTCGCCCACAACTGCCGGTTCAGCGTGTTGTCGGTGTGCTCGACATAATGGTTCGTCTGTATCACGCCGAGCGCGCCGTCGCCGATCACCGGCAGATCGGTCTGCTGGAGCTGCAACGGCCCGATGAAGGCGATGCCCGCAGGCTTCAGCCGCTCGGCCCAGGTGCCGACCATGATCTTGGTGTTGGCGCCGCCGGTGCCGAAGATGAACACGGCTTGCGGCTTGTCCTGGAGAACGCGCTCGTAATAAGGCGTGATGTCGGCGACAGTCACCGGATATTTGATGACCTGCGTCACCTTCCCGCCGGCGGCCGTATAGGTTTTGAGGAATCCGGCATAGGAATCTTCGCCGGCCACGTAATCCGCGATCACCGCGTCGATATTCTTGATGTCGTGCGTCGCCGCCCAGCTGCCGAGCGGCGAGGATTCCTGCTGCAAGGTGAAGCTGACGCGGACGAAATAGGGCGATTTCTCGGTGATGAAGCCGGTCGCGGCGTTGGTGATGATGGTCGGCACCTTGGCCTGGCTGATGACATCGGCGACGGCCAAGGCATCGGGGCTGAACACGTAGCCGGCGAGGAACTGGACGCGGTCACGCAGGATCAACTCGGAGCTGAGCTGCTTCGAGCGGGCGGGGTTGATGCCGCCTTCGTCGCGCATCACCACCTCGATCTGATTGCCGTTGACGGTCTTGCCGTGAAGCTGCTGATAGACCTCGACGCCGCCCTTGGTCTCGACGCCCCATTGCGCGTATTCGCCCGAGAACGGCACGATCAGCCCGACTTTCACCGTCTCGGCTGAAGCATGTCCAGCCGCCCCCAACACCAGGACGACGGCGCCGATCCGCAACAAGCGTGTCATTTTTCTTTCCTCCCGAGAGGGCAGACAAAGGCTTGTCCGCCCGCGCCGCATCAATCTCGCGCGGCGGCACGAGCTTGGCAAGCAGCGATTGAGACATGGGCGTCAGCGTCTGGCGCGCTGCTCCGGGGTATGGTAACCGGTAGCGATGGCCTATCTCACGATACTGCTCGATGGCACCGCCTATGGGATGGTCCTTTTCATCATCTCGGTTGGCCTGACGGTGACCATGGGGCTGATGCGCGTCGTCAACCTCGCGCATGGCGCCTTTGCGATGATCGGCGGCTATGTGGCGGCGACGATCATCGAGCAGGGCGGCGGGTTCCTTACCGCGATCGTCGTTGCGAGCCTGGCCGTGGGCGCGCTCGGCGCCATCGCCGAGCTCCTGCTCTATCGCCCGCTCTACCGCCGCGGCGAGCTGGCGCAAGCCTTGATGACCTTCGGCTTCACCTTCGTCGTCATCGCGGCGCTCACCGCGCTCTTCGGCACCAACGTCAAGACCCTGCCGGCGCCGGCACTGCTCATCGGCCTCACCGATCTCGGCTATACGCACTATCCGACCTATCGCCTCTTTCTCATCGCGGTCGGCGCGGTGACGGCACTCTGCCTTTGGCTCTTGATCGATCGGACGCTCTACGGCGCGCGGCTGCGCGCCGCGGTGGACAATCCGCACATGGCCCGGGCGATCGGCATGGATGTCAATCTGCTCTTCACCGGTACCTTCGCGGTCGGCTGCGCGCTGGCGGCGTTCGGCGGCATCATCGGCGCCGCCCTGCTGCCGCTCGAGCCGTTCTACGCGCTGCGCTATCTCGTCACCTTTCTCATCGTCGTGATCGTCGGCGGCGTCGGCAATTTCAAGGGCTCCTTCATCGCCGCACTCGCCCTCGGGATCATCGATACCGCGGGGAAATTCCTGCTGCCCGGGACATCGGCCTATATCATCTATGTGTTGGTCATCGTCTTGCTGCTGTGGCGGCCGCACGGCTTGGTGCCGGCGCGATCGGCGCCATGAGGACGGCGATCGACAATCCAGGACCGGCGCTCGCGCAGCTTGGCGGCGGCGATGGCCGCCTGCGCTGGGCCTGGCATATC
>Ga0070679_100006502_pt1 | contig 10897 bp, 12 predicted proteins | sample KBSC63BmetaG_FD_65652 | JGI IMG/M metagenome (GOLD analysis project Ga0070679, IMG submission 65652) | Corn rhizosphere microbial communities from Kellogg Biological Station, Michigan, USA - KBS C6-3B metaG | ecosystem: Host-associated > Plants > Roots > Rhizosphere | place: USA: Michigan... | reverse complement strand
GCCCCGCGTAGACGCCGCGCATCCCGTCGACGCGACCGGCGAGTGCCTGCACCACGCCGGTCGCCTCGCGGTCGTCGCCGAGCACGAGCACGTCCAGGTCCATCCGCTCCACGTCGGGATCGACGAGCAGGACCGCGCTGAGGTGATGGAACGCGGCACACACCCGCGAGTCGGGAAGCAACGCGGCCGCCTGCTGCGCCGCGCTGCCCTCCGGTACGCGCAGCGGGTACGCGCCCTGCTTGTCGAAGCCGAGCGGGTTGACGCAGTCGACGACGATCCGTCCGGCCAGGTTGTCGCGCAGCCCGGCGAGCAGCTCCGCGTGGCCCTCCCACGGCACGGCGACGATGACGACATCGGTCGCGCACGCGGCCGCGTTGTCGCCGCCCGTCAGCACTCCCGCCGGTACCCCCGGGAGGGCTGACAGCGCGGCGGCGGCCACCTCGCCGCGCGGCGCGGCCCGGGACCCGATCACCACGCGCTGCCCGGCCCGGGCCAACCGGTAGGCCAGCCCGCGCCCCTGGTCGCCGGTGCCGCCGAGGATGCCCACGGACAGGCCGGAGACGTCGGGCAGTGCATTCGCGTCCATCGGCATCCCGTCATTCTCGCAGACGCTCGGGACCGTGCTCGTGCCGTGAGCCGGCACTTGGGCCGGATCAGCAGGGCGGCGCTCATCAGGCGCCGTCGCGCTCGAACAGCACCCGGCGCTGGCGCGGACACGCGACGGTCAGCACGACCGGGATCCGGGTGCCCAGCTCGAAACCGTCCCCGGCGCACTTCGCCTGTACCGCCGGGTCGTCGATGGCGACCACCGCGCGGGTGGGCCGGTCGTGGCCGCCCGGCTCGATGTCCAGTACGGCCGCCTCGAACCGCTCGCCGACCCGGTTCTCCATCAGCACCGCCTCGGTCAGGTCGATCGCGCCGTGCGTCGCGGCGCCCGCGCGGTGCCCGCTCGCGGCCATCGCCTCGGGCAGCTTCGCGAGGTTGGCGCGGGCCCAGTCCGGTACCGGCGTGCCGGCGTGCAGCGCGAGGCACACCTCGGTGGCGTACCGGTCGGCCAACCGGCGCAGTGGTGCCGTCACATGCGCGTACGGCGCGGCCACGGCGGCCTGCTCCGGCTGGTCGGGTACCGCGCCGTCGAACGCCGTGTACCCCGCGCCGCGCATCAGCTCCGCGACGTGGTCGAGGAATGCGGCGCCGCGCGGATCGCCCGCGTCCACGGCGGCGATGACCCGCCCCGGGCCCGCCCCGTCGGGCCACGCGATGTGCAGCGACGCGGCCGCCTTGCGCAGGTTGACGATCGCCTCGGGATGCGGCGGCGGCATCGTGCGCAGCAACCCCACCTTCCCGTCCAGCATCAGCCGTGCCGCGGCCATCCCGGTCAGCAACGAGATCTGCGCGTTGAAGTCCTCGACCGGCTCGGGCCCCTGCAGCACCAGCCGCCAACCGCTGCCGTCCTCGGTCGGCTCGACCTCCTGCGCCGGGATCGGCAGGTTGATGGCGCCCCGCTGCAGCCCGCGCTCGATGAGCAGCTTGCCGAGCTCGGGCAGCAGCGCGATCGGCTCGGCCACGCTGCCCTTGGCGACGTCGGCCTGCACGGCCGGGTAGTTGAGCTTCGCGCGGCTGCGGATCGCGGCCCGCTCCACCCGTACCCGCGTCATCGCGCCGTCGCCGTCCAGCTCGATGGTCCACACGACCGCCGCGCGTACCTGGTCGGGCAGCAGGCTCGCGGCGCCCTCGGACAGCACCGGGGGGTACAGCGGTACCTTCCCGTCGGGCAGGTAGACCGTCTCGCCACGCGCCCAGCTCTCCGCGTCCAACGCGCCGCCCGGCCGCACATGGCTGGCGACATCGGAGATGGCGTAGTGCACCCGGTACCCGTGGCCGGACCGCTCCAGGTACATCGCCTGGTCCAGGTCCATGGACGTGGGCGGGTCGATGGTGACGAACGGCAGGTCGGTCAGGTCGGGCAGGCCCGCGGGCGCGACAGCGGCGGCACGGTCCGCCTCCGCCTGCGCGTCGGGCGGAAAACTCGCGGGCAACTGCAGCTCATGCCGCAGCGCGGTGAAGTCGATGCTGGGGGCGACGACGCGTCGGATCACCGGTCAGTCATACAACGCGCCACCGCATGGCGCCACCCCGCAGCCGTGTCGGCTGCGGGGTGGCCAGTGTGCTGCGACCGACCGTCCGGTCAGGACCCAGTCGTGGAGGTAGCCCTCGCGGTCGTGGTGCGCTTGGCCGGCGTGGACCGCCGCGCAGCCGTCGTCTTCTTGGCGGCGGTGGTGCGCTTGGCCGGGGCCTTGCGGGCCGTCGTGGCCTTCGTCGCGGTCTTGCGCGCGGTCGTGGCCTTGGCCGTGGTCTTCTTCGCGGTCGTGGCCTTCTTCGCCGCCGTCGCCCGGGTGCCGGTCGTCTTGGCGGCGGTCGTGCGCTTGGTCGCGGTCTTCTTGGCCGGCGCCGCCTTGGTCGCGGTCGTCTTGCGAGCCGTCGTCCGCTTCGCCGTCGTGGCCTTCTTCGCCGGGCCGGTACCCGCCGCCGCGGTGGTCTTGCGGGCGGTGGTCCGCTTCGCCGGCGTCGCCTTGGCGGCGGTCGTCTTCTTCGCGGTGGCGCGCTTGGCCGGGGCCTTCGTCGCGGTCGTCTTCTTCGCAGCGGTGCTGCGAGTCGTGGTCTTCTTCGCGGCGGTGGTCTTCTTCGCGGCTCCGGTCGTCTTGGTCGCGGTCTTGCGGGCGGTGCCGCCCGCGGCCGCTACCGTCTTCTTCGCAGCCGCGCGCGTGGCGGCCGCCCTCTTCGTGGCCTGCTTCGCAACGGCCATAGTTTCTCTCTCCTTACGGGGAAGGGTCACGGCGTCTCGCCTGACCAGCGGGCGTCCTCCGCATCCCACTGCTCATTCCGCGCGGCGACCTTCTCCAGCGCGTGCTCCGCCTCATTCGCGGTGCCGTAAGGGCCGAGGCGGTAGCGCTCGGCGCACGCGTTGTCGTCCGTCTCCACGCGGTTGTGCCGCAGGCACCAGTAGTACCTGGTTGAGGACCCGCTGCTACTCATGACATCACTGTGCACCGCAAACCTCCCAAGCGCTACCGATTCACACAGAAAGTCGAGGCGGCTCCACTGTAGACGCAGCCGTCGACGACCCACTTCAAGCGCCCTGTACCCGATTCGAGCCCATCGAAAACCGTTACGTTATAAGCGATGTAGCCGCGATCGTCCACATCGGGCAGTCGCGCGGAGCCGCTGACGCGCCACAGAAAATTTTTTGGTCGACGAGGACCGCTGGATCGCCTTCGTCCCCTGTGGAGGGTCCGTGGATAGAATCGCGACGTGACGTTCCGCGGCTGGCCGGCCGAGGCGCTCGACTTCTACGAAGGCCTCGAGGCCGACAACTCAAAGACCTACTGGACCGCGCACAAGTCGGTCTACGACGAGAACGTGCGCGGTCCGATGGACGCGCTGCTCGCCGAGCTGGAAGCGGAGTTCGGCCCGGGAAAGGTCTTCCGGCCCTACCGCGACGTGCGGTTCAGCGCGGACAAGTCGCCGTACAAGACGAACATGGGCGCGTGGCTGGAGCGCGGCGGGTACATCCAGCTGTCCGCCGCGGGGCTGGCCGCGGGGCGCGGCATGTGGATGATGTCGCCCGAGCAGCTCGACCGGTACCGGCGCGCGGTCGCCGACGAGCGCACCGGTGCCGGACTGGAGCGCATCGTCGCGCAGCTGGCACGCAAGCAGATCGAGGTCGGCGGGCACGGCACGCTCAAGACGGTCCCCCGGGGGTACCCGCGCGACCACGCGCGTGCGCAGCTGCTGCGGCACAAGGGGCTCACCGCGTGGAAGGACTGGCCGGTCGCCGCGTGGCTGGGTACCGCGACGGCCAAGCGCCGCATCGTGGAGTTCCTGCACGACGCGCAGCCGCTCGCCGACTGGCTGACCGGGAACGTGGGCGGCGGCGGCGAGGTCGCGGACTGACGATCGCCTGCCTGGCGCCGCTCCGACAAGCTACGCGGCTGACCCGACCGTCCGCTGTGGACGCTCAGGTCGGAGGGTTCTCCACGCCGGGCGGGCGGAAGCCTTCCCACGGGTCGAAGTCGACCTCCAGCGCCTCCTGTGCGGGGCGCTGGTCCTCGGGTACGTTGCGCAGGTTGAGCCGGATACGCGTCCAGGTGCTGCTGCGCCCGCGCATCGAGTCGACGAGGATGTCCGCGGGCGCGAGGTGCGGCCAGACGTCGGGGTGCTTCGCCTTCCACCGTTCCAGGCCGGCCATCGCCTCGTCCTTGCCGGCCGCGCGCGCCACCTCGATGAGCGGCATGGTGCTGCGCCGCCGCCCCGTGGGACCACTCGTCTTGCCGGGCGCGGGTGCGGGCACGGATCCGGCCCTAGCGGCGACGCTCGCGGAGCCGCTAACAGCCGGCGATCCGCTAGCGGCGACGCTCGCGGAGCCGCTGACAGCCGGCGATCCGCTAGCGCGGCGCCGCGACGGCTGCGCCCGGGTCGGCTCGTCGTCCGTCTTCTCGAAGTGCGGCGGCCACGGCGCGTCCGCGAGTCCCGCGTCCTTGTGCCGATCGGCGAGCTCCAGCAACGCGTCCAGCGTCCCCGGCTCGTCGTCGATGCCGGCCCACGGATCGCCGAGCGCGGCCAACCGCGCCGGTACCGTCGCCACCGTGAACTGCTCCGGCACGCAGTCCGGTACCTCGTCCCAGTGCAGCGGCGTGGACACCCGCGCGTCGGCGGTGGGCCGGATCGAGTACGCCGACGCGGTCGTGCGGTCCTTCGCGTTCTGGTTGTAGTCGATGAACACGCCGTGCCGCTCCTCCTTCCACCACCGGCTGGTGGCCAGCGCCGGTACCCGCTGCTCCACTTCGCGGGCCAGCGCCACGGCGGCGCGGCGCACCTGGGTGAAGGTCCAGCGCGGCTGGATGCGGCAGTAGATGTGGAAGCCGCGCGAGCCCGAGGTCTTCGGCCAGCCGGTGAGCCCGAAGTCGGTCAGCGCCTCGCGTACCGCGAGCGCGACCTGGCGCACGTCCGACCACGGCACGCCGGGGATGGGGTCGAGGTCCACGCGTAACTCGTCCGGGTGTTCCAGGTCCTCCGCGCGTACCGGATGGGGATGCAGGTCCACACAGCCGAGGTTGACCACCCAGGCGAGTTGCGCCGCGTCGCGCAGCACGATCTCGCTCGCGGTGCGCCCGGACGGGAAGCGCAGCTCCACTGTTTCGATCCAGTCCGGTCGGCTCTGCGGCGCGCGCTTCTGGTAGAAGGCCTCGCCCTCGACGCCGTTCACGTAGCGCTTGAGCGCCATCGGTCGTCCGCCCGCGCCGAGCAGCACGCCGTCCGCGACGTTCAGGTAGTACCTGACGAGGTCCAGCTTGTTCAGTCCGGACGCGGGGAAGAACACCTTCTCCGGATTGGTGACGGTGACTTCCCGTCCGGCGATGTCCAGGACTTCCTTACGGGTGGCCATGGCGGCACCTTACGACACACCCGTCGCCGAAGGTACGACGGCGAGCGCCGACGAGTGGCGAGTCCGATACCTCAGGTAGTGCGACAAGATGTGTCGGCTCGGGTGTCGACACTTGTTGCGCGGTCAAGTAATGTAGTTCGCGTAGGGGCCGACCGCCTTCCCCCGTGGGTGATCGGCCCCTCGCCGTGTCCGCGTTTCGTCGAGTCCCGTTGCGCGACTCCGCGGTCCGTCGGCACTCACACCGCGTCAGCTCACGACGTGCGAGACCATGTCACTCAGGCCGTTGGCGAGGCCGGCAAGCAACGCGGCGATGAACCGGATGATGGCGGCGGCCGCCAGCGGCCGCTTGGCCGCGAAGAAGATCAGAAATCCCACGAAGAGCCAGATCAGAATTTTCCTGACCACGTCAGGTCCCCCGTTCAGCGTCGACACCCACCGTAACAGCAAAAATCACTTCTTTGGGGTACTCCTGACAAAACGGCGGCAGGCACCCATTCGAGGCAAAGTAATCAGGAAGTCTTCCTGACAGATGATCTGGGTTGCCTGCCGGTCGGGCGGGAACGGCTCACCCTCGCCGTGCGATGCCGCCTCACTCGCCCTGCCGCGATCGTGGGGCAATGACGATGAGTGCCACGGATCGGTTCTTCCAGACGCTCGCCGACAGGAAGCACGAGGAGCTTCTGGAGAAGGTCAGCGGTACGCTCCGCTTCGACCTCTCGCACGACGAGCAGACCGACCACTGGATGGTCACGGTCAAGAACGGTGATGTCGCCGTGTCCCGTGACGACTCCGACGCGGACAGCATCGTGCGGATGCCCAAGGACCTCTTCGACCAACTGGTCGTGGGCCGGGTGAACGCCTTCACCGCGCTGCTGCGCGGAGAGGCCGCCGCCAAGGGCAACCTCGAGCTGCCGGTACTGCTGCAGCGGCTGCTGCCCGGACCGCCGCGCGGCAAGCAACCGCGCCCGGAGGCGGCGCCCACTCCCTCGCCGGGCGCGGCTGCCGTGGCCGACGCGCACGCCGGCGCCGGCGCCGGTACGGGAATCGGCGCTTCCGCTGAGGCTGGACGGAGGTAAGGCGATGAGCGTTGCACAGGTGAAGATTCTGGACGGCAACACCTTCGTCGTCAGCGGTCCGAACGGCGACATCCAGGCCACCGGCACCGACACGAGCGGCATGTTCTCGTACGACACCAGGTTCCTGTCGGACTGGGTGCTCACCGTCAACGGGCAGCGGTTGACCACGCTGTCCGTCGACGACGTCCATTACTTCGAGTCCCGGCACTTCCTCGTGCCGGACACCGGAACCGTCTACACCGACTCGAAGATCGCGGTGGTGCGCGAGCGCACCGTGTGCGAGGGGTTCCACGAGGTGCTGACCGTGATGAACCACGACGAGAATCCGGTCGACCTCACCATCCGACTGGAGGCCGGCTCCGACTTCGCGGACATCTTCGAGATCAAGGACGCCCTGGCGAGTAAGGGCAAGTACTACACGCACGCCGAGGAGGGCCGGCTGGTCCTCGGGTACCAGCGGGACAGCTACCACCGGCTCACCGAGATCATCGCCAGCAGCCCGGCGCAGTACGACCGCCAGGGGCTGACCTTCAACGCGCACATCGAGCCGGACAGCGAGTGGCGCACCGACATCCAGGTGGACGCCGAGATCCGCGGCCTCGGCGGCGACGTCGTCCACGTCGGACACGCCTGGGGCGCCAACCGCAGCCGCTCCGCCGGCGAGATGCAGCGGGACCTGGAGCGCTGGGTCGCGCACGCGCCCCGGCTGGAGTGCGACTGGGACCCGCTCAAGCGGACGTACCGGCGCAGCCTCATCGACCTGGCAGCGCTGCGCTTCTCGCCGACCATCGCCGATGAGCGCAGCCTGCCCTCGGCCGGGCTCCCCTGGTTCATGACGATGTTCGGCCGGGACAGCATCCTCACCAGCATCCAGGCTCTGGCGTTCACGCCGGAGCTGGCCGCCACCACGCTGCAGGTGCTCGGCGCGTGGCAGGGCAGCCGGACCGACGACTTCCGCGACGAGGACCCCGGGCGCATCCTGCACGAGCTGCGGTACGGCGAGTTGACCGCATTCGAGGAGCGGCCGCACTCCCCGTACTACGGCACGGCTGACGCCACCGCGCTGTACGTGGTGCTCCTCGACGAGTACGAGCGCTGGACCGGCGACGCCAAGATGGTGTGCAACCTGGAGCACGAGGCCCGCGCGGCGCTCAACTGGATCGACGAGTACGCCGACCTGACCGGCCGCGGGTACGTGTCGTACCAGCGCCGCAACGAGGAGAGCGGGCTGGAGAACCAGTGCTGGAAGGACTCCTGGGACTCACTGTCCTACAAGGACGGTTCGCTTCCCGGATACCCCCGCACCACGTGCGAGTGCCAGGGCTACGCGTACGACGCGAAGATCCGCGGCGCCCGGCTGGCCCGCGAGTTCTGGCACGACGAGGAGTACGCGAAGAAGCTGGAGGCCAGCGCCGAGGACCTCAAGCAACGGTTCAACCGCGACTTCTGGGTCGACGACGGCGGGTACTTCGCGCTGGCCATCGACGAGAAGGGCCGCCAGCTCGAGGTGCTCTCCTCGAACATCGGGCACCTGCTCTGGAGCGGGATCGTCGACGACGACAAGGCCAGGACGATCGCCTCGCACCTCATGGGCGACCGGCTGTTCTCCGGCTGGGGCGTGCGTACCCTCGCCGAGGGCGAGGTCCGCTACAACCCGATCGGGTACCACGTCGGGACGGTGTGGCCGTTCGACTGCTCGTTCATCGCGCTGGGACTGCGCAAGTACGGGTTCAAGGAGGAGGCGGCGAAGCTCGCGGCCGGGATCCTCGACGCGGCGGAGTTCTTCCAGGGCAGGCTGCCCGAGGCGTTCGCCGGCTACCCGCGCGCCCTGACCATGTACCCGGTCGAGTACCCGACGGCGTGCAGCCCGCAGGCGTGGTCCACCGGTACGCCGCTGCTGTTGCTGCAGACGATGCTGGGCCTGGAGCCGCTCGGCGACCACCTGATCGTGGATCCGGTGCTGCCGGCCGGGATCGGGCACATGGAGCTGCTGCGCATCCCGGGCCGCTGGGGACGCATCGACGCCTTCGGCCGCGGTCGACTGGAGGTGTCCACCGGGCAGGCGGCGATCCGCCCGCAGCTCGGCGCGACCCTGCCCGACCTGCCGCATATATGATCTCCGGCATGACCACTACGGTCGGGCGGCGCCGACCGCAGCCGTTCGCGAGCGGAGCGAGCGCCAATGACACGGGAGGGAAGATGGCGGTTGTCACGCGCGGCTTCACCGGTCGCGGGCACAGCGACCCGAAGCTGCCCCCGGGCCAGTACCTGACCGAGGACTTCCCGGTGCTGTCCGCCGGCCCGACGCCACGCATCGATCTCAATAAATGGCAGTTCACCGTCGTCACCGAGGCCGGCGGACGGCACACGTGGAGCTGGCAGGAGCTGCTCGCCCTGCCGTCCGAGGACGTCACGGTCGACATCCACTGCGTCACCAAGTGGTCCAAGCTCGGTACCCGGTGGCGGGGCGTGTCCATCGACACGCTGCTGGCCGACGTGGAGTCGTCCGCCGACTACGTGATGGCGCACTCCTACGGCGGGTACACCACCAACCTGCCGTTGGAGGATCTGACCGACGGGCAAGCCTGGATCGCGTACCGCTTCGACGGGGAGAACCTGGCACCCGAGCACGGCGGGCCGGCCCGGCTGCTGGTACCGCACCTGTATTTCTGGAAGAGCGCGAAGTGGGTCAACGGGCTGGAGATGATGCCCGAGGACTCCCCCGGATTCTGGGAGAGCGCCGGCTACCACATTTACGGAGACCCGTGGCGCGAGCAACGGTACTACGGCGACTGACCTGGCAGGCGGCCTCGATCGCGGACATCCGCGTGGAGACGGACACCGCCCGTACCATCGTGCTCGACCTGCCCGGCTGGCCGGGTCACGTTGCCGGGCAGCACGTCGACATCAGGCTGACGGCGGACAACGGGTACAGCGCGCAACGCAGCTACTCGGTGGCCTCCGCACCCGCCGACGGCCGGCTCGAGGTCACCGTCCAGCGGGTACCGGACGGTGAGGTCTCCGGGTACCTGGTGGACATCGCGCAGCCGGGCGACGTGGTCGAGGTACGCGGGCCGGTCGGCGGGTACTTCACCTGGGAACCGGAGGACCCCTCGCCGGTGCTCCTGGTGGCCGGCGGATCGGGCATCGTGCCGCTGATGTCGATGATCCGCGCCCGGTCCGACGTGCACAGCCGGGTACCGTTCCGGCTCATCTACTCCACCCGCGGCCCGGCCGATGCCATCTACGCCGACGAGCTGCGCCGCCGGGTACGCGACGATCGCGGAGTGGACGTGGCCTACGCGTACACCCGGACGGTTCCCGAGGGTTGGCCGCGACCGCCCGGCCGGCTGGACGCGGCGCTGCTGACGGCGTCGGGCTGGCCGGCCGACCTCGGCCCGGCGGCGTTCGTGTGCGGCCCGACCGGCTTCGTGGAGACGGTGGCCAACCTGCTGGTGGCGCAGGGCAACGAGCCGGCACGCATCAAGACCGAACGCTTCGGACCGACCGGAGGCTGACGTGGATCCGATGGACTACATGGACGGCAACATGCTCGCCGGGGAGCTGCGGGAAATTTTCAGCATGGACGTGACCGCGGCGCGCGGCCGCTGCGCCGGCTGCGGGCGGATGGGCATGGTCGCCGAGACGAGGGTGTACCAGCACGCCGCCGGCCTGGTCGCCCGCTGCCCGGGCTGCGACGCTGTGCTGATCCGGCTGGTACGGGCACCGGACCGCGCCTACCTCGACCTGCACGGCATGTCCTTCCTGGAAGTACCGCTGGCCTAACGGCGACGCCTGCGCATGAGCGCGGTGACCATCCACAACGCGGCGACGACCCCGGGTCCACAGTGGACAGCCAGGACCCCGAACAGGCTCGGGCCGCCCCAGTCGTTGCGGTAGCTGGCCGGGTCGGACAGGTTGAGGATGAACGGCTCGACGATGGCGCGGCCGATGAGGTAGAGGCCGAGGACGACGCCGAACACCGTCAGTACGCCGCGCCACGCGCGCCCCCGGCGTACGGGCACCTGTTGCTGGGTCATGCCACCGACGCTACGGCCGACGTCCCCCGGAACGCCTCGGGGAACGCCCGGACGCGACCCTGGTTCAGACGTCAAGGAGCTTGGCGGCCGCGTCCAATGCTCGGCGGGCTTGACCGCAACCCGCGCGTCGACGGGCTCAGGGCGCGGTTTCGTCGGGGGTGCTCGGGGTGTCCAGCAGGCGGCGGATCGCGCGCATCGGGATCCACAGCCAGTCCGGCCGGTGCCGGGACTCGTAGGCCGCCTCGTACACCGCCTTGTCCAGCTCGTACGCGGACAGCAGGGTGCCGTCCGCACGCGGATCGACACCCGACACGTTCGCGTACCCGGAGCAGAAC
>Ga0070679_100006496_pt1 | contig 10901 bp, 9 predicted proteins | sample KBSC63BmetaG_FD_65652 | JGI IMG/M metagenome (GOLD analysis project Ga0070679, IMG submission 65652) | Corn rhizosphere microbial communities from Kellogg Biological Station, Michigan, USA - KBS C6-3B metaG | ecosystem: Host-associated > Plants > Roots > Rhizosphere | place: USA: Michigan... | reverse complement strand
CTTATCCTAACAAGAATTTTATCATTTTCACTTATTTTAAGTATTGGCTTCATTATGACCGTTTCACTTATTTTAAATGCGCTGGTTTCTGCATTCGGTACTTTTTTAAGTAAATATATTCCTCATTTTAGCATATATTTCATTGAGACAGCCGATGCTTTGCTCTCCTTTGTTGTAGCTGCATTTTTGTTTTCGCTTATGTTCAAATTGTTACCTGATGCTAAAATAAGATGGAAGGACGTTCTTTTTGGCGGTTTTATTACGGCCGTCTTTTTTACTTTAGGAAAACAAGCAATTGGATTTTACCTTGGCAGCAGCAACCTTAATACATTGTATGGTGCTGCAGGATCTATTGTAATAATTATGGTGTGGGTATATTACAGCTCTATTATTTTATATTTTGGCGCAGAGTGCACTAAGGTCTATGCCAATTTATATGGAAGAAAAATACAACCTAATGAATTTGCAGAATGGGTGAAAATTGAAGAAAAACATGTAATAAATCCTCAATTAAAAAACAAAGATTTAAAGTAACTTTGCAACCTATAAGTTTTAAAAACTCTTATGAAGAAAAAAATTCTTATAATAGACGACGACCTCGATATGTGTTCATTGTTAAGCCGGTTTCTTACCAAAAAAGGATTTGAACCGGAAGTAGCGCTTAATGGCTCTAAGGGTCTTGCTAGATTTAACGAAGAACATTTTGACATTGTTCTCTGCGATTTCAGGTTGGGCGATCGGGATGGAAAAGAAGTACTTCTTAAAATAAAAGAAGCAAAGCCTCAAACTATAGTTATTATCATTACCGGGTATTCTGACATTAAAACAGCGGTGGATGTTATAAAATTGGGCGCATTCGATTATATAACAAAACCTTTAATTCCTGACGAAGTAATTAATGTAATTGAGAAGGCACTTGCAAATCCTTCAACTGAGCTTAATACGCCTGCAACAACTTCTAAACCCCAGAAGAATAAAAAACCCTATGTAATTTCTGCAAATAAGCAGTTTTTAATAGGCCAACATGGCGAAACCGCACGTGTATATTCTCAAATTGAAATAGTAGCAGGTACTAATTACAGTATAATTTTATATGGCGAAAGCGGAACTGGTAAAGAAGTTATTGCGAAAACTATACATGAAACAAGCAACAGAAGAGGAAAACCTTTTATAGCAATGGATTGTGGCACACTTTCTAAAGAACTTGCAGGAAGTGAGCTTTTTGGCCATGTAAAGGGCGCTTTTACTGGTGCTGTTACTGATAAAGAAGGCCATTTTGAACTTGCCAACGGAGGAACACTATTCCTTGACGAGGTTGCGAATCTTTCTCCTGAAATACAGGCAGCATTGCTTCGTGTAATACAGGAAAGAAAGTTCAAAAGAGTGGGTGGCACAAAGGAAATGGATGTGGATGTACGAATAATTGTAGCTTCCAACGAGAATTTACAGGAAGCTTACAAGAAAGGGAAATTCAGAGAAGATTTATATCATCGGTTTAATGAATTCTCAATTAACCTTCCTCCTCTACGTGAAAGAAAAGTTGACATTCCGCTATTTGCTGATTTTTTTCTTGATAAAACAAATGAAGAGCTCAATAAAAATATTGAAGGCTATGAAGATGATGTGCAACAAATGTTTTTGAATTATGACTGGCCGGGAAATCTCAGGGAATTTAGAAATGTGGTACGCCGTGCGGTATTGCTTACGCCTTCCGGAAAAATAAATTCAAAAGTTCTGCCGTGGGAAATAACGAATTCCAACACGAAACGTGCAGAGGATATTTTTGAAAAAAAGAATATTGAAGACGAACCGATACATTTGAAAGACCTTGACCTTAAAGATGCGGCAGCGAAAGCAGAATATGATACTATAATGAATGTATTGAAAGAAGTAAATTTTAATAAAACAAAAGCAGCAGAAATTTTAAAAATCGACCGCAAAACACTTTACAATAAAATTAAAATTTATCAGTCGCTTTAATTTTACACGGCATATATTTTATAATGGGTACAGAATTTGTCTTGATGCTATAATAATCTAAACTTTATCGTATGACAGATCAGAAAATAGAAATGACTACCGTGTCTTCGGTTTTAGAAAAACTTCGTGTGAAGAAATTTGACAAAGAATTTTGCATGACTCCTGAAGGCTTTACACCCGGTAATAAAAAATATTATAATCCCGAAGATTTAAAAATTATTCGTACCTATCGTTTTGAGGGCGAGTCAGACCCTTCCGATTCATCCATTATTTATTTGATAGAAGCAAACGATGGCCTTATAGGATACAGCATAGATGCTTACGGCGTTTACAGCGATCATGGGGATGATGGCTATGATGATTTTATAAGAAAAATTCCTGTTGATGAAAGAGATGAACAGCAAATTTTCCAGGATTGATTAAAACGATTCTACAAATAATTTAAAGCCCGTAAGACAAATTACGGGCTTACTTATTCATAAATCCTTCTTACAGCATCCCGGTATTTTTCCATGATAACTTTTCTTTTCAGGCTCAGTTTAGGAGTCATTTCCCCAGTTTCCACACTCCATTCCTGTGGTAATAATTCAAATCTTTTTATTTGCTCTACGTGATTAAATTGCTGGTTGTAATGTTCCACTTCATCTTTATATAATGCCTTTACCTGCGGTTCCTCCACTAATTTCTCATTACCCGAGTAGACTATATTTTTTTGCCTGGCCCATTCTTTTAAGTTATTAAAGGAAGGCACTATTAAAGCGCCAACGTATTTTTCTTCAGCGCCAATCACCATAATATTTTCTACGTAAGGCGATTCTTTTAGCTTGGTTTCCATAACCAAAGGGGCAACATATTTACCCCCGCTTGTTTTAAACATTTCTTTTTTACGATCAGTAATTTTCAAAAATTTATTATCGATCAACATTCCAATATCGCCCGTTTTAAACCAGCCATCTTCTATCGATTCTGCGGTTAGATCTGGCCTCTTATAATAACCCATCATTATATTTGGGCCCTTGCATAATATTTCACCATCTTCCGCGATCTTTACTTCTACATTTCTTATTAGCGGCCCAACGGTGCCAAACATTCTTCCGCTTTTTTCAAACCGGTTTACACTTATTACGGGCGAAGTTTCCGTAAGGCCATAACCTTCCATAATCGGGATTTCGGCTGCTGTAAATATTCTTATAAGCTTTACCTGGCAAGCCGCCCCGCCGCTGATAATGCATATTAAGTTATTGCCTAACGCTTCTCTCCATTTATTAAAGACTAATTTATTAGCAATAAAAAGCTGCATGTTATATAATGCGCCCTGGTTTTTATTTATCTCGAACTTCGATGCAAGATTATGCGCCCAAAAAAATAATTTTCTTTTTATCCCTGATAGTTCTTCGCCCTTATGCATAATTTTTTCGTATACTTTTTCAAGTAACCGTGGCACGGTTGTAAAAAGATTAGGCTTAACTTCCTTAAGATTGTCGGCAATGGTTTCCATACTTTCTGCGAAAAAAATAGATGTACCCTTAAAGAGATACAGGTAGCTCACCATGCGTTCAAAAATATGATTAAGCGGTAAAAAGCTTAAAGATTTCAAATCATCTCCCGGCGGAAAGCATGGCAAACTGTCAATAACATTACTCAAAATATTTTTATGTGAAAGCATTACCCCTTTTGGTTTTCCGGTGGTGCCAGAAGTATATATTATCGTTACAAGGTCTCCATATCTTATATCTGCAGATACTTCTTTCACCTGCTTTAAGGAAGCTTCATCTGCCTCCGGCAAAATTTCTTTCCAATGTTTTACATTATCAATTTTTTCAAAAGAAAATATCTGTTGCAGCCTTGGCAAATTTGGTTGAATACTTTCAACCTTGGCAGCAAGATTTGCATCATTTACAAAAATGATTTGCACTGCTGCATCGTTTAAAATAAACTCAAGTTCCCGCTCATTTATGGTAGGATAAACGGGGGTAAGCACTGCTCCAATTTGCTGAACAGCCAGATCAAGCATTAGCCATTCGGGCCGATTTTTTGAAATCACCGCTATTTTATCGCGTCCTTCTGCAGTATTATTGCCTTTGCCAAAACCCATTTTTAATAAACCAGCGCTCAGTTTATTTACCATATCTGAAACTTCCTGTATAGAATATTCTTTCCACTCACCATTTTCTTTTGCGGCCATAATGGTATGAGCCTTTCCTTTTTGAAGGTGCCATTCAATACAGTCAAACAATCGTGTTGGCTCAGTCATTCCGAATTTTATTTGAAAGCTGTGTTCTAAATTAGCAAATTATCTGTCAATGATAATATTGCTCTTTGGGAATTTTAAAAATCCTTCCTTCCTTGAATTTATTAAAGGCAGCATATTCTTCTGCATGCGTACTTATCCAATTCTGATATTTTGAAAGGTTTTGGGCTGCGCCAAAAATCCATTGATTGTATGCAGGAAATAAGCCTTCTTCAAGGTAGTTTTCCTGCAATTCAAATAGCCTGAAAGGAAATTGTTTTGCGTAGGCCTGATCCCAGTCAAGAATAAATCGCGTTCTTATCATAGTAAGCGTTTCGGCATTGAGGCCATTTATTACCACGCTATTTTGCTTATTCATTGTTGTTAAAAAAGCTATTTCAAATTTACTTCTGTCCTTTGTATTTGATAATAAATCTGCATCAGCAAAAAGCTTTTTATACCCATCTAACAATATATTTTTTATTTCGGCTGTACGTGATGTAAAGGATTCAATATTAATGAATATTTCTCCATAAATAAGACACCATACTTTATCTGAAGTAAGAAAATAATATTTACAGGCATTGTAATAATTGCCTCCGTATGATGGATCCTCTTCAATTCCTTTTTCCCAAATTTTTATAGCAGAATTATCCTGTTTGCTAAAAAGCATTTCCCCATAATCATTATATAGCGCACCATCCTGCGGATAACTTTTCAGCGCCTTTTTATATAATTTCTCAGCTTCTTTCGGTTGGCCAAGCGCTCTGTAAATAGTGCCCCCAATTTGGTAGGCCTGATCATCGGCATTATCCTTTTCAATCACTGGTTTTATAACTTCCAGCGCTTTTTCATTTTGCTTTTGAAGGTAATAATCAAATGCAAGATCCTTGGCTATTTCAATATTATCCGGTGCCAATGCAAGCGCTCTTGTTAAAATAAGAGAAGCATTTGCATAATCTCCCTGGCGCATAAATGCTTTTGCATTTTCGTGCAGCTTATCTATATCTTCTGACTGGGAAAATACAAACAGCGATGCCAAGCAAAGGAAAGATAACAGCAGAAATTTTTTCATGCGTTAAAGATAAAAAATAGTTTACCACAAGAAGGTACTAATGCATAAATTATGAATACACTTACAATTACAGTAATAATAGTAAACACAAACTATTTTATCTATTAAAATATGTCCGTTAATTGGTAATGTCGTTAGATAAGATGTGTAAATAAACCATCTCTTAATTTGGGCTCAAACCAGGTACTTTTTGGAGGCATTACATTGCCACTATCTGCAATATCAAATAATTGTTCTATGCTCACAGGATGCAGGCTAAAAGCCACTGCCCATTCTTTGCTCTTTACTCTTTTTTCCAATTCCGTAAGCCCTCTTATTCCGCCTATAAAATCAATGCGGTTATCAGTTCGCTGATCTTTAATTCCTAATATTGGTTCCAGCAAATTATTTTGCAAAATAGTTACATCGAGAATGCCCACAGGGTCGGTTGAATAAGATCCTTCCAAAGCCGCTAACCTATACCACTTCCCATTGAGATACATGCCGAAATTGTGTGGGTCTTTTGGTGAGTAAGCTTCCTTTAAGTTTTCAATAGAAAAATTCTTATTGATCCTGTCTAAAAATTCTTCAGCTGATAAGCCATTTAAATCCTTTACTACCCGGTTATAATCCATAATATACAATTGCTCGGCAGGAAACAGAGTTGTAAGAAAATAGCCAGCTTCTTCGCTATCGGCCAACTGGTATTTTACTTTGGCTGCTGAAGCGGCACGATGGTGTCCATCGGCAATATAAGTACAGGGAACTTTTGTCTTAAATATCTCAGTAATTTTTTCAATTATTTTATCATCACTTATTACCCAAACGGTATGTTGAATTGCATCCTCAGTTGAAAAATTATAAACAGAATTTTTTTCTTTTTTCCATTTTTCTATTATTTCATTCAACTCATGCACATCTCTGAAAGCCAGGAATACATTACCTGTTTGGGCGCCCGTAGTTTTTATGTGAGCAATACGATCCTCTTCTTTTTCAGGCCGTGTAAATTCATGTTTTTTAATGAGCCCATTTTCGTAGTCATCCACCGAACTGCAGCAAACCAATCCTGTCTGGCTGCGGTCATTCATTATAAGCTGATAAATATAATAACAGGGTTTACTTTCACTAAAAAGAACAGGGCGGTTTATAAAAGCATGCAGATTTTCCTTTGCCTTTATATACACTTCTTTACTATGTATATCCACATTTGCAGGAAGATCAATTTCACTTTTAGTTATATGTAAAAAAGAAAACGGGTTGCCCTCTGCTTCGATTTTTGCTTCCTTACTATTTAAAACATCATAAGGCTTTGATGCTACCTGCTTTGCATATTGCGCCTCTGGCCGTAATGCTTTAAATGGAGAAATGGAAATCATTAATTAATATATTGATGTTTGTCTTTGAAAGGGGTGCAAATATATGCAATCAGGGGTGATTTTTAGCTGTTGGTGTTGCAGCATTTTTTTTCTGAACTGATGAACTTATGAAACAAGAAATATTAGCAATGCCTGTAAATAATTATTGAAATCCAATTAATTATTACTTTCAAATTCTTTCATTAAACTGGCCAAATATTCCACACTGCTTAAAGGCAATGCATTATATAATGATGCCCTGAAACCGCCGACTGATCTGTGTCCCTTAATACCATAAATTCCATGCTGATCAGCAAACTCAAGAAAAGCTTTTTCAAGTGAACTATCTTCCATTACAAAACAAACATTCATTTTGCTTCGGTCTTCTTTTACAACAGTTCCTTTAAAAAGGTGGCTGTTGTCAATTGCATTATATAATAATTCTGCTTTGGCATTATTGATCTTTTCAATTGTATTTATACCCCCTTCTTGTTTAAGCCATTGAAGGGTAAGCATAGAAACATACACAGCAAAAACAGGAGGTGTATTTAGCATACTTCCCTCTTTTATATGATTGCGATAATCCATAATGGTTGGTATGGCACGCTTTACTTTACCCAGGATATTTTTATTTACAACCACCAGGTTCACGCCAGCACAGCCCATATTTTTTTGAGCTCCGGCAAATATTAATCCATAAGAATTAAAATTTCTTTGCAGGCTGAAAATATCACTGCTCATATCTGCTATAATTGGCATGCTTACATCAGGAACTTTTTGCCACTGTGTTCCGTAAATAGTGTTGTTGGTAGTGATATGAAAATATTTCGCATCATTTGGGACAGCAAAATCCTTTGGTATAAAGTTATAATTACTGTCTTTTGAACTACATACCACATCCGGATTTCCAAACAGCTTTGCCTCCTTAATAGCTTTAATACTCCATACGCCGGTATCTGCATAAGCTGCTGTTTCTTTTTCATTCAAAAGATTCATAGGCACCTGCATAAACTGCGTAGAAGCGCCGCCATGCAAAAACAAAACTTCATGATCATTATCAAGATTCATTAATTCCTTCACCAATGCTCTGGCTTCATCCATTATAGCCTGAAAATCTTTGGTACGGTGCCCTATTTCAAGAATAGATAAACCGGTATCGTTATAATTTAAAATCGCTTTAGAAGCCTGCTCGCAAACTGTTTTTGGAAGTATAGAAGGCCCTGCATTAAAATTGTGCATGAGGCTTACTTTCTGCTGAACATTTTCTGCAACTAAACTCATAAAATAAAATTAGGGTGCAAATGTAGGAAATCAGGTAGCAAGTAGCAAGTAATGGATATAGATGGTGGATAAAGAACAATTAAATAATAGATCAACTTACAACAAGCAACAAATCATCAACTATTCTTCTCTTCCTTTAATTTTACCATTTTGCCAATTTCTATTTAATTCTTCAAAATCTTTCAGGTCACTTTCAGAAAAGGTTTGTGAAACAAGGCTTGTGAGATCAGGCTGGCCTGCGTTAACCCATGCTGTATACCAAAAAGACGCGACTGCGAAAATTGCCTGTCTCATTCTGCGCTCTACCATGCCATTCAATTTTTTATCGAATGCGATAGTATATTCTGAAGAATATTGACGGAGAAGAACATTGTTTCTTTTTTCAAAAGAATATTTTCTATCGCCCGGAAAATGCAGAGATAATTCTTTTTCAATAGACAGAACAGAGTCCGCTTCTCTCCCGCTTTCAATTATTCTGTTCCAAATAAAAACTCCCGGATCTTTTATATACTCAGCTTTACCGATAAAAAAATCAAATTGTTTATCGGCAAGTAATTCGGGTATCCTGCTTTCCCAAAAAGCATGTATGCCTTTTTGATTGGTATATTGGCCGTTGTGATTGCTGCTTGCATGAAGCGGCACATGCGCATCGGCAATATAATGACCAATTTCAGCGCTATTTTTCATGATTGATGAAAAATCTTTTTCTTTAAATGCCATCGTTAACCTATTAAGCATTATTTGCACATGCCAGGGAACAATGCCATAACCTTGCAATGTATCTGCGCCAAATTTTGCTACCGCATCAGTCCATTTATGCGGAAGTTCTTTATATGGATATTTTCCATAGCGATCAATATCTAAATAATGACGCGGCCCTTCTGTGGCTACTGCGTATCTTCTTTTATCAGGATCTACCGCATGTTCGGTCAAAAACTCTATGTTAGGTTTATATAAAACCATCATTTGAGGAGGCAATAAAAAAACAGCGAGATAGTTTATTTTTTTATGAGCAAAAAATCCCCAGCAATAACTTTTAGATGCAACCGATAAAAGGCAAACTATTATGAAAAATCTTTTCTGCATCTAAATTTGTTTATTTTCATGGATAAGATAAAAAATATATTTTATTCATTAGTATCGGTTACCCCGCCGCTTACTGCAAACTTCATGGATTGTGTGGCACTTATATTAGTGATCGGTTTTACCTTTTCTTTGGGAACAATATAAACGTTTCCTGCAACTGAATAAGCCATAGGCAAATAAACAGCAACGTAATTTTCCATTCCAAAGCTGCTCATATCATCTTGTGTAATAAAACCAACACGCCATATATCAGTATCGTCCACATTTGCCAAAACACTTCTTGTAAATTTTTTTTTATTGCCTGCAAATGCCTCAAAAAAATCTCTTATAAAAGAATAAAAAAGTTTTATGCCCGGGGTTTTTTCCAGTAATCTGTCAACAACAGATAAAATGCGGCCCATTACAAAAAAAGAACTCAAATATCCCGTAAGGATGACAAAACAAATGATAGTAACGAATCCAATTCCAGGGATATTTATGACCGGTCGTAAAATGTTATCTATCTTATTAAAAATTTCATAGATAAAATAAATTGTGATAGACACAGGGCCAAGGATTAACAAGCCTTGTAAGAAGTATTGAATGATTTTTTGGTAACGTACTGATTGTGGCATAGAATATATAATTATAATTAAAGATAAGTTTTGTCCGCTTTATGCAGTGAAGGATATAATCGGTGAGTCTGAAAACTACCGGCAGTAACATCTGCGGGTATTACATTTTTTAAACTTATCGTAACGCTTACCGATTTTTTGGGAATGTCAAACAGTAAGTATGAGAATGATAAAACGATATGATAAAACGCTAAATTTGTGTAACAGGTCTGCATCATTTTACTCAATTCAAAAATTCTTACAATGAAAAAAATTCTTGCTATTCCCGCATTACTTTTAATGGGAATAATTTCATGCAATTCAGGAACAGGCAGTGAAAGCTCTTCGGCGGATTCTACGCAAACGGACACCAGCACTATGAACGCCGATACATCTCACGCAGCCATGAACACCACTACCGTGGATGCATTGCCTTCAGTTCCTGCCGATGCAAAGGTGTTTTTTAAAAATCTAAAGGATGGGCAGACTGTAATCTCTCCACTGAAAGTAGAAATGGGAGCCACTAATATTGCCACTGATTCAGCCGGAACTATCAAACCAAATTCCGGGCATTTTCATATCATTATTGATGACGGGGATTCAACGGCTTCCGGTGAAGTAGTGCGAAAAGACAGTACCCATTTGCATTTTGGAAACGCACAAAAGGAAGCAACTATTTCATTATCGCCCGGCAAGCACAGATTATCTTTACAATTTGCTGATGGAATTCACCGCTCTTATGGAAGTAAATTATCCGATGCTATTACAGTGAATGTAAAAAAATAAATTATTTGACTTATTGCTAAGCTCCGGCAATGACCGGAGTTTTTTTTATGTAAATCTTAAAGAAAATTACTCAATACTTTTTCGCCCTGTCATATTGAACAGGCCAGGATATATCCACACCTAATTCCCTGGCGGCATGTAACGGAAAATATGGTTCTCTTAAAAGTTGCCTTGCTAAAATTAGAAGATCGGCCTGCTCATTTATAAGTATTTGTTCCGCCTGTTTTGGAGTGGTAATTAATCCAACTGCGCCGGTAAGTATCCCGGTTTCCTTTTTTATTTTCTCTGAAAACGGAACCTGATACAAAGGCTTTACAGGAATTGATTGCAGTGGTGAGTTTCCCCCGGAAGAGCAATCTATAAGATCAACAGAATTTTCTTTCAATATTTTTGAAAGCCTTACGGAGTCATCAATATTCCATCCACCGTCAACCCAATCTGTTGCAGAAATTCTAACGAATAACGGCAGTTTATCTTTAATTATTTCTCTTACTGTTCTTACAATTTCCAACAATATCTTTATCCTGTTTTCAAAT
>Ga0070679_100006493_pt1 | contig 10904 bp, 11 predicted proteins | sample KBSC63BmetaG_FD_65652 | JGI IMG/M metagenome (GOLD analysis project Ga0070679, IMG submission 65652) | Corn rhizosphere microbial communities from Kellogg Biological Station, Michigan, USA - KBS C6-3B metaG | ecosystem: Host-associated > Plants > Roots > Rhizosphere | place: USA: Michigan... | reverse complement strand
AGCTTCTGCTCATTTTGCTCGTTCTTGCCTTCTATCTCGTTATCCTGTTTGGCAATAAGCAATGAAAGCGAAAGAGGTTCGTTGCAACTTCACCAGGAAGCCACTTCGAATGATAGGGTGCTTGTAATGATCAGAGCTGAAAGACCCGTGAATCTCAGCACTGGAGAGATAAAAATACTTTTCAGCTTCCGGCCTATGGGCAAGTTAGCGAAAGACGAAATCACTCCTACAACAAACTTAAAAACTACTGATCAACAGTGTCAGCGGCCCCCAGGAGTTCGACTTTCCTAGAACAAAACGTATAAACGCGATCGAGGCCATATTTCCCCTGGCAGGAAATCCTAACAACTATCCTTTTGACCATTATCAAACCTACATGTCACTGTTAATGACAATGCCGAACCCGACTCGACATCCACCGGCTCCCGGCTCGCCCGCAACAGAAGAAGAATCACCCAAAACTGGGAAACTAATTGTAGGCGCCACCACTTTGAGCGAAAGTGAGCCCGTTCCCGTTTCAGTTGATCTCTCGGCATCTGTTCCCGGAATCAAATTCGTGGGAAACGTTTCGTCGAACCAGGGCGTGGCTGGAATCGATCTGAGGCTCCGAAGAGACAGAAGTGTTATTGCTGTGTCGATCATAATAATGGTGATGATGATGTGCCTCGCCATAAGCATTCTGGCAATGACACTCCATGCGCTAAACGCAGGCGAAACAGCTCTACTGTCACCCTTGTCGGCGGCCCTTGCATTGATTTTTGGAACCGGCACTTCGCAACGCACAGCCCGGCGTGCCACCGCTGGCTGTATTCGGTGACTATGTCTCGTTCGTTTGGGCAGAACTCATCGTTGCAGCTTCGGCCGTCGTGACCATCTGGATGTGGCTTTTGCACTTGCCACAGAAATCATCAATCGACTGAAAATCTGATCACTGCAAGACGCGGGGCCCAAAATCTGCCTCCCCGAAACGCACAGAACCGCGGGCTAGTGAGCCAGACCCCTGACGCGATGCGTTTTCCCGGAACCGTTTCAGAACCCATTCCGAACCCATTGGCAGAACCCTTGGCAAGTTGTCATGGTTATCGCTATAAGACCAGCGGCATCAATGGCTTGAAGGGAAAATGATGGCGAGATTCTGACGCGCGAGGTGTTCAAAATTGAGAAACAGGGTTTTGTCTGACGTCGTAGCATGTGGAGAGGGGCTTTGGGACATCCACCACCGGGTCTAAATCGACCCCAGGTACTACTTTATCTCTTTATTTTCAGCGATTTACATCGTTCTCCTGCGTGACACACGGGGCGGGCACGTTGGCGTTGGTGGACGGGCGACCGGTATTTGATGGGTTGGGTGTTAGCTACAAAAACAGCTACAAAGTACGGCATCCACTTTGTTTTCAACAGGTGTCTCTGGATTACCGATCCAAGCGCGGCGATTTCTCCCAGCGATTGACTCAAATTGAAGAAATCGTCAATCGTCTAGGTGGCAGACCAATCTCATTTTCGGCATCCGAGCGTCATGATATCTGCACGGAAATAGGGGTGCTTATCGTGGAGGGAGCCTCGCTTAAAACGGCTTACGAAAGGATCTCCCAGCGTCGCGGGGTGAAACCACGCACGATTCAGCGAACTTGGAATCAGCGCGAGAAAAAAGCAAATTGAACGAAGCGGAATTCAATCGAGCGTTAAGGGCAGTCGAAGGATTTGTAGCCCGCGAGTCTACATATATAGACGGTTGGGAGCGAGGATCACCTGAGTTTCGGCGACGCAGGTGGATAGGTGTTGACATATCCGCCGTACCACCTATCACTGACAACGATTGGTTTCAAAGCCTCTAGAGGCCGTTGCCCTGTGGGTGCCGTCATCGCTTTCCAGCCAGACTGGTTCCTGTTGTGTCGTTGCTCAGCGCCTGAGATTCAATGGACTCGGATGTTTTGGCTCGTAAACGCCCATCTTGCCGCCGCCGGGAAGCGTGAAAGTAGCAAGTTTTCCCCAACGCTGTTCACTCACCTCCGAGACCTCCACATTCTTCGATTTGAGGTCTTTCAGCGTCTCCACAATGTCATCGCACATGAAATAAAGCTCGTGCTGGTCGTTCTTTTCCGATTCGTGGAACGCCGCTTCGAGTTGCGGCATCGCGAAAATCAACCAGCCCTGACCGGCATCGACGGAGGAAAACTTAAGTACATCGCGAAAGAACGCCCGGTCAGCTTCTGGGTGCCTGGTGTAGATGACGATATGCGCGCCATTAATCAAGCGTGAACTCGCTTTCAAGAAGCGTTTGCAGTCACATTGTACCCAAATTGGATTGGGTCTGAAGCAGGAATACCTAGCGATAAATCTCGATACCACCATCTATCTCAATCTGAGATAGAGAGTGATAATCTCCGTTATCGACAGCAATCGAGAGGAGTACGCTGCCCAGCATGGACACTTCCGCAGCACAGGTTCAAATCACTCTGCTCTAGTTATTCGCGTTAGCGATCACCTGTCGCTTGGCTTTTTGGTCGTCATCGGTTAGCTGCTCCGGTCCGAGCTCAAAAGTCACCCTGTCGATCTTGCCGGTGAACTGGAACGGCATCTTGTAGTCGTTGTCGTCTACTGGTGTGCGGGTGTCAGAGCCGATGTCCAGAGTCTCGTCGATCGTCAGCAGGAAAGGAATGGTATGAGGAACCTACCTCCATTGTCACAAGAGGGTTTCTCTTAAGCGCTTAGTCCGGCGCATCGCGAGTCGTGTCAGGCGCTCTGCAATCGCACCGTAGGCACTATTTCTCTAGGTATCCGCCTCTCCTCTGTACTCATCTCACTTCACAAACAAATAGCTCTGAGAGTGGCGCAAGAAACAAAGCGGCTGAACAGTGACTCTTCTTTCGCCAGAGCCGGTCGAAGCATGCGAAGCCGCGCGGAAAACGCACCACCCGTGGTGTTCGGGAGAACGACATGGATAACAGCAACGAAACTCCAGTTTCTCCGACACGTGAACGGCTTCAGGCGGAGCTTCGTCGGCTAGGCTGGGCAAAAGGACTCAGCGAGGAAACGTTTTCGGCGCTCACGAATACGGCTGAGTGGGTCGAGTTTCGCGCCGCGGACAAGGTCATTGAAGTCGACTCAGAGATTTCCCATGTCTCCTTCCTCATCACAGGCCGGATGCAAGCAACACTGTACGACATGTTGGGCAAGGAAATACTGAAGGATACTCTTGCCCGAGGATCTGTCATTGGATTGTTTGCCCTCGGCTTATCGGATCGCTCTCATTTGGAAGTCCAGGCGACTGAGCATTCGACAGCAATACGTTTGACCCTATCGGACCTGCTTCAGCTGACAGCGAAACATGCAGATTTTCAGCTCGCAATGTTCCGTTTGGCAGCGAGCAGATTCAAGGAATATGTGATGGATGTCGATCGTTCACTTCCGAAACCATCCGTCGTGGGTCTTATTCATCAAACAGAGGCGAGCCGTCCGCTCACCGGTCGATTGGCAAGTCGACTTCAAGAATTGGACGAGTCTCTCTGTATTGCTGGCGACGACGAGCGCTGGAAATCAGACGGGAATATCCCATTTATGTTGCTTGTTGGAGATGACGAGCGACAAAACATTCCTAAAGACTGGGCCGAGCATAGGCGACTTCTGGTGGATGTCCGCGCCGATCATTCACCAGAGGCAATGATGCGGTTCTTGGGTTATGTCGATATAGCGCTTTGGTGTGTTCGGCCGCAAGATGCGCATGCAGCAGTACGTCTCCTCCAAGAACTCGAGAAAAGCGTACCCAGATGGCAAGACAAGATCCGGATTGTGTGGCTTCTTGAGGCCAACGCGCCATTCGCTCCGTATGTGCCGGAGTTGCATCAGCTCGCCGAACGAGATTTTAAGCTCACGTTTGATCCTCCTGGAGCAAACCAAAGCAGCTTACTGCAGCAAGGATTAGAACGCATCGTTCATCATTTGCGAGGCATCCAGATCGGTTTGGCACTCGGAGGTGGCGCAGCTCGCGGCATGGCTCATCTTGGGGTGCTCAAAGTGCTTGAGCAGAACGGAATCTACATCGACATGCTGGCGGGTACGAGCGCTGGAGCGCTGACCGGCAGCCTGTACGCAGCTGGCTCAGATCCTGATTACATTACTCGCTGTTTCAAGGTCGATTCGCGGCCATCGTGGTTCTTTCGACAGCTGCCCGGAGGCGGCTATTGGTATTTGCTCTACAAGTACAGACGGAACCAGTTTGAGTCCATGCTGCGGAAATACCTGGATCGAGCCAGAATGGAGCAACTAATTATTCCGATGTTTGCAATTTCCGTCGATCTCGTCCAAGGAGAACCGCTGACGCGCGAGGTTGGCGATGCGACGGTGAGCGTCCTGGAAAGTATCAATCTACCTCCCCTTTCGCTTCCCATCATTCGGTCAGGTGAAGCGTTGGTGGACGGCGGGTTGCTCAACAATATTCCGGCCAACGTGCTCGTAACCAAAGGATGTAACTTTGTCATCGCATCGACTGTCACAGCAAAGCTGGAGAAAGACTTTGTAGAAATCCGCTCGAAGGGGAGTTCGCGCAAGAGTCGTTTCTTCTCAACCATTCAAGTGATCATGCGACAGACTATGATTCAGGGCTACAACATGAACTCCGTAGGGATACAGCCAGCAGACTTCGTGCTCGCACCCGATGTCACCTCGTTCGATATATCAGAATTCACTCGAGCGGATGAAATGGCGCTTATCGGGGAAGCGACAACCAATGCAAACGTCGCAAAGCTGCGCCAAATGCTTAACAAGCTTGATCCTAAACTCTTTAAGACTTCAGCGGCCCCCTCTGGTGTGACGAAAGATCTAGTAACCGAGACTATAGAGCCTCAGCAAGCCGCATGATGAACAACGGCTCGTTCACTTTTTTCTAGTTGGGCGGAGTTGCCGTGGCCTGATTGTTCAGCTCCTCCTTGCCGGTGTTCTTCAGAACCGTCACCTTAACCCAAGCGCCGTGATATGGTCTCACGGGTTTGCCATTGGCGTCGGTCTGCTGGCCCTGCGACGAGGGCGTTACCTTTGCATTGCCCTCTCCGAGCGTGTAAATGCGGTACACCGGGATCTGGTGGTCGACTATCAGATAGCGGACAACGGAATCGGCCATCTTCTGCGACGAGCCGATTGAAGCCTGGCTGTTACCGGGAGCGAATCCTTGCACTTCGATGATGTAGTCGCGCTGATCTTTCACTGAGTCAGCGATCTGATCAAGTGCTCCTTTCGTCTGCGTGGCCAGAGTTGTCTTGCCCGTGCGGAAGCGGAGCTCAGCATCGGTGCTGGGCTGATACTGGTCGAAATCGGTGATAGCGGTCTGCATCGTCTGCAGATGCTGGTTGGCCTGTTGCGCCGTTAACTGAGCTTGCTCCGCTCGCTTACCGGCATCCACAGCGTGCTGATCGGCCTGCTCGGCGCGAGCCGAGGCCTGACGAATACCTTCGGTAGCGCGAGCATCCACGTCCTTGATCTCCTTCGAATTGGCGGCGGTCAGCTCATCCAGCTCGTTGACACGGTCGCGGATCGGGACCAGCTGTTTCTGAACCCATTTCTTACGGGCAAAGGGGTTAATCTTGCCCCAGAAACCCTCGTGAGTATCAGTCGTCAGCGGCTGATGTTCAGAACTGGTGACTGAAGTCGTTGAGCTGCTCGACTGCGTTGCGGCGGCAGGCTGGCTCTGGCTGCTGGTTGCGCGAGCTTGTTGCGCGAAAGCAGTCAAAGTGGCTGCAAGCGGAAACACCATCAAGCTACGAATCGTCATTACAATTCCTCCGGTTCTGCGCGTCTGTTATTTCGAAAAATGTGATGTGGAAGCCGAAGCCCGGGCTGGCTGGTTTCAGCTCTTTCCGCAGCCCAGAGAAAGCACCTTGAACCAGGGGATGCCGCGAGCTGACGGCAGAACAGAAGAAGTTTAGTGTTGCGAACCTAACCCTTCAAACTCTTGTGAATACATATCCAGATTCCAAGTATGCGGCGAAAGCGCGATTGAAGTTGCAAGACCCGCGAATTGCGCACTGCGGAGAATCGTTCCCATCTTCTCCAGAGTGTGATCCCCAGCCCGCAAAGACACCACCGCCAAAGTGAATGGTGCTGATCGAAGGTGCAGCTTCCCTCTTTTCGAGGTTCTTAATTAGAGTGTTGCAGGTTGGTGTCCGACTGCAATTTCCAATTCCGCTCTGCCTCTTCGCGGCTCTCCTTGAAAACGTCGCGTCCGAACTTCCGATTTGCGGCGGCCACGACATAATCGTCGTAAGCATCGACGTAATTGACAAGAGGAGGCGAAACGACGCAGCCCGCAACCGCTTCCATCTGGATACCATACCGCTGCTGTAGGATTTGACCTTCTTGGTTTATCCACGGTACCGGCAGCCCGTATGTTTGCAGCCGATAACGTCCCCTAGCCACGTCAAATCTAGCAGCCAGTTGCCCTCGAACGGATGCTGAGAACCACCACCCCGAGAAGCAACAGATCAGAAGAGCTATGGCAGGCCCGAGATACTTGAGGGTTCGCAAAACCATTTTCATCTCGATTGGACTTAGATATTGTCATCCAGAACCGCCGAATTGAGAATAGCCAGCCAGATTGTGAGTGATAATCTCCGTTATCGACAGTTACCTGCGGCGGTGGGCTTGTAAGTTTGGAGATTACAACCAGTAGGGCTGAACTTTTAAGAAGCGATTTTGGTGAGCAGATCAGCAGGAGGAATTGGCTTTTGCAGAACTTCAAACGTGTCCCTTATGACGAGCTTCATCGAGCGAATCAATCATGTCCGCATGCCCTGAGATGAGGATAACTCGGCAATCGGGATAGCGTTGCTGAATGAAGACGGCGAGTTGCACGCCATTCATTCCGGGGGGCATACAACGCGAGAGCGTCGTAGCCGTTGCTGCGGAGAATCATGGCAATCGTATCAGCGACGAGTTTCTCGTCATCAACAACGATAACTGGTCGCCCGTCTGCTCCCATGCGCTAACTCCGGATATTACTATTTGAGACGGAAATGCTGCTGTGTCTGGTGGCAGACCTAAAGTAGCCGGAAACTCTTATACTCATCGCGCACGATGCGGTAACACTCGCAGGCCATCTTTTCGAGTTCGCGGCGGTTACGAATAATGACGACGCCCCGCGAGTGCTCGATCAGCCCGGCGCGTTCGAGGATTCCGACGGCAAGCGTTACCGTAGTGCGAGGAGCGCCCAGCATCTGCCCCAGGAACGTTTGGGTCAAGTGAAGCTGATCTGATGGCATACGATCACGGCAGGCGAGAAGCCAACGCGCCAGCCGCGCTTCGATGCCATGTACGCGGTTGCAAGCGGCGGTTTGCGCCGTCTGCACCATAAATGCCTGCACGTATTTCTGTAGGGTTCGCCGTAGTTCGCCCGGCTGCTCGAAGTTTTCTCGCAGGATATTCGGCTTAATACTGTATCCAGAACCTTGAATCTGCATGAAGGTTCTGCTGGTGCCATTTTCAACGCCGAGCAAAGTTGGAATTCCTACGAGGCCGTCGTTGCCAATAATACCGACCTCTACCGTCTCTCGCTCTTGGAGGGTGACCACAACCGAGGCGACACCTTCTTCGAGGAAGTAAGCCGCGGTAGCTTTGCCATCGAGCAGACTCTTGTGCTGTGGCAAGGCGATCGGCACGAGGTGAGGAGACAAACGATTGAGTTCAGCTGCGGGGAGTGACGCCAAGACTTTATTTCTAAAACGCTTCGCACGTGGGTTCATCTTGCTCCTTTTTGTCGGCCAGAGTTGGCCGCATCCGGACGCGCAGATGGAACCTGCTTCACGGCAGGAGGACGTGCGTATGGAGATGTCGACCTTGAGTATAGGCTGTTTCAGAGTAGCGCGATAGTCGTAGAGAGAATGTCTGGTACCAGACTAAAACGTGGTACAGTGCGTTCCAGTCGCCGTTCGTGACTCCTACCTGCTATCCACTTTGAGGGGACGCAGCGTCCGCACTGTTCCTCAATCACCCATATCGGTGACTTCTTCTCGGACCATGCGCACTATCCTTGTAATCGATGACCACGTTGCCACGCTGAGGACCATTTGTCTGGTTCTGAAGCAGCAAGGCTACGAACCGCTTGCAGCGGAGAATGCGAACCAAGCGCAAGAGTATTTCTTCGACAACAACGTTGATCTTGTGATCGTAGATCACGGTCTTCCCCGGGTCACAGGTGCCGAACTCGCAAAGCGTCTCAAAGAAATCAAGAGTGTGTTTGTGCTGAGGCTGTCCGGCAATTCGGACTTGCTGGAAAAGCCAGATTCGGTTGACGTCCTACTACCGAGACCAGTTGCAGTCCCGATATTGCTGGCGGAAATCGCGGGATTGCTTGCCAGAAGAAAGCCGGAAGTGATCCCCAGCGCCTCTGATAAGAAAGCATTCTTATGACTCTTCGGCTGAGACGAAGGATTGATGGCGTGAAATCTCGATACCACTCACTATCTCAACTTGCGACTGGCATCGGCGAACAGCGGGAGTCACTGTAAACGATTTGTATATGACCGATAGACGCAGGCCGTTGCAACCCGCACCAAAAGAGAAAAGGCGCTAACTTTGGTGCCCGGAGGGGGATTTTAGCCCCCACAACCCTTTCAGGTCTGTAAGTAATGTGCCCCCCTTTGATGAACCAGCCCGAGTGAGCGTTCTCGGTTAACTTCTGCTTCAGATGGCAGCGCTCCTAGTCGCCCATGAGTGATTCCGAGATATTCCAACTGAAAAGAAACACTCGTTGGATCAGGCATCACACCCGATGCAGAAAACTGTCTCTTGTTACTTAACGCCAATTTTGGCGTCTGTTAGGGCAGGGGACTACCCCACTGGCATACCATTGGAGAACCCATGACCACACGCAGTTTGCTCAAGTTCAGCGTGGCCGCGGCCCTCGTGGGCTTGTGGGGCCTCAGTTTTGCTAGTCAGGATCACCTGCAGCCGCGACAGGGCGACGACCTCTCTGGCCTCCACGCCTTCGACCTGCGGGCCGGATGCTGGATCTACCACAACCACGTGCTGAAGGAGCGGCTGGCTAACAACCACGACTGGTTCGATTACGACAGCATCCAGCATCTGTGGATCACGATGGGTGGCTACGGCAACATGGACGACAACCTTTAAACAGTGATGGGATTGGATTATCTAAATACGCAAACTGGGCAAATCCCCACAGATTTTCTGTGATCTGTGGATCGGCAGAGGCAAGGCGAAAAAAATTGGGCAGAACACCGAACCGTTCGGCAACTCTGCTACTCAGGAAAGAGTTCATTTTTCTTCTTAAATCAGCACCGACCGGACACAATGACCTTCGCCGAGGAAGAATATCGGTCGAGACAAAGAATTGGATGCAGGCCGAATCATCCTGCGTTTCGTGCCGACAGACCCGCCTCCACCTGGTATTTCGATGGCTTGGACATAATCCTCCTCACCCTTGGCAACTAAACTTCACCTATCTTCTCAAGACTAAAGTCGCTGGTTATGTTCAAAATTGCTCATGTCGATAGATTTTACTCAGGAGAAATTAGCGATCAAGGAATTGAATCAACGAGATACAGCTGAGCGAGTAAGGCGCTCGGCCTGTGACGCGAATCACCGACCGCTGATAAATCTGGCCTGAGGTCAGGCCGTGGGGGCGGAGTAATACGGGAGGTTAGGGCTGTACTTGGTGTCGCTTGGCGAGAGGAGAGACTTCAGTTCCACTTAGCATCGTGGACGCGTTCATCGCGCAAACCGTTTGCGATTACTGTTGATATATCTCCTTACCACTCACTATCTAGTAGCGTAACCGTTCAGCAAGTTGGGTCCGATTGGGGTCCAATAACCGCCGAAAACCAGCGAACAAGAGGCAAAGCGACGCAGAGCCGACCTAAGCGAATCAATAAGATAGTGTTGCAGCCACTTTTTCGGGACCAGGTGCTCTACCCGGTATTCCTCTCTGCAAACCTTTTGTTTTCAATGCAAGCACTTTGTGTCGCTGTTGTATCCAGTTGTTTCTTGAGGATCTCGCAGCTACAGAATCGTCTACAGTACGTGAACATTGTGTCGGGCGAATGTCCAATGCTGTTGAATCGGCTGTATTAATGAGGATAGGGCGAGAACCCAACCTCCTGGGTTGGCACCAGGAGTTCTAGTGAGAAGGAACTGCGTGAGACGGTCCCCGGACATTCTTCACAATTTCCGGATTGCCCTCCTCATCCATACGCGACTCCAGTTCTTCGGCTTCCTTGACGGCATCGCTCTCCAGTTTTCTGGTCTGGATTGTGCTCATGCTTTACCGCGATGAAGGGATTCTCTTCCGGATTGGTCACACTGGTTCCTGGGCCACAGAAAGTGTCATCTATCTATTCCGGCGCTCGGCGGCTTTCACTTTAACGGCTTCGGATGGCGCCAATTTCGAGTGGTCGCAGGACTCCCAGCCATTCTCACAGGCTGAGACATTGCGCTGATGATCGGACACAATCACTTCTCTCGCTTGTTGGTCAGTCAATCGTGAATGATCGCAACTCTTCCAGCCATCCCTGCAGCCAGAAAAGTTGTGCTGCAGCTCGGCAGTAGACATTTCGGCCGCTTGCGTCCCGCTCAGCTTGGAGCCGTCACAGGATCCCCAGCCGTTTCGACACCCATTAATTCTGTTTTTGAACCTCGCGACCGCTACTTGGCTCGCCTCCGTCCTAGTGAATGTAGAGTCGTCGCAGGAACCCCAGGCTTCCATGCAATCTGACAGGTTGTGCTGGTGGCGGGACACAGCATTCGCGGCGGCTTCCGTCGCAGTCAGCATTGATGGCTCGCATGGGCTCCACGCATTTTTGCAATTCGTGATGTTACGGTCGTGTTCGACGGCAAGGACCGACTTTCTTTCTACATCGGTAAGTTTCGAGTGGTCGCACAGTGCCCATCCGTCCATG
>Ga0070679_100006486_pt1 | contig 10907 bp, 7 predicted proteins | sample KBSC63BmetaG_FD_65652 | JGI IMG/M metagenome (GOLD analysis project Ga0070679, IMG submission 65652) | Corn rhizosphere microbial communities from Kellogg Biological Station, Michigan, USA - KBS C6-3B metaG | ecosystem: Host-associated > Plants > Roots > Rhizosphere | place: USA: Michigan... | reverse complement strand
TGCAATACAAGGCTTCACAACAGCTTTATGAGCACCTGCTTACGCTGTCGCCCGCGGTCGAACAGGCTACCGATCTGCGCAAGCAGCTGGTTGCGCGCATGAAAGATGCCGGCCAGCCCAGCGATCTATGGACCAACCTCAGCCGCGTGAACGACGGAATGCAATACATCCTCGGTGCGGCGAATCGCCGTCCCGGTCCTGGCCGCGAAGAACCCGCGCTTGCCAACCTCAAACAGCATTACCTTCAGCTGCTCAACATCCTGCAGGAAACTGACGACACTCCGACTACACAGGTCATGGAGAGCATCAAGATCCTTGAAGGCGATCTCGGACCTATCTGGAAGCAGTGGGAAGAGGTAAAGACCAAGGACATCCCTGACCTGAACAACCAACTCAAGCAGAAGAATCTGCCCGAGTTGAAACTGCTCGCGGTCGAACCATCGCCGCACGCAGCCGTTTCGGCCCAGGACAAAGACGAGGAGTAACCAGGTTCGGGGTATCGGAGCATCGGAGTATCTGAATATCGGATCATTAGCTAAAGGCGGCGCTGCATTGGCGCTAGCTGTTGTTCCGATATCCCGATATACCGTTATGCCGATACCCCGATTCTCTGTGCGAGATTGACACCGCAACTCCGTCTCGCTACTCTCGCATCATGAATTACGTGAAGCTCCGGATTGCTGCGCTCTCATTCATCTTCATCCTCTCCTCGCTCGCCCTCGCCGACGATCACCACCACACCATGCCCGGCGACAAATACGGGACAGTGAATTTCCCCACGTCCTGTGCCGCGAACGTGCAGAAGCCTTTCGAGCTCGCCGTGGCGCAGCTTCACTCTTTTGAATATGAAACGGCGGAACTCCAGTTCAAAAATGTAGCCCACCAAGACCCCAAATGCGCAATGGCCTACTGGGGACAAGCCATGAGCCTCTTCCATGGCCTGTGGGCACGGCCTTCGAAGGAAGACCTGAAGCGGGGAACGGACTTCTCGCAAAAAGCCCAGCAGCTCAACGCCAAAACTCCGCGCGAACGCGAATACATTAACGCTGTCGCTCTGCTATTTCATGACGCAGACAAGATCGACCACAAAGACCGCGTGAAGGCCTACTCGCAGGCGATGGAAAAAGTTTCGCAGCACAATCCCAGCGACCGCGAAGCCGCCATCTTTTACGCGCTTTCACTGCTCGCCGTCGGCTCTGGCGATGACCCGGAGCTCACCAATGATCGCAAGGCAGTCGCCATCCTGAGCAGGCTGTTTGAGCAGCAGCCTGACCATCCCGGTATAGCGCATTACATCATCCACGCCTGCGACAATCCGCAGCTCGCCAGCCTCGGCCTGCCCGCAGCGCGTGAGTACGCCAAAATCGCGCCGTCTTCCGCCCACGCCGTCCATATGCCGTCCCACATCTTCGCCCGCGTTGGTTTGTGGCGTGAGAGCATCGCCTCCAATGCTGCTGCCCTGAAAGCAGCCGACGAGATGGAAGCCATGCATCTCCACACCATGCATCACCGCATGCATGCCATGGATTACATGCATTACGCCTATCTCCAGATCGGTGATGATGCCGCTGCCCAGGCAATCGCGAAGCAAATGGCCGGCTTCAATCGCAGTGAGATCGAAAAAGATTATCAGGACTACTATGACGACATGCTGACGGGCTTTGCCGCGCGTTATGCCATCGAGCGCCGCCAGTGGAAGGACGCGCTTGCTCTCCAGCCCATCGCGAATGCCACTGCCAGCATCCAGAGCCAGACTTACTGGGCTCACGCAGTCGCGGCCGGCCACCTGCGTGACGCCGCCGCGGCGGAGCAGGCGTTGAAAGACTATGAAGCCAAACTCGACCAGGTCAAGAAAGGCCCGCAGGCGCACATGCTGGACGGCCTGAAAAGCGAGCACGAAGAAGTCATCGCCTGGACACTTTATGCTCAGGGCAAATCAGACGATGCCATCGCAAAACTGCGCGCTGTAGCCGACCGCCAGGACAAGGTCGGCAAAGGCGAAACTGAATCGCCCGCACGTGAGATGCTCGCCGACATGCTGCTTGACCTGGACCGTCCAAGAGAAGCGCTCGCCGAATACGAAGTCTCGCTCAAGACCGATCCCAACCGCTTCAACGAACTCGTGGGCGCCGCCCGCGCGGCGGAAAAGCTTGCCCAAAAGGAAAAAGCCTCAGGCTACTACGCTCAGCTGCTCAAAAACTGCGACGGCGTACAGTCAGATCGTCCGGAGATTGCTCAGGCCAAAACTCTGCTCGCGGCGAAGTAGTCCGTAAACAACGATCCGGTTGTGAGTTGAGGCGTCAGCATTTATCCTTGAGCGCCGGAGGCCCCATGTCCACGCCCGATCTCCGTCCCGTGCTTGACCCGAGAACGCAGTGGTTTCTGAAGTTTCTGAAAGACAGCGGCCGCCCGCAGGTCTTTGAAGTTCCACTCGCGGAAGCCCGCCTCTATTACGTCCGCGCCCAGGAGCTTTTCGCCGGGCCGCTTCTGCCCGCACATATCGAAGATCGCACGATCCCGGTCGGCCCCAGGGGCGACGTACAACTCCGCATCGTTCGCGCTGAGGGCAGTGGCTCCGGACAGCCGGTGCTGATGTATTTCCACGGCGGCGGCTGGGTGCTCGGGGATGGCGCCACCTATGACCGTTTCCTCCGCGAACTGGCTCATGGCACCGGTGCCACAGTGGTCTTCGTGGAATATCGCCGGTCGCCGGAAGAGCGCTTCCCTGTTCCTTTGGAAGAGTGCTATGCCGCTACTGCATGGGTCGCCGAACGCGGCGCCGAATTGGGCGTTGACGCCGCGCGGATCGCTGTTGCCGGCGACAGCGCCGGAGGCAACATGGCCACCGTAGTCTGCCGGCTCGCCATCGAGCGCAACGGCCCGAAGATCGCGAGCCAGGTCCTCATCTATCCAGCCACCGCCGCCGGCTTTGACCTGCCTTCCATCCGCGAGTTCGCCCAGGACCACTACCTCACGCTCGAAAACTCGCGCTGGTTCTGGCACCAGTACGCGCCCGATCGCTCTGCGGACTCCGATCCTAACGCGTGTCCGCTCCTCACGCCCCTCGATCAGCTCAAATCTTTGCCTCCGGCGCTCGTCATCACCGCCGAGTGTGACATCCTGCGTGACGAAGGCGAAGCCTACGCCCGCAAGCTCTCGCAGGCCGGCGTGCCCGTGACCTGCACGCGCTATCTTGGTGCGATCCACGGCTTCATGGGGATCAACGCGCTGGCAGAGACCCCTACCAATCGCGCCGCGATGGATCAGGTGTGTACTACGTTGAGAAAAGCGCTGTTTTCAGAGAGCAAGATGAAGCAACACGGGTAGAGCGCGCTTTATCGGTGTGTCGCCGCCATAAAGAAACCAAATATCAGCAGACCGATCGCCACCACCGCGCCCACCACCGCAATTGCCACGCTAACCCAGCCCATCACGATCCCCGCTTGAGCATAGCTCTCTCCGGTCAACGCACCGTTGCTGGCCCGGATGTTCTCGCGCGCCTGCCGCCCCACGATAATTGCTGGAATCCCGGCCAGGATCGAAACTGCCACCAGCGAAAGAATCCCGAGCACCAGACTCACGACCGCGGTGGTCTCGGGTTGAGCCTGCCGCATTCCGGCCACGGCCGGAACGTAAGCAGGTTGGGCAGGTGCAACACCGGCCTGTTGCGCAGCCGCCGCTCCAGGGCTTACTGATGAGATTTGCGCCGTCGCTTGCAATCCGCAATTAGGACAGAAGTGCGTGTTCTCGGCCATGGAAGCGCCGCACCTTGAGCAGAACATCGTTTCACCTTCATTGGCTTTTGGGAGCTGTTGAGAAACGTAACTTAAGCGCGCCGAAATAGCAATCGGCCAGCCTACAACTTCGTCCAAAAAAACAGCAGGTCGGAAAGCAGCATGCCGCCGGCGGCGCAGCCCAGCCAGAAGTTCTCGAAATTCGAATTGGTCGTCTTCATGAGACGCGCATTATTGGAAAGGATGAGAATGAAGACAAAGATGGGCACCAGCACAATCCCGGCCAGTACCTGTGACCAGTAAAGCACCTTTACCGTATTCACTCCGAAGAAACCGACAGTTACTGACAGAAACACGGTGGCAGAAATCATCACGTAGAACAGCCGCGCCTCCCACGGTTCAATGGAAAGGCCGGATTTCCACCCAAACGCCTCGGAAACGCTGAAGCAGAGCGACGCCACCAGAATTGGCAGCGCGATGAGTCCGGAACCAATGATGCCCAGCGAGAACATGGTCTGGCCCCATACGCCGAAGCTGCTCAGCGCTTCGGACGCAGTCCTCGTCGTCATCGTGGTGGGATCAGCCACATGCATGTGCGAAGCCGCAATCATGGCCGAAAGCGCAATCACGCAGGCCACCACTGTACCCGCATGCGACTCACTTACATGCGCCTGCGCCAGGCCTTCCGGCAGGCCACGGCGTGAACTGGTCTGCCAGACGATGACGTCTGGTGTGAGCAGCGAACCGAACACCGCCACCACTGCCATCATGTAATCCTGGGTGGGAAGGATGCGAGGCAGTACCACGTCTCGGGCCAGCACGAGCACAGAATCAGTCACGTGCCAGGCTGCCACCACATAGGCAATCAGCACCAGCGTAAGCGTCCCCAGCGCCTTCGTGAGCTTCTGGTAGTTTCCGAGGATCAGCACATACCAGACGGTGAAGCCAACAAAGGCCATAAAGAATTTTCTTGGAATCGTGGTCAGCAGCGAAACTCCGTCGCTCACCGCCACAATATCTCCGACCACCATCGCGATATTTACGCCCACGATCATGAACGCGATCGCCATCGCCCAGTTCCTACCGTGGCTTTCGCGGACCAGTTCCACGAGGCCTTTGCCGGTCTGGTGACCGAGCCTCGACGACACAGCGAACACGCTGAACAGAACCGGAATACAGAGCAGGACTACCCAGCCGAGCGAAACCCCGAATGCAGCTCCGGCCACCGTCGCCGTCAGGACCGCAGCGGGATCAAGATCAGCCGCCCCGGAGATGATCCCCGGCACCATGCGGGCAAGCTTCTCACGCAGAGAAATCGCAAGCGCGGGGCTGGACTCGGGTTTTTCAACCAGGTGAAGAGACTGCATGGGACCGTACTGCTTGGTTAGAAGCACCAGCTACTCACAAAGTTGGCACTCCTAAGTTGAAGATGAGAGAACTAGGGTGTTGGGATTACTGCTCACCACAGCGCACGCTATGGACATTGGACGATTTCCAAACACCAAAGGATCACGCGTGTGGGTCTAATTTTGCTTGCTTCAATTCCGTAAGCTCACGTTCCCACACCCTCCTTCTCTTGTGCATCCAACGAAACGACAAACTGCGTGCGAGCAGCTTACGAGGCCACAAACAGATGAACGAGAATCGGAATCCTGAAAACCTGCCACCCCAGATTGATTCTGAAGAACCCGGAAGCCGGCGCGATCCTGAAGAACGTCCTGCTGAAAACGAAAAAGAACGTCGCGAGAAGATGCTGGACAAAACATTGGCCGATTCTTTCCCGACGAGCGACCCGCCTTCTACAATTCCTGATCCTGAATGCGATGAAAAGGAAGTCGCCTAAATCGAAGCCAACCGCCGCTGCGGAAGCCGGACGATTGCAGGGCTGGAGGGCGATCGCCGACTACCTCGCTTTGCCCGTCACAACGGCCCAGCGCTGGGCCCGCTCGGGGATGCCGGTTCGGCGAGAAGGACGTTTCACCGTCGCTGACGCTGATGAACTTCGCCGCTGGCTCGGCAGTGAATCGAAAATGCCGGCGCCGGCGCACATTGCCACCAATCAGGCGGATCTTGCAACCGGATTAAAGGAATCCATCTCCGCGATACGCAAGAGCAAGAGAGCGGCATAGCCCGGCTTCATGCCGCGAGGTCAATCTTGGTGAGCCCGCTCCTGTCTTCGTCCTGCGGCACCTTGCCTCGGCGTGTCTCCTTCGCGAGCTGACAGTTGAGTTCTGCGCCCAGCAGCATGACTACCGCGTTCCAGTAGAGCCATACCATCAGCGCGATCATCGCACCCAGACTGCCATAAGTCTTGCTGAAGTGTCCGAAGCTGCGAAAGTAAATCCCGAGCACGTACGAAAGCGTTATCCACGCTCCCACAGAAAGAAGCGCGCCAGGTAGCGTGGCCCAGAAGCGCTGTCTCACATTGGGCGCAATGTAATACAGGAACTCCACCGCAAGCACCGTGAATGCAACCGAAACGCTCCAGTGAATGTATGGCCACGCAAGAGCGAAAAGGCGGGACATCCCCGCCTTGTTCGCAAGAAACTCGCCAAACCCCGGTCCCACGATCATCACCAGCAGCGCGACCAGCATGAGCGCGCCGACTAGAAACGTAAGGCCTATGGCCAATGGGCGCGTCACCCAGAACGGACGCCCCTCTTCAACTTCATACGCCATGTTCAGGCCTTCGATAGCGGAAGCGAACCCTCCGGAGGCAGTCCACAGAGTCCCGAGAATACCGAATGAAAGGAGTGTAGCGCGATTCGGCGTCACTACCTGCTTCATTACATGCTGGATCACTCGCATGCCGTCCTCCGGGACGAACCCTGAGATCATGCGCATGACCTGGTCGAAACCGCCCTGCACAGGCAGGTACGCTATAACGGCAGAAAGCAGTATCAGGGCCGGGAAAATGGCCAGGACAAAGTAGTACGCCATGGCCGCCGCCATCTGCAGAAGATGCTTCCGGCTGGTGTCATCAATCGTGCGCCACAGGGCGTCTTTAACTCCGCTGAATGTGACCCGGCGCCGCATATCGACGTTAGATGCCGGAAGGAGAGTAGCGGAAGATACGCGCCCCCGATTGTGAGCTGCCGGTCCGCTCAGGGCACCAGCTGCAGAATCATTGCGATTCCGCCGCCATCGCCCATGTCCAGGTAATTCACCACCACTTTGCGATTCGCCAGCGTGCAGGAGAATTTGCCTCCCGTGACCAGCAGGTTCCTGGGATCGTCAGTGCGCAGCTTCATAGTCTTCCCTTCCGCTGCCACCGTGAGAACTGCCGCTGGAGCTTTTGAGCAATCCACGGAAAGCAAATTGCCGCGGATCTCAGCCTGTGTGGGCGGCTTCTGGCCCGGCTTCAGCGTTATGGTTACGTTTGTGTGTCGCGTAGTCTCCGGGGCGGGTTCATCGTGGTTATCGGATTCATCATCGGAATCGCGGTCTTTTTCGGCAGAAGCGTTTTCGGATCCAGTTCCGGAAATAACAACCCGGTCACCGTAGCTCTTAAGCCGCTCGGCATCTCCAAGGGAGCGGCTCGCCTGCTCTGCCACTCGCGGATCACCGCTTTTTTGCAATGAATGCAGCACCGCGATGGCATCATCGTATTTTCGGTTCGCCATCAGGATCTGGGCGAAATTGTAGTAATAATGAAGATTGCGCGGGCTGATAGCAATTGCCCTCCGGATGGAAGCCAGCCCCTTTTCCGCCTCGCCGTTATTCAAGTACGCGAACGAAAGCATGGAATGTGCATCGGCAAAATTCGGATCGAGGGCTGTGGCTGCCTCAAGTTCCTTGATCATGGCAGGCGCGGTAGACCGCCGGAATCCGTTTTCGCGGCTCATCAACATCGCGGAATAGTAGTGCACACGTGGATCCTGTGAGTTCAGCTTCGCCGCCTGGCTGAAATATTCCTGGGCGCGATCGAATTCGCGCTTTCGCATGTACCCATAGCCCAAACCGCGAGCTGCAGCTGCACTATTCGGATCACTTTTAAGGATCGCCTCGAACTCGCTGAGCGCTTTGTCCTGATAGTCCGGCGAGTGCAGGTGAATCTCCGCCATGAGCGCCTCAGCCTCAGAAGCCGACACCGGGCTGGTTGTATAGCCGTCTTTCACAATATTTGCCGGCGTCGGTATCGGATAATATCTGTACTGCCCTCCCGCGACATACGAGCGGATCTTGCCGTCGAACTGCGCTGCTGACATGCCGAAAGTCTGCTGGATGGCTTCTTCGATGGAAACGCCCTTATTGTTCACCAGATCAAAATATGTTCCGAGCTTGCCCACGAGTAAGTTGTCATAAAGATAATGAACAACCATGGCTGACTCGGCATAGAACACCGTCCGTCTTTCGCCGTTCTCGTTGTATGCCTGCGAGTAGTGCTGCACTTTAAGGAGATCCGGCACCTTCATCCACCCCATTTCCCGGAGAATCATGAAGGTTTCGTCGGGAATCTTGCCAACTCTCGCTTCTTTATTGTCGACCTGAATACTCGCGAAATACTCCGCGAAGCCCTCGTCGAACCAGGGAGCTCCCGGGACAAAAGCGTTTCCATTCATCAACTGATGTGCGTATTCGTGAAATACCACATTGAACGGGTTCTCCACGGACATGTCGAGCATAATGAAATTCCGGTCTTCACCAGGTTGGAAAAGTCCCGACAGTTCGGTTGGTTTGCCCTTATATAAAGGTGCAAACTGCCGCATCTCCTTGCTGTTCCGAAAAGCGACTATCTGGAGCGGCACGGGGATATTGACGTTCGCTTTCTGGAAGAGTGCTGCAAATACCGCTCGCATCTGTTCAAAGCGCATGGCGACTTCGCGTCCGCGCTTCTCTCCCGCATCGGTCACTACAGAGAAGTGAGGCGACTTCACCTCAACCCACTGCGGCCCTTCGGCAGTCGCAACCGCCGGGTTTAGAACAGCAGCAATTGTCAGAAAAATAAAGCTTGATAGCCGTACAAGTAGGTTCTTCATAGTTCGTAGTTCGTAGCAACCGAAAACTGGATTTCCAGAGTTGCTGATTCTAGCATGCTGACGTACTAGCAGAGCCGGGATAAACGTCCGCTGTCCCAATGAGTTTTCCCTTAGTATCGCTTGCGAACCCGTACGAACATTGACAATCACCGCTGGCTTGGCCAGACTCTCTAAACATGAGTTCTGAAATTGCAGCATGCTGTCCGCGATGCCAGGCAGCGCTTGAGCCCGACTCGCTTTTCTGTACCAGCTGCGGTTTGCGCCTCGCTCAAGCTGGTATCACGCCACCGGCGCCTTCTGCGCCGGCGCTCGATGGTTCGTGTGTCCATTGCGGAGCCGCGTTAGAACCCAGCTCGGTGTTCTGCACGACTTGTGGCGCGAAGGCTGAAACTGGCCCTGATCCGGCTCCTGCTCCTGTCAACGTAGCCGCTGGTAAGCCGGCCGCGGCGAGTGCTCCTGACAGAACAGTCGCAGTGGCGTCAGGCTCTTCTGCCCCGACGTCCGCCGCTGCCGCCGAGCTGGCCCCTGCAATGAAGCCATTTCAACCGGGGCCGGAACTACAAGCGCCCAGGCGTAACGCTCCCATTCTTTTGCTGCTGTTGTTTCTCGCCATCGGGCTCGGCATAGCTGCTTTCATGTTCAATCGTCCAAAATCGGCGCGGGTCCTGATTCTCACTCCGGAGTCATCGTCCGTTGCCGTGGCCGCCGGGAGCACCGCAACGTTGGGCGTCGGAGTTGAAGGCTCCACGGACGATTTGGTGTGGACCGTGGAAGAGAAGAACAGTGGGCGCCTGGAACCGGCGGGCGTGACCGTACAAGGTAGCAGGCTGATCTATCATGCCCTCTACCATGCACCGCTCCGCGCAGGCAGTTATCACATAACTGCGGCGTCCCGGGAAAACAAAGACCAGGCCGCAACCATAAGAGTGGACGTTGGGAGCAAATAACAACCGATCGCAATCAAGAACCTCAAGAGCTCGGGAATAGGTCCATTTGTTCGTTCATCCGTGGTTTGTGTTTTCTATCGTCAAACACCGTACGACCATCCACCGACTTGGAAATCGCGCGGTCATGCTTCATCGCCGCGTCGAAATCCGCTAGTGGCGAACCGGTTCTTTCCACGTTCCGGACCACTTGATCGAGCCGCCTGAAACCGTCCAACTTTTCCGATGTCCCGAGCTTTGCCTGGTCGAGGGATCGCCGCAGCACTGAAAGTGACTCACCATAAGTTTTGAGCGGTACCGGGAAAGGATGGCCATCTTTGCCGCCGTGCGCAAATGAAAACCGAGCCGGGTCGGCAAAGCGCGTTGGTGTTCCGTGAATCACCTCAGCCACCAGCGCCAGTGATTGCAAGGTGCGTGGACCGAGATTTTCGAGCAGTAATAAGGATGCGAAGTCGCGCAGGTCGCGCTCGTACGCTACCGCAAGTACCGCTCCAAGCCTCTTCAGGTTCACATCGCCCGCCCGGACATCGTGGTGCACTGGCATCGTGAGCTTCGGGATTTCATGCAAGACCCGGTCTGGCCGCTCATGTGCAATCTCCAGCAGCGCCTTGCGCGCCGGAAGCGCTCGGTGATCTACCAGATTCATGACCTCACCTGCAACGGCGCGTTCGCCCACAATTGCCGTGTGCGGCTCGTCGGCGAAATCGCGCACCCTCGCCGAATGCCAGTGGTAACGGCGCGCCATGCCGGTTGCATCGTTCATCCCCTGCTGCACCACTGTCCATTCACCTCTCTTGCTTACAACAAACGAATGCAGATAGAGCTGGAACCCATCAGCGATTGCATTGTTGTCCACCTTCGCGGTGAGCCGGCTGGCTCTTGCCAGGGCATCTCCGTTCAGACCGCGTTGATCGGCAACATGGCGCAGTTCATCGGGCGTTTTCCGCGAATGGCGGCCCCGTCCACCGCAAACATGTATGCCGAGCTCATGCGCACGCGGGTTTAGACCACGCTTGAGCGCGCCGACAACAGAGGTCGTGATGCCGGAAGAGTGCCAGTCCATTCCCATCACGCAACCAAGGGCCTGGAACCAGAATGGGTCGCTCAGGCGTGAGAGCAGTTCAGAATCACCGTACGAATAGAGGACGCTCTCGCAAATCGCAGTGCCGAGACGGGTCATGCGCTCCGCCAGCCATGCAGGAACCCGGCCGCCGTGCAAAGGTAAGTCAGCAATCCCGGAGCGCTTCATC
>Ga0070679_100006485_pt1 | contig 10908 bp, 12 predicted proteins | sample KBSC63BmetaG_FD_65652 | JGI IMG/M metagenome (GOLD analysis project Ga0070679, IMG submission 65652) | Corn rhizosphere microbial communities from Kellogg Biological Station, Michigan, USA - KBS C6-3B metaG | ecosystem: Host-associated > Plants > Roots > Rhizosphere | place: USA: Michigan... | reverse complement strand
CGCCCCGTCGCCGAAGTAGGCGATGTTGAGGTAGCGCTCGAGGATCCAGTCCTTGGAGTAGTTCTGCTCGAAGGCGATCGCGTAGCGCAGCTCGGTGAGCTTGCGGGCGTAGGTGTCGGCGGTCGCGGCTTTGCGCTCGGCCTTGGTCTTGGCCTGTGACAGCAGCGTCATCTTGACCATCTGCTGGGTGATCGACGAGCCGCCCTGGACCACGCCGCCGCTCGACTGGTTGGTGACCAGTGCGCGCAGCGTGCCCTTCATGTCGAGCGCGCCGTGCTGGTAGAACCGGTAGTCCTCGATCGCGACGATCGACTTGACCATCTTCCGCGAGATCTGCGCGAGCGGGACGTTGATGCGGTTCTCGTCGTACAGCGTGGCGATGGTGGCGCCCTGCGGGTCGACGATCTTGGTCTGCTGCGCCAACGGCTGCGTGCGGAGCTGCGCCGGGAGCGACTCCACGGTGTGGGAGACCGACTTCGAGGCCAGGCCGAAGAGCCCCGCGAAGGGGATCGCCAGGCCCGCGACGACGACGCCCATGACGGCCGCCACGACCGCCATCACGCCCAGATGGGACGCGACTCGAGACGCGGGAAGGCGCTCCTCGGGCGGGAGGGTCATGCCGATCAGACTACGTGAGAGGCCCTGAGCCTGCGCATTCTCGACCCCCGCTCACTAGTCCGATGGGACTAGCGGGAACGGACCGGATGAGTCTGTCCCCGACCGGCTGGCTTCTTTACCTTGGTGTCTCGACTGAAACATTCGTTCGGGCGGGTGGCTTCATGGGGAAGCACAGTCATCGACGATCGTGGGGACGTCACATGTGGAATCAAGATTGGGCTGCCCAGGCTGCGTGCCGGGGTCAGCAACCCGACAAGCTGTTCGTCCGTGGTGCCGAGCAGAACAAGGCCAAGCAGGTCTGCGGTGCGTGCCCTGTGCGCACCGAGTGCCTCGCCGAGGCTCTCGACAACCAGATCGAGTGGGGCGTCTGGGGCGGGATGACCGAACGCGAGCGCCGAGCCCTGCTTCGTCGCCGTCCGAACGCATCATGGCGAGTCGTCCTCGAGACGGCTCGTGAGCAGCACGTGGGTATGGTCGTCAGCGCCTGAGCCGCTCTGACGAGGACACCGACGTAGCAACCGCAGTACCGCTCAGCAACAGCCAGCAACACCCAGCAGCACCGTCGGGCTTCAGACGTCAGGTCGGCCGCTCCCCCGCTAAGAGCGCGCCGACCTGACGTAGCCCGTCCAGGTCGTGCACGTCGCCCGCGAGGGCCGGCACCACCGCGGTCGGCACCTGTGGGTGCGCCGCCTCGAAGCGCCGTCGAAGGCGCGTCTCGCGCTCGACCAGCCGCCCGCGATCGGCGTGCAGGCGCAGCAGCCCGGCCGTCAACGACCCCGGGTCGTCGTTGCGCAGCCGTGCGGCCGCTGCCGCCGCCTCCTCCGCGCTCACGTCTCCGAGCGGAGGCGGGCTCGTCCGGTTGACGACCAGGCCGGCCAACGGCATGTCGTCCTCGCTCAGTCGCTCGACGAAGTACGCCGCCTCGCGCAGCGCGTCCGGCTCGGGGGCGGCCACGACGAGGAACGCCGTACCGTCGGCCTGCAGCAGCTCGAAGGTCTTCTGGGCGCGCTGGCGGAAGCCGCCGAACAGCGTGTCGAACGCCGCGACGAAGGTCTGCATGTCGCGGAGCACCTGGGCGCCGAGGATCTTGGTCAGCGCCCCGGTGACCATCCCGAAGCCCGCGGACATCAGCTTCGCCGGTCCCTTCGCCGGAGCCAGCAGCAGCCGGATGAAGCGGCCGTCGAGGAAGCTCGAGAGCCGCTCGGGGGCGTCGAGGAAGTCCAGCGCCGAGCGGGAGGGCGGGGTGTCGACCACGATCAGGTCGTAGCTGCCGTCGCGCTGGGCGTCGGCGTGGATCTGGCCGAGCTTCTCCATCGCCATGTACTCCTGCGTGCCGGCGAACGAGCTCGAGAGCGCGACGTAGAAGGGGTTCTCCAGGATCTGGCGGGCCTTCTCGGGACTCGCCTGGCTCTCGACCACCTCGTCGAAGGTCCGCTTCATGTCGAGCATCATCGCGTCGAGCGATCCGGTCCCACGGCCGCCGACCCCACGGACCGGCCGCGGGGTGTTGTCGAGTGCCTCGATCCCCATCGACTGGGCCAGCCGCCGAGCCGGGTCGATGGTCAGGACGACGACCTTCCGGCCACGTTCGGCGGCGCGGAGGGCGAGCGCGGCCGAGGTGGTCGTCTTGCCCACCCCGCCCGATCCGCAGCACACGATGATGCCGGTGTGCGGGTCGTCGAGGAGACGGTCGACGTCGAGCGTCCCGGGCTGGTCGAGGGACTGGGGCCCGATGCGGCTGCGCGTGCGGGTCATCAGGCGAGCCCCTGCTCACGCAGGAGGCCTGCCAGCTCGTAGAGCGCGCCGAGGTCGACGCCGCCCACCAGCAGCGGCAGCTCGTACGTCGGGACCTCGAGCTCCCTGACCCGCTCGCGCTGGGCGTCCTCGAGGGCGCGGCGCTCGGCGTGGTCGCGACCCTCGCTGAGCAGGCCCATGACCAGGGTCCCCGATCCCTGGAGCCCCGCCCGGTTGAGGTCGGCCGCGACCGAGCGCTTGGTGACCTTCCCCGCCCGCAGCGCGGCCAGGTCGTCGGCGTCGAGGTCGCGCGGTCGCACCCGGTTGACCACGACACCACCGACCGGCAGTCCGTGCCTGCGCAGCTGGGCGATCCCGTCGCCGGTCTCCTGCACGGGCATCTCCTCGAGCACGGTCACCAGGTGTACGGCGGTCTGCGGCGACCGGAACAGGGTCGTGACGGAGTCGGCCTGGCTCTTGATCGGCCCCATCCGCGCGAGTCCGGCGAGCTCCTGGTTGACGCCGAGGAACTGCGCGATGCGGCCCGTCGGGGGTGCGTCGAGGACCACGGCGTCGTAGGTGATCGCGTTCTTGTTGCGGGCGTTGCGCCGGGTGGCCTCGTAGACCTTCCCGGTCAGCAGCACGTCGCGGACGCCGGGCGCGATCGTGGTGGCGAACTCCACCACCCCGAACCGGTCGAGCGCCTTCCCGGCGCGGCCGAGCTTGTAGTACATCGAGAGGTACTCCAGCAGCGCGGACTCCGGGTCGATGTGGAGACCGTGGACCACCCCGCCGCGCCGTCCGTCCCGACCGGGCAGACCGGTGCTGATCCGGCGCTCGGCGTACGGCAACGGCTCGACGTCGAACATCCGCGCGATGCCCTGGCGGCCCTCGACCTCGCAGAGCAGGACGTTCTGCCCGGCGCCGGCAAGGCCGAGCGCGAGCGCCGCCGCGACGGTCGACTTCCCGGTGCCGCCCTTGCCCGTGACGATGTGCAGGCGCGCGTCCGGGAAGTCACTGCTCGGCACAGACCGACCCTAACGGCGACGGTGGCGGATCTCTGAACCGGTCGCGCACGGTGAAGGTTCGCCCGATCCGCTCGCGCGACGGGGCGGCGAGCCCTACCGTCAGGGCCGGGGGAGGGGCATGGACTGGACGAGACTGGAGGTCGGCGGGCGGGTCACGGCACTCGCGCGCGGTCTGTGCGCGGGCGTCGGCGCCGACGGCGAGGCGTTCGTCGTACCCCTGCGGTTGCCGCATCCCGAACCTCGCACGTATGACGGGCTGCTGCTCGACTCGTTCGGCGTGCTCGGCCTGGCGCAGGGGGAGCAGACCTGGCTCACGGGTCGCGGGGCGGACGGGCGTCTGCACCTGTGGTCGGCGTACACCGACGGGTCGATGTTCGTGCCCCACTCGCTCGAGGCGATCGAGGCCATGTGGGCGACGCCCCTGCTCGACGCCCACGCCGGACTGGTCCTGTCGGCGTCGCTCGTGGAGGGCTCCTGGCGGCTGCGCGTCCATCGGCGCGAGACCGCGATCCTGGGCGGGCGACCGCAGGCTCGCGAGCTCGTCATGACCGGGGAGCCCCACCGCCATCTCGCCTTCGGCTTCTACGAGCGCGAGCCGCTCGTGGTGGTGGGGCCCTTCGGCGATGGCGGAACCCACCAGGCGCTCTCGCTGGGCCGCACCGACGCCGACTGGCGCCGGATCCACCTGGCCCCGGCACCGACGGCTCTGACGTCCGTCGCGACCGGTCAGTTCGGCCGGCACACGTGGATCGCCGGCCACGCCGACGACCGGCCGGTCGTGCACCAGGTGTTGCCCCTTCCCTTCCGCGGGCTGCTGCGGACGGCGCCGGTCGAGCTGCCGAGCCTGGCCCTGGCGGAGGAGTCGCTGGCCGAACGGCCGGTCGTACTCGTCGACGACGTACAACGTGACCAGCCCGTCTTCGTGGCGGCGCTCGCGCGCGGCAACCGGCTGTGCTGGCACGACGGGCACGAGTGGAAGGCGCATCCGGTGCCCGACGGGCGGGTGCGCGCGGCAGGGGCCGGCGGTGGCAGTGTCCACGTCCTCGTCGACGACGCGGTCTGGTCCCTGCCGGATCCCACCTGAGGATCGTGGGGTCGGGGGTCGGTTCATCACGCTGAGTGGGGGAATCGGCACTGGGCCAGGTGAATTCCGCTGGCCATGCGCTGCTTCATCCACCCAGCGTGATGAACCGTCCACACAAGACCCGCCCACTCCGCCCTGTCAGCGGACACGACCCCGCCGTACGACCTCCAGACACCGTGCAAGGATGCGGACAGGAGGTGCCAGAGGATGGACAAGGTCGTGGCGAGTGCCGCCGAGGCGGTGGCCGACATCGCGTCCGGCTCGACGCTCGCAGTGGGTGGGTTCGGGCTGTGTGGCGTGCCGTCGGTGCTGATCGACGCACTGCTGGAGTCCGGCGTCGGCGAGCTCGAGGCGGTGTCGAACAACTGCGGTGTCGACGAGTGGGGCCTGGGCCGGCTGCTGATGTCGAAGCGGTTGCGGCGGATGATCTCCTCCTACGTCGGGGAGAACAAGGAGTTCGCCCGGCAGTACCTCCACGGCGAGCTCGAGGTCGAGCTGACGCCCCAGGGCACCCTGGCCGAGCGCATGCGGGCCGGGGGGTCGGGCATCCCGGCGTTCTTCACCGCGACCGGCGGTGGCACCCAGGTCGCGGAGGGCGGCCTGCCCTGGAAGTACGACGCCGACGGCAACGTGATCGTGTCCTCGCCGCCGAAGGAGACCCGACTCTTCGGTGACCGGGAGTACGTCCTCGAGGAGGCGATCATCGCGGACTTCGGCCTCGTCCGGGCCTGGCAGGGCGACCGGCACGGCAACCTCGTGTACCGCGAGTCCGCTCGCAACTTCAACCCCCTCGCGGCGATGTGCGGGCGTACGACGATCGCCGAGGTCGAGCACCTCGTGGAGCCCGGGGAGATCAAGCCCGAGGACGTCCACACGCCCGGTGTCTACGTGCAGCGCGTCGTCGCGCTGACGCCGGACCAGGCCGCCGACAAGAAGATCGAGAAGCGGACCACGCGCCCGCGCCCGGATGGAGTCTGAGATGTCCTGGACCCGTGAGGAGATGGCCGCACGCGCGGCGTCGGAGCTGACCGACGGCTCCTACGTCAACCTCGGCATCGGCCTGCCGACCCTGGTGCCCAACTACGTCCCCGACGACGTCGAGCTGGTGCTGCAGTCCGAGAACGGCATCCTCGGCGTCGGCGCCTACCCCTACGAGGGTGAGGAGGATCCCGACCTGATCAACGCCGGCAAGGAGACCGTCACGCTGCGCAAGGGCGCGTCGTTCTTCGACTCGGCGACGTCGTTCGGGATGATCCGCGGCGGCAAGATCGACGCGGCGATCCTCGGCGCCATGCAGGTCTCGGCGAAGGGCGACATCTCCAACTGGATGATCCCCGGCAAGATGGTCAAGGGCATGGGCGGCGCGATGGACCTGGTCCACGGCGCCAAGCGGGTGATCGTGCTGATGGAGCACGTCGCCAAGGACGGCTCGAAGAAGATCCTGAACGAGTGCGACCTGCCCTACACCGGCAAGGCCGTGGTCCAGCGGATCATCACCGACCTCTGCGTCCTCGACATCTCCGACGACGGCGTGAGGCTGGTCGAGCTGGCGCCCGGGGTGACGCTCGACGAGGTCCGCGAGAAGACCGAGCCCGAGATCCTCACATGACTACGGCGTCTCGGGTGCTGTCACGGATCCGCCCGGCGTCCGCGGTGCGCGGGGCGGGTTTGGCGCTGGCCTGTCTGTCGCCGCGGCTGTCAGGTCGCGCTCGGGTCGTGGCCGCGTCGTACGTCGTGAGCTGGCCGATGAGCAAGCCCGGCATCCAGCTCGCCATCGTCGTGCCCGGCGAGGACGAGGACGCCTGGAAGAGAGCCGTCTACCCTCTGGCCTCCTCCGGGGCGTCCTGGACCGCAGTGGTCCTGGGCCTGGTCGAACTCGCCCGGCGCTCGCGCATCCCCACCCCGATGGCGGCCGCGCTCCTGGGCAGCGCCATCGCGCTCGGCGACACCCGGATGATCGAGTTCGGCGAGCAGATGAAGGCGAAGCGCCAGGCCGCTGGAGCGGCGCGGGACGCCGAGGAACCGTCGACCGTCTGACCCGAGCGACGGTCAGGCGGCGGGAGTGCGGGCGGCCGCGACGATGGCGAGCAGTCCCGCGCAGCACCCGACCGAGAGGGCGGCCACGAACGGGTCGCCCACGGTGCGGTCGACCGCGGCGAACACGGCCCCCGAGGCCGCGATGGTCGTGGCGCCGCCGAGAGCGTCGGCGATCGACAGCGCGGAGGAGTTGAACCCGCGGTCGCCGTCCTCCGACTCGGCGAGCATCGCGACGCTGGTGCGCGGATAGGCCAGCCCCATGCCGGCTCCGGAGAGGACGTACGCCGCCACCGCCACGGCCGCGGGCGCGTGGACCCGCACCAGCAGCGTCAGGCCGACGATCCCGACCAGCACCCCGAGAGCCCCGACCCGCATCGCCGTCCGGTCGCTCAAGGTCGGCGACAGCCGCGACTGGGCCCAGCTCGCGCCCGACCACGACAGCCCGACCCCGGTGAGCGCGAGCCCGGCGACGCCTGCGCTGAGACCCCACCGCTGCTGGAGCACGAACACGATGTAGGTCTCCCCGCAGAAGAAGGCCCCGCTCAGCAGGGCGCGGGTGGCGATCACCGCCGGGAGTCCGGCGGCAGCGCGCAGGGTTCCCCGCGGTACGAGCGGGCGCACGGCCGCCACCACGGCGACACCGGCGGCGAGGGCGAGCCAGGCGAGGCGACCCGAGCTCGAGCCGAGGAGCTGGAGGGCGAGCACCGCCGTAGCCCCGAAGCCGGCCCACGCGAGCCGTGACCGGGGGAAGGGCGCAGACCCAGACGGATGCGCCAGCCCCCGCAACGACGGTGTGATCAGCCCCGCCGCGACGCCGACGAGGACGACCACGCCGAGGAACACCCAGCGCCAGCCGACGGTGTGGGCGACGTACGCCGCGAGCACCGGGCCGAAGAGGGTCGGCAGGATCCAGGCGGCGGCGAAGCTCGAGAACACCGCCGGGCGCAGACCGGGCGGGAACATCAGCCCTACCAGCACGTAGAGGCACACAGTGATGGCGCCGCCGCCGAGGCCCTGGACGACGCGTGCCGCGATCAGGACGCTCATCGAGGGAGCGAGCCCGCAGCCGATCAGCCCGATCGTGAACAGCACCAGGGCTGTCGCCAACGGGCCCACGGCGCCCCGGCGATCGCTCCACCCGCCGGCGCCGACCATGCCGACCACCCCGCTGGCCAGCGGTGCGGCGAACACCAGCGAGTAGAGAGCGACTCCGTGGAGCTCGGCCGCGACCCCGGGCATGATCGTGGACACCGCGGTGGCCTCGAACGCGACGAAGGCGCACAGCGCGAACAGACCGCCTGTCGTCGCGGCGTACTGCCGGGACAGGAGGCCGGTCTCGCGCCCGTTCCGGGCCGTGGTGATGGCCATCGCGATCGCACCCTAGGACTTCAGGCCGACTCGAGGTCAACGCCGCCCATCCGCCCGGCCGAGCGCTCCGAATCCGCTGTGGCGTGCCTCACAGCGAGGCGCCCAGCACAGGGAGGCTCACTGATGAGCGAAACCAGCAGAAGGAATCTCCTCGCCGCCGGCGGCGCAGGAGTGGCGGCGGGTGCCGTCGGGCTGACGACGGGGCCGGCGCATGCCGGCACCGCGGAGGTCGAGCGTTCGGCGACGAGCGCGAGGGAGTCGGTCGTCGCCTACGTGCCCGACCACCGGTCCTCCGAGGTCCGGATCTTGGTCGGCGAGGACGAGGTGGTCGTCCACGACCGCGATCTCGCGACCCGCATCCTCAACGCGGCGGGGGGTCGCTGACATGTCGTCGCACCGCGAAGCACCCGAGATGGCCAAGGACCCGGTGGCGGACAGCACCGACGTCTACGCGTTCGTCAGTCCCGACCGGCCCGACACGGTCACGCTGATCGCCAACTACATCCCGTTCCAGGCACCCGACGGCGGCCCGAACTTCTACGAGTTCGGCGACGACGTCATCTACGACATCCACATCTCCAACCAGGGCCGGGCCACGCAGGACATCACCTACCGGTTCCACTTCCACACCGAGGTCCGCAACTCCAAGACCTTCCTCTACAACACCGGACCGATCACCAGCATCGCGAGCACGAGCTGGAACCGGCCGCAGTTCTACTCCCTGACCCGGATCAAGAACGGCACGTCCAAGGTGCTGGCCTCCAAGCTCGCCTGTCCGCCGGTCAACGTCGGCCCTCGGAGCACGCCGAACTACAGCGACCTGGCCGCCCAGGCCGTGCACAAGGTCGGCAAGCGCCGGGTCTTCGCCGGTCAGCGGGCCGACGCGTTCCACGTCGACCTCGGCAGCGTCTTCGACCTCGGCACGCTGCGACCGTTCGAGAACCTGCACCTGATCCCGACGCCGGCGGCGCCGGGCGTCAACTCGCTGCAGGGCTACAACGTCCACTCGATCGTGCTGCAGGTGCCGATCAGCGAGGTGACGCGGAAGGGCGACCGGCCCACCGATCCTGCCAAGGCGAGCTCGGTGATCGGGGTGTGGGCCTCGGCCCAGCGTCGCAAGTCGCGGATCTTCGACAGGGACCAGGGCGCCTACGTCGGCCACGGTCCCTGGGACCAGGTGTCCCGTCTGGGCAACCCGTTGTTCAACGAGGTGATCGTGCCGATGGCCCACAAGGACGCCTGGAACGCCCATCGCCCGGTCAACGACAAGGACTACGCGAAGTACGTCAACCACCCCGAGCTGGCCCGCCTGCTCCCGGTGCTGTACCCGGGCGTGTTCCCGAACCTGGCGGCGTACCACAAGCCGCGGGCCGACCTGAACGCCATCCTGCTCACCGGCATCCCGACGGGGGTCGTCCCCGGGTTCCAGAACTACACCGGACCGCGCGAGGCGGACATGCTGCGGCTCAACGTGGCGATCCCGCCCTCGTCCAGCCCGCACAAGCTGGGCGTCGTCGGTGGCGATCTCGCCGGCTACCCCAACGGCCGCCGGGTCGACGACGACGTTGTGACCATCGAGCTGCGTGCGGTGGCCGGGGTGACGATCCCGCTGGTCGACCCCTCGTTCACGCCGGACGGGGCTGCGAGCGCCGTGGAGGACGGGACTACTGACACCAACGGCGACACGTCTCTCACCTTCCCGTACCTGGCCGATCCGAACGGCGGGTACCAGACCCAGCCGGGGACGAGCTCGTCGTGACCGCCACGGTCGAGCCCGAGAACGCCTGGGCGGGTCAGGGCGCGGTGCTGCTCGACATCGGCGGTGACGTCGGGGCCCTGGTCGTGACCATGCCCGTGGCCGCGATCGGGAACGAGGTCGAGATCAGGCCGCTCGAGGGGCAGCACGTCGCCGGCGCTCACCGGCACCACCACGCGACCGGCGCCGAGCACGAGCACCTGGCCCACGTGGCCGTGGTAGCCCGGCCGGTCGCGAGCGGGCACCTTGCGTCGCTGGTGTTCCCGGAGCTGGAGCGTGGCCGGTACGAGCTGTTCGAGAAGGGACGCCCCGACCGGGTGGCCCTCGCGGTGAGCGTCTCGGGCGGCAGCGTCACGACGGTCGACTGGCCGGAGTGACCCGCCTCACCTGAACCCCCGGACGGGGGGCCGCGTAGGTGACGGGTGCGGGGAGTCTTACCCCTCGCACCGGTCGCCTCGCGTGGTCAGCGTCGTTGACGGGGTGTGCGCCTCCGGGGGGACGGCGTACGCAGGGCTCGGGACCAGACCACCAGTGGTCGCTCGGCCGCTTCTTCTCCCTTGCGGCCGGGCGCCCACTGGCTCCATCCGGAGGGGCACCCTGGTCGACGTACGGCGGGGCCGCCGGGGCGCCGGGGCCGCCGAACGCCGGGAGTAGGGTCGCGCCATGGCTGAGATCCAGAGGTGGGAGTACCTCACGGCGCCGATCCTGGTGCACGCGGCGAAGCAGATCCTCGACAACTTCGGGGCCGACGGGTGGGAGCTCGTACAGGTCGCGCCGGGGATGAACCCGGAGAACATGGTCGGGTACTTCAAGCGCCCGGTCGCCGGAGGAGCTGCCTGATGGGGGCCGTGGAGGACCGGCTCGCCGAGATCGGCCTCTCCGTGCCGGACGTCGCGAAGCCGGTCGCCTCCTACGTCCCGGCGGTGCGGACCGGCTCCTACATCTACACCTCCGGGCAGGTGCCGCTGCGCGACGGCCAGCTGATCACGACCGGGAAGGTCGGCGCCGGGGTCTCGCCCGAGGACGCCGCGGAGTGCGCCCAGCAGTGCGCCCTCAACGCCATCGCCGCGGTCAAGGCCGAGCTCGGTGATCTCGACCTGGTCAAGCGGGTCGTGAAGGTCGTGTGCTTCGTCGCCTCCGACTCCGCATTCACCGGCCAGCCGCAGGTGGCCAACGGCGCCTCGGACCTGCTGGGGAAGGCGTTCGGCGACTCCGGGGTGCACGCGCGGTCCGCGGTCGGCGTACCGGTGCTGCCGCTGGACGCACCCGTCGAGGTCGAGATC
>Ga0070679_100006484_pt1 | contig 10908 bp, 6 predicted proteins | sample KBSC63BmetaG_FD_65652 | JGI IMG/M metagenome (GOLD analysis project Ga0070679, IMG submission 65652) | Corn rhizosphere microbial communities from Kellogg Biological Station, Michigan, USA - KBS C6-3B metaG | ecosystem: Host-associated > Plants > Roots > Rhizosphere | place: USA: Michigan... | reverse complement strand
GCTTTCCCTATGCTTCCCAAGATTGCCATTGTCGGCCGCCCCAACGTGGGGAAATCGGCCCTTTTCAACCGGATTGTGCAACAGCGGGTGTCCATTGTCGACGAACAAGAGGGCATCACGAGGGATAGACTGTATGCCCGGGCAGAATTGTTTGGGAAACAGTTTGAGCTGATCGACACGGGCGGGATCGATGCCCGAGGGACAGCACCGTTCAATGAGCAGATTAAACAACAAGCACTGTATGCCATTGACGAGGCCGATGCGATCATTTTCGTGGTTGATGCCCAGGTCGGGCCGACGTTGCTCGATGACGAGGCTGCAAAAATACTGAGAAAAACCAAGAAGAAAGTCGTGGTGGCCGTGAACAAGGTCGATCACTTAGCGGAAGAAACGGTGGTTGATCCGTTTCGACGGTTGGGTTTTTCGGTGATGGTGCCGGTGTCGGCCCTCCAAGGAAACCAGATTGCTGAGTTGCTCGAACAGGCTTTAGACGGTTTGTCTGGAACAGACGAACCTCGCATCTCCGACTGCATCCGAGTGGCCATTGTCGGCCGCCCCAACGTCGGGAAATCGACCCTCCTCAACGAACTGCTCGATGAACAACGCTCCATCGTCAGTCCTATGGCCGGAACGACGCGTGATGCCATTGACGTGCCGCTCACCCTCGACGGAAAACAGTATTTGTTGATTGATACAGCCGGCATCCGGCGCAAAAAAGCCGAAACCGAAGTGGTCGACAAATTTGCCGCTATCCGCACCGAAGAGGCCATTGATCGTGCCGATGTGTGTCTTTTGATGCTCGATGCGTTTGAAGGGATCACAGCCCAAGAAAAACGGATTGCCAACGAAATTGAATCGAAAGGCAAAAGTTGCATCATCTTGTTCAACAAGTGGGATCTTGTGAAGAAACTGCAGATGGAACACGCTCTGCGCGGTGTGCGCGAAGAAGTGCCGTTCTTAGCTCACTGCCCGACCATCTTTTTATCCGCTCTGAAACGCCGCAACCTCGACAAAATTTTCCCGGCTGTGAACCAAGTCTACGAAGAACGGTTCCGTCGGATCACGACAGGTCAGCTCAACAAGTTCATTGAAGGCTGTTTGCACCGCTACCACCCCCCGATGATGGTCGGCAAACGCTTGCGCATTTACTACATGACACAAACCGCTGTTGCTCCTCCGAGGTTTGTCGTGTTTGTCAACAACCCGACATTGATGACAGACACCTACCGAAAGTACTTAGTGAACCAGTTCCGGGAAGCCTATGGTTTCTCCGGCTGTCCGATTACTTTAGATCTTCGCGGCAAAGCCGCACCGAAGGGAACTAAGCCCTCGATTCCGAAAACGGAACCACTTGTCTTAGAGAAGTAATTTTTCCTTCCCCGTTTTGGTTGCCAAGCTTATGCTAAAGCCATATGCGAATGCCACGGCCTAAGGCCATTTCGTTTACACCCTTCAAGTCTGAGTTACAAGACTATAGCACCCACATAGCCCGGCATGATGTCTGGGCAGCATTAGCACTTGCTCTCATGACCATCCCCCAATCCATCGCGTATTCTCTTTTAGCCGGATTGCCCCCCACAGCCGGTCTATTTTCAGCCATCTTTGGTTCCATCCTGACGGCAGCCCTCGGTTCCTCTCGACAACTCGTCGCCGGGCCCACGACTGGGGTGGCCATTTTAATTCAAACCTCGATTGCTGACATCCTCTACAACTATTTCGATCACGTCACCGGCCCCGCCAAAGATGTCCTCACCCTTCACATTCTCACCCAGATCGTCTTGATCATGGGAATTGTCCACGTGGCCGCTGCGTTTTTCAACGTGAGCAAGCTGCTGCAGTTTGTGAGCCGACCGGTGGTGCTCGGCTATTTTGCCGGGATCACAGTGGCGATCGGCGTGGCCCAGGTGTTTTACTTTTTCGGAGTGCATCCGGCCTCTGGGGGAGGGACGATCATTTCGAAGGCAGCGTATTTCTTCACCCACATTGCGGAAACCAACGGTGCCGCACTGGTGGTGGGGTTTTGTGCGCTGGGAGTTCTGCTGTTTATCCGCAGACGTTTACCCAATTGGCCCGATGCGTTGTTTGCGATTTTAGCTGCCGTCCTGCTGACGATGGCCTTTCACCATGGCGGGAGCAATTTCCGAGTCGAGACGTTGGGAGGGCTCAGCTTTGAGGCACAACCTTTCCCCGAATGGAAGCTCCCGCTCATTGATTTCAAAATCATCAACAAGGTCTTTCCCTCGGCCGTGGCCATTGCATTTTTAGCCGTGCTGGAAGTGTTTTCAATCTCGCGGAATTTTGCAGCCCGCAGCGGATATCAGGTCGATGTGAACCAAGATGTGTTTGGCCTGGGGGCTGGGAACTTGCTGCTCTCGTTTATCGGGGGATCGATGCCCTGCTCGGGTAGCATGACGAGAACCGCATTGAATTTCCGGATGCAAGCCAAGACGAGGGTGGCAGCAGTATTGTCGGGCCTGTTTACCGCCGTGATCTTGTATTTCTGCTGGCCCCTCGTGCAGCTGATTCCGCTCGCAGCTTTGGCTGCTTTGCTCATGGCCACGCTGCCCACCTTGACGAACCTCCAAGAGCTCAAGCTCGTGTTCCGAGCGACGCGGGAAGATGCGTGGGTGTTTATCATCACGTTCTTGTGCTGCTTGATCTTCAGCCTCGAAATAGCCTTCTTCATCGGCATCATGATCTCGCTGGCCACCTACCTGAAAAAATCGGCCGAGCCGTATCTCGTGGAGTATGCATTCAATCCAAAAGGCCGGTTGATGGTCGTCAGCCCCAAAGAAGATGTGCATCGCAAAGTGCGCATCATCGGGATTGGGGGAGAATTGTACTTTGCAGCGGCGGACTTTGTGCAGACAGCGATGACCGATTTGGTCGATGACCCGAGTGTCGAAGCGGTGGTGCTCAGGTTGAACAATGTGCACCACATGGATGCCTCGATGTGCTTAGCGTTGACGAAGCTCCACGAGGCATTGCGGGCGAAGGGGAGATACTTCATCATTTCCGGGCTGACCGAAGAGGTGTGGCGGGTGTTTCATCGGGCCGGATTGGTGAAGCAAATTGGCTTGGACAATTTGTATTTCACCGACGAGAGCAACCCGCAATTTTCGACGTGGAAGGCTTGTTTACGGGCGCAAGAGCTGATTCATCAGCGCAGTCATTGAGAGAGCCGATTGGTTTATTTTTCGACCATATAAGTTGTAACTTATTGGTATTTAATGAAATCAAATTTCCTCAATATTTCCAGAAAAACGGGAAATACTGAGAAAAAGTTGGGTTATTGAAATTGGATTTTTGGCAACAAGTGGAGAAAGAAATCAGCCGACCAATTGGCAGTTTCTCTTGGATTTTTCAAAAACTTGCGGATGTCTTCTTGTGCAGCCAGGAGATCAAGCTTTTGGATTTTGTCTCGTAGAAAGGTGAGAAATGTTTCCGGAGTTAATGCTTTTTCAGAAGCGTAATGCCCGGATTGCCTCATCCGAATTTCGAGATGTGCTAAATGCAGCCGGATTCCTTTTTCTACATACCACGTAAAGTCATACCAATCGCGACCTTTCACTCGAGTTTTGTAGGGTCGACATAAGAGAGCGTGCATTTTTCCGGAGAACAAATCTTCAGGCACATAGGTGCGCACAGAAAACGGCATCGGTCTGGAGAGAGGGAGAACTTGAGTGGTAAAGCCAGGCGGAGGATCGATGTCGATTTCGAGCTTGATTTTGATCTGTTCGTTGGATTGGGTATGTTTTTTCAAAGATTCATCCAGACCGATGCGGATGAATGTCTCGAGAGTTCCTGTTTTTAAAAATGCCGAACGGATGGTGTCTTCCGGATGTTTCGGCTTTTGATCCACCTTCACCTCTAAGCCGGAAATCTGCAGTTCTTCTTGAATGGATTGCAGGAAAGGGCCCAGATCAAAATTTCGATCGGGCTGAAGCAAAGAGAAATCAAGATCTTCGCTGAACCGATTGAGTCCATGCAAAATGCGAAGCGAGGTTCCTCCATAAAAAGCAGCGTGTTCAAAAAACTTGGCTCTCCACAGTCCGAGCAGAGCCAGCTCTTGCATGATTTCATGGATTGCATTCTCGTAATCGTTTTTCGATCTTGGTTGATAACCACTCAGTAACCCTTCAATCACGGCTGTCATAATTCACCTAGCATTTGCACGCTTTTTTTCTTGTAGACTTTTCCAATTTCCTTCAGGAGTTGAAAATCAAACGTTCGAAACATCGATTCATCGATGCGCATTTCATCAAATAGAAAGAAATGCAATTGTTCATGGGTAAGAATTCCCGGAGTTTGATAGACAAAATCGGCAAGAGCTTTTTCTCTAGAAGCAATGAAATACCCCTCTTTGCCCACATCTCTATACTCAATCCCGATCTTGAATTTTTCCGCATCGATAGCCCGATATTCGAAATTTCCGAGAGGGGTTTCGTACACTTTATTATCCCCAATGGTAAGCATTGTGATCGTGTATGCCCGTTCTGCTAAAAGGCCGTAACGGGTGAGTGCATATTCGGCTGACACACATGAGGGCCCGTACAGAAGGTTTGCAATCACCCCTAAATCCAACAACGAACGCCGCCACTTGTCTCCAAACACATACAAGCCCTTTCGGATTCGGATGACCTTTCCTTGCTTGACCAAAGTGGCAATTTTATCCCCTGGTTTTTTTAAATTGCAAAAGAAGCTTGCAAATAGCTGGTAGTCAAAAATCTCTCTCTTGACGAAATACCTGAAATCTTCGAATTGCATAGTGAACCTTCATTTTTCCTCAGTATATCCAGAAAAACTGGAAATAGCGAGGAAAATTTGTAAGATACTTGTAATTAGTGTGTTTTGGTTTTTTCGGAATCAAATTTTGCTCAGTATTTCCATAAAAACTGGAAATGCTGAGTAAAACCTGCGAGTTTTGGGGAAGAAAGTCAATTTTTATCTTCCCGAGCGGGATCGTATTTGAACGTTTGTCCATTGACTTCGATTGTCCGGTAAACCCACTTCTCGTCATTCTCTCGGAGCAACCGATCGCAGCCCATGAAGAATCCGCGTAAGAATCCGTAGTTGTGCATCGCTTCGCGCATGTACTGAGAGCTCGACGGGCGGTAGTGGCTGCGGGGGCCGTCGACGGGGGAGATGACTTGTTGGTGGAAGGAGATGAGGAGGTCGGCGAGGATGACACCGAGGGAGCGGTCTTTGGGGGCGGGCTGTTCGGTGGGGAATTTGAGGTCGTGGTCAGTGCCCCAGGGTTCTTGGTAGAGAGGACGAGCGGTGAGAAGTGTTGGGACAACAAGCAGCAACCATTTAAAACCCATGTTGCACCATCAGCACGGGGAACAATTTCCCGTCGTTGAGCACGGTCGTGGCTTCCCGTTCATAGATCCGTTCGTTGTAGTACTTGGCCTCTTCCCCAGCCCCGTAAATGCCACCGAAATACCACCCAGTTTCAAAGCCGGTGGTGATGATGCCGGCTGCAATCTGTCCCTTATGAAAAAACTGGTAGGCCGCTGCGATGAAGAGGCCGTTCAGCAAAAAAGCGGTGAGTGCAGACTTTCGTTGCCCGATGTACAAGTACCCAGCACCGGGGATGAATGCGTTGAGGGCTTGAGCCCCAGCCACCGACTTTTTTTGGGTTTGGTAGGTGTCTAACAATTCGTCTAGGTATGACCGTTCGTGGAAACCTTGTGAAATTTGTTTCAGTGTCTCAATATTTCCCGTTCGAATGGCTCTCGAGACTTTGAGTTTCTCGGCCGTTTCCGGATACGACTTTTCGATGAGCTCCATGATCCGGGCTTCTTTCTCGGGAGCATCGAGTTCCCGGTAGCATTCGTACAAAATGAGCAGTAAGTCGTGGTGAGCCGGGAAGCTTTGGTCGATGTTCGAGAGAGAACTTTTCTCGAAAGCTTCAACAGCTTCGTCGTATCGTTTAGCCAGAAAGTAACACAATAACATGTCGTACTGAATTTCTTGTTTTCGGGGAGAGTTGACCTCGACCAAGATTTCAGCCCGTTTGTAGGTCGAAATGGCCCGATATAAGTCGAGTTCTTCGGCAAAAGCTCTTGCAATCACCATCTCTCGGCCCCAGTCGGAATTTCGTTCGGTGTGGCTTAAGTTCGGGAAAGCACTCGAGAGCCGTTTGAAGTGGGAATCTTGGACTTCGTAACTGACTTTCGGATTGATTTTGTCCGGGACACGGTAGCACCCGGCCACGAGCATGAGGGTTACGGCAGTGGCCCCGAGCTTACTCATCGTCCACAGACTTGATGAGTTCCATCGCTTCGTCATATTGGTGCTGCAAATTGGGGGTGCTTTGCTGGTCACGGAAGTACTCTTCCTGCGCTTGCGTGATCGCTTTCAGGTCGTCCATCGAGCTCAAGATGTGCGGCCGTAAAAAGATCACGATGTTGTTGTTCGATATCGTATTATTATCCTTCGAGAACGCTGCACCGATCAGCGGCAGTCCGCCCAAGCACGGAATCGCCGCCTTGTCTTTCACATTGGTGTTATTGACCATTCCGCTCAAGATCAAGAAGTGGTCATCCGGCACATGCACTGTTGTCTGCATCGTGGTCTTGGTCGTCGTGATCCCGTTGACCACGGCTGTGTTTGTGCCGCTGACCGTAATCTGCTGGTTAGCCGCATTCGTCGGGGCTGTAGACTGGTCTAATGTAATGTCCAACGTCACGATGTTTGAATTCCCGAGCACGGGAGTAATGGTCAGATTCAGACCAATGTCTCTATATTCGATGTTCGATGTGCTCATCGTCGTGTTGCCGCTATTGTTCGACACGAACGAGCCGGCAAAGGGGATGTTTTGTCCGCTGAAAATGCTCGAGGTGCGGCCGTCTTGGGTGATGAGTTTCGGGGTCATCACAATGCTGGTTTCGGTGTCGTTTTGCAACGCATTGAGCAACGATCCGAGCGACAAGAATGTATCTCCACCGTGCCGAATGACCTCCCCGATCACACCGAGTTCAAAACCGCTGGGGGTGAACGGAATCATAGAGGGGTTAGGTGTGGTCGACGGAGATAAAGAAGACACATTGTTTGTGAACGTGTCTGTGGCTGGGTTGCCTGTTCCTGTAAAGTTGGTGTTGTTCATTGCGGCCGAGAACTTATCGCGGTACTTGTATTTACCAGCCCACTCAAGCCCAAACGTCAGTGCGTTCGTCAAGTTGGTCTGCACAACCAACATCTCAATGAATACCTGCTTCAATGGGATGTCCAAGTTCTTGATGAGTTCGCGCAATCTCGTCAACGTCTCCTGATCTCCGGAACAGAGCAACGAGTTCGTCACTTCGAGCCACTGGATCGAATTGATCGAGTTCAACAAGTTTTGGTTCACTTGTGCATTCGACAAGATCAGATCTTTCGCGATCTGCCGCAGCGCGCCCTGGATCTCATCACCTTTGTGGAATTGCAATTTATAAACTAAAAAGCTGGTGTTATCGATCGCTTGGATCGCATCAGCGGCACCGCTGGCCACTGGTCCGCCGGGCATGTTTGAGGGGTTATCAAAACTTTGTAAAAGCTCTTTGATTTTATCGAGGGCTTTCGGTGTGCCGGTAAAAATCAACGATTGTGTTTTGTCTACCCAGCGCATCGAGGCCACTGCATTGAATAAGTCTGCGTCCGACAGTCCGCTCAGCTTCAAGTTCTCGGCAAAATCTTGCACCAACTTTTCCAGCTCCGGGCCGGGCAACGATTTGGGGTTGTACACGTAGAAGTTGCTCGAGCCTCCGAGGCTGTCTGTCTTCAGTGCTGGGCCGCTCAACGCCGTGACGTCAAACTTCTCGACAAACCCTTCGACTTTCTTCAACGCATCTTCCGTTCCGGTGAACAGCAATGAATTCGTTTCCTTCACGTACTTCATCGAATTCAGGGCGGCCAAGAAATCCTTGTCGCTCGTGCCTGATTTCTTCAAGTCAGCGGCCATGGCCTTCACCGACGAAACGATCTGCGTCCCACCGGCATTTTTCAATTTGTAGAGCAAGAACGTTGTCTTCCCAATCTGCTGGATGGGGGAGTGTTGGGCCATCGGGACATCGATGTCTTTGAGCAAGTTCTGGATCTTGGTTAAAGAGTCTGTGGAACCGGTGAAGATCAAAGAGTTTGTCGTTGAGACGTATTTCACCGAGTCGATCGTGGTCAGAAAGGCTTGGTCGACGAGACCTTCTTGCCGGAGGTTCACACTGATGTCTTTGAGGGACTGTTGCAGAGCGGATGCACTCAAATGCACCGGTTTGTACATGAAGAAGTTGCTCTTGGCCGTGGCCTCTCGAGGGTAGTCGTATTTCCCGATGAGGTCTTTGACCTCGTCAATGGCTTGTGGGTCTCCGGTCAACAGCAACGAGTTCGTTTCTTTCACGTACCGGATGTTGTCGATGACGTCGAGTACTTTGCTGTCTTTCATCCCGGAAGCTTTGAAATTCTTAGCAAGCATGTCGAGGTCTTCTTCAATGGCTTCCCCAGACATCGTCTGCAATTTATAAATGAAATACCCTGGTTTTCCAGCTTTTGCTGTTGTCGGCTTATCGAAATTCGTGAACATCTCTTTGATCCGTTCCAACGAATCATTGGTTCCACTGAACATGAACGACTGAGAAGGTTCCAACCACGTGGCCGACTTCAAAGCATGAATGAGGTCTTCATCCCCTCGTTTCACCAAGTTGTCGATCACCTGCTTCAAATAACTTTCCGTTCGTTCTTTCGACACATACTGCAGCTGGTAGATGAAAAAGTTCTTCTCGGAACCTGGCTTCAATCCCGTCGGTGCATCTAAAGTCCCAATCAGATCTTCGACCTTTTTCAACGAGGTCGGGTCTCCCGTGAACAACACCGAGTTTGTGGTCTTCACCCACTTCATGGTCTGCAATGCACGAATCAACCCCGGGTCTGACAGATGGTTTGATTTCAGATTTTCGACTACTTCTTTGACCGAACTCACTAGCTGATCGCCCTTCTGGTACTTCGGCTTGTAGATGAAAAACTGGGTGCTGGTTGTCTCAAAACTCACCCCCCGTCCATGGTCAATCGAGGTCAAGAAATCCCGGATTTTGTCTAACGACTCTTTCGAACCCACGACCATGATCGAATTTGTTTCGGGACTCCACTTCGCACTCTGCAATGCTTGTAATAATTCCCGGTCGGGCACTCCCGATTTTTTCAAGGTTGTCGTGACCTGTTCGAGGCCCTTGATCACCTCTTCGCCGCCCCGCTGCTCGAGCTTGTAGACCAAGATGTTTTCCGACCTCATGGCCATGGCCGCACTGTTTGGTGGGACGTCCAGGCTTTTTAAAACCTCGACAGCTTTATCGGCCAGCTCAGGGGTTGAGACGATGAAGATCGCATTGGCCATCGTGGCTGGCACCATGACGAACGGGTTGCCCACCGCGAGCGGTGCCATGATTTGGCCCACCACCTCAGTCAGGTAGCTCGCCCGGTTGTTGCTGATTTCGTAGCTGCGGATCTGGAGCTGCGTGTGGGGCGAATCGAGGTTTTCAATCAGGTTGGCCACCTTGTCGACGCTCGCCGTCACGTCGGTCAAGATCAGCTGCCGGGTTTCAGACGACACTTCGAGCAAGGCTGCCTGCGAAATCATCGGGCGGATGATCGCGGCAATCGATTCGGCTTTGGCATTCTTGATCCGGAAAATGCGCGTCACGATCGGCGACTTGCCGCCCTGCCCGCTTCCGGTCACCAGCTTGGCCAGCTGCTTCACATCTTCGCTCTTGTGGATGACAAGGTTGTTGTCTTGCTCGAGCAGCTGTAGCCCGTGGATGCGCAAGATTTGGACGAGCGTCGACATCACATTTTCCGGCGTGATCGGGCCCTCGGAGAGCACCGTCACCGTGAAGTTGAGGTCTTCTTCATTGAACAGGAAGTTGGTGTTGCAGATCTTGCTCGCAAAGCGGATGTACTCGATGATCGAAATCGTGTTGTAATTGATTGTATATCCGGGATCAGACGAGGATTTTCTCTGGAGAACCGAGGCAGCAGCGATTTCTTCCGGAGCAGACGGGGGCACTGGCACAGGTTCCTGTGCAAAAACCACAGAGACAAGAACAAACGACCAAACCAGCTGCTTCATCGACCTCACTTAAGAATGTAAGGGAAGAATCATATTTATTCAATAGACTCGTTGTACACATAGCACGGCCGATGTTTGTTCGGTAGACAAATGTTCCGTAATTTGTGCGGCCAAAGGTTGTGGGGCAAGCAGCAAATGCTCGGGCAACCAAGAGTCGGGATTCTGTGCACCCACAAATGAATGAAACACGATCGTGTCTCCCGAGTTCCAGTTGTCGACAGTCTCTAACAACACACTGTTTTTCTTCGCACCCAAGAGCTCGTTGTCGGTCGTCAGCACTCGAACCTTCTTCTGCCCATCTGCAATGTGCCACAACGAGCTCAGCCCGCACGAGACGAATGCAAGCTGGTTCGTATCTGGGCTCAAGACCAAAGCCGCCGTGCGACATGGTTTGCAGGCCGGATCTTCCGTGAGTGTGAGGTTCAGGTCGCCGAGAATCTGGGCAATCGTTTTTCCGGACCGAAAGCCGTGCTCGATCGCCAGCCGCACCATCCCTCGGAAAATCGAGCTTTGCAGCAAGGCCGACACCCCCGTTTCCTGAGGTTCCGACATGAAAAAGCAAAAGCAATTTTTTGGCAGCTTGAACCAATCGACGTAGAGCCCCGTCAGGGTGGCCCCGCCGTGCACCGCAAACCCGATGTCGGCCGGAGACCAGCTTGGAGGATTTTTAGGCACGAGAAGCTGCCGTGTCTGTTCGATCAGCTGGGTCATCTCTTCGGGGGCGGAAGTTTGCCGGTTTTCGGTTTTCAAGTAGTGAGACACATCGGTGATGAAATCGACAATGTCCTGGTACCTGAATTTCGGATCGG
>Ga0070679_100006482_pt1 | contig 10909 bp, 10 predicted proteins | sample KBSC63BmetaG_FD_65652 | JGI IMG/M metagenome (GOLD analysis project Ga0070679, IMG submission 65652) | Corn rhizosphere microbial communities from Kellogg Biological Station, Michigan, USA - KBS C6-3B metaG | ecosystem: Host-associated > Plants > Roots > Rhizosphere | place: USA: Michigan... | reverse complement strand
CGGGAGAGATCGAGCGCTGAGGCGACGAGAAGGTCGAGACGACGGGAATCGGGCGGCGCGGAAAAGATCGGCATCAGGGAAGACTAACGCCGAAGTCCGAAAGTTGGTCGGACTACGTGGCCGGACTACACGGTCGGACTACGTAGTCGAACCACGTGCTCCAACGGCGTCACTGTTCGGCCGGCGGATGAACCGGTTCCGTTGCGACCTCGTCGCGCCTCGCGGCGTCCGCCGCGCGCGTCGCCAACTCCTCACGGTCCTCACGCCACAGCACCCAGGCGAGCATCAGTGCCCCGACCGTCACGGCCGAATCGGCGACGTTGAACGTCCAGAACCGGACGTCGCCCACACCGATGTCGATGAAGTCCACCACGCCAAGGGACGACTGGAATCGGTCGAGCAGATTCCCCGCGGCGCCGCCCCAGGCGAGACCGAGCGCGAGAACGCGCAGGCGATCGCCCGGCACGCTCGTCTGATAGAGCCGGTACAGAATCACCAGCGCAATCACGGCAAACGTGCCGAAGATGTAGCGAGAGTACGGGCCGAGCCACATGCTGAACGCCGCGCCAGGATTGAACGCGAGCGTGAACCGCACCACGTTGCCGATGATCTTGTGCGGAAGGCGCTCGGGCTGCAGGTAGCGCACAGCGAGCGCTTTCGTGACGACGTCGAGGATGATCGTGACGACGGCCGCGGTCCAGAACACGCGGCCGTTGGGTTTGGGCGAGCTCATGTCACGAACTTAATCTACGACAACTCGCGCGTTTCGCCCGTCATGCTCGTCGTCGCCGGCATCGCGACGCGCTCGCTTTCGGTATCCTCGCCCCACAACACCCAGGCGAGGAGAAACGCACCGAGGCTCACGGCCATGTCGGCGATGTTGAACGTGGGCCACCGCGAGTCACCGAAGCCGATGTCGATGAAGTCCACGACGCCCGCGTTCGACCGAATGCGATCGATCAGGTTGCCGACCGCGCCGCCGCACACGAGTGCGAGCGCCATCGTCCGCACGAGATCGCCCGCGCGCGTCGTGGCGTAGAGACGCCAGAGGATCGCCAGCGCGATGATCGTCAACACCATGAAGATCCAGCGCGAGTACGTCCCGACGTGGAGACCGAACGCAGCGCCCGGATTGTAGACCAACGTGAAGCGAACCCACTCGCCGTAGACGGCGTGCGGGAACCGCTCGAGGTTCAGGCGGCTGACGGCGAGCGCCTTCGTGCAGAAGTCGATCGCCGCCACCAGGACCAGCACGGGCCAGAACAGCCCCGAATTACTTCTTTGCATCTTCCTCACGCTGCTTGCAATCAATGCAGTAGCGCGCATGTGGGAGCGCGTCGAGACGGTCAAACGCAATGTCGTTGCCACACTGGTGGCACTTCCCAAAGGTCTCGGGCGAGCGATAGAGCCTACGCAGGGCTTCGTCGATGTGCCAGAGGAAGCGCCCCTCCTGACTCGCGAAGAGAAAAGCCTTCTCGCGCTCCATGGCGTCGGTGCCCTGATCCGCCATGTGGAACGAGTAGCTGCTCAAATCGCCGTCGGCCGACTGGGGCGTGGCACCAAAGGCCTCGTCCGCCCGGCCGAGCTCCTTGAGAACGCGCTTGCGCTCGTCGATCAGCCGCTTCTCGAAGTGCTGCAGCATCTTCTTATTCATGCCCTTCGACTGCTGCTTCTTCGCGCTGTTGGTAGTCGGCATTGCGCCTATATCCTGGTGATGGCCGCGTGGGCCGTGACCCCGTCGAGATCGATAGCTTGCACGTCCCTGCCATTGAGTGCTTCGCTGCCCGCGAACGTGAGCTCGGCAGCCAGGACCTCGTCCGCGATCCACGCACCATGCGCGTCAATCACGGCCCGCACCTCTGCGTTCCCGGCAACGGTCAGACGGATCCGATCGCTGACGGCGAGGCCTGCCTCTTTTCGCATACGCTGTACCCGGCTGATGAGCTCCCGTGCATACCCCTCGAGCCGTAATTCGGGCGTGACGCTCGGATCGAGTGCCGCGAAATAGCCGTTCTCTTCCTGAACCGCCAGTCCGCCCGACGCCCGCCGGATCACCGTCAGATCGTCCGGACCGAGCTCGTGCGACTCTCCGTCGACGGTCACCACCAACGGTTCGCCACGCAGAAATGCACGTAACGCCTCGCTGCTGAACGCCGCAACGGCCTGTGCGGCCACTGGCGTTTTCTTTCCAAACTTCTTACCCAGCGAACGGAAATTCGGTTTCGATTCGAGCGTGACGAGCGCGTCACCGGACGACGCGAACTCGACCTGTTTGACGTTGAGCTCCGCCGCGAGCAGCGGGACGAGTGGGGCGAGGGCGGCCTCGCTCACGTCCGGCGCAACGCACACCATGCGCGCGAGCGGCTGACGAACCTTGATGCCGACCTCCTCGCGCGCGGCGCGGCCGAGGCGTGCGAGCACGCGCACCGCATTCATGGCCGCGTCCAGCCCGGCGTCGACCGGATCGCGCCGCTCCGTCACGAAGGGCGACAGATGCACCGACTCGCCCGTGAGCTCGCGATGCATCCAGTCGCTCACGAACGGCGTGATCGGCGCGAGCAAGCGACAGACCGACACGAGCACCTCGTGCAGCGTAGCGAACGCGGCGCGATTGTCATCCGAGTCCGTCTCGTAAAACCGACCGCGATTGAGCCGAACGTACCAGTTCGCGAGATCGTCGTCGACGAACTGGATGATCGCGCGCGACGCAGCCGTCGCATCGAAGTTCTGAAGCGCCGTGTCCACCGTACGCTCGAGCTGCGCCAACTGCCCGATCATCCAGCGATCGATCAGCGGGCGCGACGCGACCGCCGGATCCTGGTCGGACGGCGACCATCCATAATTCGCGTACTGCGCGAACATCCCCGTGTAGACGTTCTTCAGCGTGCGCAGGAAGCGCCCCGACTGCTCCGCGAGCACCTTCTCGTCAAAGCTGCGCGGCACCCAGACCGCGCTCGACGACACCAGAAAGAGACGCACAGCGTCCACGCCATGCCGCTCGATCACCGCCCACGGATCGACCGTGTTGCCGAGCCGCTTGGACATCTTGCGTCCGTCGGCGTCGAGCACGAGGTCGTTCACCACGACCGCGCGATAGGGGGATGCAGACGACGGGTTCGAGTTGTTCGGCAGCGCGTCATCGAGACCCGCGGCGATCGCGAGCAGCGAGTAGAACCAGCCGCGCGTCTGATCGACGCCTTCAGCGATGAAGTCCGCCGGGAACTGGCCCGCGATCGCATCACGATTCTCGAATGGATAGTGCCACTGCGCAAACGGCATCGACCCCGAGTCGTACCACGTGTCGATGACTTCCGGCGCGCGGCGCATCGTGCCGGAGCAACCCGGCGCTCGACATCTCCACGTGTACTTGTCGACGTTCGGCTTGTGCGGATCGAAGTCGGCCGGCAGCGCCGCGCCGGCGCGCTCCGCGAGCTCCGCGTAGCTGCCGATGCAATCGACGTGATTCGAATCGGCCTCGCAGATCCACACGGGCAGCGGCGTGCCCCAGTAGCGGTCGCGCGAGATCGTCCAGTCGACGTTGTTCTTCAGCCATTCGCCGAAGCGCCCTTCGCCGACCGACGGCGGATTCCAGTTCACGCGCGCATTGCGCGCGAGCATCGAATCCTTGAACGCGGTGGTGCGCACGAACCACGACGACCGCGCGTAATACAGCAGCGGCGTGCCGCAGCGCCAGCAATGCGGGTACGAGTGCGTCATGCGCCCCGCGCGGAACAACACGTCGCGTCGCTTCAGCTCCTCGATCAGGAGCGGATCGGCGTCCTTGAAGAACTCGCCGCCGACGATCGGCATTCCGGACGGAAAGCGTCCACGCGCGTCGATCGGCTGGAGGAACGAGAGGTTGTGGCGCAGCCCGGCCTGATAGTCGTCGGCGCCGAACGCCGGCGACATGTGCACGACGCCGCTGCCGTCGTCCGCGGAAACGAACTCCTCGCCGACGATGATTTCGTGGTTCGTGCCGTCGGGATAGTCGAGCAGATCGAGCGGGCGATAGTAGCGCCGGCCGACGAGCTCCGCGCCCTTCATCCGATTCACGAGCTCCCAGCGCTTGTCGTAGTCCGAACCGAGGACCGCCGTGAGACGCGACTCCGCCAGAATGAGTGTTCTCTGATCGCGATCCGAATCGCGCCGCACCACCTCGACATAGTCGAGGTCGGGGTGCACGGCGAGCGCGGCATTCGAGACCAGCGTCCACGGCGTGGTCGTCCACACCAGGATGCGACGGCCGGCTGGTTGATCGTTCGCGTTCCGCAGCTCGAGCGCGATGTACACGCTCGGATCCTCGACGTCCTGATACGCGCCCGGCTGCCCGAGCTCGTGGCTCGAGAGCGCGGTGCCGCAGCGCGTGCAGTACGGAAGGATCTTGTGGCCGCGATAGAGCAGATCCTTGTCGAAGAGCGTCTTGAGCGACCACCACACACTCTCCACGTACTCCGGCTCGTACGTGACGTATGGATGCTCGTAGTCCAGCCAGTAGCCGATGCGGGCGCTGAGCTGCTCCCAATCCGTGCGATACTTGAAGACGCTCTCGCGGCAGAGGCGATTGAACTCCGCGACGCCGAGCGCTTCGATCTGCTGCTTGCCGCTGATGCCGAGCTGCTTCTCGACCTCGATCTCGACGGGCAGCCCGTGCGTGTCCCATCCCGCTTTGCGCGACACGCGATAACCCTTCATCGCGCGGTGGCGACAGAAGAGATCTTTGATCGTGCGCGCGAAGACGTGATGAATGCCCGGACGACCATTCGCGGTCGGCGGTCCCTCGAAGAACACCCAGCTCGGCGCGCCCTCGCGGGCCTTGAGTGTTTGATGAAACAGATCCTCTTCCTCCCAGCGCGCGAGCATCTCGCGCTCGACCTCGTCGGCCGGGCGCTCGGGAGGGAGCGGTTGAAAACGAGTCATGCTTGGGGCGGTCATGGACTAGAGCTGCTCGAGCACGCCGCGCACGAGCGCGGTCAACGACGGTTCGGCGCGATTCGCGACAGAGATGATGCGCTCGACGGTCGCCGGTTCGAGCGCATCGGGAAGACACATGTCCGTGATGATCGAGACGCCGAGCACACGCATGCCCGCGTGAACGGCGACGAGCACCTCGGGTACGGTCGACATCCCGACCACGTCTGCACCAACGGCGCGGAGCATCCGGTACTCGGCGCGCGTCTCGAGATTCGGACCCGCGACGGCGACGTACACGCCCTCGCGCAGCGTGATGCCCTGCTCCGCGGCAACGCGACGCGCGAGCGAACGCAGCGACGCGTCGTACGGCGCTGAGAGATCTGGAAAGCGCGGCCCGAGCCGATCGTCGTTCGGCCCCATCAGCGGACTGTCGCCAAGGAGATTGATATGGTCGGCGATCAGCATGAGATCGCCGGCATTCCAGAGCGGATGCAATCCCCCGCACGCGTTCGACACGACGAGCGTGTCGGCGCCGAGCGCGCGCATCACCCGCACGGGAAAGGCGACCTGCTGCAGGCTGTAGCCTTCGTATCGATGGAACCGCCCCTGCATCGCGATCACCGTCTTGCCCGCGAGCGTGCCGCACAGCAAGCGGCCCGCATGCGACTCGACCGTGGAGAGCGGAAAGCCCGGGAGCTCCGAGTACTCGATCGTCTCCGCGGCATCGATCTCCGCCGCGAGACGTCCGAGACCAGTGCCGAGGATGATCGCCGCATCCGGGCGCGCGCCGAAGCGCGCCCGAACGACGTCCGCGGCCGCCTGCGCGGCCTCGAGCGTGTGCAGATTCTCCTCGGCCGCGAGCGGCCCGACGTCCGATTCGAGCGTGGTCATTCCTTGACGAGCGATCCCATCCACGCTGCCGATCCAGCCGCGCCGTCGTGCGTTCCGTTGCTGCTCGACGACGACTGCTCGGCGGCGGTGATCTCCGAGAGTTGGCGCTCCACCATCATGCGGAGCTGCGAGAGGAACGCGCGGCGGCCGCGATCGAGCGTGGCAATCTGATCTTCCATTCGCCGCATCTCGGCCTTGGCCTCGTCGATCAAGCGATCGGCTTCGGCCTTCGCTTCGCGAATGATCAACTGTCCCTCCTTCTCGGCCTGCTCGCGGATGTCACCGCGCAACTGCTGCGCGGACACGAGGGCGTCGTTGATCGCTTTGTCGCGTTCTCTGAACGCGCGAAGCTGCTCGTGAAAGCCCTTGGCCTTGGCCTCGAGCTCCTGATTCACGCGCGACAGGCGCTCGAGCTCTTCGGCCACCTGCTCGCGAAACTGATCCACGCGCTCGGGATCGTATCCACGAAGCGCCTTGCCGAATTCGTAGCGGCGAACGTCGAGCGGCGTGAGATGAAAAGTCTCGTCGATCATACGGATCTCGCTCCGAAGAGAATCGTCCCCAGCCGGACCAACGTCGCCCCTTCCTCTACCGCGATCTCGTAGTCGTTGGACATGCCCATGGAAAGCTCGGTTGCGGCGTGGCCGGCCGCGCGCAGGACGTCACGTGCCGCGCGCGCGCCGGAGAACACCTGCCTCAGGACCTGTTCGCTCGCCGACAGCGGGGCCATCGTCATCACGCCACGGACGTGGATGCCTGGCAATGCCTTGAGCCGGTCGGCGGCGGTGCCCCACTCTGGACGCTCGAGCCCGCCCTTGGTCTCTTCGCCCGCGACGTTGACCTGCACCAGCGCCTCGACGGGACGCCCCGTCTCCAGCCCGATCTGGTTGACCGCCTCGGCAAGTCGCAGGCTGTCGAGCGAGTGCAGGAGATCGAACCTGGGCAGGGACTTCACCTTGTTGCGCTGGAGATGGCCGATGAGGTGCCAACGCACCGGAGCCGAGATCGCGTCCATCTTCGGAAGCGCCTCCTGGACGCGGTTTTCGCCAACGTCGCCAAGCCCGGCGTCGATGGCCGCACGCACGGCATCGGGCCCGTGAGTCTTCGTGACTGCAACGATCGCGACTGTCTGGCCATGCCCGCCCCGGCGAACGGCCGCATCGATCCGGCCGCGCACTTCCCGAAGTCGTTCCGGGAGGTCAGGAAACGGCATAACGCACTAACTTACCGGGGCTTACAGAGTGAATCAAGGGAAGCAAGTTGGACCGTTTGAGCGCCAATCGCGAGCGCTCGACGTGGGCAATCGAGCGCCGCAGAAAAGTACTCGTGCACCGGGTCCAGCGCGGGATGGACCTTCCGTCCAGCCATCCACCGATCGACTCGTCCGGCAGCCGCCCGAACGGCCGCCGTGTCGATGCCGACGACCTGGCTCGAATCGGAATCCTGGTTGTCGCTATCGAGACGAAGCACATGCCCCTCGAGCGTCCATCGCGATCCGATCACGCCGCGCGCGCCATCTTCGACCGTGACCGCCGCGAATACCGGCCGCCCTTTGCGCTCCGCCGATCGCGCCACGGCCGCCGCACGCTCGTTCTCGTCGAACGACCTTCCGGCCGAGAGTCCGTCGCGTCGCTCGAGCTCGGCCACGTACCACGTGGCGTTGAGCAGCGGCAGCGTCACCACCGCCACGTCCTTGCGACGTCCCTCCACCTGCTGATAGTACCAGAGCGGATAGGTATCGTTGTCGCCGCCCACGATGAGCACGGCGTCGTGCGGCAGTGGGTCGAGCAGACTCGACGCGACCATGCGCGGCATGCTTGCCTCGGGTTCCAACCGACGGTCGACCGCACGCCAGTTGAGCGCGATGGGCAACGCGGCGACGAACGCACCGATCCACGCGCGCCCTCGAGCGTTGGCGAGCGCGAATGCGCCCATGCCCGCCCATAGTCCCCACGCCCAGAAACCCAGGGCGAAGAAGTAGTCGCGGTCTCGTGCCTCGTGATGCGCGTCGTCAGGTACGAAGTTCCACGCGAACGACGCACCAGCCTTGAAGTTCAGGTAGACAATCACTCCCAGCGTGCCGCAGACGAACAGCAGCAGCGTCGCACGCCAGGTCCGCGCATCGACGCGACGATGCCACCGCGCTCCGACGATGCCAAGCGCACCGTACCCGATCGTCACTGCGACGCGCGCCACCGTGGGCGTGACCGTTGGCCCGAGGCCAAGGGCGAATTGCCAGTCCGCATACTCGAACCAGTTCGCGAGCTGAAGCCAGAGTGGCGCCTGCCTGGGCCAGAGCCCGGCGACTTCGTACTGACGTCGCGCAATGGCCGAACCCAGGTCTGCGAGGTCTCTTGGATTCCCCTGATTGATCGCGGGATCGAACCTCGCGCGCAGGAGCATGATGAGCACAGCGGAGAGCGCGAATCCGACGACGCACAGCGCCGTGATGGACGCGCGCGCGGACATGCCCCGCCGCCGCGAGATGACGACGGCCCCACCGATGCAGAGCACACCGACGACGATCAGAGATATCGAAAGACGCGCGACGCCGGCGGCCATGATCGCGGCGCCGAGGATGGTCAATGCGTTGCCCACGCGGGCCGCGTGCGGACTGTCGGCCGCGAGGAGCAGCACGACCGGCGTGGCGACGAGCGCGCTCAGATGCAGCGGCACCGCGAGCGCGAGAAGGTACGCGGCAAGCACCGTCCACCGCGGTTCGCCAGTCGCTCCCGCGCGCTCGCCGGCGACGATCGCGGCAAGGGACAGCAGCAGCGCGGCGCTGTAGACTTCCGTCTCCGTCGCGTTCTGCCAGACGGTGCTCATGCTGCCAGCGCAGATTGCCGCCGCGAATCCCGCGATCGTCGAACGCGTCGCGTGCGCGACGAGCCACGCACTGAGCCCGACGGCGGCCGCGGTAGATACCGCAGAGAACAGGTTCGTCGCGGTCGCGAACGGCAGAACTGCGAGGATTCGCGCCCACGTGTTGAGCAGCGCGATGAACAACGGAGTGCCCGGCGGGTGCGGGATGCCGAACGTCTTCGCCGCGGCGATGAACTCCCCCGCGTCCCAGAACGTGACGCTTGGCGCGAGCGTCGCGACATACACGACCAACACGCAGCCGCCGGCCAGCCAGGCCGCGCGGCGCACCGTCACGGCGTCAGATCCGCCACGGATTCACGCGTCCCGGGACGCGGCGATCGACCCGCCACCAGCTCGCGCACCTGCAGCGGCGTGATGTCGCGCCAGAGCTTCGCGTTCGCGGCAGCCGTGATCGCGGCCGTCTCCTCGGAAACGACCACCACGAGCGCGTCCGTCTCCTCGCTCAATCCGAGCGCGGCACGGTGGCGCGTGCCCAACGACCGGTCGACCAGCAGCGCCTGCGAGAGCGGAAGAATGCAGCCGGCGCCGACGATCGTATCGCCGCGAATGATCACGGCGCCGTCGTGCAGCGGCGAATACGGCGTGAAGATGGTCGCGAGCAGATCGGCCGAGACCTTCGCCTGCATCTCGGAGCCGGAATGGACGTACTCCTCGAGCGAAACGTCGCGCTCGATGGCGATGATCGCGCCGATTCCCGACTGGCTCAGGCGCTCGATGGCTTCCGCAACTTCATCAGCAATCTCTGATTCGGCCATGCGCGAGAAGAACCGCGACATCGGCGAGCGTCCGATCTGGGCGAGAGCGGCTCGCAGCTCGGGCGCGAACACCACGAGCAGCGCGATCGCGCCGTAACCGAACATCAGCGTGAGCAGATAGACGATCATCTGAAGCTGGAGCGCGTACGAGATGCCGTACGCCGCCGCCAGCACGATGAGGCCGATGAGAACCTGCATCGCGCGCCGGCGATGGATGATCAGCAGCACGCGATAGACCGCGAAGCTCACGATCGCGACCTCGACGGCGTCCCGCCATCCGGGATGCAGCAGCTTGAGTTGTTCGAAAATGCTCATGTGGCCGGCGCGAGCACGGTGTCGTTCAGGATCGCCCAGGCGACGTCGAGCGCCTCGCGCGCCGGCCGGACGTCATGAACACGGAAGATGCGCGCGCCACGCGCCAGCGCCGCCACGTTTGCACCAACCGACCCGGCCACGCGCGCCGACGGCGTCGACACGCCGGTGAGCTCACCGATGAAGCGCTTTCGCGAGACGCCCACGAGCACCGGAAATCCCAGCGATGCCAGGCGGTCGAGGCCGCGCAACACCGCGATCGAGTCCGCGGCGCGCTTCGCAAACCCGACTCCCGGATCGAGCACGATGCGCCCGCGCGCGATGCCCGCGCTCGTCGCACGGGCGACCCGTACCGCCAGCTCCTCGACCACCGCGGTCACCACGCCGTCGTCATAGCGCGCATGCTCGAACGTCGCCATGTCGGCAACGTCGCCACGCGAGTGCATGAGCACAACCCCTGCGCTCGAGCGCGCGCACGTCGAGGCCATCTCCGCGTCGAGCCGGAACGCGGACACGTCGTTCACGATCGACGCACCCGCTGCGAGCGCCTCCCCGGCGACACGGGCCTTCACCGTATCGATCGAGATGACCATACCGGGATGATCGCGTCGGACGGCATCGATCACGGGCAGCACGCGCGCGAGCTCTTCATCTGCGCTGATCGGCGTCGTGCGCGGGCGAGTCGACTCCCCACCCACGTCGATGATGTCCGCGCCCTCGGCGACGAGCGTATCGACGAGACGCCGAGCCTCGTCGACGGTCGCAAGCTGCCCACCGTCGGAGAAGCTGTCGGGGGTCACGTTCACGATCCCCATCACGATCGGGCGATCGAGAGCGAGCGAGCCGGAAGCGTGGTGCCAGTGCATTCTGGAAACTACGTCGAACTGCCGTGGCCTAATACCGAGGGTCTCGGGCGAGTACCACTGGGCGGCCGGCGGCTGTCCTCACTGCACGGCTATGTCCAGGCCCCGAACCACAGGGGGCGCTAGGCCTGAGGCGCTAGGAAACGTCGACGCTTCGTAACGCCTCAAGCCCAACGCCTACCGCCTCGGTTGGCCGCCGCGCAGTAGCCAGCCCATCGAACGAAAACGGGGACCCGAAGGTCCCCGTTTTTCATTCTCACGCCGGACTCGGTTCCGGCCCGCCAAGCAGCGGCG
>Ga0070679_100006476_pt1 | contig 10915 bp, 6 predicted proteins | sample KBSC63BmetaG_FD_65652 | JGI IMG/M metagenome (GOLD analysis project Ga0070679, IMG submission 65652) | Corn rhizosphere microbial communities from Kellogg Biological Station, Michigan, USA - KBS C6-3B metaG | ecosystem: Host-associated > Plants > Roots > Rhizosphere | place: USA: Michigan... | reverse complement strand
CCCACATCGGCGACAGCCCGGTCGCGCGCGCGTGATCGGCGCAGGCGGCGAGCACCTCCTCGAGCGGGTGAGCCTTCGCGATCGGCATCAGCGACCTGCGTCGCTCCGCGAGCGCCGCGTGGATCGATAGCCCGAGCCGGACCTTCGGCGCGCGCTCCGCGAGCTTGCGGATCCCGTTCGGCAGGCCCGCGGTGCACACGGTGATCGCGCGCGCATCGATGCCGAGCGCGCTCGGCTCCTGGAACACGGCGATCGCTTCCAGCACGGCATCGAGGTTCGCGAGCGGCTCGCCCATGCCTTGAAACACGACGCCGTGGACGCGGCCGTGCGGCAACCGCGCGCGGACGACGCGCACCTGCTCGACGATCTCCCACGCCGCGAGGTTGCGCTGGAGTCCCATCGTACCGGTCGCGCAGAAGCTACATCCGAGCGCGCAGCCGACCTGCGAGCTCACGCACACGCTGAACCGCTCGCGATGCTCGAGTGGAATCCGCACCGCTTCGAACCGCGCACCATCGCCACCCGCGAGCAGGTACTTCACGAACGGGTCGAGCTGACTCGGCGTCTCCGCGACCACGTCCAGACTCGGAATCTCACCGATCGCACGGACCGCTTCGGCCGCGACGCGCCGCACCGATGACGTCGCGGTCACCGCCTCGCCGCGATGCACTTGCGCCACGATCTTGCGGGCCTCGGCGAGTGCGATACCCGCGATGCCTGCCAAGTGTTCAGGTGTGACGGCTTGAAGCGGGAGCATCGACTTCTGGTACCCTTATATCGTGGCCTATCCCGAAGTCATTCGCGTCTTCGCCACGTCGCAAGATCCTGATTTCGATGGACCTTGGCAGGCACGGACGCCCTCTAACAGCACCGGCTCGGCCGTCGTCATCGGCCCGGGCCTGATGTTGACCGGCGCGCACGTCGTCGCGAACGCGACGTTTCTTCAGATCCAGAAGCTGTCCGCTCCCGACAAGGCGATCGCGCGGGTCAAGGCGGTCAGTCACGACTGCGACCTCGCGCTGCTCGAGGTCGTCGATCCGCCGAACTTCCTCGACGACGTCGAGCCGGCCGAGCTCGGCGAGATGCCGAAGCTGCGCGACGACGTCGCGGTCGTCGGCTTCCCGGTCGGCGGCGAAGAAATCTCGATCACCGAGGGCGTCGTCTCGCGCATCGAGGTCCAGCGCTACAGCCACAGCCAGCGCCACCTGCTCGCGGTCACGGTCGACGCCGCGATCAATGCCGGCAACAGCGGCGGCCCGGTGTTCGGCGAGGGCAAGGTCGTCGGCATCGCGTTCCAGAAGCTGACCGGCGTCGACAACATCGGCGAGATGGTGCCGCCGCCGATCATCCGGTCGTTCCTCGACGGCGTCGCGAAGGGCAAGCGTCCGGAGATCCCGGCGCTCGGGATCACGACCCAGAACCTCGAGAACCCGCTGCTTCGCAAGCAGCTCGGCCTCGCCGATAACGAGCGCGGCGTCGTCGTGCTCCACGTCGATCATCAGGGCTCCGCCGACGGCGTGCTCCAGCCGCGCGACGTGATCACGAGCATCGACTCGCTGCCGATCGCGAACAACGGGACGGTCCAGTTCATGGGCCACTACCGGACCCGCTACGACGTCGTGCTCGGCAATCGCTACATCGGCGACAAGGTCAAGCTCTCGATCAAGCGCGACGGCAAGCCGATGACCGTCGAGGTCGAGCTCGCGCACTGGATGCCGCTCGTGTCGCGCGCGCGCTACGACGAGCCGCCGCAGTACTTCGTCTACGGCGGGCTCGTGTTCCAGACCCTGACGCGCGACTACCTCGCGACCTGGGACAAGTGGTGGAACAAGGCGCCGAAGGAGTTCCTCAACTACTACTACCTGGGCTATCGCTCGCCCGAGCAGCACGAGGTCGTGATCCTCACGCAGATCCTCGCCGACGAGATCAACGTCGGCTACGCGCACCTCTACAACGAGGCGGTCGCGACGCTGAACGGCCGCGCGCCGCTCGACATGGAGGACTTCGTGCGGGCGCTGTCGTCCGCGCACGGCGTCGTCGAGATCACGACCACCTCCGGCGGCATGATCATGCTCGACGCCGACGAGGTTCGGAAAGCGACTTCACGGATCCTCGCGCGCTATCACATCCCGCGCGATCGCACGCCGGGGCTGCCCGGATCGGCGCCTACACCCATCCGCGCGATGCCCTGATCGCGTATAAAAGGGCCGAAATGAAGCGCGAGCTGATCGTCAACACCGGCGGCCAGGACCGGACGGTGGTCGTCGAGGGTCCGCAGGACAACGGCAAGTTCCAGATCGGAATCGACGGAGCCACGCGCGAGGTCGATGCGAAGCAGATCCGGCCCGGCACGTGGTCGATCGAGATCGCAGGCCGCAACTACCTCGTCGACCTCGACAAGCGGGCCGCGTTGCAGGGCAAGGTCGCCGCGTCGGTCGGCGCGAGCGAAGCCGTGCTGTCGGTCGAGGACGCCGCGCATCGCCGGCTCGCCGCCGCGGTCGCACCGCGCGCGCAGGCCCGCGGCGAACAGCTGCGCGCGCCGATCGCGGGCAAGGTCGTGAAGGTGCTCGTCGAGATCGGCGGCAGCGTCGCGCCCGGTCACGCGGTGATCGTGCTCGAGGCCATGAAGATGGAGAACGAGCTCGTCAGCGAGCGCGGCGGCACCGTCAAGGCCGTCCACAAACAAGCCGGGCAAGCGGTCGATACCGGCGACCTCCTGGTCGAGCTCGAGTAGTGGGGCTGCTCGAAGTCATCCGCGAGCGCGACATCATCGTGTGTGTCGGCTCGGGCGGCGTCGGCAAGACCACGACCGCAGCGACGCTCGGGCTCGCGGCCGCGCGGCGCGGGATGAAGGCGCTGGTCCTCACGATCGATCCGGCGAAGCGTCTCGCGAACTCGCTCGGGCTCGCCGAGCTCGGTCACAACGTCCAGGAAGTTCCACCGGAGCTCGTCGGCAAGGACGCGCCGGTCGCCGGCGGTCAGCTGTTCGCGATGATGCTCGACCAGAAGGTCGCGTTCGACGAGGTCGTCGCGAAGCACGCGAAGGATCCGGCGGCGGTCCAGCGGATCCTCGCGAACCCGGTGTACTCGCAGATCTCCGGCTCGCTCGCCGGCGCGCAGGAGTACGCGGCGATGGCGAAGCTCCACGACTTCGACGCCGAGGGCACCTACGACACCATCATCGTCGATACGCCGCCGACCGCACACGCGCTCGATTTCCTCGATGCGCCGCGCAAGCTGAGCGAGGCGATCGACTCGCCCGCGATCGAGTGGTTCCGCAAGCTCCAGGGCGGCTCGGGCTCTGGCTGGTCGCTCGTCGGCAAGACCGGCTCGTTCGTGATGAAGCGGCTCGCGAAGTTCGTCGGCAGCCAGTTCATCGACGACCTCGGCGTGTTCTTCACCGAGTTCAACGACATCCTCGGCGGCTTTCGCAAGCGCGCCGAGGAGACGTTCGCGCTGCTCCGCCAGCCGCGCGTCGGCTTCGTGCTGGTCGCCTCGCCCGAGGCGATGGCGGTGCGCGAGGCGCTGTTCTTCCACGAGCGGCTGAAGGCGGCGGCGATGCCGTTCGTCGGCTTCGTCGTCAACAAGGTCCACCCGGCGCTGCCGATCGCGACCGACGCGAAGGGCGCACCCCAAGGGCACTTGCTCGCCTCGCAGCTCGCTGGCGTTGCAGCCGCGCTCGCGGCCCAGCCTTCGATCCAGGCGCTCGGCCTGTCGGGCACGACGCTGGGGATGGCGTCGACCGCACTCGTGACCGCGCACGGCGAGCTCGAGATCCTCGCGCAGGCCGACCGGCTCGCGATCGGCAAGCTGCGCGCCGCCGGCGGCGACAAGGCGTTGCTCGTCGAGGTTCCGCTGCTCCGCGACGACGTTCACGACGTCAGTCGCCTCGTCGGCCTCGAGCGCTGGCTGCTGGCATGACGGAGGTCGTCCTCGTCGAAGACGACAAGGTCTTTCGCGAGAACCTCGGCGACCTGCTCGACGCCGAACCTGACCTCGAGTGCACGCGGCGGTTCGGCTCGATCGAGGAGATCCGCGCAGCGACGCTCGAGCGCGCTCCGGGCGTGATCCTGCTCGACATCCAGCTGCCCGGGATGCTCGGCTCCGAGGGCGTGCGCGAGCTCGCGCGGCGGTTCCCGGATGCCGCGATCCTGATGCTGACGGTCTACGACTCCGAGGCGCGCGTGTTCGAGGCGCTGTGCAATGGCGCTCGCGGTTACCTCCTCAAGAAGATGGCGCCGGCCCGGTTGATCGAAGCTGTACGTGCTGCACACGAGGGCGGCGCGCCGATGTCACCGGAGGTCGCACGCCATGTGATCCGCGCACTGCAACCCGCGGCGGGACCGGCAGCGATGCTGACCCCGCAAGAAAAGCGGCTGCTGACGTTCCTCGCCGATGGCTACAGCTATCAGAACACCGCCGCGCAGCTCGGCATCAGCATCAACACGATTCGCAATCACGTCCGCAACGTCTACGACAAGCTCCACGTGCATACGAAGTCGGAGGCTGTCGCGAAGGCGCTGAAGCTCGGGCTGCTCCGCTAGCGCGTCGGCATCGCGAGGACGATCCGCGTGCCGCCGCCGGCCGGCGTAGACACGAGCAACGTGCCGCCGGCCTGCCTCGCCCGCTCGCGCATGTTTTCGAGGCCGTGCCCCATCTCGGCGTCGTCTGCGATTCCGCAGCCATCGTCCTCGATCGTGACGACGAGACCGCGCAGCACGCGTTCGACCGTGATCGCCACGCGCGTCGCGGCGGCGTGGCGAGACACGTTCGCGACAGCTTCCTTGAGGACCAGGTAGAGGTGGCGACGCTGATCGGGACCGAGCGCGATCCGATCCGGCTCTTCGGGTGCGGTGAGGGTCCAGGCGATGCCGGGACCGTCGAACAACTCGCCCGCGAACTCGCGGATCCGGGCCAGGACGTGAGCCAGGTCGTCGTGGCGCGGATCGGTCGCCCATACCACGTCGCTCGCAGCCTCGAGGAGCTCGCGCGCATCGCGGCCGATCGTCGCCACCAGCTCTCCGATCCCTTCGCTCCGCCGAGACGCGACCTCCGAGAGGATCGAGATCCGTGCGAGCGATGCGCCGAGGTCATCGTGCAGGTCACTCGCGATCCGCGAGCGCACCCGCTCGACCGCGATCAGATGATCGACGCGCCAGCGATAGATCCGCCAGCCGACGAGCACGAACCCGCAGGCGAGCGCGAGCAAAAACCAGGTGCGTCGCCAGAACGGCGCGAGCACCTCGAGCTCGAGCGTCGCGGCCGGTGAGGTCAGGCCGGCGATCACGGCGCGCACGCTCAACCGGTAGCGGCCAGGCGCGAGGTGCGAGAAGTGAGCTTCGCGCATCGCCTGCGGCATGCTCCACGCGTCGTCGTCCGCGCCCTCGAGCCGGAGCTGGAACTCGACAGGCACGCCGACCGCAAAGCTCGGGCTCGTGAACGTGGCGTCGAGGTTGCTGTCGTCGTGGGCGAGCTCGACCGGCGGGGCGGCGTGCTCGCCACCTGTTTCGATCGCGAGCTCCCTGCTGCCCGCTCGTACGGACGTGAGGACCGCCGGCATGACGACAGGCGCCGGCTCGCGCCGCGGCATCATTCGCGCGAGGCCACGGTGCGTCGCGAACCAGACCTGGCCGGTATGATCGCGATGGACCGCGTTGACGAAGTCGCTCGGTAGGCCATCGGCGACCGTGATGTGATCGATCGCGCCGGTCCGTGGCTCGAGACGATCGATCCCGTGGATCGTGCCGACGTAGATCCGGCCGAGCTCGTCGTCCGCGAGCGCGGTGATCTGATCGGTCGACAAGCCAGCCCGGTAGCGGGTGACCGCGAGCCGCGCGGCGCCGGGATCCGCGATCCGTGCGAGCCCTTCGTCGGTGCCGACCCACAGCTCGCCGCGGCGATCGACGAGGAGTGCCTCGACATGATGCGCGGCCCAGCCGTCGGAAGCCGCGAACGTATGGACCGAGTCACCGCGGATCCGAGCGAGCGCGCCGGTGTCGTAACCGATCCACACCGCGCCCGTCGCATCCGCGGCGAAGGCCTGGACGACCTCGGCCGGCAGCGCGGGATGCACGACCGGCGTGATGTGGTTCGTCGCGCGGTCCCAGCGGGCGAGCCCGAGCTTGCTCAGCGTCGCGATCCAGACATCACCAGCGTGGTCTTCGAACAGCCGATAGATGTCGCGGCCCGGCAAGCCGTCGCGGATCCCGAAGTGCTCCGGTGCGGTCGTCGCGAGCGCGTCCGCCGGCGTGACCCGCGGATAATGGTCGAGCCCGGTCTGCGTCGCTTGCCACCACCGATCGTCGCGGTCGAAGAAGCTGATCTGGTTCCAGCCCCACGCACCGAGCGTCTCGCCGCCGACCGGCGGCTTCGGATGGATCGCGACGAAGTGATCGCGGTCGAAGCGCTCGAGCGTGTGGCCGTCGTTGGTTCCGCTGACCGCGAACACGGTGCCTTCGCGATCCTCGACGACGGACATCACGTGGTCGGAGTCGAGGCCGTCCTGCGCATCGTAGGTGACGAGGCCGAAAGGCGAGTAGCGCACGACGCCGGCCGTGAATCCGCCGAACCACACGTTACCCTCCGGATCCTCGATCAGAGGGGCGACGCTGTCCTCGGGAAAACCTTGCGCGCGCCCGCGGGTCGCGAACCGGTCGCCGGTGAATGCGACGAGAGATCCGCCCGCGAGCCACACGACGCCGCGCGAATCCTCGAGCACGCCGCGCCGCACGGCATCGAACGGCAAGCCATCCTCGACGCCGTAGTACACGACCTCGCCCGGGTCGCGCGGCATCACCGGCGCGCCCGCGGCATCGTGGCCCGGATGGCCCGCGGCGGCGCTGGTCAGCGTCTCGCCCGCGCGAAGCAACGGCTCGCCCGCACGCGGCGGTACCAGCGCGAACACGCCGACGCCGACACCACCGACCCACAAGCGGCCGGTGTGGTCGAGCCGCACGCTGATCGTTCGATCGTCGGGCTCGCTCGGCGGGCGAACGCGATATGCCTCGGCCCGACCGTCGGCGTAGCGGCGCATCAGTCCCGCGCTCGTACCGAGCCACAGCACATCCGCTTGCTCGGCAAACGCGTACACGGCGGGTTGCCGCCCGGGCCGCAACGCGACCCGCTCCGGTTTGTCGCCGGTCGCGATCCGCCACAGCCCGTCTTCGGTGCCGAGCCAGAGCTGGTGGTGCGCGTCTTCGAACAGCGCATCGCCGAAGTCGGCGGGACCGTCGCTCACGTGGATCGCCGTGAAGTGCGGCCGGCGGGCTCGAACCGAGAGATCGAGCACCGCGAGCCCGTGCTCGGTCGCGACCCAGATCCGGCCATCGGCGACGGCGCGAATGTCCCGACAACCGGGGCTCGGCAGGCCATCGGCGATGCCGAACGCTTCGAACCTACGGCCATCGAACCGGCTCACACCGTCCGCGGTCGCGAACCACAAGAAGCCGTTGCGATCGCGGGTCGCGTGATAGACCCGGCCGTTCGAGAGGCCGTCCGCGGTCGTGAACGTGCGCACCGCGAAGTGCTCGGCGCGCGCGTCGCCCAGCGCGATCACGACCACCATCACGACGAGCCAGCGCACGTCCATCGATCGCACGCAGCGAGGTTCCGGGCAAGCCTCGCATCGGGGGCGCATGTTCATGCTCTGACGAAACCGCACACGATCACCGAGAGTGCTCGGCATGATGCGAATCTCACTTGTCCTGCTGGCGGCGTCGGTTGCCGCTTGCGTCGACGACCCGCCTCCCGAACCGGCGCAGGTCGAGCAAGCCGTCCAGGTCCAGCCGGTCGTGGGCGACCTGCTGATCGAAGGTTGCACCCCGCCGCCGGGGGACATCCTGATCACGGCGACCGAGTCGACCGCGACGCAGACCGGCCAGAACAGCCAGTCCTCGCAGGACGCACAGGGCGCGACGACTCGCGCGATCGTGTTGCCAACACGAATCGCTCATCGCTACGCGATCGTGTTTCCGCTGCTGAAAGCGCGCACGGCGTACACGGTGTCGGCGGTGATGACGACCGCGCACTGCGCGAAGGTGGCGTGGACAGGCCCGCACCGCGGGTTCCTCGTCCCCGGTCACACCGCGTTGCACGTCGTCGCGTACGCGCTGCGCACCCAGACCGAAGTGCTCGCGACGCGCGGGCCGAACCACACACCGACCGCGGTGGGCATCGATGCGATCGATATCGACACGCCCGGCGGCGCGGTTCGCGATCTGCGCTGGCGCACCGATGTCCCGGGCGCCGTCGCCGGTCGGGTCGAGATCGCCACCGATCCGTTTCCGATCGATCCGACGGGCCAGCAGCAAGATCCGCCGCTGCTCGCGAGCTTCGCCGTACCGCTCGCGCAGCAAGGTTGGAGCACGGTGCCGGCCGTCGACTTCGCGGCGCCGCTGATGCCGCCGCCGTGCGATCTGCAGCAGAACCCGAACGGGTGTCCGCCCGTCTTGAGCCACCTCGGCGTCTTGCATCGCGCCGTCCAGGCAGGCGCTCCGCTGTACGCGCGCGTCGTGCCGGTCGATGCGCAGGGCGGTCGGTTGGGCGGCCCCGCGCTGGGCGCCGCGGCGATCGTCAAGCTCGTGCACATGCGACTCCCACCGGATCTCCTGCCGCCGCCTCCACCGACGCCGGCGCTGATCATCGACCAGCTGTTCTACTTCCAAGCAACGCCCGAGCACGCATCCGGCTACAACCGCGGCTGTTACACGGTCAACACGCCGCACGTGCTGCCCACCTCGGGAGACATGGACTACTGGGATGCCATGCTCTCGACGAAGTATCCGCCCGGAGCGACGATCCCCGCCGGCGTGAACTGGTGCTTCAGCCACTCGAGCGGCACGCTCGATGACTTCGCCGACGCCGTCTCCGGCCTCGTCGACGCGGTCGGCGACCTGATCAACGACATCAGCAAGCTGTACGACGACATCAAGAAGGCCGCCGTCAAGGCGGTCGCGAGCGCGATCGATGACCTGCACATCGTCAACTGCGACGCCCTCTGCCAGGAGGCGCTGATGACCGGCCTCGATGCCGCGCTCGCAGCCGTCGGCATGCCGCCGTCGCTGCCGAACTTCGACGAGCTCGCGGATCGCGGCATCGACTATCTCGAGGATGTGGCAGCCGAGGAATCAGGCGTTCCGGTGGAGCTCATCGACGAGGCGCGGGTGATCGCGGCGCAGGCGATCAACGATATGAAGTCTCACAACGCACTGACCGATGCGCCCTGGCTCACGCCCGACGACGGATTCAGGCCGCCGCAGCTGCAGATGTTCGTGCGTCGCGATGCGACCTCGACGGCAACGCTGCCGGGAGTCCTGCGCTTCAGCGGGGGCACGACGTATCACGGCTCCGACGTCCTCTTGCCGCGGGAGATACCCTCGGGGACCGACAGCAAGCTGATCACCGTCCAGCTGCTGCCCGACTTCGCGGGCATCCCGGCGCCGCCCTGCACGACGATCGTCTACACGGACGGCTTCGGCCACCTGACCAGCACGTGCGTGCCGCCGAGCGACGCCGAGAAGCAGCTCTACTATGAAGACAAGTGGTTCTGGAACACGCTGCTGACCGGCTGCGACACGATGACCGCGCTGGAGTACGGCGTCGGCAACTTCGGCGACGGCGCGCTGGTCTACACACCCCTGGTCGGGTTGGGTGTCGCGTGGTCGTTCAAGCCGAGCACGTTCCAGACGATCGGTGGACCGTACGGCGATACCTGTCACTGACGGCGGGCGGCGCTCGAGACCTTCCACGGATCGAGCTTGTCGGCGAGCTGCATCGGCGCGCCGACGACGACCACGACGGCCTTGTCCCGGCGCTCGACCCAACTGACGGTGCCGTCGAGGCACCACCACCGGGTCAGGTTCGGCGTCTGCTCGAACGAGCCGATCATCATGTCGTCGACGGCGTGCTCGAGCGCGGCCTGAGCCTCGCGCGCGTCGATCTCGGTGTCCCATTCGAACCGCGCGACGCCGATCGCGCGGCGCGCGTTGGTCTCGCCCTCGTGTGCGAGCGTGATCACGCGGTCGCCGCCCCACCCCGCCGCCGCGCCCGCGGCGACGATCGGGCTGACACCGTGCGCGGAGAGGAACGAGCGCATCCCGAGCTCGCCCCACACGTCGCTCGCCAGCACTTTGTAGCCGGCGGGCGGCGTGCCCGCGAGCTTCACCGCGATCGGCTTGTCGTCGGCGAGGTACTTGTCGACATGAAGGATCTGCTCGGTCGACCGCGGCGGTCGCCGAAACGCCGCGTCGATCGCGGACCACGGCTTGGTCCGGCGCAGCGCGGTGACGAACGCGAAGCCATCGCGATACGGGAACAACATCTCCTCGCGGATCGCGAGCGGCGATTCGTCGAGCGAGTCCTTCGTCGCGCCGACGAGCTGGCCTTCCGGCGCGGCCATCGCCTGGATCACCTCGTCGGCGGCCTCCGGCACGCTCCACGGGTTCGCGATGCCCTCGCGCGCGAGCATGACCTCGATCATCAGCGCGACCCCGTCGCCCTCGACGAGCGCGTGGCGCGCGTTCAGCGCATCGCTGTCGTCGTCGGGAACCTTCTCGAACTTGTCGAGGTCGAACGCCTGATCCTGGAGCCCGTGATCGAGCTCGTGCGCGAGCACCATCTCGGCCCACGCGGGGTCGCTGCCCGCGCTGTCGAGGATCGTCAGCTTCTTGGTCTTCGAGTCGTAGTAACCCGCGATCTGATCGGCCAGCAGGTCGACGAGCTTCGCGCTGTAGTCGTAGTCGAGCGGAACGAGGCCCCAGCGCTGGAGCTCGATGCCGTGCGCCGCGGTCTCGGCCGCGGTCTTGTCCTCGCTCGCCTCGGCGAGCAGGCGCTTGCGCAGCTCGGCGCGATCGACGACCTCGTTCGGGATCTTCGCCTTGAGGCGGAGGCCGCGGACCTTCGCGACCTCCTTCGCGAC
>Ga0070679_100006473_pt1 | contig 10917 bp, 11 predicted proteins | sample KBSC63BmetaG_FD_65652 | JGI IMG/M metagenome (GOLD analysis project Ga0070679, IMG submission 65652) | Corn rhizosphere microbial communities from Kellogg Biological Station, Michigan, USA - KBS C6-3B metaG | ecosystem: Host-associated > Plants > Roots > Rhizosphere | place: USA: Michigan... | reverse complement strand
CGTCGGCGCCAAGATCGAGCCCAACCTTGACCCGGTCGTCGGCGCCGGCCGCGGCGATCACCTTGGCGCCGAGATACTTGGCGACCTGAATCCCAGAACTGCCGAGACCGCCGGCTGCTCCCATCACCAGCACCCATTCGCCGGACTGGACCTTGGCGTGATCCTGCAACAGGTGCAGCGCGGTCGGCGCGTGGCGTGTCACCACCGTTGCGGTGGCGAAATCGACGCTCTCCGGTACGATGGTGGTGCTGGCCGCGATGGCGCGAACATATTCGGCATAACCGCCCCAGGCGTGAACGCCGAGCAGCCGGATGGCGTCCGCACCGCTGTTGCCGTCGCCCAGACGCAGCGCCACGGTGACGCGATCGCCGACCTTGCGTTCGGTCACGCCGGGCCCGAGTTTGACCACCACACCGGATGGATCGACGCCGGGCACGAGCGGCAGTTTGACCGGGCGCGCGTATTGCCCCGCGCGCACCTTGATGTCGAGCGTGCGGTTCACCGACACGGCGTGAACCTTGATGAGCACCTCGCCGGGTCCCGGTTCCGGCGTGGCGACCTCTTCAAGCTTCATGACGTTCGGCCCGCCGAATTCACGAATAACAATGGCTTTCAATGCAACCCTCCCGGTGCTTCGAGCGCCGATTAAGGCTGCACCCGGCCATACCGGTCAAGCCGGGCCCGGCCAACCGCAGTCGGTGTTATGGGTCCGCCCCGCGTTTCCCGGTCGCGAAAATGTCATGAAGCGCTTGGGCGCCGCCGGAACATGCGAGCGTGCGGCCCGTTACTCCTCCACCAGACATCGTAACAATTGTGGAGCACGATCATGCGATTCAAACTCACGGGAACCTTGGCCGTTGCGGCATTGGCGGCAGCCCTCGCCGCGGCGGCGCCGGTGTCCGCAGCCCCGCGCGGCGGTCACGGCGGGATGCACGCGGGCGGTCATGGTGGTGGCGGCATGGCGCGGATGGGCGGCGGCGGTATGCGAATGGGCGGAGGCGGCGGGATGCGGACGGGAGCGGTCGGATTTCGCGGCCCGAACAGCATGCTGACCACCAATTCCAGCCGATCGCTCGCAGCCAATAGCGGATTCCGCCGGGGCAATCCGGGTTGGCGCGGTGGCAACTGGGATCATCGCCGGCACTACGGCGGCTTTGGCGCCGGTTTTGCCACTGGCGCATTGCTCGGCAGCGCACCGTATTGGGGGTCCTGGGGACCGTATGCGTATGACGATTACGCCTACGACGGCTACGCGACCTATGACGATGGCGACGTAGGCTATGTCGCTGCGCCCGAGGTCGATGCTGGCTACGCCGACGCGCCCGACGGCGATGCTCAGCAATATTGCATGCAGCGGTTCAAATCCTACGACCCGTCGAGCGGAACCTACCTGGGCTATGACGGTGCCCGGCATCCGTGCCCGTGATGGATCGTTCGGAATAATAAGACGAGGATGAAGGTTGCGGGCCGCTCCAAAAAAGGAGCGGTCCGTATTTTTGTGATGGATGGCGTTGCCTGCTCCGCCATCGCGAACGCGCATGGACTTGTCCGCCTCAGTCATGCATGAATTTCATCTCGCTGAGGTGGAGTTGCGCAGATGGGCGATGCAGTGCTGGCTTGGCCGAACGGTCGTCGTGTTGCGGTTGTGGTCAGTGTGCTGCTGGAAACTTGGAGCGAGGGAAAGGCCCCCAGCTATTTCCCGCGCACGACGCCGCTTCCGCCCGGCTCCAAGGATGCTGCCGGCATCAACTGGCTGCGCTTCGGCGGCAACGAGGGCATCTGGCGGCTATCCCGCACTCTGAAAGATCTCGACGTACCGGCGACGCTGTTTTGCAATGGGCATAGCGCCGAGGCGTGGCCCGAGGCGGTGGCGGCCTTCGCCAAGGCCGGCCATGATGTCGCCGGTCATGGCTATCTGCAGGATCAGCCAATGCTCGCGATGAGCGCCGACCGTGAGCGCGAGACCATCAAGAAAACGCTCGATATCTTGGAGAAGACGGCGGGCAAGCGGCCGACCGGCTGGGTAACGCCGACCTATAGCTGGTCGGACTACACCATCGATTACCTGATGGAAGCCAGGCTGGCGTGGTGTTCGGACGCCCTCGACGCCAGCGTGCCCTATCGGCACTCAAGCAAGAGCGGCCAGATCGTGATGATTCCCTGGAGCGAGTTCGTCGACAACCGCGCTTTGCGCGCGAGCCCGCGGATTTATTTCGATGCCTACAAGGACACGTTCGACTATCTGCACGCCTGCGAACCCGGCGCGCTGATCAACATCGGTGTGCACAGCCATGTCGGCGGGCGACCGGCGATGGCAGCGGCGTTTCGTCAGATTCTGGACTATCTGCGCAGCAAGAAAGATGTGTGGTTCGCGACCCATCACGACGTCGCGAAATGGATTGTCGATCAGAAAATCGAGGACACGTCTTACGCCACTCGATTTCCCCGATAAAATATCTTCAACAGCGACAGGATAACCGGCTCGATTCACGGGGCGGATTGCGAGTCCAACAATCAACCGGGAGGAAGTCCATGCTCAAAATTTCCGTGGCCACGATTGCGGCATTGCTTCTGCTCGGCGGCGGCACCCAGGCGCAGTCGAACTGGCCTGATAAGCCTGTCAAAATTCTGGTTCCGACCGCGCCCGGTGGCAGCGCCGACGCCATCGCGCGACTTTATGCGCAGCACATGAGCAAGGTGTTGGGGCAACAGTTCTATGTTGAGAACCGCGGCGGCGCCGGCAACACGATCGGCATCGATTCAGTGGTTCGTTCGCCGGCCGACGGCTACACGCTGCTGCTCGGTGCGGGCACCATCACGATCAACCATTTGGTTTACAAGAAGCTGCCTTACGACGTGCTGCGCGATCTCACGCCCGTAACGGAAATGATTTCCGTGCCGAACGTGCTCGTGGTCAATCCCTCGCAGCCGATGAAGACGCTTGGCGACTACATCGCCGCCGCCAAGGCGAAGCCGGGCTCGATCAACTACGCGTCGGCAGGCATCGGCAGCAATCTTCACATGGCGATGGAGTTGCTGAAGGTCAGGACGGGGATCGACGTCGTCCATGTTCCTTACAAGGGTGTCGGCCCGGCCATTCAGGACACCTTGGCGGGTCATGTCATGTCGATGATGTCCAACGCAGCATCGGCCAAGCCGCACATCGCGGCGGGGAAATTGCGCGCGCTTGCGGTCACGTCGTCGAAGCGCTCGCCGGCGCTTCCCGACGTGCCGACCGTGGCCGAGACCGGGATCAAGGACTACGAGGTGCTGAACTGGTTCGGCCTGTTCGCACCGGCAGGCACTCCGCAGCCGATCATCGACCGTCTGCAGACCGAGGCCGTGGCGATGTTCAACGAGCCGGCGGTCAAAACTCTGCTGGCCGGCGAGGGGGCCGATCCTGTGGCCAGCAAGCCCGCCGAGTTTGCCGCGTTTGTCCGTGCCGAGATCAAGAAATGGGATGAAGTCGGCAAGGCGGCCCACATCACCCCGGTGGATTGATCGAACCGGAGAGCCTACCCCTTGGCGTAGAACACCGGCACGGCGACGCCCTGCGAAATCGCGTCGACGCGGGTATCCTCGCCGTGCTTCTTCTTCTCGCAGCGCTCCAACACCGCCGCGATGGCGTCGCGCGGAATGAACACCACGCCGGTGTCATCCGCCACGACGAGATCGCCGGGGTTCACGCGCACGTTGCCAATCTGAATCTCGCCGTTGATCTCGACGGTTTCCAGCCGCCATTTTCCGGTGATGGGGGTGATTTCGTTCGCCCAAACCGGATAATCCACCGAACGCGAATGCGCGACGTCTCGCACGCCGCCCATGACCACCGCGCCGCGTTCGCCCTGCCGCTTGCCGGTCAGCGCCGAGATGCCACCCATGTTGGACATGCCGGACACGCCCTGGATGACCAGCACGTCGCCATCCTCCGCGAGATTGTGAGCCTCGAACTCCGCCATCTTGTTGACGCCGGCCTTGGCTCCCGTCAGGGCATCGGTGCGCTGCGCGATGTTGCGCACGGTCAGGGCCGGGCCGCAGATCACCTTGCCGGGCATGGTGGGTTTGAGAGTGGAGGCTCCGACCGCGCCGGCCGGAATGCCAAGCTCGTCCATCACATCGGAAATGATCCCGGTGCAGTCGCCCAGCGCAACGAACCGCTCGGCCGCGCCGGCGGGCGGCTTCGGCGTCGAGTGCATGCGGATGCGGTCGGCGGCGATGCGGCCGGTGAGCTTCTTCTGTGTCATCTCAGTCCTCACTCTTTGTCGCGGCCCAGGCTGTCCGTTTCAAACAGCCGCGCCGTTGGGCGATGGCAGATTGAGCCATCTGCGGCCGGCGAGGCAAGACCGCCGCGGCCCGGCATTGGACTGCGACGATGCGGAGCGGCGGGCGAGTTGTCCCGCCAGCGGCGCGAGGCTATGAGGGGTCCATGAAGGTGGACGGTCAACACACCCGGACGATCTGGGTCGAGCCGGACGGCTGGTCGGTCGGCGTGATCGATCAGACCCTGCTGCCGCACCGTTTCGCGACCCTGCGGCTTGCGAGCCTGGACGATGCCGCGCACGCCATCAGATCCATGCAGGTGCGCGGCGCACCGCTCATCGGCGCGGCGGCGGCCTATGGTCTGTGTTTGGCATTGCGCGCGGATGCCTCGGACGCGGGTCTGGAAGGGGCGTCAGCGATTCTGTCGGCGACGCGGCCGACCGCGATCAATCTCCAGTGGGCGCTCGATCAGATGGCGGCGGCGGTGCGCAATCAGCCGCGCGAGGCGCGTGTGGCGGCTGCCTATCGGCGCGCGGCCGAAATCTGTGACGAGGATGTCGCCATCAACCAGGCCATCGGCCGCAACGGTTTGGCGCTGATCGAAGCCATCGCGGCCGGCAAGGGCAACGATCCCGTCAACGTGCTGACCCACTGCAACGCAGGCTGGCTCGCCACCGTCGATTGGGGCACGGCGACCGCGCCGATCTACATGGCGCACGACGCCGGCATCCCGATCCATGTCTGGGTCGACGAGACGCGGCCGCGCAACCAGGGCGCTTCGCTCACCGCCTGGGAGTTGGGTCATCACGGCGTCAAGCACACCGTGATCGCGGATAACACCGGCGGCCATCTGATGCAGCATGGCATGGTCGACATGGCGATCGTCGGCACCGACCGTGTCACGGCGCAGGGCGATGTCTGCAACAAGATTGGAACTTACCTCAAGGCGCTGGCGGCCAAGGACAACGGCGTGCCGTTCTATGTGGCGTTGCCGTCGCCGACCATCGACTTTACGGTGTCGGACGGTGTCGCCGAGATTCCCATCGAGCAGCGCGGCGGCGAGGAGCAGTCCACCATGACCGGCCGTACGGCGGATGGGCGGATCGAGACCGTGCAGGTTGTGCCGGACGGCTCTCCGGTCGCGAACTATGGTTTCGACGTGACGCCGGCGCGGCTCGTCACCGGGCTGATCACCGAACGGGGCGTGTTGAAGGCGACTCGCGAGGCATTGAGCGCCGCATTTCCGGAGCGCGCGGGGGATCGGTCATGAGTCTTTCCTTTGCCCGGCCGATGGAGGTGCCTGTCGACGGTCGCCAATCGGAAACCGCGCTGAAGGTTGCGCGCGGCACCGCGCGGCTGCTTCACGCGCACGGCTATTGCGTGGTGAGCGAATTGTCGCTGGCGTCAGGCCGGCGTGCGGACCTTGTCGCATTGGGGCGTGGTGGTGACATTTGGATCGTCGAGATCAAATCGTCGGTCGCCGACTTCCGCGCCGACGGGAAATGGATGGACTACCGGCAGCATTGCGACCGGCTGTTCTTCGCCACCACGGTCGAAGTGCCTTGCGAGATTTTTCCCAAGGACACCGGCTTGATCGTCGCCGACGCCTATGGCGCGCAAATCGTCTGCGAGGCGCCGGAGCACCGGCTGCACGCCACGACACGCAAGCATATGATGCTGGCCATGGCTCGCGCCGCGGCGTTCCGGCTGCAATCGCTGATCGATCCGGCGGGGCCTTTTGAAATGGAGTTTTAGGGTCCGGTTCATCTGCGCCGGGCCAAGCCGTTTCTTGTCTTTCTGTACGAGAGTGATTGTCGTTCTGCTCGGAGACAGGCTCTGAAGGGAGTGCAAGATGATCTGCAAGCGGGCCATGCTTGTCGTTGCGTGTCTTGGACTGTTGCCGATGTCCCATCCGGCCAGCGCGCAACCGGTGGAGCCCTTCGCGGGCAAGACCGTGACGCTTATCATCGGATTTGGCGCCGGTGGCGGCTATGACTTATGGGGCCGTCTGGTCGCGCGTCATATCGGGCGGCATCTGCCCGGCAATCCGACGGTGGTGCCGCAGAACATGCCGGGCGCCGGCAGCTATGTCGCGGCGAGCCACATCTACGCGGCGGCGCCGAAGGACGGCACGGTGTTCGCGATCATCGCCCGCGACGCGGCCCTTGGCCCGCTCAGCAATGCGCCGGGCGCGCGCTTCGACGCCACCAAGATGTCATGGCTGGGCAGCCCGACGCGCGAGCACAACGTCTGCATCGCCAACAGCAACGCGAAGGTGAAAACGGCACATGATCTCAGCACCACGCAGTTGATTGTGGGCGACACCGGGCCGGGGACCGGCACGCGCTCCTATCCCAAGGTGCTCAACGATATCCTGGGCTACAAGTTCAAGATCGTTTCGGGGTTTCGCTCCTCAGCCGACGTGTTCCTGGCGATGGAGCGTGGCGAGGTCGAAGGCATTTGTGAGAGCCTCGACAGCGTGAACCAGCGGCGGCCGGACTGGATTCCGAAAAAGGTGGTCAACGTGCTGCTGCAGGCCGGCGCCGAAACCCATTCCGAACTGAAGGGCGTGCCGAACGTCCTGTCGCTGGTGCGCAACGACGAAGAAAAACAGGTGATCGAATACACCTATGCCGGCCAGGACATCGGGCGGCCGTTCGTTGCCCCGCCGGACATGCCGCCGGAGCGGCTGAAGATGTTGCGCGAGGCGTTCGCTGCGACGATGAAAGACCCCGATTTCATCGCCGATGTGAAACGCAACAAGTTCGATCTCGAACCCGAAGACGGCGATCATCTCGCCGCATTGATCGCAAAAATCTACACCACCCCGCGATCGATCATCGAGCGGGTCAGCAATCTCATCAAATAATCGTCGCTGCGATTATCGCGGCGCGCGCTTGGCGAGAATGCGCTGCAGGGTGCGGCGGTGCATGTTGAGGCGTCGCGCGGTTTCCGAAACGTTGCGTCCACACAGTTCGTAAATGCGCTGGATATGCTCCCAGCGCACGCGGTCCGCCGACATCGGGTGTTCAGGGGGATCGGCCTTGCGGCCTTCCAACGCGAGCAGCGCCGCGACCACATCGTCGGCGTCGGCGGGCTTGGAAAGATAATCGACCGCGCCGATCTTCACGGCATTCACCGCCGTGGCGATGTTGCCGTAGCCGGTGAGCACAATGGCGCGTGCCTCGGGCCGTCGCTGCTTGAGGGCGGAGACCACGTCGAGGCCGTTGCCATCGCCGAGCCGCATATCGACCACAGCGAAAGCCGGGGCCGATTGTTCCACCTGCTGCAGCCCGTCACCGACGGTCTCGGCAGTTCTGACCTCGAAGCCGCGGGTTTCCATCGCGCGCGCCAGCCGCTGCAGGAAGGACTTGTCGTCCTCCACAATCAGCAGCGTGCGCTCGGTTTGAAGCACCTCAGGCATGGCATGGCTCATCGCAATGCTCATTTTTGGCTCTCCCTTCTCCGACCTTAAGGAAGCTTGCCCGGCACCTCAAGTGGCAGCGAACCCCAATGGACGCTCGAAATCGCTGCGCCCCCAGCGAATCCGGATCACCGCGCCACGGTCGGGATAGGCGCGATTCTCGAACTCGACGGTCGCGCCGGACCGTTCCAGCAGGGTTTTGGCGATGAAGAAGCCAAGCCCCAGGCCGGTGGTCTCGCCACCGCCATTCAACCGGCGGCGCTTGCTGGAGCGGACATAGGGCTCGCCGATCCGATCCATGACCTCGGGGGCGAACCCCGGGCCATCGTCGCTGATGGTTACCGCGACATCGTCGCTGCTCCAGTCCGCGGTCACCTCGACCCGTTCATGGGCGAAGTCGACCGCATTCTCCAGCAGGTTCCCGAGTCCGTAGAGCACCGCCGGGTTGCGCGCGCCCATCGGCGGAGCCTGATCGTGGGACAGCGCGACATTGATGCTGACCCCGAAATTGCGGTGCGGGGCTACCACCTCCTCGATGATGGCCGACAGCGGCAGACGGTCGAACGGCTCGTCGCTGGACAGCTCGCTGAGTTTTGCCAGAATGTCTCGGCACCGCTGCGATTGTTCCCGCAGCAGGCGGATGTCATCGGCGTAGGGTGAATCGGCCTCGATGGCTCGCTCCAACTCCTTCGCAACCACGGAGATGGTCGAAAGCGGTGTGCCAAGCTCATGAGCGGCGGCAGCCGCCAGGCCATCGAGCTGCGACATGTGCTGCTCGCGTGCGAGCACCAGTTCGGTTGCTGTCAGCGCCTCGGCGAGCTGGCGGCCTTCTTCGGTGATCTGCCACGCATAAACGCCGATGAAGCCGATCGCGAGCAGGATCGAGAACCAGACGCCGAGAAGATAGATCCACGGCAGCTCCAGCGGATCGTCGGTGTCCCACGGCAACGGATAGTGCGCGAACACCAGCACGGTCGCGCAGACCATGGCGAAGATGGCGAGATAGATCGTGATGCGCGGCGGCAGCGCCGTGGCCGACAGCAGCACAGGCGCAAGGAACAGGAAGGCAAACGGATTCTGCAAGCCTCCGGTGAGGAACAACAGCACCGCAAGCTCGGCAATATCAAACGCCAGCAGCCATGCTGCACGTTCCGGCTCAAGCCGCTGCGTCAGGCTGAAGCGCACCCGCAACGCGACGTTCAGCCATGCCGACAGCGCGATGACGGCCAGACACGCCCAGATCGGCAACGGGAACTCGATGGCGTAGTAGACGACCAGAACCGCGATGGTTTGACCGATGATGGCGAGCCAGCGCAACCGTAGCAGTGTATCCAGGCGCACGTTGCGCCGTTGCGGGAGATGGATCTGGTCCGCGGTGTCTTCGAGCATGGGCCATTTTAGGACGCGCTGCGGCGTTCTCCAATGTTTCCATCCGACGCACCGGCAGCCTTGGCGCAACGCCCGCGAGTTGGGGCTTGCACCGGGCGGCGCGCCACGTCACATCTGGGCCATGCCCGCCGCAGCCGCCGAACCCGCCATCGCCGTCGATCGCTTGGTCAAACGCTATAAAACCGTGTCTGCGGTGGACGGGATTTCGTTTGCAATCGATACCGGCTCGTGCACGGCGCTGCTGGGCGGCAACGGCGCCGGCAAAACCACGACCATCTCCACCATCATGGGTCTGGTCGAGCCAACCTCAGGCCGGGTTGCCGTTCTGGGCGCGGAGATGCCGCGACAGCGCCATCGCGTGTTGCACCGAATCAATTTTGAAAGCCCCTACGTGAACATGCCGATGCGATTGACCGTGCGGCAGAACTTGAATGTCTTCGGCATGCTTTATGGCTGTGCCGATGTGCGTGGGCGTATCCGCACGCTGGCGGATGATTTGGACCTCAATGACTTTCTCGACCGCCCGACCGGTAAACTCTCGGCCGGGCAGAAAACCCGCGTTGCATTGGCGAAGTCGCTGATCAACGAACCGGAGATTCTCTTGCTCGACGAGCCCACGGCGTCGCTCGATCCCGACACCGCGGATTGGGTGCGCGGCCGGCTTGAGGATTATCGCCGCGTTCGCGGCGCCACGATCCTGCTGGCGTCGCACAACATGAGCGAGGTTGAGCGGCTGTGCGATCGTGTCATCATGCTGAAGAGCGGTCGCGTCGAGGATGACGATGCCCCGGCGCATCTCATCAATCGTTACGGCCGCAGCAACCTCGAAGAGGTCTTTCTCGACATTGCCCGAGGCCGGGGCGAAGCGCGGGAGATGGCTCAGTGACGACCTCCGTGCCATCCGGTTCGCCGGTTTATGTCGCGTTCTCACCGCGCCGTGTGCTGGCGATAGTGCTGCGGCACTGGTATCTGCTGCGCTCGTCGTGGCCGCGCGTGTTTGATCTGATGTATTGGCCCGCGGTGCAGATGCTGATGTGGGGTTTCCTGCAAACCTACATCTCGCAAAGCTCGGGCTCTCTCACTCGCGCAGCCGGCACCTTCATCGCCGCTGTGATGCTGTGGGACATTTTGTTTCGAGGGCAGCTTGGCTTCTCGATCTCGTTCCTCGAGGAGATGTACGCGCGCAACCTCGGCAACCTGATGATGACGCCGCTGCGGCCGTTCGAATTTGTTTCAGCGCTGATGATCATGAGCGTCATCCGCCTCACGATCGGCGTCGTGCCCGTGTCGCTGCTGGCGATTGCGTTTTTTGGGTTCAACCTGTGGGGTCTTGGGTTTGCGCTCGCGGTGTTTTTCGTCAATCTCTTCCTGACCGGATGGGCGGTCGCGATCTTTGTCTCCGGTTTGTTGCTGCGGAACGGGCTGGGCGCGGAAAGCATGGCGTGGGGCATCATGTTCCTGATGCTGCCGCTCACCTGCGTCTACTATCCCGTTGCCGTGCTGCCGGCGTGGCTCCAGGTTTTCGCCTGGATGTTGCCGCCAACCTACGTGTTCGAGGGGATGCGGGCGCTGCTGGTGGATCACGTGTTCCGCACCGACCTGATGATCCAGGCGCTGGCTTTGAACGCGGTGCTGCTTGCGATCGGCGTCACCGGGTTCCTGCTGTTGCTGCGCAGCGCCCGCCGCGAAGGAACTCTGCTGCAGGGCGGCGATTGAGCATTGCTGTGCCGCGTTATCGGTAACATATTGATAATTAAAATGTATTCATGGGGTAACGGAAGTCGAAAGCTTTTCTTATATCTTGACCATGATGCCGAAGTCTCACTATGCTGCGCCGCAGCACA
>Ga0070679_100006470_pt1 | contig 10918 bp, 10 predicted proteins | sample KBSC63BmetaG_FD_65652 | JGI IMG/M metagenome (GOLD analysis project Ga0070679, IMG submission 65652) | Corn rhizosphere microbial communities from Kellogg Biological Station, Michigan, USA - KBS C6-3B metaG | ecosystem: Host-associated > Plants > Roots > Rhizosphere | place: USA: Michigan... | reverse complement strand
AGAGAAGCTTGCGATAGGAAAAGCGCAAGCCGTCGCGACAAAACACAGTGACGCGGTAGTCATTGGCGCCGATACGATAGTTGAACTAGATGGCACCATAATGGGAAAGCCCCACACAAAAGAAAAGGATGTAGAAATGCTCACGCGTTTGAGTGGCAAGACGCACAATGTGCATACAGGTTACTGCATCATTGATTCGAGAACGGAAGAGAGGCGAAGCGGTGTTGAGACTACAAAAGTTACTTTTCACGATCTTTCCGAGGCCGATATTGCTGCGTACGCGGCAAGTGGTGAAGCTTTGACCGCAGCCGGAGGCTACATGATGCAGAAAGGCGGCTCCGCCTTCGTTTCCTGCATCGATGGGAGTTTTGAGAACATCATAGGATTTCCCATAGAGGCAATAAAACAAGCATTAGAGCCATTTGGCGTTCATACGTAATTAATGCGCCGCTTGCTTCACTAAAGCCATGACACATGGTAAAGTCCTGCGACGACTCATATGCCGCATATAAAGAAAATAGTAACTATAGGCGGAGGTACTGGCACCTTTACCGTCCTTTCCGGCCTTAAGAAATATCCGCTAGAGCTGACGGCCATAATCAGCATGGCAGACGACGGCGGCTCGACCGGAAGGCTTCGCGACGAATTCGGCGTGCTTCCCCCGGGCGATTTGCGCCAGGGACTCGTGGCGCTTTCCGAAGATGGCTCGACGATGCGCAAGCTTTTCAACCATCGTTATGAAAAGGGTGATCTCGAGGGGCACAGCTTCGGCAATCTTTTCATCTCGACGCTCGAGCAGGTGACCGGCAGCCTCGACAAAGCGCTCGATGTCGCCGGAGAGATTCTCAACATCCGCGGCCGCGTCATACCGGTGACTCTCACCAAGGTCCGTCTCATCACCGAGCTCAAGAACGGCAAAATGCTCGAAGGTGAAGAGATGCTCGGCAATTACCAGCTCGTCTCGCGCTTCGGCATCAAGCGCATTTATTTGAAGCCTAAGGCGAAACCCAACCCGAAAGCGCTCCAAGCGATAAAAGAATCCGACATCATCGTCATAGGCCCCGGCGACTTGTACACGACGATGATCCCGAACCTCCTTGTTGTCGGCGAAGCGATAGCGAGATCGAAAGCCAAGAAGATTTTCGTCGCCAACCTTATGAACAAGCACGGGCATACCGATGATTTCAAGATCTCCGATTATATCGAGACGCTCGAGCGCGTTATGGGGAAGAAAAATGTTTTTGACGTCGTTATCTACAATACAAAGCAGCCAAGCAAGACGCTCATCAAGAAATATGCCGACGAAGGCGAGCCTGTCATGTATAAAGTGAACGGCAAGAAGCCGCGCTACAAGATGTTGGGTGCGCCGCTTCTGGCGGCTGGCGCAGTAAAGCTCTCTAAAGCCGACAAAGCGCAGCACTCGCTCATCCGCCACGATCCTGAGAAGCTTGCCAAGGCAATCTTGAAAGCGTAAGAGCGGCTTCATTCGTACGCCATACTTCTATATTGCCCATATATTTGGGAGGTGTAGAATTCAGCCATGAGCCGAAGTTCGACCGTCATCATCGCACTTCTCATTATCATTATCGTCCTTCTCGTGTGGCTTCTTATCGTTCAAAAAGCCGAAGCGCCGACGGTGCAGCCAAGCGTGTCGACCACGACTAACGACGCGGGTACGCCGGCCCCGCCACCGGCTCCTGCCGCAACACCGCTGCATAGCCGCATTGTGGTTACCTATCCGCAGGCAAACGCGAGCGTACCGAAGAAATTTACCGTAACCGGTAAGGCGCCGGGTAATTGGTTCAATGAAGCACAGGCGCCGGCAATGGTGCAGGATGAAAACGGTGACAAGGTGGGCATAGGCCAGATGCAAGCAAAAGGAGATTGGATGACGACTGATCTCGTAAACTTCACCGCCGACATCACTATTGACCAGGCATACTCGGGCCCGGCTACACTTGTACTCCTCAAAGATAACGAATCCGGCCTTCCGCAGAATGACGACTCGCTGGAGATCCCTATCACTATCCAATAGGGAAAAGAATCGTGGTAGCATGCCCCGATGACGGGGCTTTTTCCTTCAGCAAAAGAAAAAGAAAGAGAGGAGCGCGCGAGAAAAATAGTCGCATATCTCAAAAAAGCATATCCCGTCCCAAAAACGGAGCTCAAATACCATACGCCTTTTCAGTTGGTGGTCGCGGTCGTGATGTCCGCGCAATGCACCGACAAGCTGGTGAATATCGTCACAGGAGATCTTTTCAAAAAATACAAAACGCCGCAGGATTTTGCGAATGCCGACCTCGCTACGTTCACGCTAGAAATAGGGCGAGTGAGTTTCTACCAGAACAAGGCAAGAAATATTATCGCCGCCGGCAAGAAAGTAGTTGCGGATTTCGGCGGGAAGATCCCGAAGACCGAAAAAGAACTGACGACTCTGCCCGGCGTCGGATACAAAACCGCGCACGTAGTTTTGGGCGAGCTGCACGACATCTGGGAAGGCATTGCGACTGACACGCACGTAAAACGCTTTGCGCAGAAATTCGACCTGACCGATCAGAAAGATCCGACGAAGATTTCCTATGACCTTCAGCGGCTTATTCCCAAGAGAGATTGGAAATACGTGAACAACGGGCTCGTTCTCTACGGCCGTTATGTCTGCAAAGCGAACATACATGATTGCAAAGAGCATCCCTTGACCAAGCTCTGGCCGCCAGCCGCCAATAGATGGCCTAAGACCAAATAACCAGTTAGGATATTGGGATGAAAGTGATAGTTAAGGGGCTTGCGACCGAGTATCAGGACGAAGGCTCGGGGCCCGTTCTTTTGATGCTCCACGGCTGGGGCGATTCACTGCATTCATTTGATACGCTCGTGCATCGACTCGGCGGGTTCCGTATCATCCGTCTGGACCTGCCCGGCTTCGGTGGCTCGGAATTACCGCACGGAGAATGGAATGTCGCGGATTATGCTCGCTTCGTGGACGAATTCTGCAAGAAAATCAATGTGACGCCGGAATATCTGATCGGCCATTCGTTTGGAGGACGCATCAGCATAAAAGCGCTCGCGCACGGTATTTTTCACGCAAAAAGACTCATACTCGCCGCTTCTGCGGGCGTAGCGGACCGCGAAATGGTGCAAAATAATTTCTTCATGCTTGTCGCAAAGATAGGCAAATTTCTGCTTAAGCCCTTTCCGCGAAGCTGGTATTTGAATCTGCGCCGCGAATTATACAAAGTGACTGGCGGCGACTACGTTTCCGCAGGCGCGTTGTCGGACACTTTCGTCAATGTAATAAATGAAGACTTAAGCAACGACGCGGCGCAGATCAATGTGCCGACACTTCTTGTCTGGGGACAGGATGACATTGTGACGCCTCTTGCGGAAGGCAAAAAACTGAAGCAATTGATCACAAATTCCGAACTACATGCTTTTGCTAACGCGGGGCATTTTGTGCACCAGCAAAAAGCCGATGAAGTTGCCGCGCTCATAAAGAAATTCTGCGTATGATAAAAAATCTCTGGACCCGTTACCATCCCAACTACGTTCGGGCGCTCATCTACATGCTCCAGGCGAACGAATACTATCCCTTCGAGTATATGGCGTGGTATCACCGCACCAGCGACTTTTTCAATATAGAAAAGAGGAAGCATTTGGTATATACGACGAAGGCGATACTTCTTACGGCATTTGCCTGGACTTCTTTCGTGTGGAGCTTTGTCACGTCGGCATACGTTGCGTATCAAACGGGACTTCCAGGAATTATTGCGGCAATAGTGGGTTTCATTATCGCACCGTTCATAGTCCCGTATACGCTATTTCTTCTCATAGTCGTACTTAACTGGCTGCAGATTCCGATAGAGGCGTACATTATCGCAAAAGCGAAACGAAGACTGCGCGCACATAAGGCGATAAAAATAGGTATCGCAGGAAGTTTCGGAAAGACCACTATGCGGGAAATATTAAAAACCGTTCTTTCAGAAGACAAGCATGTCGCATCTCCCGGCGGTAGCCACAATACGCCTCTGGCCATTGCACGTTTCATTGAATCTCTTTCTGGAAACGAAGAAGTGCTCGTATTCGAATTCGGCGAATATTACCCGGGCGATATAAAGAAACTTTGCAAATTCGTCGAGCCTGATTGGGGAGTTGTCACCGGTATCAACGAAGCGCATTTGGAGCGGTTCGGTACACTCGAAAGGGCGACAGGAACGATATTTGAGCTCGTCGACTATTTGAAATCGAAGTCGGGTTCGTTTTCCAAGGGCTCGTTCTCAAGAGAAGTATTGGTGTACATAAATTCCGAGGGAACGGTAAGGTCGCGCGATGACAAGAGCTATATCTTCTATGGGCAAAACGGGACGGAGGTCTGGCGTGTAAAATCGGCAAGCACGAACATAGAAGGAACCACGATACATTTCTCCCATTTCGACAAAGATGTGGAGACACATTCGCGACTTTTGGGGCTGCACAATGTCGGACCTCTTTCGGCCGCAGCCGACATCGCTTCAAGGCTCGGCCTCACAGATGAACAAATTCAAAAGGGCATTGAGAAGACCAAACCGTTCGATCATCGCATGCAACCTCGCACCGACGGCGGCGTGATCTGGATAGACGATAGTTACAACGGAAATCCGGACGGCGCGGCGGCAGCGATAGAATTCTTAAAAACCCTCAAAGGCCACAGGCGTTTCTATGTCACACCCGGGCTCGTCGAGATGGGCTCACGCAAAGAAGAAATCCACAAAGAGATGGGGCGAAAGCTTGCGGAAGCTGGAATAGAAAAAGTCATTCTCATAAAAGACTCAGTGACGCCGTTCATCGAAGAGGGCCTGAAAGAAGCGGACTACAAAGGCGAAGTCATCTGGTATGATTTCGGCCCGACCGCATTCAATGCATTGCCGAAAATGACTGTTTCGGGAGATGTGATACTCATCCAGAACGACTGGCCCGACCAGTATTTCTAGGCAATAATGTGCATATGAAAACTGTCGCGGTTATTTTCGGCGGACGCTCTGCCGAACATGACGTCTCCATAATCACTGCGCACATTCCAATAATTGATTCGCTCATAGCGAGTGGGCAGTACGATGTCTGGCCGGTCTATATCACAAAAGACGGCGCATGGTACTGCGATAAGCAAATGAACGAGCTTTCCTTTTTTCAGGAGGAAGGTTGGGAAGCAAAGATCGCGCGTATGCAAAAGGTCCGGCTTTCTTTCGATAAAGGCCTCACTATCGAATGGCCAGGATTTTTCGACAAACACATAAAAGTCGACGTCGCGTTTCCCGCTATGCACGGCACCTACGGCGAAGACGGCTCACTCATGGGAGTGCTGCGCATGGCGGGTGTGCCGTTTATCGGCTGCGACTTGGCGGCGAGCGCTGTGGCAATGGATAAAGTACTTACCAAACAAATCTTGGAAGCGGAAAAAATCCCGGTAGTACCGTATGTCTGGTTTACCAGAGATGGATGGATGGAAGATGCGGAAATTTACCGCAAGCGTATACAGCACGAGTTAAAATATCCGCTTTTCGTAAAGCCGGTGCATCTCGGCTCTTCGATAGGAATTTCCAAAGTAAGAGATGAAAAAGAATTGGAAAACGCAATAGAGGTCGCACTGCACTATGACGATAAGGTACTCGTGGAAAACGGCATTACTGACCTTATCGAACTCACGCTTCCGATAATGGGCAATGATGAATTGCGCTGTGCGCATATAGAACGCCCGCTCAACAAAACGGGATTTTTCGACTTCCAAGATAAATACCTCTCTGGCGCAGGTAAAAAGGGCGGGGAAGGTGCCAATAATGCTTACAGCGAAATCCCGGCCGGGATAGGCGATGAGGAGACTCAAAAAGTCAAAGAGCTCGGCATGAAAACATTCAAGACCATCGGGCTCGCAGGAATCGCGCGCATAGATTTTCTGCTCGACAGCAAGCGCCATCATCTGTATGTCAACGAAATAAATACATTGCCTGGAAGTCTGTACCATCACAATTGGAAAAAAGCCGGTGTATCGAACATGGACTTGGTGCTCGGGCTCGTGAAGCTTGCGGAAGAGCGATTTGCAGCCATGAAAGACACTACTTTTGCATTCAAATCGGACATTTTGACCAAAATCGGCGGCGCGAAGCGCGCTTCATGAGGAGCTTGCGCTAAAGCTGAGCTAGGGCTAGGATTCCGCCAGCTTCGGGGCATAGGCAGCTTTGCATACTGGCTGGTGCCAGCATAGGGGGATGGCGCCCCCTAACTCAAGGGGGGAGAGTATCTGAACTCACTTGCGACCGACCGATTCTGGTGCTGCCAGCCTCGAAGCACCCCCTTATAAGGCGCTCATTTACATGGGCGCTTTCTCGTTGGTAGGATGGTCCTATGGTTAGGAAGAATGTGAAGAACATCATGCCTCGCAAAGTCGCGGTCTTCGATGTTGACGGCACCATCTTCCGCTCTTCGCTTCTTATACAGGTGGTCGACCAGCTTATCCGTGACGGCGTCTTTCCCGAAGATTCGCAGCGCGTCTACGCGAAAGAATTCGAACGATGGGAGAATAGGGAGGGAAGTTATCAGGATTACATTGATGCGGTGGTTCGTGCGTTTCGGCAGAATCTGCGGGGCGTGCACTACGGAGCGCTTGCAGACGCAGCTGAGAAAGTCGTAGCTGCGCAGTGGAAACGCACGTATCGCTATACGCGCGACCTTATACATGACCTGAAAGACAAGAATTATTTTCTTCTGGCAGTTTCGCATTCGCCGAAGACCGTCTTGGACAAATTCTGTCCGCGGCTCGGCTTCGACAAAAGTTATGGCATCGTCTACGAGATAGGGCCGACCGATAAATTCACCGGCGCAGTCGTCGACGAGCATCTCATATACAACAAAGCAAATATACTGAAGCGCGCAATGGAGAAAGAAAATCTAAAGCTCGCGTATTCTATTGGAGTGGGCGACACTGAGACAGACATTCCGATATTGGAAATGGTCGCAAAGCCCATTTGTTTCAACCCGAACCAGAATCTCTATCGGCATGCGAAACGGCAGGGCTGGGAAGTGGTCGTCGAGCGAAAGGACATGATATATGACATCACATGAGGTAAAAGAATTTAGAAAAGACGTACTTAAACACTGGAAAGAAAATGGAAGACACAAACTTCCATGGCGGCTCACCAAGGATCCGTACAAAATCCTCGTCTCCGAAGTGATGTTGCAGCAGACGCAGGTAGACAGGGTAGTGCCGTACTACAGAGGATTTCTCAAGAAATTCCCCACCGTAAAGTCATTGGCAAAGGCCGAGCTTGCGGACGTTATACGAATATGGAGCGGGCTCGGGTATAACCGTCGCGCAAAATTCCTGCGCGACGCTGCAATTGTCGTAGTAGAAAAACACAAGAGCAAATTCCCTGAAAGCTATGAAGCGCTGCATGAGCTTCCGGGCGTGGGGGATTACACCGCAAGAGCGGTCAGGGTATTCGCATTCAGCAAACACGACGTGCTCATCGAGACCAATGTGCGCACGGCTTTTTTCAAGCATTTCCATTCAGGCGCATCGCAAACTATTTCCGATGCAGACCTTTTGCCGCTCGTTCTTGAAGCTGCAAAGAGACAAGATCCGCGCGAATGGCACTGGGCACTTATGGACTACGGCTCGCATCTGAAAAGAAGCGGCGTGCGGCTCAACCATCAAAGTGCCCATTATACGAAGCAGTCTCCCTTTGAGGGAAGTTTGCGGCAGTTCCGCGGGAAACTTTTGCGACGGCTCATGGATGGCCCGATCACTAAAGATTCTTTGAAGAAAATTGGCTCAAAGAATGCATACTACATCTCGATGGCGCTGCAGGGAATGGAGCAGGAGGGACTCGTCGTAAAAGAAAAAGAAGAGTGGCGAATTGCATAAAAACAAAGCGGCAAGGTCGAACTTGTCGCCTTGCCGTAGATCATCGAGATGTACTCCCGAGCACTTCCTTAAGTTTCGCAAAGAGCCGGACAGGTTCAAGTTCGTTGTAACTGCCAAGCCATATCGACATCCGGTCTTGCTTGATATTCACTACCGGGACGACATCAGCCGAGTAGCCGGTTACGCCCCTGGAAACCCAAAAAACGGATCTGCGACTATCTTCAGGAAGTTCATTTACATCAACATATCTGAAGGATATGCACGCATTACTGAGTTTTTCCTTCAGTCTTTGGCAAGGTTCACAGCCTTCGCGGCCATAGACAACAATCTCAGTCATCACGTCTCCTTTTGCTCTATGAGCTACTGTGCATCTTTACTACTCCAAGGTCAAACGCTGACGATTACAGGGATGACTATCGGGCGCTTTTGGGTGCGTGAGAGAAGGAATTTGGCGACCGCGTCGGCGAGGTCGTCGCGGGCGCGGTCGATGTCTGCGGCACGAGGGTTTTTCAGCGATGTCTCGACTGACTTGCGGATGATGAGACGCGTCTGGTCCATCAAGTCTTTGTTGTCTCGCAGGTAGACAAATCCGCGGGAGATGATGTCAGGAGATTTGTGGAGTCTCCCCGTGCGGCGGTCTACCGTGGCCACAACCACACAGAAACCTTCTTGGCCGAGCGCTTTGCGGTCGCGCATAAGCACATCCGATAGCTCGGTTACGGTCTGGCCTTCCACCACACGCAACTCCGCCGGCGCTTTTACATTGAGTTTGTGGATTTTCTCGCCATCAACTATTTCGATAACTGACGAGTTGTCAGCGATGCAGATGTGATCAGGTGCGACGCCCATTTCCATAGCAAGATCAGCGTGCACGCGGAGCATGTAGTGATAGCCGTGCACCGGAATGAAGAATTTCGGCTTTATCTGGCTATGAATCCAGCGCGCCTCTTCCGAGTTGCCGTGGCCGGATGCGTGCACGTCGGAGGCATGATAGGTGATGATATGCGCGCCCTGACGCGAGAGGTTATCTTTGAGTTTCTGTACGGCGCGTTCGTTGCCCGGAATGACCGAGGAAGAGAGCACGATGGTGTCGGTCGGCTTCAGGCGGATGTACTTGTGCGTCTTGTTGCCGATACGCGCGAGCGAGGCGAATTCGTCGCCTTGCGCGCCGGTAGCGAGAATAATGATTTTTTCCGGAGGGAAACGATCGACGTCTTCTACCTGGATGACCGTGTCATCTTTGTATTTGATGAGGCCGAGTTCGCGGGCAATTTCTATGTTGGTGCGCATAGAGCGGCCGTCGATGACGATTTTCTTGGCGTTCTCTTCTGCAAATTGCACGACACGTATAAGCCGTTCGAGATGCGATGCGAACATCGCGATAATGAGGCGGCCGCTCGCTTCTTTGATTATTTTTTCGAGCGTCGCGTACACGTTTACTTCAGGAATAGACCAGCCCGGCTGCCAGACGTTGGTCGAGTCCATGAGAAGCGCCAAGACTTTCCTGTTCTTGAAAATGCCGAAGGACTGCTTTTCTTCGTCGCTCGGATTTCCGTCGATATGGTTGAGTTTTATGTCGCCGGTAAAGACGACATCGCCCCACTGCGTTTCGATGATGATACCCATGGAGTCGGGCACCGTGTGTGTAACGCCGAAGAAACGGACAGTATGGGCGCCGAGTTTCAAGACTTCGTCTTTCTCGACTTCGCGAATGGTAACCGGTGCTCCGGCAAATTCTTCCTGACGTTTTTTGATCATCATGCCGGTCAAGCGGCGTGTGTAGATGGTCGGGTTTCCGATGCGATCGATGATGTAAGGAATGCCGCCGATGTGGTCGAGGTGACCGTGGGAAATGAGAAGGCCGCGGATCTTGTCACGGCGTTCTTCAAGGTAGCCGGTGTTGGGCAAAATATAATCGATGCCCGGCGTTTCTTCCTCGCGGAACTGGAAACCGGCGTCGAGGATGAAGATGTCGTTGCCGATCTCGATCGCGGTCATGTTGCGGCCGATCTCTTCTACGCCGCCGAGCGGGATGATGCGGACCACGTTAGGGGTCGGCGGCGGAATCTGCACGCCGGTTGCGCGCGGATCTCTGTCTGATGCTGTATGGTGTTCCACGCGCTGCTTGCCGCGGCGCGGAGGACGGTTGCCGAAACGCGGGGAGCCGGGTCGTCTGCGCGGGCGGTTTTGCTGCGGCGCGCCGCCCGGACGCAGTCTTTGCGGTCGGGGTGATGCTGAATTAGGTGTGTTAGGAGTTGGCATACTAAATTTATTTTTTATTGATTAGATATTTGCTGTGCCTTCGTCGCAAAGAAGTTCCAGACACGTTCGGTGTCCGTGTACCATTGGTAGACATTCAGGAAGCGCTCCGATGCGTCGGAGAGCGCGCCTATCTGAACATCGTGCAATCCGGAAGGCACAATATATATGAAGTCCGGCGAATACAGAAATATCGCAGGCTGATCTTTCTGGAGCATTGCCGTAAACTGCTGATAAAGACCGTCTCTTGTTTCTTTGTCGCTCGATGCGCGGGCCTCTGTGAGAAGCGAATCGGCTTTTGAGTTGGCATAGAGCGAGAGGTTGAGGCCCGGATCATTGCGCTGCGACGAATGCCAGAAAGCAAAGAGATCGCCCGAGCGGCTGATGACTTCTCCGAAGAGAATGGCGTCGTAGTTCCTGGGCCGCAGCACCGTGTTGTTGAAATCGGAGAGCGGATAGACCTGTACCTGTACGTCTATGCCGGCTGCTTTCCACTGCTGAGCGACCAAGTTTGCGGTCGCGACGAGTTCAGGTTCGTCGGCAGTCGCAAGTTTGATGCTGAGAGTCTCTGTACCTGCTGGCGTCGAGCCGGATTTCGGCACTTTCTTGGTCCAAAGCTGAGTCGAAGAAGCAAGGCTCCACCCTCCGGCGCGAAGCGTTGCTTGCACCTGCTGAATGGAAACCGCTGAAGTCGAGGGAGAAGTTTGAGAAGGAAGTTTTCCAAACGGGATCGGCACGGTCGGCGCCGGATTTCCCAAAATGCCCGGC